>Ga0315912_10006522_pt1 | contig 10419 bp, 10 predicted proteins | sample VfabasoilMG_FD_204469 | JGI IMG/M metagenome (GOLD analysis project Ga0315912, IMG submission 204469) | Garden soil microbial communities collected in Santa Monica, California, United States - V. faba soil | ecosystem: Environmental > Terrestrial > Soil > Garden | place: USA: California... | reverse complement strand
TCGGCTGGCGCCGCATCAAGGAAATGGCGCATGCGCGCGCCACGCCGGCCGCGCGCGAGGCAAGCCCACGAAACTGCATAACGACATGATTTTTAAATAGAAACGCCCGTGTTGCGGCAGGCGGCGGGCGCGGCGCTGGAGGGCGCGGTAGTGATGCGGAACGACGGAGTGATGCGCGGGTAGGGAATGATGCGGGGGAATCCCCAAATTGCGGGAGCCGGATTTCATCCGGCTCCCGCACACCTTCATTGACTACTTCTTCTTCGCTGCTTTCTTCTTGGCTTTTTTCTTCGCTGCCATCATAGTCTCCTTAAAAGTTAACTTAGGCATCGTTCACGTACGGTTTGCGGTCCGCACTCCCATCACGCGATCTTTCGAACGACTTACGTCTTTGCAGCATCGTTCTACGCAAAAAATTCGCGAAAACCGCGCGTGGTGCGCCAATTCTATGCCACAGTTAAAAAAAAATGCAACACTTTTGTTGAAAAAATGTTGACAACGCAATTGATCGGTGCGTTTGGTGCAACAAGGACCGAGCGCGAGTATTCGCCATGCGCGTCGTGATTCGACGCGCAATCAGGGCAGAAGAACTTCACGCGCCATCAGTTCGGAGATCGTTTCGCGCTCGCGTATCAGGTATGCCGCATTCCCATCGATCATGATTTCGGCGGCGCGCGGGCGCGTGTTGTAGTTGGAACTCATCGTCATGCCGTACGCGCCGGCGGACATGATCGCGAGCAGATCACCCTCCCGCAACGCGAGCAGCCGGTCGTGCGCGAGGAAGTCGCCACTTTCGCACACCGGACCTACGATCTCGTAACGGCGCGGCGTCCCTTCCCCGGTGACAACCGGCCGCACGTCGTGCCAGGCATCGTAGAGAGCGGGACGCATGAGGTCGTTCATCGCCGCATCGACCACGGCGAAGTTTTTTCCGTCGCCGAGCTTCAGGTACTCGACCCGGGTCAGCAACAGCCCGGCATTGCCGACCAACGCCCGTCCCGGCTCGACCAGGAGCTTGAGTTTGCGCGCCCCGAGGCCGGCAAGCAGTTCACGCGCGTAGGCATCCACGGCGGGTGGATGGTCTTCCGGCTGATAGCGAATGCCGAGCCCGCCGCCAAGGTCGATGTGCGCCACGGAGATGCCGTCGGATTGCAGGCGGTCGACCAGCACCAGTACCCGTTGCAGCGCGGCCGCAAACGGCGCCACATCCGTGAGCTGTGACCCGATGTGGCAGTCGATGCCTACGATGCGAACGTGCGCCATGTCGGCGGCGCTGCGGTACATGGCAAGCGCGTCCGCATGAGCCACGCCGAACTTGTTGTTCTTGAGGCCGGTGGCGATATAGGGATGGGTGCGGGCGTCAACGTCGGGGTTGACCCGCACGCTGACCGGTGCGGTCCTGCCCATTTCCCCGGCAATCCGGTTGAGCCGCGCAAGCTCGCTTTCCGATTCGACGTTGAAACACAGGATCCCGGCGGCGAGCGCGCGGCGCATCTCCGCCGCCGATTTGCCGACGCCCGAGAACACGACCTTGGCCGGATCCCCCCCGGCGGCGAGCACGCGTTCGAGTTCCCCGCCGGAAACGATGTCGAACCCGCTCCCGAGCCGCGCCAGGAGATTGAGGATCGCGAGATTGGAATTGGCTTTTACGGCGTAGCAGATCAGGTGATCGCGCGTCGCGAAGGCTGCATCGAATGCCCGATACGCCTCGGTCAGGGCCGAACGCGAGTAAACATAGCATGGGGTGCCGTACTGTTCCGCGAGGCGGCTCAGAGGCACGGCCTCGGCGTGCAGTTCGCCGTTCGGGCAACCGAAGTGACTCACTGCGCGGGCGGCACTTCCCTGGGCTTGTCCGGCACCGACGCCGGGGGCGGCGGGGCATCGGATTTGGGCAGGGTCAGCGGGCCTTTGTATCCGCAGGCGGCGAGCAGGACTGCGGTGAGGAGGAGCGACGAGGCGAGGCGCATGATGTCAGGCACTCTATGGCCCTACGGCCAATCACGCGGCATGTTAGCACACGCAATTGGCCGTTCCTCACGTTGCGAGGTAGTGGTGCGCGTGGGCCCGGATCTGCGCGCGGCGTGCGGCGTGATCGGGAACGATCTGCGCCACCAGCCGCCAGAAGCTCGCGGAATGATTGAGTTCCCGGAGGTGCGCCAGTTCGTGAACGACGACGTAATCGATGAGCGGCAGCGGGAAATGGATCAGCCGCCAGTTAAGATGAATGCGTCCGGCGGGATGGCAGCTGCCCCAGCGGGTGCGTGCATTCGAGAGGCGGATGGGCGGTTGCGCTACGCCAAGCATCGGCACGTAGCAGGCGGCGCGCGCTTCGAAACACGCGAGCGCCCGCCCGCGCAGCCAGCACGTGACTTCCCGTTCCACGCATGCCGCATCGTGCGATGTCGCCGCACCCACCATCAGCCGGTTGCCGTCGATTCCGGGCGGGCGCGGTTGCGGATGAAGGGTCAGCCGCAGCGGCTCGCCCAGCAGCATGATGGTCTCGCCGTCCTGCCACTGCCGCGGCGCGGGACGGCGTTGCGACCATTCCGCAAGCTTCTTCAGCACCCAGTCCGCGTGGCGCAGGAGTTGGCGGTCGATCGCGCCCTGAGCTGCCTGCCGCGGCGCGCCTACCCGCAGCCCGCGCTCATCGATCGTGAGCGTGATCGAGCGCCGCCGCGCGCTGCGCCGCACCGTGTACTCGACGATCTGGCCTCCGAGCAGCACGTGCGCCCGCGCGACGGGATCGCGATGACCGTCGGGCAGGGGCAGTTCGAACTGCAGCGGGCGGCGTTTACCCATGGGTCGCGAGGCGATCCATTTCGGTCTCGATCCATCGCTCGACGCGCGCGTGGACCTCCTTGACGCTGCCGCCCGCGGTGGCAAGCGGCTCGCCTATGCTGACGGTGATCAGGCCCGGATACTTCAAGAAGGCATTGCGGCCCCAGCATCGGCCGGAATCATGCGCGACCGGCACTATGGGGGTGCCCGTCTGCACCGCGAGCCAGGCGCCACCCGAGCGATACGTACCGCGGGATCCCGGGGCGACGCGCGTGCCCTCCGGGAAAATCACGATCGAGAAGCCTTTCCGCAGGCGATCCTGACCCTGTTCCAGCGTCTGCCGCAGCGCCCGGGCGCCGGCGCCGCGGTCGATTGCGATCGGCGACAGCATCGCCAGTCCCCATCCGAAGAATGGCACCCATAGCAGCTCGCGTTTTACCACCCAGACCTGTGGCGGGAAGATCGTCTGGAATGCGAGCGTTTCCCACGCCGACTGGTGCTTGGCGAGGATGATGCAGGGCTCGCGCGGGATGTGTTCCGCGCCCAGCACGCGGTGGCGGATGCCGCAGATCAGCCGCGCTGCGCCGAGGTTGAGCCGCGACCAGAGGGTGATGACGCGGTAGCGGTTGAGCGGTGGCAGCGGAAACGTCAGCAGCGCAACCAGCGAGAACAATGGTGTCGTGACGATCTGGAACAGCGCGAAGAGCGACGAGCGTAGCAGCACGCCGCCCCTCATCGGACGATTGCCCTTGCCGCGGCGGCGAGATCGGGGAACGTCAGCGTCCCAGGCGGCAGCCGGCCTTCCATGGCGGTCTTTTTTCCTTTGCCCGTCAGAACGAGGATGGGCTGCGCGCCGACCGCGGCGGATGCTTGAAGGTCCCGCAGCGCGTCGCCCACGCTCGGAACGCCCCTCAAGCTGATGTTGAGGCGATGCCCGATCTCCTGGTAGAGGCCGGGCCTGGGCTTGCGGCAGCTGCAGCCGTCGTCCTGCGCGTGCGGGCAGAAAAAGATCGCATCGATGCGGCCGCCGAGCTGCCCCAGCGCGCGGTGCATCTTCTCGTGCACTGCATTGAGCGTCGCCATCTCGAACAGCCCCCGGCCGATGCCGGACTGGTTGGTCGCGAGCACCACGCGGTAGCCGGCCTGGTTGAGTTGCGCGACGGCTTCCAGGCTGCCCGGGATCGGCTTCCACTCGTCCGGACTGCGGATGTAGGCGTCGCTGTCGTAGTTGATGACGCCGTCGCGGTCGAGAATGACGAGTTTCATGACGCGGCGAGTTTCGAGATGTCGGCGACGCGGTTCATTTCCGTGCGCAGGTCCGCGAGCAGTGCCAGGCGGTTGCGGCGCAGCTCAGCGTCCTCGGCCATCACCATGACGGTGTCGAAGAAGGCGTCCACCGGAGACTTGAGGACGGCGAAGGTTTTCAGGTAGCCGGTGAAGTCGCCCCGGTCGAAAAGCGGCCTGGCCTTGCGCGAGGCGCTTCCGAGCGCATTGAAGAGTTCCCGTTCTGCGGGTTCCTGCAGCCTGTCAGCATCGGCGTTGACAAACGATTCACCCTTGCCAGCGGCCTGCCTCAGGATGTTGGCGACGCGCTTGTTGGCGGCCGCGAGACTGGCCGCTTCCGGCAGCGCCAGGAATTCCCGTACGGCCTGCAACTGGCTTGGCACGAGGTCGAGCCGTGTCGGGTGCAGGCTGAGTACCGCTTCGACTTCGAGCGTCGAGTAACCGCGCTCCCTGAGATAGCCGGCGAAGCGATCGAAGATGAACATCTCGACATCGGTTTGTGCCTGGCCGACCTGTTTCGGATAGCCGGCGAACGCTGCATTCACCAGCTCGAACAGGGAAAGCGCGTACGACCGTTCGACGAGTATGCGTATCAAGCCGAGCGCGGCGCGGCGCAGGCCGAATGGGTCCTTGTCGCCACTCGGCTGCTGGCCGATGCCGAACAGCCCGGCGAGGGCGTCGAGCTTGTCGGCGAGGGCCACGGCGCATGCGACTTCGCCCTCTGGCGGGACGTCGCCGGCGAAACGGGGGCGGTAGTGCTGTTCGATCGCGTCGGCGACCGCGTTCCCCTCCCCGTCGTGCAGCGCGTAGTATCGGCCCATCACGCCCTGCAGTTCGGGGAACTCGCCGACCATGTTGGTCAGCAAGTCGGCCTTTGCCAGCCACGCGGCGCGCTCGGCCAACATCGCATCCGAACCCATGCTGCGCGCGATTTTCCCCGCGAGCAGCTGGATGCGCTCGACGCGTTCCAGCTGGCTGCCGAGTTTGTTGTGATAGACCACCCGGGCAAGCTGTGGCACGCGTTCTTCGAGCCGCACTTTCCGGTCCTGGTTGTAGAAGAATCGCGCATCTTCCAGCCGCGGCCGCACCACCCGTTGATTGCCTTCGATGATGGTTCGAGGATGCTCCAGTCGCATGTTGCTGACGATGAGAAACCTGTTCGTCAGTTTTCCTGTTGCATCGAACAGCGGAAAGTACTTCTGGTTGGCGCGCATGGTGAGCACCAGGCATTCCTGCGGTACGGCGAGGAATCCGGCGTCGAACTCCCCGACATAGACCGCCGGACGCTCCACCAATGCCGTGACTTCATCGAGCAGGGCCGCGCAATCGGACTCGGGCCCGAGCGATGCCTGCGCAGCCGTGGCGCAGACGGCAAGCTGGCGCGCGATCTCGGCGCGACGTTCGTCGAACGAGGCGATGACCTTGCCGTGCGCCGCCAGCGCTTCCTCGTAGGCCTCCGCAGTTGCGACGGGAATGTCCTTCACGCCCTGGAATCGGTGCCCGTGGGTGATGCGGCCCGCCTTCAGGCCGAGCACGGATACGTCGACCACCTTATCCCCGTGCAATGCGACCAGTCCGTGCACCGGGCGCACGAATTGGACGGTGGTGGCGCCGTCAGCCAGTTGGTAGCTCATCACCTTGGGGATCGGCAATCTGGCGATGGTTTCTTCGAGCGCGTTCTGCAGCCCGGCAGCGAGCGTCAGGCCGGGAATCTTCCGGTTGAGATACACATACTCGGCATCGCCCTCCGAACGGCGCTCGAGCGGGCCTGCCAGGGCGCCTTCCTTTTCGAGACGCTTCGCCAGAGCTGCAGTCGGCTTGCCGTCCGTGCCGTACGCCACTTTCGCCGGCATGAGCTTCCTGAGTTCCTCACGGTCGCCGGCCTTTGGCAACACGTCCGGAATCAGCACCGCCAGCCGGCGCGGGGTGGCGAAGACCCGCGTGACCCCTGCATCAGAGGTCTTCAGGCTCGCTTTCATCAACCCGCTGATGATGCCGTCGCCAAAAGCGCCGCCCAGCCGCTGCAGCACCTTGGGCGGCAGCTCCTCGGTGAAAAGCTCGACCAGCAGGCTCGGGCTCATGCCGCTTCCCGTTGCTGCAGGGCGGCCCTGAGTCCGGCAAGGTCGATGCCCAGGCGCTGCAACTGCCCGGGTGGGCACATCGGGAAACCGCTGCGCAGCCGCGAATCGAAGTAGGCCTGCGAGACGCTGCGTGCGAGATTGCGGATGCGGCCGATGTAGCCAGCGCGCTCGGTGACGGAGATCGCGCCGCGCGCATCGAGCAGGTTGAACGCATGCGCGGCCTTGAGCGCCATCTCGTAGGCGGGCAGGGCGAGGCGCGTCTCGATCAGGCGCTTCGCTTCGGCTTCGTAATGGCCGAAGTGCTCGAACAGCATGGCCGCGTTCGACTGCTCGAAATTGTAGGTCGATTGCTCGACTTCATTCTGGTGATAGACGTCGCGATAGGTGACGCCGGGCGTCCATACCAGGTCGAATACGTTCTCCACGCCCTGCAGGTACATCGCGAGGCGCTCGAGGCCGTAAGTAATTTCGCCGGTGATCGGTTTGCAGTCGAGGCCGCCGACTTGCTGGAAGTAGGTGAACTGCGTGACTTCCATGCCGTTCAGCCACACTTCCCACCCCAGGCCCCAGGCGCCGAGCGTCGGATTCTCCCAGTCATCCTCGACGAAGCGGATATCGTGAGCCTGCGGGTCGATGCCGATCGCTTCGAGCGAGCCGACGTAGAGATCGAGGATGTCGGGCGGCGAAGGCTTCAACACCACCTGAAACTGATAGTAGTGCTGCAGCCGGTTCGGATTCTCGCCGTAACGGCCATCCTTCGGCCGCCGCGAGGGCTGGACGTAGGCGGCCCGCCACGGTTCCGGTCCGATTGCGCGCAGAAAAGTTGCCGTGTGGGACGTTCCGGCGCCGACCTCAATGTCGTAGGGCTGCAACAGCGCGCAGCCGTGCCGGTCCCAATATTGGTTGAGGGTCAGTATGACTTGCTGAAAGGGGATCATGCCGGTGCGCGCCATTTAACGCCCTGATTCTACAGGCTTGCCCTGCGCGCCGGAAGGCGCGCGCCGGAGCGTGGATCAGAGTCCGCGCGTCGCGCCTTCAGGCACGGTTGCGCGCCAGCACGGCGGCGGCGGCGAGCATGACGGCGGCGAGCACGAGCATTGCGTAGTTTCCCCACCTGACGTACGGCGTGGAACCCGCATAGCCCTGCACGGCGTGCGTCACGACGGTGCGCGTGAATTCCGGTGCGTGGCGCTCGATGGCCCCGCGCGGATTGACGACGGCGGTCATGCCGGTGTTGGTGGCGCGCAGCATGTAGCGGCCGGTTTCGAGCGCGCGCGCCTGCGAGATCTGCAGGTGCTGCTGCGGCGCGAACGAGCGGCCGAACCAGGCGACGTTGCTCACATTGACCAGCAGCGTTGCGGCCGGAAGCTGGCGAATGATCTCCTCGCCGAATGCGTCCTCGTAGCAGATGTTGACGGCGACGCGTTGCCCGGCGATCTCGAGCGGCCGCTGGGTGGCGGGGCCGGCCGAAAAATCCTGCAGCGGGATGGACAGCACGGATACGATCCAGGCGAGCACCGGGCGCAGCGGGATGAACTCGCCGAACGGCACCAGATGCGACTTGCGATAGAACTGGTTCTCGGCGGCACCGATCGACACCACGGTGTTGTAGTAACGGCCGCCGGACAGCCGTTCGGGCGCGCCAAGCAGGATGTCGCCCCCGTTCCTGCGCGCATGGCCGGCGAGTTCGTCGAGGTACGCGCGCGGCACATGCTCGAGGAACAGCGGCAGCGCCGTTTCCGGCAGCACGATCAAGCGGGCCGGGGTTGTCAGCACGAGTTGGCGGTAGTCTTCGAGCGTCGTCCGCGCGCGGTCCGGCAGCCACTTGAGGTCCTGGGGCACATTGCCCTGGATCAGGCTCACCGTAACCGGCTTGCCGGTCGGATGCGTCCACTCGAGCTGCTGCAGGCCCCAGCCGGCGAGCCAGAGCAGGAGCAGGAAGACGGATGAAGGATGGAGGATGAGGAAAATGCGCGTGGCCGCGAGTTGTGCCCGTCCTTCCGCCTCCCGCCTTCCACTAGCCTTCCTTGCATGCCACAAGGCGGCGATCAGGCCGGCGCTGGCCACCGTCGCGAGCGTCACCCCATAGATCCCCGCTACCGGCGCGTAGCCCGCCAGCGGGCCCGCCGGCACTTGGGAATAGCCGAGGGCGAGCCATGGAAACCCCGTGAGTATCCAGCCGCGCGTCCACTCGACGAGCGTCCACACGGCCGGCGCCACCAGCAGCAGTTTCGGCACGGTCGCAACGGGCGCTGCCGCGGTCAGCGCGCCGGCCAGCGCCGGAAAGAGCGCGAGAAACGCGCAGAAGAGCAGGGTGGCGCACGCCGCGAGCGGCGCGGGCATGGCGCCGAAATCGTGCAGGCTGACGTAAATCCAACTCACTCCGCACAAAAAATATCCGAGGCCGTAGGCGAATCCGACGAGCGCGGCGCGGCGCGGTCCGGGCGCGCGCATCCACATCCACAGCAGGATCGCGACCGTCACCACCGGTACGGGGAAAAGCGCGAACGGCGCGAAACCGAGAACAGTGAGAGCGCCGAGGAAGCAGGCGGAGATCAGCGATGGGTGATGCATGATGAGTGAAAAGCGCGGCACCGCCCCTTGCGCCTCAGCGTGCTTCCCTGCTTTCCCTCTACACCCGTCACTCTGCACTCATCGTTCCAGTCTACGCCTTGCTCGCCGCCTTCCTGGCGACCTGGAGCAGGTGCAGCCGGCGGCTGTCGGCGCGCAGCACCCGGAATGTCAGGTCGTCGAAACTGATCTGCTCGCCGCGTTTCGGCACGCGACCGAAGCGCCGCAGCAGCAACCCGCCGATGGTATCGAACTCCTCGTCGCTGTAGCGGGTGCCGAAAGCCTTGTTGAAGTCGGCTATCTCGGTGAGCGCCTTGACGCGGTACTGGCTGCCCTTCTCCTGGATGATGTTGTCCTCGGTCTCGTCGAAGTCGTACTCGTCCTCGATGTCGCCGACGATCTGTTCCAGCACGTCCTCGATCGTGACCAGCCCCGCCACGCCGCCGTATTCATCGACGACGATGGCGATATGATTGCGATTCTTGCGGAACTCCTTGAGCAGCACGTTGAGCGGCTTCGCCTCGGGAATGAACACCGCCGGGCGCAGCATTTCGCGCACGTTGAATTCCTCCTCGCCGGCGTAGTAGCGCAACAGATCCTTGGCGAGAAGAATTCCGATCACGTCGTCCTTGTTCTGGCCGATGACGGGAAAGCGCGAGTGCGCGGTCTGCATCACCATCGGAATGAACTCGCCGGGCGACTCGTTGATGTCGATCACGTCCATCTGGGCGCGCGGCACCATGATATCGCGCGCCTGCATCTCGGAAACCTGCAGCACGCCCTCGATCATCGCCAGCGCGTCCGCGTCCAGCAGGTTGCGCTCGTGGGCGGAGTGCAGCAGCGCGACCAGTTGATCACGGTCCTGCGCTTCGCGCAGAATCAGCGCCGACAGCCGTTCGAGCAGCGTCGGCTTACTGTGGGGAGCGTCCATCGTTTGGTGATGGGTAATCGGAAATGGGTGATGGGTAACGGGTAATGGGAGGGGCGCTCGCTCATTGCTCATCACCGCAATAGGGATCAGGATAACCCAGATTGCCCATGATCCGCGATTCGCGATCTTCCATGACGAGCGCGTCGGCGCGGCTCTCGTGATCGTAACCCTGCAGGTGCAGCATGCCGTGCACCACGAGATGGGCATAGTGCGCCGTGACGGTCTTGCCCTGTTCGCGCGCTTCACGTGCGACGACCGGCGCGCACAGGACGAGATCGCCTTCGTAGGGCGGCGTGTCGCGCATCACGAACGTCAGCACGTTGGTCGCGTGGTCCTGGCCGCGATAGGTGCGGTTGAGCACGCGCGCCTCGGCCTGGCCCACGATGCGCACCGTGATCTGCGCGTCGTGCGCGAGCGCGGCCTGCGCCCATTTCCGCAATCGAGCGCGGGCCGGCACCTGGCGCGGGGCAACGGCATACTGTACGTTCAGCTCCAGCTGCGGCCTGCGTCTAGCCCGCATCTTTGGGGTATGGCGCGCGCGACTCGTAGCTCTCGTAGGCATTGACGATACGCTGCACCAGCGGGTGGCGCACCACGTCTTCCGCCTCGAAATGGGTGAAGGCGATGCCGCGCACTTTCTTCAACACCTCGCGCGCCTCCACCAGCCCGCTGCGCTGGCCGCGACCGAGGTCGATTTGCGTCACGTCGCCGGTGACCACCGCCTTGCTGCCGAAACCGATTCGGGTGAGAAACATCTTCATCTGCTCGGGCGTG
>Ga0315912_10006521_pt1 | contig 10420 bp, 8 predicted proteins | sample VfabasoilMG_FD_204469 | JGI IMG/M metagenome (GOLD analysis project Ga0315912, IMG submission 204469) | Garden soil microbial communities collected in Santa Monica, California, United States - V. faba soil | ecosystem: Environmental > Terrestrial > Soil > Garden | place: USA: California... | reverse complement strand
CGGCGGCGGCGGCAATTTGGGCGCCGGTGGAGGCATTCAGGGCGCAAGCGGTGGCGGCGGCGGCACCGACCCGGTCAACGATCCTCCAGGGTTTTGGCGTTACGACGATATGAAGGGCTGCGCCTGGACGGGTGTCGACGACACGGGGTCCGGGACCACCATCGACCCGCAGGATTTCAAGGCCCGCACTCCAGAGCAGCCGTACTGCGCCCAAGGGACAGTGGGTGCCAATGAGGACTCTGAGTCCGTGGCGCTGCTTGGCTTCAATCTCAATGAGGATCCCGCGACCGCTGACTGCTCGTACAATCCGGAATCCTCCACTTCAGAAGGGCCTCCTGGCATCGCGCTGACGGGCACAGGCATCGCAGCCAACATCGTCAAACAAGGTGAAGACACGGCGTTCACCTTCCGCGTGCAGATCCAGGGCCCCAACGGGGCGACCGATGCCAACGATCGTTGGTGCGCGACCATCACCGAAACCCAGGGCAAGATCTTCGTCCCCTACGATTCCTTCAACACCAAATGCTGGGATGACAGTGGTGACGGGTACACCGGGCAACCCATTTCCGCCGTGGTCTTCTTGGTGCCAGGCAAACCAACCCCTGTACCATACAACTTCTGCGTGAACGGCTTTGCGCCGGGCGATAGTGCTGACGACGCACCGGATGGTCCGGCCGAAATTGGCGACCAAAAGGGCACCGTGGGCTTCACTGAGGTCTCGCCGGACGGCGACTTTGATCGCTCCAAAGTGCTTGTCGGTGGCGAGCAATACATCATCCAGAACAACAACTGGGGTAACCCTTCCGGCACCAACTTGATCCTGGACTACCTCAACAACAGCTTCAAGATCGTGGACGGCAACGGCAGCACGACGGGCGGCGGCGTTCCCGCGTCGTTCCCGTCCATTTACATCGGCGGTAACGGCAACACGGCTGGTGGCGTGCTGGCCACCAAGAGCACGGACAACTTGCCCAAGCGCGTGGATGAAATTAGCAGCATCGCTACCAGCTTCAAGTGGAGCGGCTCCACTAGCTCATTCAACGCCACCTATGACGTGTGGTTCGCCAACTCACCACCCACTACGGAGTATAAAGACGGCATCGATGGCTTCGTGATGGTGTGGGCGCACAAGCCAGGCGATCAACAACCCATCGGGAGTGATCAAGGCGACTTCACGATCGATCAAAAGACCTTCGACGTGTGGGTGGGACCGCGCGGTCAAGGCCCAGAGGGCAACAACGACGCGCCTGTCGTGTCGTTTGTTGCGCGCGGAGACATCTCCAATTGGAGCTTCGATCTCAAGGCGTTCATCAATGAAGCGCGCAAAGCTCCGTACAACATGAACGCGGCCTACCTCACCGATGTGTTCTTTGGTTTCGAGATCTGGAACGGTGGCGCGGGCGGCAACCTGAGCGTGGACGAGTTCACCTGCAAAGTTGAATAACTCTGCACTTGTGGTCTCCAAATGAAAAACGGGTGGTCATGGACCGCCCGTTTTTTCATTTGCGTCGATGGGCGCGCGCTGACCAAAAATGCGAGATCGTCTCAGGACGGCGGATCACGGGCCGCATTTTTGGCTCGTCCGAGCGCTGATTCGCTCACCATACGCATAGGGTCCGATCGTGGATGACCCTCGAGTCATCTAGCGACAAAACTTTGACCCCGGCATGCTCGTCGCAGCTCTCCTTGGGACAGGTTCAGGGGCATGGACGTCAACGTACTCATCAACTCCACGGTGCGACAAGTGACCGTGCTCATCGCTCAGCTGGCGACGTCGGGTGGCGTGCGAGCACCGCTCGCGCAAGTTGCCAACCAGGTGTTCGTGGAGTTGGCGCGTGAGCTGGAGGCCCAGGGTGTCAGCCGCAAGGTCAGTGCTGACATGTTTGGCATGGCCCTGCGGGCCTACATCCGCAAGGTGCGTCGTCTGACGGAGAGCGCAACGGAAAGCGAGCAAACCCTTTGGCAAGCGGTTCTCACATTCATCAAGCAAGGGCCACTGGTCACTCGCGAGCGCGTGCTCGCCCGATTCCACCGCGACGGGGAGCTCGAGGTATCCTCCATCTTGAAAGACCTGTGCGAAACGGGTCTGGTGTTTTGCTCGGGCTCTGGCCAGGCGTCGATCTACCGTGCTGCCAGTGACGATGAGCTGGGCCAACTCCCGGGATTGGGCGCGGGGGAGGGGATAGATGAGCTGGCGTGGGTGTTCACCTTCCGCAGCGGTCCATTTACGGTGGCGGAACTGGCCGAGCAGCTCTCGCGATCGGTGGTCGACACTGAGGTGATCGTCGAGCGCTTGGTCGCCGTGGGCCGCGTGCAGCGCGACAGCGACGTGATCTCCGCTCAAGAGTTTGTGATCCCTTTGGGTATGGCGCGTGGCTGGGAAGCCTCAGTCTTCGATCATCTTCAGGCAGTAGTGCAGACCATTTGCCAACGCTTGCAGGAATCGACGCGGGGTGGTGACCCCTCGGGCGTCGTGGGGGGGAGTACCTATACCTTCGACGTATGGCCCGGGCACCCCCACTATGAAGAGGTGAAGAGTTTATTGGCGCTGCAGCGCGAGCGCCTAGGCGCATTGCGCAACCAAGTAGAAGCCTACAACAGGTCGCACACCAGGTCGGAGGATTTTGAAGAGGTGGTGACTTACGTGGGGCAATGCGTGCGCAGGCGTGAATCAGCCAAGGCGGATGGCAACGAGACAGAATGAGACGAGCCTGAGGAAAAGTGGGAACGATGAACAAGCACAATCATGTCGATGAAAATCAGCGCAAGCGGCGTATGTGGGTGTTGTGGGGCGCGTTTGCGGTCGCGTGCGGTGGTCAATTGGCTGGTCCCATCGTCGGTGGTGAGTCGCATTTTCTGCGGCACTGTTCGTCCAGCTGCGACGAAGGTTTGAGCTGTATTTCTGGGGTGTGCACCCAGTCTTGTTTGGTCGACGACGCGGACGGATGTTCGTCGCTTTCTCCGGCGGCTCGTTGCACGAACACCACCGTCGAGCCAGGAAACGTTGCGATTTGTGATATCGGCTGTCAGCACAGTACCGATTGCTCCCACCTGGGCACAGATTACTCGTGTGAGAGCGGCTATTGCCGGGGGCTTGCACGAACATCGGAGGGTGGGCTGAGCAGCGGCGGTAGTGCGCTCGGTATGGGCAGCGGCGGTGCCCCGGTGGTTTCGGGCAGTGGTGGCGCGAGCGTGCAGACCGGTGCGGGCGGCAGCAGTGGTGGCACGCCCCAGGAGGGCTCCGGGGGTGCCTTGCCGACGGAGTATCCGGGACAAATTCCATCATGCGAGGACCTCGAGAGCACCTGCGCAGGCGGCAACTGCTGCACCAGTTTGCTGGTGCCCGCGGGCAGGGTCAGCCGTGACGGTTACGACTACGAGATGCCAGCATTTTACCTCGACAAGTTCGAGGTCACCGTGGGCCGCTTTCGCAAGTACATGGAGGCGGTCGACGCATGGATGGAGGCGGGCAACCCCGTGGAGGGCGCGGGTGCCGTTCCCCTGGCTCCTGACAGCGGATTCAAGCGGGCGTGGCTCGAAGGGCTGGAGCCAGACTACGCGGTGGGCGTGCGCCCAGGCTGGTTGGGTGTAACGAAGGAAGACGGCCCCATCATGACAATGGGCAATCCGACCTACTTGTTTGCTGAACGTGATGATCTGGCGGTCAACCGTGTTCCATTTCACGCCGCCTTTGCCTTCTGCATCTGGGACGGTGGGCGTCTGCCTAGCGCTCTGGAATGGCGGTTTGTGGCTCAGGCTGGGCCAAGCGCCGCCCCCTATCCGTGGGGCAATGAAAGTGCCGTGGACGTGTTTGCCACGGCGCCGACTACCGCCCCACAGCCCGGTTTCGAAAACGATCCAGAATGGGAATACTTGGTCATTCCGGTGGGGTCCCATCCTCAATCGGTGGGGTGGTTTGGCCACCACGATCTGGTTGGTGGAATGGACGAATGGGTGCGCGATGACACACTGGATGTCATGGACGCGCGGGTGCGTCTGGGTGAGGACAGCATCGTCAAAAACCCCTTCGAGCTCCAGCTGCCGATGGACCGCGTCATCTTCGGATCGAACTGGGCGATGGTGACGCGTGCGGCGGGCTACAGCGGCACGCCTCTGCCTCCCTCAGGTTGGAACACCGGGCTGCGAGAGAGCAGCGCGACGTCCTCCTTGGATGGCATCCGCTGCGCGCGCGATTGGTGAGCTACGGGACTAGCCCGATGTCACACTGGTTGGGCGTCAAGAGTCCGCACACTGCTAGCAGGTCTTTGCAAGTTCCGCACGGCAGGGTGCCCCCGCAGCCATTGGGGATGTCGCCGCATTCGGCGCCCTGTGCCTCACAAGTGGTGGGCTGACAACACTTGTTGGCGGTGCAGACCTCATTGGTGTCGCAGGTGTTGGTACAAGTGAGCGCAGTCCCGCAGCCGTTGTCGATGCTTCCGCACTCCGCGCCCAGTTGCGTGCAGGTCTTGGGAGCGCAGTTGCACTTGTTGGCGGTGCAGGTCTCGTTCGCGTCGCAAGTGTTGGTGCAGTTGAGGGTAGTCCCGCAGCCGTTGTCGATGCTTCCGCACTCCGCGCCCAGTTGCGTGCAGGTCTTGGGCGTGCAGTTGCACTTGTTGGCGGTGCAGGTCTCGTTCGCGTCGCAAGTGTTGGTGCAGTTGAGGGTAGTCCCGCAGCCATTGTCGATGCTTCCGCACTCCGCGCCCAGTTGCGTGCAGGTCTTGGGCGTGCAGTTGCACTTGTTGGCGGTGCACGTCTCGCCCGTATCGCAGGTGTTCGTGCAATTGAGGGTCTTTCCGCAGCCGTCATCGATACTGCCGCACTCCGCGCCTAGCTCCGAGCAGGTCTTGGGTTTGCAATTGCATTTGTTGCTCTTGCACTCCTCGTTGGAGTCGCAAGTGCTCGTGCAATTGAGGGTCTTTCCGCAGCCATCATCGATGCTGCCGCATTCGGCGTTCAGCTCTGAGCAGGTCTTGGGTTTGCATTCGCAACGATTGCTCTTGCACTCTTCACCGCTGCCGCAGTTGCCACAGGTTGTTGTGCCGCCACATCCGTTCTGTATCGACCCACACTCGGCGTCCACTTGTTCGCACGTCCTAGGTGCGCAGCATTGGTTGTTGAGGCACACGCCGCCGCCAGGGCAATTGCCGCAGTTGAGATCCCGTCCGCACGGTTCGCGGAATGTGCCACAGGCCTTGCCGTTCTCCTGGCAAGTTTGGTGCCGACATCCGCATTGATTGACCATGTCGGTCCCCCCGCAGATGGTGGGCCAGCCGCACGTGCCACAATCCAAGACCTTGCCGCAGCCGTCTCCGGTCAGGCCACAGCCCGCCCCCAAGGATTGGCAGGTCTCGGGATCGCAAGGCTCATCACCACATTGGTTGGGGCCACCGCCACCACAATACTGCCCTTCGGAGCAGCTGCCGCAATCGAGCTCGCTCGCGCAGCCGTCAAACACCCGACCGCACTTGGCGCCCAAGCTCTCACAGGTCTCGGGTTCGCACTCACACTGGCCCTCGACACATTCATAGTTGAGTGGGCACGTTCCACACTCCCGGGCCGCGCCACAGTTGTCGGTGGTCTCTCCGCACTCAACCCCCAGGGCGCTACAATCGAGCGGTTGGCATCCGCAGACGTTGGGTGTTCCCTCCGCGCCGCAAGAATCGGTGCCTGAGCACGTGCCACACTCCACCACCGCCCCGCAACCATCGGTGATCTGCCCGCACTCCGCGTTCAACTGCTCACAAGTGATGGGCGTACACGGGACTTCGCCGCACTTATTGGCGCCCCCGCCTCCACAAAACTCGGGGCTATCGCAGTTGCCGCACTCCAGAATGCCACCACAACCATCAGGAACACTGCCACAATCGGCTTGATAACTTGCGCACGTCAGCGGCGTGCAGGTGGGCCCCGGTTCACCCATCGTCGTGGTGTCGGTGCTGTCGGTGGTCTCCGTCGTGGGCAGTGACGTATCCGTCGTGTTGTCCGTGGAGACCGCGGTCGTCTCGATGCGCGGGCCCGATTCGTAGTCGCTGTAGTCGTACTCGGAGCTGAGCGCACAGCCCAGCACCGTGAGCGTCAAGAGCAGGATGGAGTGCTTGGACTTGAACATGGGTAATCGCCTCTCCGTCTCAAAACTGGCCTTGTAGGTTGAGCCCCGTCGCGCTCCAGCCCAGCGCTAGCGGAAAGAGCAACGCCGAGCGCTGTTCCTTGTCGGCCGGGCGGCGCTGAGCGCGCTCTCTTTGCGGGTCCGTGGCGCTGGGCTTCTTCGGCAGCGTGAGCAAAAGCACGGTGCCCGTCACCGCACCTACGCCAGCCACAACGATGCCGGCCGTATTGAGCGCCAGCAATGTCCGCGCCTCGGCGACGGCCTTGTCCCCGGTCTCGTTGCACTGCTTATTCGGGCAATTGTCTTCGACTTTTTGATCTTGGGCTGGGAGCAGCACTGCGCTCACCACCGCCAAAATGGCGCCGCCGGCGCCCACGCCCAGGGCGGCATAACCGCCGACGCGCCGCGCCTGCACGTTGTCATTGCTCTTTGCGCGAGGCTTTTTCTTCTGGTTACCCTGCATCACCACAAGGGTCTCGTGGTCGCCCGATTCAAGCGAGATGCTGAACGTGCGCGTCTCGTAGTTGGGGCTCTCGACCGTGACGACGTGGTCACCTGGATCGGCGGGCAATTCTTCGCCCAAGCTACCGCTCCCGAGTGGGATGCCGTCCCGACGCACTGTGAGCCCTTGGGGAGCGCCCGGCGGCAAACGCACGGTCAAGTACGCCAACTTTTGTGCGACGGCGTCCAGTTTCTGATCGGCAAAGATGACACGATCATCATCAGGTGAGAGCAAGCGCAGCGCCTGATGCCAGCGCTCCCAGGAGGCGGTGTAGCGACCGCGTTCCTCTTCACACACGGCCAAGTTCATGACCGTGCCCACTGCTGCATCGAGCGCCAAACTCTCGATGAAGAACTGGCATGCAGCGTCGAAGTCGGATTCGGCCATGGCATCGCGTCCTTTTTGAAACAACATTTCCGCGGCCGCGGCGTCTCGCGCGGGAGTGGTCGTGTCGTCTTCCACGACGGCGTCGTCGAATGGATCGGCGAGCGCAGCACTAGGCACAAGGACCAGGAGGGCCCAGCCGAGCAACAGAGAGCGCAACAGCATCAACGTCTCCTGGACAATGGATCGAGGGTCAACTCATCCAGTTCAGGTGATTCGGCATCCTGAGTGCTGTTCGCTGAGTTCTTCGAATTGGAATGCGGTGCGGTCCACACGTTACGAGGGCGTCCTGATGCTTGGGGTGGTGCCTTGCTGGGCGTCTCTTCCGGGAGTTCGCTCAATTCAACGGCAGGTGAGCCCTGTGTGGAGCTGGTTTGTGCGGCTGGCCGCGGCTGGGGCTGCTGGACGCTTGCGGAGTCAGAATACACGGGTGACCAACTGGTCCCCGGCGCCTGATGCTGGCTACGCACATGGGAATAGGACACCACACCGGTGAGCGTCATGAGTACGGCCATGGCGCCCCACGTCCACTTCTTGCGTGCGCTCCAGGTTTGGGATTTGAGTCGGGCGGTCAGGGCGGTCAGTGTCGCCACTGAAAAGGTGGCTGACACCAGTGGCCGCTGCACTCCGCGGTCGTGAGCCATGGGCTCGCTCCAACTGTGCCAACCGGTGCGCACCTCACCCGAGGCCATCGTGGCGCGAAACTCGCCGTGCAAGTGCACGTTCACGGCATGGACCGCCTGCGCCATCTCGTGTGCGCTCAGAAAGCGCTTGTTCTTGTCGAACGAAAGGGCCTTGTTGACCACCTGCGCGGCTGCTTCAGGAACCTCGGGGGCCGCCTCGCGCAGACTGGGGGCAGGTTCTGTCATGACCTTGAGCAAGAGCTCATTGGCCGTTTCTGCCTGATGAATGGGACGACCGCTGAGCAGGGCGAACATGGTAGCTCCCACCGCAAACAGATCGGCGCGTGGATCCAGCTCGTCCCAGCGCCCGCGTGCTTGCTCGGGGGACATGAAAGCTGGCGTGCCCATCGTGGACCCCACCTGAGTCTTGTGGGACTGTGCGTCAGCGTCGCTTAGCTTGGAGATGCCAAAATCCAGGAGTTTGACCTCACCATCCGTGGTCAAAAAGATATTCTCTGGCTTGATGTCCCGATGTAGTACGCCGGCGTGGTGGGCTGCATCCAGGATTTCAAGGAGCCGCTCGGTGACGCCAAATACCTCCTCGACGGACAGCCGGCATTCGCAATTCTCCCAGCGTTGCTGCAGAGAAATGCCCTCCAAGAAGTCCATGACCATGTAGGGAGTGCCGTTGGGGAGCACACCATCATCCAGGACCGGGACGGCCCCACGATGATTGACGCGATTGGCCGCTCGCGCTTCCAGCGAAAACCTGCGGCGAATGTCCTCCACATGGCAAAACTCTTGATGCAGGATCTTGATGGCGACCTGGCGCTGATTGTGCTGGTGCATGGCGTAGTAGACGGAGGCCATTCCTCCGATGCCAAGCACACGCTCGATGCGCCATTTCCCTCCAATCAAGCTGCCGACGCGTGAGAGCGCACGGGCCACTTCTTCCGATTGGGGGGTTGTTGAATCCACTGCAGGTTGCATGATCATCTGAGCCGCGCGCTCCAGCCTGACATCCTAAGCCGAGTCTTACAGAGTCTGCTGATGTGGGCACCTCTTTTTTCTGTTCACGGCGTTGAATCACCCGGCCGAGACACACGACTATTCTACGATGAGCAGAATCCGCACGATGAAGCGCAAAAATGCCCCAGGATCGAGCATAAAATGCCCATTGACAATTGTACTAATGACCATCTCAAAACCAGGTTCGCTGGTCGGGAAATGGGGGTCAGCTGCCTGCCGCTGAGTCGGCCTTCGGCGGACAGTCTCATCGCCCGGGGGTTCGTGGGGGCGCCGTGCTGGGGTGGGCTTACGGGCTCGGGCGGGCGCGCAATTGGGCCCATCACGCATCAGGTGTAGGGCGGCGGGAGGCGCGGCCAAGTAAGCGTCAAACATGGGCCGTCACGCGCAGCTGCCGGTCGACAGCCCGGCGGGCTGCCTGCCTTCGGCAGCGGATTGTGATGATTTGATGAGGGACTCAAGGCGGAGCAACGTGGGGGGAGTACATGGAGCCGACGATGCTGGAGAGGGGGCCCTCAGTTGAAAGCGGGAATCAATCGCGGCGGCTGTGCTGCGCCAGCGCACGGGGCCACGGGGCGCCAGGACGCCGGGTTTTTAATCGTCCGAGGACGCGGGTCCGGTCGAGCGCCGACGTTGGCGCAGTAGACGTTGACAACGAAAATCAGCTTCGCGAAATCACTACGGAAAATGTAGTCAGCCGCTGCGCGCTGGGCTAAGTTCATCACACTGGGGAGTTCGCCATGCACGGAAAACAAGCTGTTGTCGCTACGCTCAATCACCTTTTGGCCCATGAACTGTCGTCCATGGATGTGTACCTCCAGCAGGGGCGCATGTGTGGCGACTGGGGTTACTCCAAGTTGGAGGAGCGCTTGGTGCACGAATCGTCGGATGAACGGGCCCACGCCGATCGATTGATCCAACGCATCCTGTTCTTGGATGGTGAGCCCAATGTGCTCGCGCGCATCGACTTGAAGATTGGGCGCAATGTCGAGGAAATGTTCAAAGGTGATCTCGATTATGAACTCACCGTGGCCAAAAATCTCAACGAGGCCATGCAGCTGTGCGTGGCTCAGGCCGACAACGCCAGTCGTGCGCTGCTCGAGGACCTGCTCAAGGAGACGGAGAACGACCATATCCGGTGGCTCGAGTCCCAGCTGTTTCTCATCAAGGAACTGGGTCTGAGTCTGTACCTAGCGCAACAGATCTAAACTGCCTGCAGATGCAGCTGCTAGCGGCGCCCCGCTGCTGGCGGCTCTCAACTGCAGCCGGCGGTCTTGTGTCCAGATGCGCCGAATTGCGCAACTCTGAGCCAGACTGACTGCCCTGCCCTGAATCAGTGACTTGGGTGGGGGCTCATGTTAAGGCCCCGCCTCGCATGGTCCCGGATGTCGAAGCCAAGCAGCAGGCTGGTTCAACGCTGCGCGAGAACCTGCACTTGGTCGCACGATGGAGAACTCTGCATCAGGTACAAGCCCGAGCTGATCGCGCAGCACTCACTTTGCGCGACGATGGGCAGCGTGCGCGGCGCCTCTACCTCTACGTTCTCAAAGAGTGCGGACAACCCTGGGCTGCGGAGGACCGGCAAACGACGACGGAGAGTCTGGGCCGCTCGGCGCGGCGCGCCCTTCAGACGTTGATCCGTCCGCTGAAACGAGCGCTGTTGCGCCGGATACTCCTTACCGTCGTTGGTGCGGTAGTGATCTGTGGGGCAGGATTGCTGGTCGCGCTCAGCATCCCGTCGGCGCGGGCTTGGTTGTTTCCTCCTGATCTAGGCCGCAC
>Ga0315912_10006519_pt1 | contig 10421 bp, 12 predicted proteins | sample VfabasoilMG_FD_204469 | JGI IMG/M metagenome (GOLD analysis project Ga0315912, IMG submission 204469) | Garden soil microbial communities collected in Santa Monica, California, United States - V. faba soil | ecosystem: Environmental > Terrestrial > Soil > Garden | place: USA: California... | reverse complement strand
GCCGGCAACGGTTTTGCCGTTTATCGCGATGTGCTGGCATCACGTTATGCCGGATCCCTGGAGGCGCTCGATGCGGATTTGCACCCGCGGGCGCAGGAGATTCTGCGTCTGGCCATGCCGGCGTTCGAACGGGGCGGCGGCCTGGACGCGGCCAGCGCGGCTCCGCTCTATGTTCGAGACAAGGTCGCATTGCAGGTGCACGAGCAGCGATGAGCGCGCAGCTGGACACCGCGCTCCGCTACCGGCGCATGAGCGAGCCGGATCTGGACGCGGTGATGGCGATCGAAAGCGCCGTGTACACGCACCCTTGGACGCGCGGCAACTTCGTGGATTCGCTTGCCGCCGGCTACCCCTGCTGGGTCATGCAATGCGCCGGGGCAATCGGCGGTTATTGCGTCATCGCGATCGCTGCGCAGGAGGCCCATCTGCTCAACCTCAGCATTGCGGGAGGATGGCAACGCCAGGGTCTGGGAAGCATGCTGCTGCAGTTTGCGATCGACCGGGCGCGGGAGGCCGGAGGACGCCGCGTGTTCCTTGAGGTGCGCGTTTCGAACCTCGCCGCGCGGGCCCTTTACGCGCGCGCCGGATTTCGCGAAATCGGCGTGCGGCGCCACTACTACCCGGCGCTCGACGGGCGTGAAGACGCGCTGGTGCTGGAGTTCCAGACATGAGCGATCGGCGTGCGGAAATGCTGAAGGAGATGGGGCTGTGGCCTGTCTGGCGGCTGCGGCGCGCCGCCGGGAAGAATGCCCCGGCGGCCGCTGAGGCGCCGCAGGAGCAGGCTCTTGAGGGGGCCCGCCCGTCCGATCGCGCCTCACCGGTCACGCCCCCCTCGTCGCGGGCCGCCGCCCGCCCGGCAGCGGCGGCGGCGAACGACGAGCGGCGCGCGCGCATCATGCGGTTGGAGTGGGGGGAACTCAAGGCCTGCGTGGCGTCCTGCCTGGATTGCAGCCTGCACGCCAAGCGCAACAAGACCGTGTTTGGCGTCGGCGACGAGCGGGCAAGCTGGCTGTTCGTCGGCGAAGGTCCCGGTGCCGACGAGGACGCCCAGGGCGAACCCTTCGTCGGCCAGGCGGGCAAGTTGCTCGACAGCATGCTCGCCGCCATTAAGCTGCGGCGGGGCGATGATGTCTACATAGGAAACATCGTCAAGTGCCGCCCCCCCGGCAACCGCAACCCCGAGCCGCGGGAGGCGCTGGCGTGCGAACCGTACCTGCACCGCCAGATCGAATTGATACAACCGAAACTGATCGTGGCGCTCGGACGGGTTGCCGCGCTGAATCTGCTGGCGCGCGAGGCGACCATCGCCAGTCTGCGCGGCCGGGTCCATGCTTACCGCGGTATCCCGCTGATCGTGACCTATCATCCTGCCTACCTGTTGCGGAATCTTCCCGACAAGGCCAAGGCATGGGCCGATCTGTGCTTTGCGGTGGATACCATGCGCGACTTGAAGTCGCGGGTTCCCGCCCCCAGCTAATGCCACGATGCAATCGCGTAGTGCGGTTCACGAGCCAACCAACGGAGGACCATCATGGGCAGGCGAATTCTCGCGCTAGCGGCGTTGGCGTTGACAGGGTTGCTGTCGGGCTGCGGCTACAACACGCTGCAGTCGACGGACGAACAGGTCAAGGCGGCCTGGGCCGAAGTGCTCAACCAGTACCAGCGCCGGGCCGACCTGATTCCCAACCTCGTTGAGACGGTCAAAGGCTTTGCGGCCCAGGAGCAGCAGGTGCTGCTGGGCGTGACGCAGGCGCGTTCCCGCGTGGGCTCGATCCAGGCCACGCCTGAGCTCATCAACGACCCGCAGGCCTTCGCGCGTTTTCAGGAGGCGCAGGGTGCGCTGTCCTCGGCGCTGTCGAGACTGCTGCTCGTCGCCGAGAACTACCCGCAGCTCAAGTCGGACCAGAACTTCCGCGATCTCCAGGCGCAGCTCGAAGGCACGGAAAATCGCATCGCCGTGGCGCGCAACCGCTACATCAAGTCGGTGCAGGGGTACAACGTAGTCGTGCGCCAGTTCCCCAGCAATCTGACCGCGATGCTGTTCGGATACAAGGAAAAGCCGCAGTTCACGGTCGAGAACGAGAAAGAGATCAGCAAGCCGCCCAAGGTCGACTTCGGCAAACCCGCGCAACCGGCGTCGCCGGGCAGCGCGCCCAGCGAGTACTCGGTTCCGGAGACCAAATAGTGTGATGGCTGGATACCATCTCTGCCCCCGCCGCGGGGGAGGGGGGGTCTTCCTGGCGTGCCTGCTGCTTGCGGCACTCCTCGCGCCGCCACTACACGCCGAAGTGGCGGTGCCGCCGCTCACGGCGCGCGTCACCGATCTGACTAACACGCTCGACCCCCAGCAACGCGCCGGGCTCGAGCGCAGGCTCGCGGCGTTCGAAGCCGCCAAGGGCAGCCAGATCGCCGTTCTGATCGTGCCGACCACGCAGCCGGAGGCGATCGAGCCGTATTCGATCCGCGTCGCCGAGAAGTGGAAGCTCGGGCGCAAGGGGGTGGATGATGGGGCCCTGCTGCTCATCGCCAAGGACGACCGCAAGCTGCGCCTGGAAGTCGGGCGCGGTCTCGAGGGCGCCGTGCCCGATGCGGTGGCGAAGCGCATTACCACCGACATCATCGCCCCCTACTTCAAGAAGGGGGATTTCCACGGCGGCATCACCGCCGGCGTCGAGCGATTGATCAAGGTGGTGGAAGGCGAACCGCTGCCGGAACCGAAGGCCAAGCCGCGCTCGAGCGGCGGTGGATTCGAGGACATCGAATTCCTGCTCGTCATTGGTTTCGTCATGGTGTTCGTGGTCGGAGATTTCCTGCGTGCCTGGCTCGGTCGCTTTGGCGGCTCCGCGCTGGTGGGCGGTGCGACCGGAGTTCTCGCATGGATCATTGCCGGCGCCGCGATTGCCGGGATCGTCGTCGCGGCAATCGCCTTCGTCATGAGCCTGTTTGGCGGCGTGTCCTCGCGCCGCGGCTATGGCAGCGGCAGATCGTCCTGGGGCAACGGCGGGTGGTCTTCGAGCGGGGGCGGTTGGTCCGGTGGCGATTCAGGCGGCGGTTTCAGCGGCGGTGGCGGCGATTTCGGCGGCGGCGGCGCGTCAAGCAGTTGGTAGCTGCAATACTCAACGCAAAGGGTTCACTTCAATATCCTCTTGAAGGGTACGCACAGGAAAGCGAGCACGCACCAAGGATCAGAGGCCTATGAATATCACGCGCATCATCAAGCATCTGTTTGCTCCGCAATGGATCGTCACCCGCATGTTTCCCGCGGCGGCCATGAAGGCGATCGAGAACGCCATACGCGAATCGGAGCGCTCGCACGATGGCGAACTGCGCTTCGCCGTCGAGGGGGGGCTCAAGCTCTGGTTATTGCTGCACGAACGAACGCCGCGGGCGCGGGCGATCGAAATGTTCGCGCAACTCAGGGTGTGGGACACCGAACACAACAGCGGGGTGCTGATCTACGTGCAGGCGGTGGACCGCCACATCGAGATCATCGCCGATCGCGGCATCAACGCGAAAGTGGAGCAGCGGCAATGGGACGCCATCGCCGGGCGCATGCAAACGGAGTTTCGCGCGCAACGCTATGAGGCCGGCGCGATCGAAGGCCTGCGCGAGATCACCGCGCTCCTGGCGCAGCACTTCCCTCCCACCGGCGCCAATCCGGACGAACTGCCCGATGCACCGGTCGTGCTCTAGGCGTAAATGAAAACAAACCTTCTGATTGTTATCTGGCTGACGATTCTCGTTTCGTTGGCTCATGCCGCATCCGACATCCCGGCGTTCACGCCCAATGTCGTCGATCCGCAAGCCTATCTGACGGAGGCGGAAAAAGACGAAGTGAATCGACTCATTCAGGATGTGCGCGCACGCGCCGATATTCACGCAGCCGTCTACCTTCTGCCGGCGCTCGGCGAAGAAAGCATCGAAGCTCTGGCCGAGCGCACATTTAAAAAGTGGACCCTCGGTCAGGCCGGCAAAGACAACGGCCTTCTCATCGTTCTCGCGATGGGAGACCGCAAGATGCGCATCGAAACGGGTTACGGTCTTGAGGGCGACATTCCCGATGCCGTGGCCAAGCGCATCCTCGATGAACAGATGCGACCGTTTTTGCGAATGAATCAAATCAAAAACGCACTCGTGAGCGCGCTCGTCGCTCTCGCTCAAAGAAGAAACAAGGATTACGTGCTGGGCGCGGAGTTTCAGGCGCCGGCCGTGCCCGCCGTCGAAACTCCTGATGATGAACCAACAGATCTCACGCGCGGGCTTATATGGTGGGGCGTGTTTGCGTTGATGGTGCTTGGCGTCCATCCGCTCTGGGCCCGCTCGGTCGGCAGAAGGAAAATGAAACTTGTCGCGGCGGATCCGAAGCTCGATTCGAATGTTTCACTCAAACCAACGGAACGTTCGTTGTTCAGGGCGTTCACCGCGGGCTGGGCAATCAAACTGTTCTTGATCGTGAATCCCGGCATTTTCATCTTTCTCTTTGCGATGGTTGGAGTGATAGGCCCGATAGTGGATATTTCGTTCGCTGTTGGCGTTCCTGTATTCCTGGGCTTCATCTACTGGCGCGCAAACAGAAAGTACGCGAGCCTCGAGTCGTTCCGGAAATATCTCGCCGACGACGCGGCAAAACACGAAGCGCGCATGAAACGCCTCGTCAAAATCGGTCATGCCGCGCTCGAGCCCGACGGACGATACACGTTCACCAAGGCCTATTACGAAAGTGAACGCCTTCGCGCGGCTTCGAACTCTTCGTCGAGTTTTTCTTCAAGCTCTTCTTCAAGCTCTTCCGGCGGCGGCAGCTCTGGCGGCGGCGGCGCAAGTTCGAGCTGGTAGATCCAGATCACTCCGCCATTGGCGTGCAATGTCTGGCCGTTGACCCGGCGTCCATCCGGACCGGCGGGGAAAGAGACGACACTCGTGATATCGCCAGGCGTAGTCCGCCGCGGCAATTGTCACCGAAGCCGTGAGAGAAGGCTTACTGCGCCGGACGGATCCCCAGGTCCGTCAGCATCTTCGACCAGCGCGCGTGTTCGCGCTGCAGGAATGCGGCGAAATCCGCGGTGGAGGACGGCGCGGCCTCCGCTCCCAGCGCGTGCAGGCGCTCCTCCAATTCGGGCAACTTGAGCACCTTGCCGAGGTCGGCGTTGATTCGTGCGATCAGCTGCCGCGGCGTGTCCGGCGGCGCGATCAATCCATACCATCCCACCAGTTCGAATCCGGGAACGGCGTCGGCGACGGGGGCGAGTCCCGGCACCAGCGGCGTTGGGGCGCGGGTGGTGACACCGAGCAGGCGCACCTTGCCGGTCTTCACGAATGGGTGGACCGGCGGCGCCGCGGAGCAGGTCGCCTGCACCTGTCCGCTCAACATGTCGGTGAGCGCGAGCGCGGTCGATTTGTACGGCACCTGCAGCATCCGGATCCCCGCCATCGCCATGAACTGCTCCATGCACAGGTGCGGTGTCGTGCCCTGGCCGGCGCTTGCGTACAGCACCTTGCCCGGCCGCGCCTTCGCGTAAGCGATGAAGTCCGGGATCGAGCGCGCCTCGACGCCCGCGCTGACGGCGATCACGTACGCCGTGTTTGCGACCCGTCCCACCGGCGCGAAGGCCTGCGACATGACGTAACGCTGATAGAGGGTGGTGCTGATCAGTTGCGTCATCGTGGCCATCCACAGCGTGTGCCCGTCGGGCGCGGCCTTGGCCACGATTTCCGCGCCGATCAGGCCGCTGGCCCCGGCACGGTTGTCCACCACGATCTGCTGGCTCCAGAGCTCGGCGAGCCGGCTGCTCACGTGGCGCGCCAGTATGTCCGGACCGGAGCCGCTGGTTGACGCGACCACCATGCGCACGGGGCGCGTCGGATACGCTGGCGCAGCCCCCAGGCAGCTGGTGGCCGCCAGCGCGAGCAGGAGCAGTCCACAGAGATGGCGTCTCACCATGCCGTCACCCCCCCGTCGAGCAATAGCGTCTGGCCGGTGATATAGCCTGCCTGCGGACCCGCAAGATAGGCGACGAGCGCGGCGACCTCTTCCGAGGTTCCGAACCTGCCCAGAGGAATCCGCTCCAGCATGCGCTTCACTCGCACCGGGTCCGCGACCGACGCCTGCCGGGCGGGGGAGGGCGTATCGATCTTGCCGGGCGCCACTGCATTGACCCGCACGCCGCGCCCCGCCCATTCGATCGCGAGCATGCGGGTCATCTGGCTGACCGCGGCCTTGGAGACGCCATACACCGATTGCTCCGGATATCCCACCACGCCGTGCGTGGACGAGATGCTGATGATCGTTCCGGTTTTTCCCGCGCCGATCAGATGGCGCCCCATCTGCTGGCTCATGAGAAACGTTCCCGTGACGTTGACTGACAGGACTTCATCCCATTGCGCGCGGGTGATGTCCAGCGCGGGCCGGCGCTGCGTGACGCCGGCGTTGTTGACCAGCGCGTCCACGCCTCCGAATGCTTCGAGCACCGCGGCAAACGCGCCTGCGACGCTCTCCTGGGACCGCAGGTCGAGCGCGACCGGGAATGCGCGCCGGCCGGCGCCGACGATGGCCGCTTCGCTGTCCGCGAGAGTCGCGACCGTCAGGTCGGACACGGCGACATCGAAGCCGTCGCGCGCCAGCGCCCGCGCGCATGCCGCGCCGATGCCGTATGACGCGCCCGTGACGAAGGCGACCTTGCGGCGCGCGGGTTGATCCGATGGCATGTTCGTCTTTCGCTCCGTCCCGTAGCAGGTCAGCGGCTCAAAGCGTGCTGTCCATGCCGACCTGCCGCACCAGTTTCGCCCAGAACTCGCTCTGAGATTTGACGAAGGCCGCGCATTTCTCCGGTGTGCCGGTGTCGATGACCGACGCAGCCCCGGGCTTCAGCCGCTCGATCACCACGGGGTCGGCCAGGACCTTGCGTACGGCGGAATTCAATCGTGCGACCACCCGCGCCGGCGTGCGAGCGGCGACGAACAGGCCCTGCCATGAATCGTTCGTGAGTTCCGGGAATCCGGCCTCGATCATGGTCGGCACGCCCGGCAGCAGATCGAGCCGCTTCGCGCTGCGCACGACCAAGGCCCGCAATTGTCCGTTCCTGACGAACCCGATCGTCGGCGGCACCGCGACGAAGGCCGCCGTCACCTCGCCGGAGGCGAGCGCGGTCGCCACGGCGCCCGCGCCCTTGTAGGCGATCAGCGCCATCTTGAGGCCGACCTTATCCGAAAAATAATGCATGCTGAGGGTTCCGGTGCCGGCAGGACTCGAAGAGCCCCAGTTGATCTTTCCCGGTCGTGTCCTGGCGTGGGCGATGAACTCTTCCAGCGAGCGCACCGGCACCGACGGATGCACCACCATCATGGAGGCCACGTCGGCCGCGATATTCACGCAGGCCAGGTCGCGCAGCGGATCGATCGGCGGCTTGCGGAACACCACGGGATTGACGGCGATGGCGCCGACGTTGCCGAACAGCACGGTATGACCGTCGGGGCTCGACCGGGCGGCGACTTCCGCGGCGATGTTGCCGGCTGCGCCCGGGCGATTGTCGAGTACCAGCGGCTGGCCCAGTTCTTCCGAAAGTCCGGGCTGCATCACCCGGGCGATAAAGTCGGTCGAGCCCCCCGGGACGAATGGGATCAACAGCCGGATCGGCCGGTTCGGAAAGGGCGCGCCCGATTGCGCCTGCAGGCAGGCGCAGAACGATGCTGCCGCGATCGTCGCCAACGATGCCGTCGCCCGTTTCACCTCAGAATACCTTCTTGCGCCGCCATTTGCGCGGCCGATCGCCGGGATAGGTGAGGCCGCTCGCCGTGAGCCCGAGATCCACCATCAGCTTCGCGAGCCCGATGGCGCATCGATAACCTTCCAGCACCGGGATCTCCCACCCCAGGTCGTGGAGCCTGCGCTCGAGATAAGGCTGCATCCAGAACGTCGCCGAGCAGCCAAAGGTGATGACTTCCGCGCCGTCTTCCTCGATCGCCGCCGCGGCTTCGGCGACCGCGGCTTCCAGCATGGTCGAAGGCTCGCCTCTCAACGCTTTCTGTTTCTGCTCGGCCAGGTGCGGATCCGCGTAGGGCGGGCGCGGATGCGGCAGTTGCAGGTTGCGAATGGACGCGCATCGCCGGTCGAAGCGATGCTGCACGACGAGATCCTGGTAATAGCTGCTGTGGTTCTCGGCCATGTCGATGATGCTGAACTTGTTGCCGAGCAAGGTGGCCACGTGCATCTGGGAGTGGGCGCAGGCGGTCACCGGGATGCCGAAGGGACGGGCGATCTCGCGCGATTCGTGAAATCCCGGTTCGCCGCCGCCGAGCAACACGATGCCGTTGTATTTGCCGCTTTCGCATGCCTCGCGCACGATCGGCAATCGACCGGCCGCGGCGCAGGCGAATTCCGCGCGATTCTCCACCTGCCAATCGCCGTAAGTGGTCAGCGCGCCGGGGTGCAGATCCCACTCCACGTCGGCGAGAAAGGGGCTGATCTGGTCGTGGTTCTGCAGTTGCTTCTCCTTCGGTCCGACGCTGGATCGGTGTCGATAGGGAGAAGACTCCGGAAGCTGGAACGCCTGGATCAGGATGAAGCGGTATTTCTTGTCGGTTGCCATCATGTCGATCGTTATGCGCCAAGCTCGCCGCCCGGGACGACGCGACAAGCGACGGCTATCGCGGGGCCCATGCCTGCCGTCCCGGCCACTTCGTGCCGACGCTCACCCGCGTGAATTCCGGCTTCAGGCCGGTGCCGGCTGCTTCGCTGCGACAGCCGGCAGGCGCTCCACTTCCTTCACGAATAGAGCCGGATCGTCGACATCGGGAAGTGCCCGCACTCCGGCAGCACGGCCACCCGCTCCTTGCCCGGCGACGCCTCGTAGATCGGCCGGTTGGAGCGCGCATTTCCCTTGGCGCCCGATATGGCGCCGGCCTCGAGGGATTGCGCGTGGCCGTGCTGCGTGGCGGCGAATCCGTTGTTCATGGGCAAGCTCTCCGTGAACCGTCAAACGCCGACTGCGACGCGCGGCCGTTCCTGTTTTCCGCCGATCGCCCGATTGACGCGCGGCATGACTTCGGTCGCCATGAGTTCCATCGAGCGCCTGGTGAGCGCCGGATCCACCCAGTCCATTCCGGCATAAACGATCTCTCCGAAGTCACCGGCCTCTTCGCGCAACGCGAGAATCTGGTCCACGACCTTGTTGACCGAGCCGTGGATGACGAGATTGTCCAGCAGGTAGTCTTCGGTAAGTTCAGCGTCGGGCTGCGAGGGATCCGACTTGAAGATGATCTGGCGCCCGGCCTTGATGTTCTTGTAGAGCAGCATGCGCCAGTAATAGCGATAGGGGCTGTTGGCGTCGTCGCGCCCATAGCGGCGCGCGACCTTGTCGTCGTCGGCGACGAAAATGGTGCGCGCGATGCGCCAGTCCGCGGGGTCCGCGGTCTCGCCCGCGTTGCGTTTGCCCTCGCTGTAATTCTGCCAGTGACTCGCGAGCCATTTCGACAGGAGGAAATTGGCCGACAGCGGATGGAAATCGCGCTCGCCCATCTTGATCACGCCTTTGGAATAGGGCGCGAGCACGGTGCCGACGATCTCGGGGCGCGGTTTCTGGTACGGTTTGTAGAGATAGCCGCGGCCGATGTCGAGGTCCTGAGTGCGGGCGACCGAGACCTTGTAGCGGTTGCCGGGGAAATCGATGTCGTACGGCGGATCGCGCTCCCAGACGGCGAGTATCACGTCGATCGCCTCGGCGAGCATCTTGTTGCGGTCCTCGTCGTAGTTTCCGAGCGCTTCGGCATCGCATCGGAGCGCCCCCGCGCTGATGCCGAATATGAAACGTCCCTTCGCGAGATGGTCCAGGAACGCGGCATGGGAGGCGATCAGCACCGGGTGCATCTGCGACAGATTGGAGGTGCCGGTCGCGAGCTTGATCGTCTTCGTGTCGCTGATGAGGGAAGCGAGAAAGATCATGCTGCTGGGCACGTTTTCGGCCTTGTCGGCGAGATGCTCGCCCACGAACGCGTCGTGAAAGCCGAGGCGGTCGGCCAGGATGATGGCTTCGCGGTCTTCCTGCAGCGTCTCGGTGCAATTGCGCTCCAGCGGATGGAGCGGCATCGTGAAATATCCGAGTCTCATGGGCGGACCTCCGGTGATGGCGCCAGTGTCTGGCGGCCTATGATACGCAAGCGCCCCCGCGCGGCGTTCAACTCGGGGAAGAAACAGTTTCCACGTTTGTTCCGGCAACGCTGCCCGGACCTCAGCGCCGCCGCGGCGCGGCGCCGGGGGCGGCCGGCTCGACGCGGGTGATTTCGACCAGGAAGTCGATCATGACGCGCAGTTTCCGCGGCACGTGCCGGGTCGGCGGATAGACCACGCTGATCGGGCGACCCTGGACCGCGAACTTTTCGAGGAGCGCGACCAGGGTGCCCGCGCCCAGATCGTGATGAAAGGTCCACCA
>Ga0315912_10006518_pt1 | contig 10422 bp, 10 predicted proteins | sample VfabasoilMG_FD_204469 | JGI IMG/M metagenome (GOLD analysis project Ga0315912, IMG submission 204469) | Garden soil microbial communities collected in Santa Monica, California, United States - V. faba soil | ecosystem: Environmental > Terrestrial > Soil > Garden | place: USA: California... | reverse complement strand
CCAACATATCCGTCCGGCGCCTGGTTCACAAGGCCAGCTGAAGAGCTCGTGTTGACAACGATTCGGGATCTCCGCCGGCGCTACCATGTCGATCCGGATCGCATATTTCTGACCGGCATGTCGAACGGGGGCATCGGAGCCTGGATCATCGGGATGCATCATGCGCCGCTTTTTGCCGGTATCGCACCGATGGCCGGTGGTCTGGATGGGACGCTGATGCCGTTTCTGGCGAATCTCCGCAATACGTCGATCTATATCATTCATGGCGCGAAGGACCAGGTGATGCCGGTGGAGTTGAGCCGGTCGATCTCGCGCGAACTCCAAGCACTTGGCTATGCGCATGTGTATCGTGAGCACGAGCGGGAACATCCTATGGCGGGCGGCCATTATTTTCCAAAAGAAGAACTGCCGGACCTCGTGGTCTGGTTGAACAGTCGGCGTCGCGACCCCTTGCCGGCCAGGCTGACGATGGTGCGGGATGCCAGCCACTTTCAGGTATTCAACTGGCTGCGCATAGACTCCACCGATCCCATTGCGGCATTTTCCGATGATCTGGTCGATAAGAGTGACGAACTGATTAAGCGCCGAGAGTATGCCACGCTCGATGCAGTCATCGTGTCGCCGAATCGCATCGAGGTCAGAGCAGAGCGGGTTCGACGGTATAGCCTATTCTTGAACAGCCGCCTCATCGACCTATCAAAGCCGTTGACGGTGTTGACCAATGGGCAGGCATCGTTTGAGGGAATGGTAGAACCGTCTCTGGAAAGTTTGCTTCGGCAGGCCCGGATCCGACAAGACCCATCGGGACTCTTTCCCGTCCACCTCACGGTCGTGGTTCAGAACTAAGGCTCATGCGCGCCGAAGCACGGTTTCCGTGGAAGACCCTGGTCGGGGTGTTGGTGGTCGCAACCGGGCTGGAACTGTTCCCGCCGCTGAAGCTGGTGCGATCGGAAACTTGCGCCCTATCCCCTCACCATGCAGGAATGGTGTTTCCTGTCGAACGGATCGATCCCGAGTGGATCTGTCTGCTGCAGTCGATCATCGACAATTATACGACCGTCACTACGGTAGGGCCGGTCCGGGTAGCCATGTCCGAATCGATGTATCACTATTTGTTGGATCATCCTCCAGTCGCGACGCTCTTGATCGATCGTCTTGAGCTTGGGTTGTACAAGTCAGAAGAACGGGGAGCTGACCGATTCTGGGGTAGTGATGGAGAAGGCACGCAGGGGATCGTACAGCTCGTCTATAAGGACCGCACAGCTCGACTCTATTATCTCGAAGGATCACACAACAGCCGGTTGCTTCCTGATGTTACCGGGAAGGCTGTCGTGTTACTTAGAATGAAGCCTGTAGTGGAACCGAATGGGGCTAAAGCGATGGACAGCACAGTAGTTTCCTATACCAAGCTGGACAATCGCATCCTCTCGGGATTGGTGTCGCTGCTGCGGCCGCTCATCGGGGGAGTGGTGACGGGGAAATTGCGGAAAGGGGCGGAGACGGTCAATCGGTTAGGCCTGGTGATGCGGCAGCATCCCGAGCGTGTCTTGTTTGAAGCGATGGATCCACCCTCTCTTTCTAATCGCGACGTCGAGTTTTTGCAGAAGTCGCTTGGAGTGCCGGAAAATTCAAGCCGCACAGGCTGCCGGAGCAGATCAACCCCATGACCACATCGCGCAGTTTCCTATTGGTTTGTGCAGTCGGCATTTTCAGCTTCATCAGCTACAACATGGTCCGGATGCCGGCGCTCTCGCTCTTTGCGGAGTCGCTCGGCGCGAGTCCGGAACGAATTGGCCTGATCGTGTCGGTCTCGACGTTGACCGGAGTCTTTCTCAAGCTGCCGTCCGGGGCCCTCTCCGATATCTATGGGAGACGGTTGTTGTTGCGGATCGGCGTTGTGGCGTTCGGGCTGCCGCCGTTTCTCTATCCCTTCATTACTGACTTAGATGCGCTCACCGCACTGCGGTTTGTCCACGGGCTTGCCACGGCGATCTTTGCGCCGAGCGCTCTGGCTACTGTGGCGGAACTCTATCGGGAGCGTCGTGGAGCGGCGCTCGGTACCTATACGGCCTGCACCCAGTCCGGTGCGCTGCTGGGGCCTTTTATCGGAGGCTATCTGGTCTATGCGGCAGGATTTCACACGGCGTTTGTCACGGCCGGCATCTTCGGATGCGTTGGAATGGTGTTGTTCTATAGCCTTCATCTGGACGTTGCCACACCGCAATTGGAGGCAAAGGGATTGGGGGTGGTGCTCTCTGAAATGTGGAAGGGATTTGCTGTCGTTGCAAAGAATAAAATCGTGCTGATCACCAGCATGACTGATGCCGCCAAGATGATCGCGAACGGGGCCTTGATGGCTTTTTTGCCGCTGTACGGAATCTCGGTTGGATTGAACCCCGGCGAAGTCGGCCTGCTGTTTAGCGTCCAGTCCTTCACGTCGTTTTTTTCCAAACCGATCATGGGGCGCGTGTCCGATCGGGTAGGCCGCCAGCCGTTGATTCTCATTGGTCTGTTGATCTGCGCCGGAACGTTTGTGTCTATCCCGCAGACATCGATGTTTGGAATATTGTTGGCGCTGTCGGCTGGGTTCGGCTTTGGTGAAGCCGTCGTCTCCTCGTCGTCCTCGGCTTTGGTGGCGGACAGTTCGGAGTTTAAGCGGCTGGGGGCGGGCATGGGGATGCAGGGCACGATCATGGATATCGGCCATGCCAGCGGGCCGTTGCTTGCGGGGGTGCTGGTTGCGAATCTGAGCTATGGACAGGCTTTTGCCATTATCGCCGGCATTCAGTTGGCGGCTGGTGGAGTGTTTTGGCTGGCCATGAGAGGAAGATCGGCCGGTTCCGTGATGGTATAATGGCGGCGCGCCAAGAGCACGCGCGGCCTGTCAAGCTGGAAGAGACCGTCCTTGCCGACAGGTATTGCAGCTAACCGAAGGGATTTTATCCATGTTCACCGGCATCGTTGAAGAAATTGGCGCCATTGCCATGCTGGACAAAACACTGGCGGGGACAAGAGTGACCATCCTGGCTTCGACCGTGATGGGTGATCTCAAGACCGGCGATAGCGTGAGTGTCAATGGAACCTGTCTCACCGTGGTGTCGCGAAGTGAACGTGATTTTTCTGTGGAGGTTTCGCCTGAGACGCTTTCAGTGACCACACTGGGCAGCATGGCTGTGGGAACGCCGGTGAATCTTGAACGGGCCATGAAGCTGCACGAGCGTATCGGCGGGCATCTGGTGGCAGGCCATGTAGACGGGGTCGGAGTCATCCGCAGCCGGCGTCAAGAAGGCAATACGATTATCTTCGTGATCGAGGCGCCTCCCGCCATCCTGCGCTACTGTGTGGGGAAAGGTTCGATCACGGTCGACGGCATCAGCCTTACAATCAATGAAGTCGGAGACCATTCCTTCAGTATTGCGATCATCCCGCACACGGCCAAAGTGACCACCCTCGGCCTCAAGCAGGTCAACGATCCTGTCAACCTTGAAGTCGACCTCATCGGCAAGTATGTCGAACGCCTCCTCCAAGAACGCAGCCAGCTTCCGAAGCCCTCTCCTATTATCGATAAGGACTACCTGCAGAAAAAAGGATTGATATAAGGGTCACAAAATGGGTGCGTAGGGATCATGTCACAGTTCCTTCCGGCAACGGCTCGTGCAGACATGCGCGTCATGATGTTTGTTGATGGTGAAAATCTCGTTATGCGTTATGGAGCAATTCTAGGTGAAGAGGGGCCGATGTCACATGTTAGTTACGAGCGAGATCTGTATGTTTCATCGCCCTACGCTTCTCGATCTAACGGTCCACAAGATGCTATCCGGCAATACTACTACGCTTCAGTTCTGGGTGATCAGCTGAGGCGCGAAGACATTACGGAAAAGTTTCCATGCAATGTTGAACCCGTACACAGCCGGGGGGCCACAGGACAGCAATTGAACCATGGTGCACGACATGGCAGATGAGCCGCTGTTTGAATCGGCAGCGTCCGGACAGCCGTCTTTGGGCGATCGGCCTAAGGACGATACGTTACGCAATCTGGTGGCGCGACTGGTGCGGGAGCAACCCTACGCGGTGCTGTGTACGCAGGGCGAAGGGCAACCGTACGGGTCGCTCGTCGCCTTGGCCGTGAGCGATGATCTGCGTTCGGCTGTCTTCGCCACGCCGATCACGACGCGCAAGTACCGCCTGCTCTGCGACTGCGACCACGTGGCGCTGGTCATCGACAGCCGCTCGCACTCGAGCGCGGACATGATGCAAATCGAGGCCGTCACGGCCACCGGACGTGCTCGGCAGGTTTCACCGGGCGCCGACTATGAACAGGAGGCCAATCTGCTGGTCGCTCGGCATCCCCAACTGGAGTTGTTCGTTGGGTCCCCCACGACCGCCTTGTTCCACGTCGACATCATCCGATACTTCCATGTGACGCGTTTTCAGGAGGTTCGGCAATGGACTCTGACCCGTGGGTGATCTCGCTCGACGCCGCCTCGTGCGACGACCAGCGGATCGGCGGCAAGGCGGCCCAGTTGGCACGATTGCACCGCGCGGGCTTTCGGATCGCCCCCGGATTCAGTGTTACGGTGGCGGCCTACGAGCAGTTCCTTCGGGACACGCAATTGCAACTCGTCGTCCAGATGGAACTTGGCCGCAAGCCATTCGGAGAACTGCGCTGGGAGGAACTCTGGGACACCGCGTTGCGCATCCGTAACAGATTTGCGGTGGCGAACGTCCCGCTCTCCGTCACGCAGTCGATCCGCCAAGCGGTTCGGCTGCTGGGGACCCGCACGCCCGTGGCAGTCCGGTCGTCAGCTCCCGGAGAAGACTCGACCCAGCGGTCTTTTGCGGGGCTGCACGAGTCGTTTCTGCATGTCGTGGGGGAAGAAGCGGTCCTCGAATCTGTCCGTCTGGTGTGGGCGTCATTGTGGTCGGATGCGGCGCTGCTGTACCGGCAAGAATTGGCCCTCGATCCGCTGACTAGCCGGATGGCCGTATTGATCCAAGAAATGCAGACCGAGGACCGCTCCGGCGTCGCTTTTGGCCGTGATCCCCGGACGGACGAGAACGATCGTGCCGTGATAGAAGCAGTTCCCGGACCCTGCTCTGGTCTTGTCGACGGGAGCGTCGATCCGGACCACTGGCTGATGAGCCGAGTGACGCGTCAAGTAGTCTCGTTTCGGTCGGGCCGCCGCGAGAACGGCGAGCAAGCCGCGCCGTTGCTGCAGCAGTCCGATCTGGAATCTCTCCTCCTGGTGGTCGATCAGGTGGAAAGCCGACTGGGCTGGTGTCCCGACGTGGAGTGGACGGGGCGTGCCAACCGCCTGACCGTTCTGCAGGCACGGCCGATCACACGCGCCCGGCAGGATCCAAATGACAAGCGGTCCTGGTACCTCACGCTGCGGCCCGACAAGCAACGGCTCCGCCAATTGGGCCAGCGTGTGGCCGAGCAGTTGATTCCTGAACTCCGGGACCTTGGCGATCGCTTGGCTGCCGAGGACGTGGAGGGCTTGGACGACGCGCAACTGGCGGACTGTATCCAGACGCGACAGTCTTTACTGGAGCACTGGAAACGTGTGTATTGGGACGAGTTCATTCCCTTTGCCCATGGCGTGCGCTACCTCGGGATGTACTACAACGATGCCGTGCATCCCCAGGACCCCTACGACTTCGTGGGTCTGCTCCGGGGCGAAGACATGTTGGCCTCGCAGCGGAATCAATTGCTGCGAGCCCTGGCGCAGCAGGTGCAAGAGTCCGCCGCGTTGCAGCGAGCGCTGCAGCAGGCGGTCCACGAACCGGCGGCGGCGAACGACTTCGAGTGGGAGGCATGGGCAAGTCAACTGCCCGCCCTCGCCGGAGGTCGTGAGTTCCTGAGAAATTTTCAGACGCTGCTGCGTCAGTTCATGGATGTGGCGTTCGGCGGCCTCCGCCTGAGCGATAAGCCGACGACTCTGCTGCGGAACATCCTGGAGCTGGCGTCCCAGATGCGTTCCCCGGTCGCGCACGCCACACGCGACGATGAAGAAGCGATTCGATCATTGGAACAGCGACTTCTCGACGCCGTGGGAGCAGCTCGACACGCCGAAGCTCGGGAAGTGATGCGGCTGGCCCGACTGAGTTGGCAACTTCGCGACGATGACAACCTGCTCGTCGCCCGTCTCGAAAGCCAACTGCTTCGAGCCCTGCAAGCCGCCGGCAACCGGTTGAAAGCGGTGGGGAGGCTGAACGCTGACGCGGAGGTTGGCACGGAATCGGTCGTAGCAATCTGTGCCGCGCTCCGCGATTCTGCCCAGACGCCCTTGTCGCTACCGGCCTTCAAACCAGTCAGCCCGCCTCCGACCTTGCGGGCGCGGGTCGAGGTGCCACGACAGTTAGTGGGACAGCCGGCAGCCCATGGACTGGCGACAGGTAACGTGCGAGTGATCCGCGGTCCGGAGGACCTGGGCAACTTTCATGCAGGCGAAGTGCTTGTCTGCGATGCGATTCAGCCGATGATGACGCATCTGGTACCGCTGGCGGCGGCCGTGGTCGAACGCCGCGGCGGAATGCTCATCCACGGCTCGATCATCGCCCGCGAACTCGGAATCCCCTGTGTGAACGGAGTGGCGAACGTCGTTGACTTGCTTCAGGACGGCGAGGGCGTTACCGTCGATGGCTATCTCGGCATCGTGACGGTGGGGCCGGCGGAATTCAGGCTCGAAACGGGATGAGTCCCTGATTTTTCTGTGGAGGTTCCGCCTGAGACGCTTCCAGTAACCACACTGGGTAGCATGGCTGTGGGAACGCCGGTGAATCTTGAACGGGCCATGAAGCTGAACCAACGCATCGGCGGGCATCTGGTGGCAGGCCATGTAGACGGGGTCGGAGTCATCCGCAGCCGGCGTCAAGAAGGCGTGACCACCCTCGGCCTCAAGCAGGTCAACGATCCTGTCAACCTTGAAGTCGACCTCATCGGCAAGTATGTCGATCGCCTCCTCCAAGAACGCAGCCAGCTTCCGAAGCCCTCTCCTATCATCGATAAGGACTACCTGCAGAAGCGGGGATTGATCTGCCTCCCAGGTCTGAGGCCACTTGGTATACGCCCATCGGTGCCTATATTATATGTTGCGAGGAGAGAGAAGAAGTGCGGAGATGCTCAAGGAGAGGAGCCGGGCCCCCTGTCGGAACCCGGCTCCTGAGGTGATTATTTAGAAGCCTCCGCCACCGGTACTGCCCCCACCGCTCTGTGGCATCGGCGTGATTTCGTAATTCGAGTCACTGACATTCTGCATGCTGCCAATCACAGTCGAGTACGGTGCAATCGCCCTGTTCTGTCCACCGCCAAGGACCGTGGCAAACTGGCCGGAGATGACATTGTCAGTGCCGAAAACAAGCCCGCCGAACGATCGGAATGAGTTCCCCTGGCCGCTCACGAGGTTGTGTGAGCCGTCGCGTGCAACGCCCTGGGCGGTTTCATTATAGCCGAGAACCAGATTCCCGAGACTGTTCGTGGTAGTGGTTGCATTCGCTCCATTCCGGATGTGCACGTTTGCCCCGCTGAAAATGATATGGGGGCCAAGCATGCCATTCTGCGCTGTGGTCTCAATCTTTACGTAGTCTTTCAGGGCCAGCACGGGATTGCTCAGACTCGTAGTATGTTGTCCTAACGTGGTTTCTGCAGCATCTACACGTCCCTTCAGGGTGTTGAAATCAGCCAGGCTCGGACCAGTGCTAGTACCGGTGCCGGTACTTGCTGGCCTCGCGGCAATTTCTCTCCTGAGCTTTTCGACTTCCTGTTGGAGCTGCATCACCATATAGCGCAAACTGTGATCGCTATAGGGGCGCATCACCAGGCTGTGCTTTTTGTCATGATCATCTCTATCTTGCTTCCTGTCCCCTGCATCGGCAGGGCCGGCCATCAGCGAGACACTGCAGGCTCCCACGAGCATTACGGAGAGGCAAAGAGTCGATACCCGGCCTCTCCGGTGCAAAAGAGTCTCTGCGGATTCCTGTATTGATTGTGCGCTCATTTCGATGTCCTCCTTGGTTACTCCAAGCCGGATTCGAGATCGATGGTCGAGGCTCGACAGGCTTGCGAGGTAAAACAACTTCCTTGCCCGCTCAACATCGCAAGCAGCATGCCGGTATTGAATTTCAAGGGGTTTTGCTGGTGCGGTTCCTGCTCATGGGGGTGAAGATTAGAGGAAATAGAGCCAAAAATTGCGCGTCGTTGAGCCAAGAAATGGAACGGGATCGACAGCTCCCGGGCATATACTACGGCTGGTTTTTTGCCGAGGAACGGTAGGTGAGATAAAGTACTGCTCCAGCAAATACGGAAGTGATGACAATGACCAGAAGCTGTGTGCCGAAGTCGATGGGGCCGATGTAGCTCTTGTAGAGCTGCAACAGGACCAGTGGAAGACCCACGGCCAGCGCAAGACTGATCACGTGGCGCCTCAAATAGATCGGCTCGCCCGGTTTGCGCTGGCCCCGTGCCAAGACGGTTACTCCTCGATCGTTGAAATATCCCCCGGGTCTTGTCCGAGCTCTTTCGCCTTGAGGACGCGGCGCATGATTTTCCCCGACCTGGTCTTTGGAAGGGACGAGACGATATCGATCTCGGACGGGACGCCGATCTTGCCCAGTTCTTTCAGCACCTGATCCTTGATGGACTTGATCAGCGCCGGGCTGTCCTGTTCGCCCTGCTTCAGAATAATGAAGGCCTTGATGGATTCGCCGACGGTCTTGTGCGGCTTGCCGATGACGGCGGCTTCCGCGACCGCCGGATGGCTGACCAACGCGCTTTCGACCTCGGCCGTGCCCAGCCGATTCCCGGCGACCTTGATGACATCGTCGGCCCGGCCCATGAACCACATATAGCCATCTGCGTCTTTGTGGCACACGTCACCTGCAGCATAACAATTGGGGATTGTATTCCAGTAGGTTTTGTACCGTTCCGGATCTTTATAGATGGCGCGCATCATTGAGGGCCAGGGTTTCCTGATGACGGCAAATCCTCCCGCATTAGCAGGCAAGCTCTTGCCCTCACGGTCTACCACATCCGCTTCGATCCCTAAAAATGGTCTTGTCGCAGAGCCTGGTTTGAGCGGCACTGTGGGAAGGGGAGTGATCAGAATGGAGCCCGTCTCTGTCTGCCACCAGGTATCCATAATGGGCTTGTCGCCGCCTGTCGCACGGTGAAACCATTCCCAGGCTTCCGGGTTGATCGGTTCTCCGACGCTGCCCAGGATGCGGAGTGATGAGAGATCGGACTTCTTGGGCCAGTCTTCGCCGTATCGCATAAGCAGGCGGATCGCGGTTGGGGTCGTGTAAAAAATCGAGACACCGTATCGTTCGATCAAGTCCCACCAACGGCCTGGGGTCGGATAGTCGGGCTTCCCTTCTGCGGTCAAGATTGTCGCACCGTTGAGGAGCGGGCCATAGACGATGTAGCTGTGGCCTGTGACCCAGCCGGGATCGGCCACACAGAAATACACGTCGTCGTCTTTCAGGTCGAACACATATTTGGTTGTGGTATAGGTTCCGACCATGTAGCCGCCGTGAACATGGACGACGCCTTTCGGTTTGCCGGTCGTGCCTGACGTGTAGAGAATGTATAGCGGGGCTTCAGCATCCAACGGTTCTGCGGCACAGACCGCGCGCTCACCTTTCACCCAGTCGTTCCAATCGAGTTCCTTTGGTGCCGATAGGGCCTGGCCCTGACTCTGGCGGCGTACGACAATCACATGCTCCACCGTCGAGCATGTCTTCAGCGCATCGTCTACGACTGGCTTCAAGTGGATGGTTTTGCCTCGATCGAAGCCGACGTCGGCGGTGATGACAAGCTTCGACTCGGCATCGTTGATACGGCTGGCGAGGGCCGGGGCGCTGAAACCCGAATAGACTACGCTGTGAATGGCGCCGATCCTGGCGCAGGCCAGCATCGCGATGACCTGCTCCGGAACTTTCGGGAGATAGATGGTGACTCGATCGCCTTTGGTGATGCCCAGCCTTTTCAGACCGTTGGCGCAGCGATTCACCTGCCGGTAGAGTTCTCCATAGGTGAATACGCGCTCCTGATCCTGTTCCCCCACCCAAATCAGCGCGACCTTGTTTTTTCGCCATGTTTTGACGTGGCGGTCCAGGCAGTTGTAGGCAATGTTACAGGTGGCGCCGACAAACCACTTGGCCCAGGGATAATTCCATTCCAGGACTTTGTTCCAGGGAGAGAACCACTCCAGCTCTTTTGCCGCAGTGCTCCAAAACGCTTCAGGGTCGGCGATGGATTTCTTGTACTCGGCCTCATAGTCCTTGATATAGGCCGCCTCGATCGTCTTGGCGGTCGGCTGGTACGTGCGGCTTTCTTTCAGGAGCGTCTCGATCTGTTCACTCATAGTCTGTCTGCCTCCTCGATCCACTAAGTCTGATCTCAAGAAAGTATGATTATGGAGA
>Ga0315912_10006517_pt1 | contig 10423 bp, 6 predicted proteins | sample VfabasoilMG_FD_204469 | JGI IMG/M metagenome (GOLD analysis project Ga0315912, IMG submission 204469) | Garden soil microbial communities collected in Santa Monica, California, United States - V. faba soil | ecosystem: Environmental > Terrestrial > Soil > Garden | place: USA: California... | reverse complement strand
ACTCGCTATCTGGGTGCCGCGCATGATCGAGCGCCTGCGTCAGTTGCGTGAACTTACCGATGTCACCAGCGATCTGCAGAATCAGGGATTGCAGGCCTACCTCGAGATCGACCGCGACACTGCTGCGCGGCTGGGCATCACGCCGGCAGCGATCAACACTGCGCTTTACAATGCGTTCGGCCAGCGGCTGATATCGACGATCTTCACGCAGGCGAGCCAGTATCGCGTGGTGCTCGAAGTCAAGCCCGAGTTCCGCCTGGGCCCGCAGGCGCTGTCCGAGATTCATGTCGCCGGCGCCGGCGGCACGCAGGTACGGCTCTCCACGGTGACCCGGCTGATCGAGAAACCCGCGATTCTGGCGATCAACCGCATCGGCAATTTCCCCGCGGCCACCATCTCGTTCAACCTCACGCCCGGCGTCTCTCTCGGCGACGCGGTGAAGGCGATCGAGGGCGTGGAGAAGGAAGTCGGCCTGCCGGCGACCATACGCACCAGCTTTCAGGGCGCGGCGCTGGCGTTCCGCGCCTCGCTCACCAACACGCTGCTGCTGATCCTCGCTGCCATCGTCACGATGTATATCGTGCTCGGCGTGCTTTATGAGAGCTACATCCATCCGGTGACCATATTGTCGACGCTGCCCTCGGCAGGTGTGGGCGCGCTGCTGGCGTTACTCATTGCGCGGAGCGACCTCGGCATCATCGGCATCATCGGCATCATCCTGCTGATCGGCATCGTCAAGAAAAACGCCATCATGATGATCGACTTCGCGCTCGATGCCGAGCGCAACGAAGGCAAACCGCCGCGCGAGGCGATTTATCAGGCGTGCCTGCTGCGCTTCCGTCCGATCATGATGACGACCATGTGCGCGCTGCTGGGCGCGCTGCCGCTGATGCTGTCCACCGGCGTGGGCGCGGAACTGCGCCAGCCGCTGGGCATCACCATGGTCGGCGGGCTGATTGTGAGCCAGGTGCTGACGCTGTTCACCACGCCGGTGATTTACCTCGCGTTCGACAGCCTGGCACGGCGTTACCGCGCGAAATACCCCGATCCGGCGACAGTCGGGGTTTCTTCCGGCGGTGAGGGCGGCACATGAACATCTCCGAACCGTTTGTCCGCCGCCCGGTAGCCACCACGCTGCTCACGCTGGCGCTGGTGCTGGCGGGAGCGCTCGCGTTCAAGCTGCTGCCGGTGTCGCCGTTGCCGCAGGTCGATTTCCCGACCATATCGGTGTCGGCCTCGCTGCCGGGCGCGAGCCCCGAAACCATGGCCGCGACGGTGGCGACGCCGCTCGAGCGCGCGCTCGGCAAGATCGCCGGCGTCACCGAAATCACCTCGCAGAGTTCGCTCGGCAACACGCGCGTCACGCTGCAATTCGATCTCTCGCGCGACATCGACAGCGCGGCGCGCGAAGTGCAGGCGGCGATCAACGCCTCGCGCTCGGAACTGCCGTCGAGCCTGCCGCGCAATCCGACCTACCGCAAGATCAATCCGGCCGACGCGCCGACGATGATCATCGCGCTGACCTCGGCAACCTACGACCGCGGCCAGATGTACGACATCGCCACCACGCTGCTCGGCGAGAAGCTCGCGCAGGTGAAAGGCATAGGACAGGTGACGGTGAGCGGCAGCTCGCTGCCTGCGGTGCGCGTCGAGGTCAATCCGTCGGCGCTGCACAAGTATGCGATCAGTCTCGAAGAAGTACGCGCCACGATCAACGCCAACAACACCAACCGGCCCAAGGGCGTGGTGGAAGAAGGCGACAAGCAGTGGCAGATTTACTCCAACGACCAGGCGCTGCAGGCCAGCGAATATGCGCCGCTGATTGTCGCTTACCGCAACGGTGCACCGGTGCGGCTGTCAGACATCGCGGAAGTGGTGGATTCGGTGCAGGACGTGCGCAATGCCGGCATTTCCAACGGCAAGCCCGCGGTGCTGATCATTCTCTACCGCCAGCCCGGCGCCAATATCATCGAAACCGCGCAGCGCGTACGCGAGGTGCTGCCGCAACTGCAAGGCGCGATACCGCAGGCCATCGATCTCAATGTGGTGATGGAGCGCACCACCACCATACGCGCCACCATCTATGAGACCGAGCGCACGCTGCTGATCGCCATGGGGCTGGTGATCATGGTGGTGTTCATATTCCTGCGCGACTGGCGCGCGACGCTGATACCCAGCATCGCGGTGCCAGTGTCGCTGATCGGCACTTTCAGCGTCATGTACCTGTGCGGTTACAGCCTTAACAATCTGTCGCTGATGGCGCTGATCGTCGCCACCGGCTTCGTGGTCGACGACGCCATCGTCGTGCTGGAAAACGTCTCGCGCCACATCGAGCGGGGCATGGCGCCGTTTCAGGCGGCGCTGGTGGGTGTGAAGGAGGTTGGCTTCACCGTGGTTTCGATCACGCTGTCGCTGATCGCCGTGTTCATCCCGATACTGCTGATGGGCGGCATCGTCGGTCGGCTGTTTCGCGAGTTTGCGGTCACGCTGTCGGTGGCGATCCTGGTGTCGATGGTGGTGTCGCTCACCACCACGCCGATGATGTGTGCGCGGCTGCTCAAGCCGCGCAGCGAGGAAAAACACGGCCGGCTTTACGATGCCAGCGAGAATGTGTTCGCGTGGATACTGCGCGGCTACGAACGCACGCTCGCCTTCGCGCTGCGTCATCCGCTGTGGGTGATGCTGGTGCTGGCGGCAACCATAGGCCTCAACGTTTATCTCTATACCATCGTGCCCAAGGGATTCTTCCCGCGCCAGGACACCGGGCGCATGGTGGGGTCGCTGCAGACCGATCAGGCGAGCTCGTTTCAGTCGACGCGGGTCAAGCTTGCCGAGTTCATCAATATCGTGCAGAACGACCCGGCGGTGGAAAGCGTGACCGGCTTTACCGGCGGCGGGCGCCGCAACGGCGGTTTCATGTTCATTTCACTCAAACCGATCAAGGAGCGCGGCGTGTCGGCCGAGCAGGTGATCGCGCGTCTGCGGCCGAAGCTGGGCGCGGTGGCGGGCGCCAGCCTGTTCCTCAATCCGGTGCAGGACATCCGCATCGGCGCGCGCGAAAGTAACACCGCCTACCAGTTCACGCTGCGTTCGGACAATCTCGAAGACCTGCGGGTGTGGACGCCGCGCCTCGAGCGCGCCCTGCGCGAGCTGCCGGAAGTGACGGATGTCAATTCGGATCAGCAGGTGCGCGGCCTACAGACCACGGTCACCATAGACCGCGCCACTGCGGCGCGGCTGGGCATCACCATACGCGCCATCGATACCGCGCTCAATCTCGCCTTCGGGCAGGCGCAGGTGTCGACGATATACACCGAGCGCAACCAGTACCGCGTGGTGCTCGAAGTGGCGCCTCCGCACTGGCAGGGGCCGGAGGCGCTGGACAAGATTTACCTGCTGTCGCCGACCAAGGGGCAGGTGCCGCTGTCGTCGATAGCGCGCTACGAGCTTACGAATACCGCACTGTCGGTGAATCATCAGGGGCAGTTCGCGTCGGCCACCATTTCCTTCAACCTGCCGCTCGACGTATCGCTGTCGGATGCGGTGCGCGCCACCCAGGACACCATGGCGCGCATCGGCGTGCCGAACTCCGTTTACGGCAGTTTTCAGGGCACCGCGCGCACCTTTCAGGCCTCGCTCGACAGCCAGCCGTTCCTGATCCTCGCGGCGCTGATCACCGTCTATATTGTGCTCGGCGTGCTTTACGAAAGCTACATCCACCCGATCACCATCCTGTCGACGCTGCCGTCGGCGGGCGTGGGCGCGCTGCTGGCGCTGATGCTGTTCAACTCGGAGTTCAGCATCATCGCGCTGATCGGCGTGATACTGCTGATCGGCATCGTCAAGAAGAACGCCATCATGATGATCGACTTCGCCATCGACGCAGAGCGCCGCGACAAACTATCGCCGCGTGACGCGATTTTCCAGGCGTGCCTGCTGCGCTTCCGGCCAATCATGATGACCACCATGGCGGCGCTGCTCGGTGCGATTCCGCTCGCCATCGGCAGCGGAGATGGTGCGGAACTGCGCACGCCATTGGGCATTTCCATCGTCGGCGGGCTGGTCATGAGCCAATTGCTGACACTTTATACGACTCCCGTGGTCTATCTGTATCTCGACCGTTTTCGGTTATGGTGTTTGACCATGCGACGTAAACCGGCGCTTAAAGCGGCGGCAGAAACGCGATGAACATAAGAACTCTCCTGATGCCCGCTGCCGTGTTGCTGGTGACCGCATGCACCACAGGCCCCGACTACAAGCGCCCGGAAATCGTCGTTCCGCAAGCCTACAAGGAGTCGAAAGACTGGAAAATCGCTGAGCCGCGCGACGCCGTGCCACGCGGCCGGTGGTGGATGATTTTCAATGACGCGCAGTTGAACGCGCTTGCCGAAAAAGTTGAAATTTCGAATCAGAATCTGCGCCTTGCCGAAGCGCAGTACCGCCGCGCGCAGGCACTGACGCAGCAGGCGCGCGCAGGGCTTTATCCGGAAGTAACGGGCGGTGCGTCGATTACGCGTAGCGGCGCGGCAGGACGCGCGCCAACCACCGATTACAACTTGTCCGGCCGCGCAAGCTGGGAAGTCGATCTATGGGGCCGCGTGGCCCGGTCCGTCGAGTCGAGCGAAGCATCGGCCATCGCAAGCGCCGCCGATCTCGAATCGATACGACTGTCGGTGCAATCCGAGCTGGTGCTGAATTATCTGCAACTGCGCGTGCTCGACTCGCAGCGGCAACTGCTCGACGAATCTGTCGCCGCGTTCCAGAAATCGCTGGACCTCACCATGAATCGCTATAAGGCAGGCCTTGTGGGGCGTCTCGACGTGGTCCTGGCCGAAGGCCAACTGAAGGGCACGCAGGCGTCGGCGCTGGACACCGATGTGCGGCGTGCGCAATTCGAGCATGCCATTGCGGTGCTGCTCGGCCGCGCGCCGGCGGAGTTTTCAATCGCGCGCGAGCCGCTCAAAGTTGTGATGCCTGTAATCCCGCCGGGATTGCCATCGGAACTGCTTGAACGCCGCCCTGACATCGCAGCCGCCGAGCGCAGGGTCGCCGCTGCCAATGCGCAGATCGGCGTCGCGCAGTCGGCGTTTTATCCCTCGCTTACGCTGTCAGCAGGCGCTGGTTTTTCCGGTTCAAGCCTTGCGCACTGGCTCTCGTTGCCGAGCCGTTTCTGGGCGCTCGGTCCCGCGCTTGCGCAGACGATTTTTGACGGCGGCCTGCGCCAGTCGGTGACCGATCAGGCGATTGCGACGCACGACGCAACGGTGGCGGGCTACCGCCAGGCCGTGCTCAACGCATTCCAGGAGGTCGAGGACAATCTTGCCGCGTTGCGCATCCTCGAACAGGAAGCCAAGGTGCAGGACGAAGCCGTCGCTGCTGCACGTCAGTCGGTGGTGCTCACCAACAATCAGTATAAAGCCGGCATTGCAAGCTTTATCAACGTGGTGCTGGTGCAGGCCAGCCAGCTCAACAACGAACGCGAAGCGGTGTCGCTGCTGGGCCGGCGTCTTGTCGCCGCCGCACAACTCGTACGCGCACTGGGCGGTGGCTGGACGGTTGAGAGCAAGGTGGCGGAGAAGTAGATCGCAGTGACCAAATAATATCCTCTCGCCGCGCGCGCGGGGCGAGCCTGCAAAGCCGGGCGGGGGATCGGGTTAGAGCCTGCCCCGGACTTGATCCGGGGTGAGGGATGTATGCAAAGCGAGATCTACTATCCTGCCCGCGGCACTGCGTGTAACAAAATAAGAAAGTTTCCATGACCCAATCCCTCATCCCCATCAATGGCACCTGCGCCCCCGACTTCGCCACCGTCCGCGAAGAATTCGAACGCAATTTCCGCGAGCGCGGCGAAGTCGGCGCGGCCGTGTGCGTCTACAAGGACGGCAAGAAAGTCGTGGATCTGTGGGGCGGTTATAAGGACATGGCGCGCACCATGCCATGGGGTGAAGACACCATCGTCATCATGAATTCGGTGGCGAAAAGCATGTGCGCGCTATGCACGCACATTCTGATTGACCGTGGACTCGTCGATTTCGACGCGCCGGTGGCGCGTTACTGGCCGGAATTCGCCGCTGCCGGCAAAGAGGGCGTGCTGGTGCGCCATGTGCTCTCGCACACCTGCGGCGTGATTTTCTGCGATCATGCGCCGCCCGGTTCATGGTTCGACTGGAAGGTGCATATCCGCGCACTCGAACAGCAGGCGCCGGCATGGGAGCCGGGCACCAAGGGCGCCTACAACTCGATCAACATCGGCTACATCCTCGGCGAAATCGTGCGTCGCGTGACGGGCAGGACGGTAGGCACCTTCCTGCGCGAGGAGGTGACATCGAAGCTCGGTGCCGATTACAACATCGGTCTCAAGCCCGGTGAAATCGCGCGCGTCTCCGATATGCATCAAAATCCGAAGAACGGATTTTTCAAGATCGCTGGCGACGACACTACGCCGCTGGGCCGCGCGTTTCGCTCCGCGCCGAAGATCGGCTATTTTCAGAACTGCCGCGAAATCCGCGAACTCGAAGTCGCTTCTTTCGGCGGCCACGGCAGCGCACGCGCGATGGCGCGAATATACGCAATGATCGCCGGAGACGGAATCATCGATGGCGTGCGTCTGCTGAGTCCCGAAGCGGTTGAGCGCGCCTCGCAACTGGTGTGGGAGGACGACTGCATCATGACCCAGCGCCGCATCCGCATGGGCTATGGCTTCATGCACAACGAACCCAACACGGTGCCGATGGGCGAAAACATGAAAGCCTTCGGCCACACCGGCACTGGCGGCGCGTTCGCGTGGTGCGACCGTGAACGCAATCTGTCGTTTGCCTACTGCACGAACTTTCAGCGCGAAGGGCCGGGCATTGGGCCGCGAGGAGCGGCGCTGGGTGTGGCGGCAGGCGGGGGCAAAAAGCCGGAGTGGCTGCAGTAACCGCGCGCCTTGGTTGTGCGCAAGGACTTGGTAATCACGCCGAACGGGGAGAGAATGGTGTGCCGCTTCTCATGGCTGGTTAATGCCGGTGAACATAGTGTCATTTTCGTATAACATATTGTTTTTAAATAGATTTATGATAAATTCCTTCGCCAAGTTAGGAAGACAGATCGCTGAGTTATGCAGCGAGATTGTCGCCCCAAATCAGAGTTAGACCCGCGAACCACCATTTACTCCATGTCGACTCGTGATCAAGACATGTCGCCTGTCTTTGTTCAGCACGCCGCTGACATCCTGGCGGACACGAACTCCGGGCTAAGCGGCGCCGTCATCGTTCGCGCCACCGGCGCGTATGCCCTCGAGTACAACGTCGCGATCCCACATCCAACGTACCCGTTCGAGGCAGGCAACAAGCGAACAGCGCTGTACGAGAACGTGATGGCGTGCTCGCCAAAGCAGCGCTACCGAATATTGAAGGAACTCTGCGACCATCCCTCCTTCACTCTTGTGCCTAATAAGGAGCGTCAAGCACTTAAGGTCAAACTGGTCACGAGGTATGGTCATCTTGACCCGAAAGACACGCCCTCCGAGGTCAATGAAACTCTCGTTGAAGAAACGAAGCACTGGCTCGATAAGTTCCCAGACGCACTCTCACTGTACGGGCAGGCGCTTGACAAGTACCAGCATGGTGCATTCAACCGCAACTTACTCGATGATCTTCGACTGGGGCTCGAAAAACTCCTCCGCGGCCTGCTCCAGAACGACAAGTCTTTGGAAAACCAGATCGCGGCTTTAGGTGGGTACATAAAGAGCCGAGGCGGATCGCCAGAGCTCGCAAACATGTTTGTCAAACTCGTTGACTACTACGCGAAGTACCACAACACCTACGTGAAACACGACGACGCGGTAATCGAGGAAGAGATCGAGTTCGTTCTTGAAATCACCTCGTCGTTCATGAAGCACCTTGCGAGACGCCATGCGCGGGCCTAACCCTTCATTCGAGCCAACGCATAACGGCGCGGCTCAATTCAAGCGTTAAGTACTTGCGATTAATCACTGAAGCCTGCACAACATGAAACTCCACATCACCGAAGGCTCCCCTTACGCACGTATCGTGCGCGTCGTAATTATCGAGAAGAGGCTGGAAAGCCGCGTCGAGATCATCCTCGCGAAAACGCGCAGCGCGAACAGCCCGTACTACAATATCAATCCGTCGGGTCGCGTGCCTTATCTCATCCGTGACGATGGTGTCGGCTTGGAAGAATCCGCGCTGATCGTGGATTACATGGATCAACTCGATGGCAGGCCGATGTTCAACCTGCCGGCCGGCGAACAGGGCTGGGAGGCGCGCCGTCTTGAAGCTCTGGCGCGCAGCCTGATGGATGGCCTCGCAGTATGGGGCCGCGAACTGGCGCGGCCCGAAAATGAACGTTCGCCTACGATCATCAAACACGAAGCCGCGCGCAGCGCGCGCATGGTTGATATGTGGGAGGCGCAGATCGATCATTTGTGGATGCGTGGCACGCTCAACATGGCGCAGCTCACGCTCGCGTGTGCGCTCGGACTCGACGCGCGCAATCCCGATTTTCGCTGGCGGCCGGGGCATCCGAAACTGCCTGCCTGGTATGACCAAATGACAGCGCGCCCGTCGTTTGCCGCGACCGCGCCGCCAGCGGGTCGCTGAATGTGGCGTCGCGTGACATCGCCGTGCGCAGGAATATCGGGCGCGGCGATCGTGATGACGCTGGTCCTCGTGCCACTCCACGCTGTACAGGCGCAAACGTATCCAGCACGCCCGGTTCGTCTGGTTGTCGCTTCTTCTCCGGGCAGCGGCGTAGACATCGTCGCGCGCATCGTGGCGCAGCGCATGAGCGAGACGCTGGGCGCGCAGATGTTCGTCGACAACCGCGCCGGCGCTGGCGCCACGCTCGGTATTGCGGCTGTGGCCAAGTCCGCGCCGGACGGATACACGCTGCTGATGGCGGCGCCGTCGTTTACGATTTCGGCGAGCCTCATGCGCGATCTGCCCTACGACACGATCCGCGATTTCACGCCGGTGGGGCAGGCCACCACCGGCCATTATGTGCTGGTGATACATCCTTCGCTGCCGGTGCGCAGTGTGAACGCGCTGATCGACTTCGCCAAAGCGCGGCCGGGGCAGCTCAACTTCGGCGCCGGCGGCAGCGGCAATTCCACGCACCTCGCCGCCGAATATTTCAGGAACATGACCGCGCTCGATATGGTGCACGTGCCGTACAAGGGTTCGGGCGGCGCCGTGACAGATCTCATCGCGGGGCAGATACACCTGATGTTCGCCAACATCACGGCGGCGATACCGCATGTGAAGTCGGGCCGGCTGCGCGCGCTGGCGGCGAGCGGACACGCCCGCTCGCTGGCGCTGCCCGAACTGCCGACGGTGGCGGAAGCGGGCGTGCCCGGCTATGTCGTGAGCTCGTGGTTCGGCATCGTCGCGCCGGTGCGCACGCCGCCGGAGGTGATCGCGAAGCTGAACACGGTGCTGGCGACCGCCATGAAGGGACGCGACATGCGCGACCGTCTGGCGGTGGAGGGCGCGGAGCCCGCACCCACCTCGCCGGCCGAATTCGGCAAACATCTTGCGAGCGAGGTCGCGATCTGGGCGAAGGTGGTCAAAGCCGCGGGTATAAGCGTGATCAATTGAGCAGACTCATTTTTCCGGAATAAGACCATGCCCACAGCGCACATTGCTGACGACCTCGACATGCATTATGTGATCGATGATTACACCGATCCGTGGAGCCAGCCTGAAACCATACTGCTGCTGCACGGCAGCAGCGAGAGCGGCGCGATGTGGTTCGGCTGGGTGCCGCATCTGGCGCGCCATTTCCGCGTGGTGCGGCCCGACATGCGCGGCTTCGGCGCCTCAACGCCCATGCCGCGCGACTATCCGTGGGAACTCGATGCGGTGGTCGACGATTTTGCGGCGCTGATGAGCCAGTTGGGCATCAAACAATTCCATCTCGTCGGCGCCAAGATTGCCGGCACCATCGCCCGGCGTTTTGCCGCGAGCCACGCGGATCGCGTGCTGACCCTGACGCTGATCGGCACGCCGCCGCCGCGCCGCGACCACAAGCCCGGCGTGCTGGATACGTGGCTCGCGCAGATCGAGCTCGAAGGCGTGGAAAGCTGGGCGCGCAGCACCATGGCGGGCCGGCTGGGCGGCAACTTTCCGCCGGAAGGCGTGGAGTGGTGGGCAAGGGATCTCATGGGGCGTACGGCGAAATCCACCGCGCTCGGGTTTGTCGGCACCATACCGACATGGGAGGTGGCTGCCGACCTGCCGCGCATCACCTGCCCGACGCTGGTCATTACCACGGAAGGCAGCGCGCTGGGCACGGTGGAAGACACGCGCTCATGGCAGCAACAGATTCCGAACTCGACCTTGCTGTCGCTGCCCGGAGCTTCGTTTCATGCAGCGGCCACCGATGCCGACCACTGCGCGCAGGCAACCCGCGATTTCATCCT
>Ga0315912_10006516_pt1 | contig 10425 bp, 9 predicted proteins | sample VfabasoilMG_FD_204469 | JGI IMG/M metagenome (GOLD analysis project Ga0315912, IMG submission 204469) | Garden soil microbial communities collected in Santa Monica, California, United States - V. faba soil | ecosystem: Environmental > Terrestrial > Soil > Garden | place: USA: California... | reverse complement strand
CCTGGGTATGTGAATATTGATCTGTTTCCAGTGGCTGGAGTGGATGTGATTACCGATGCTCATCGGCTGCCGTTCCCCTCTGCTCTATTTACCCGCGTGGAGTGCGATGCGGTGTTGGAGCATGTGCGTGATCCGCGTGCGGTGATGGCGGAGATTGCGCGGGTGCTGGCTCCGGGTGGTTATGCGCATGTGGTGACTCCGTTTTGCCATCCGTTTCACGAGTACCCGCAGGATTTCCGACGGTTTACGATTACGGGGTTGAAGGAGATTTCACAAGGGTTGGAAGTGGTGGATGCGGGTTGGCGGACCGGGCCTACGGCTACTTTGCTGGTGTTTATCTTGGAATATTGTAAGTTGCTTTTGCCTTGGCGGGTTTGGCGTGTGGGAGTGCATGGTGTGCTGGGTTGGGTATTGTTTCCGTTTCGGTATTTGGATTTGTGGTTGTTAAGACGGCCCGTGGATGTGGGCCGTCTTGGGAATCACTGCTACATTTGGCTGCGGAAGCGCCAAGTCTGACCCGCTTATTTTGCGGAGTTGGTTGGCTTGGAAATGGCTTCCCTGAGCAGGTACGCCAACATCCCTTCCGCAGAGCCCCCGCCCTTCTCTCCTGCTGAGACGAGAACATCGGGAGTCAGGCGGATCCCCTTCTCGGCGAGCACGGTGAAGATCTGCAGCATTGAGAAGTTCGGACCCATGGCTTCGACGCCGAGCTTGTAGGCATCGGCTCTGGCTTGACCGATGGCGCGGATGGCCTCAGCTTCGTTACGACCTTTGACTGCGACGATCTGAGCTTCGGCTTCACCGACGCTGCGTTTGGCGAGGGCTTCACCTTGCGCTCTTCTGGAGAGAACTTGGGAGTCGCCTTCAGCCGATTCGGCGGCGGCTTTTGCTCGCATTTCCGCGACACGAACGTCCTGTTCGGCGTTCATCATTTCTTTCTGCTTGTCGGCGAGCGCCTTCTGCCGTTCCAGTTCCTGACGCGTGCGCTGGGTTTGCTCTTCGACGAGGAAAGTCTTCTGTTGCTCTTCGGCGATCTTACGGGCGATCAGCGTCGCCATGAGGTCCTGCGGGGGCGTGATGTCACCGATTAGGGTATCGACGCTTTGCACGTCATATTCGCGAATGGCCTCGTTGATATGATGGCGTGCTTCCTGCTGGCGTTCAGCGCGGTTGGTTAAGAAGTCCAGCACCGAATAGTTTTGCGCGCTATTGCGGAAATAGTTGCCGACAATCGGTTCCAGCACTTGCGCAACCAGATTGCGAACGCTGCCGACTCGCGAGATAACCCACGGGGCCCGTGTTGCGCCGATGTTGATGATTTGCGAAACGTCGAGGCTGAAGGTAAAACCATCCTTCGAGCGGACATTGATGGTCGAGAGTTTTTCGTCGAGCTTGTGGGCTTCAGTTCTGGCTGAGGCCCAGTTGAGAACGATGTTGGTTGTCGGGACGAGTTCGACCTTCATGACGCGTGTGTTCACGGGGTGCTTACCTGGATAGAGTGGTTCGTTCCAGACGCCCTTGCCACCGCGAAGAACGATATTACCGTGCGTGAATTTTTCGCCCGAGATATCGCTGGAGTCGTCACCGACAAAGCTGACGACTACGCCGACGTAGCCGATGGGGACTTCCATGAGCTCGTGTTCTTCAATCTCGGCAAACCACGGGTTGATGTTGTAGTTACCAGCGAGGATGATTTGTTCCTGGAGTCCGCGAACACCGCCAGCGCGAATGAAGGCATCGGGGTTTTGGAAATTGTCGTGGCCTTCGGTGCGTTTGGCAGCCATTTGTCCTTCGGGCATAGGAGCGCCGTCAAGCACCGTGATGATGCCGACTTTGTCCGATTCGATTTTCAGAATAGGCGTGTCGTCGCGCACAGCGAACAGAACCGGGTTGATACGGTAAAAACCTGCAGTGAGCACGGCAGCCTGACGGCCTTTTTGTCCGCCAGTGCTGAGGAACTTTGCACCGTCCTGGAAGTTGTCGCATTCAACAGATTGGCAAAGGATTCGATCCACTGGGAGTGAATCGCCATCATTAGCGATGACGAGTCCGATGCGTCCGGGAGGGATCACGGTGAGGGGTGCCTTTTCGATTTTGTACTGCCAAAACCAATAGCCGAGATAAAAGCCCGGAGGCAGAGTAGCAGCCTGATAACCAGGTTCACCGTTGAGCGCAACGACGCGGCCCTCGGGCAGACGCTTGCCGCTAAGCGAAAAGCGTTTGATGACAACGCCGACGCGGTTTTCGCGTATAGAAACAGCGCCCGCTAGAAAAACTAACGCGAGAACGGCGGCGAAAACGCCGGCGTAGAAGATGTACGGATAGTTTTGAAAAATGTCCAACAACAACATGAGTGTCTCCTTTGGTCCTTTGTGAGCATACAGAAAATGCCCACGAGCGCGCGCAGGTGCATGGCAGTTGACGGGTTGGTCAGGGGTTGCGGGTGCTTGCCTTTACGAACTCGCGGGGAGCGAGCTTTCCGGGGTGGGGTCTAAACCCCGGCCTCGAATTGTAAAGTAAGCAGTCGCACGATTATTGATCTTACGCTTTTTGCTGGGAAATGCAAGGGAAATCGGTGTCACCCTGGCGGGGTGTATCGGGTAGGTGATTGATTCCAGGGGTAATTTAGTTGGTTTTCGAAATGGGCTGGTTTACGGAATTTTGCGCTGCCTTAGCCGATACGGAAGCCATCATGCTTTGACACGGCTTCTTCGCGGACCTCTACCGTGCGGACTTCGGACCAGTGCGGTCCTTCGTGTAACAATCCGGCTAGCGTGTTCAGTAAGGGTTCGGTGCCCACTGCGTAGACTTCTACGCTGCCGTCGTCGAGGTTTCTAACGAAGCCTGTCAGGCCCAGTTCGGTTGCCTGTTTCTGAACGAAGTAGCGGAAGCCTACTCCTTGGACTCGGCCTCGGACGCAGTAGCGTTTTGCCACCACGCTATTTGGTCTTTTTGACATTGACCCAGCGTCCGCTTTTTGCGGATGCGAGTACGGCGTCGGTTACGTAGTCTGTTGCGAGTCCGTCTTTGAATGTGGGGCTGGCGGGTTTGCCGGAACTGAGTCCTTGGATGAAGTCGGCTGCTTGATGGACGAAGGTGTGTTCGTAACCGATTTGAAGTCCGGGTACCCACCAGTGATCCATGTACGGATGGTCGCCGTCGGTGATGTGGATGGAGCGCCAGCCGCGTGTGGGGCCTTCGTCTTTGTAGTTGAAGTATTGGAGGCGGTGGAGGTCGTGTAGGTCCCACATGAGGGAGCCGTTTTCGCCGTTGATTTCGAAGGTGTAGAGGGCTTTGTGGCCGCGTGCGTAGCGTGTGGATTCGAAGGTTGCGAGGGACCCGTTGTCGAAGCGTGCGAGGAACAGGCTGGCGTCGTCGATCTTGACCTTTTCCATTTTGCCTGTGAGGACGTGCTTGCGTTCTTTGATGAAGGTCTCGGTGGTTGCGGTGACGCTGCCGATGTTGCCGTTGATCCAGAGGGCGGTGTCGATGCAGTGGGCGAGGAGGTCGCCTGTTACTCCGCTACCGGCTACTTTCGCGTCGAGACGCCAGAGGCCTTGGCCGCCTTGGGGGAGGTCTTGCGACATGGTCCAGTCCTGGAGAAATTTCGCGCGGTAGTGGAAGATGCGGCCCAGGCGGCCTTCCTGCACCCATTGCTTGGCGAGCGTGACGGCGGGTACTCGGCGATAGTTGTACCAGACCATGTTTGGTACGCCTGCTTTTTCTACGGCCTTGAGCATCTTCTCGGCTTCAGCGCCTGTGCGTCCGAGAGGCTTTTCGCACATGACCATTTTGCCGGCTTTGGCTGCTTCGACGGCGATGTCGCAGTGTGTGTCGTTGGGGCTTGCGATGTCGATCAGGTCGATGTCTTTGCGTTTGATCACGGCGCGCCAATCGGTCTCGATAGATTCGTAGCCCCAGTTTGTGGCGAACTCTTGCGCTTTTTCGGCGTTGCGTGCGCAGATGGTTTTGAGGACCGGTTCGTAGTCGAGGTTGAAAAACTTTGGTGCCTTGAGGAAGCCGTTGGAATGTGTTCGGCCCATGAAACCGTAGCCGATCATCGCGATGTTCAGTTTCTTTTTTGCCATGATGGTCTCCTAGTTCCAACCGTGTGCGTCGCGCACTTTGATCATGGTGGCGAGCACGTCTTGCCAAGTTTGCGGATTCATCATGACGGCGTTGGGGAACATGCAGCCGTCCCAGCAGACGTGTTGGAAGGCTTTGGTTGGCTGGCCGTCGGCTCCGCGCAGCCAGAAGCCTGCGTGATGCACGACGTCGAGCTTGGCGTTTGGATCGTTGACGGGGCAGTGTCTTCCGGTCTTGTCGTGTGAGCCGGAGCCTTTGACGGTTGCGTCGTTTTGTGCGATGTGGAAGTCGTTGGTCCAGGGGCGCAGAGCGTCGGTGAGTTTCTTGTAAGCTTCGTCGAAGGCGGCGGGGTTCCAGTCGAAGTTTTCTGGAACGAGGCGCGATTCGGGCGCGTTGTAGCCGAGCATGAATAGCAGGGTGTGGGCCATGTCGGATTGCAGTCCGACGGTTTCGGGACGGCCTACTGCTTCGAGCGTGTCGAGCATGGCGCGCCAACTGTGCATGCCTCCCCAGCAGATTTCGCCTTCTGCGGCGAGACGTTCCCCGAATGATTCGGCAACGTCGGCGGCCTCACGAAATGTCTGCGCGATGAGTTTGGTGTTGGCTGCCGGATCCTTCGCCCAATCGGAAACGCCGCACGCGGAATCGATGCGGACGACGCCGTAGTTGCGGACGCCGAGGTCCTTGAGTCGCTTGGCGATGCCGCAGGCCTTGCGTACTTGCGTGACGAATTGCGCACGTTCTTCCGCGTTGCCCATGGCGGAGCCTCCACCTGTGGGCGGCCACACAGGGGCGACAACGGAGCCGATGGCGAAGCCGCGCTTTGCTACTTTGTCGGCGAGGGCTTTGATGTCGTCATCGGATGCGTCGATGCTGGTGTGTGGTGCGGTCAGGAAAAGATCGACGCCATCGAATTTGACGCCGTTGACGGAGGCAGCGGCGGTGAGGTCGAGCATGGTGTCGAGGTCGATGAAGGGTTCTGAGTCAGGTGCGCCTTTTCCGACTAGACCGGGCCACATGGCGTTATGAAGTTTAGGAAATGCGTTGCTCATTTGGGGGATCATACCATAGCCTGAAAGCGGTTCCAGGTGTTTTGGTATGATACCCTCTTGGCATGACTTGCCGAGTTTCGCTCATTCTATTGTGTGCGGCATTTCTGGGTATCCCCTGCGAGACCGTTCAGATGCCGCTTGAGGAACAATTCAAGCACACGGAACTGGTTTTCGATGGTGTGGCAACTGATGTTCGCCAGATTGCTCTTGCCATGCACGGTTCCGTCCGGATTTCCGAGGAAACGTTGATCACGGTTACTGCGACTCGGAGTTGGAAGGGTTCGGTTGGACCCGTTGTCCAATTGCATTAAAAACGGAGTGTGTTTGACTGTGACAACTCCGACCCTGTATTTACGGTTGGCTCTCGCAATATTATTTGGGCGAGCTCAACGGCACCAATCTACGGCAAACAGACGTTTCGCGCTCATAGGGCTAACCAGAACATTAGAGAAGAAGAAAAACTCTTTGGAAAGAGTACTCCAATTCCGCGGTAGACTGCAAAAACTATCGCCCGCCTCTACTCCCATCAAGGAGCGAGTGCGGGCGATGTTGGGACTGTTTTTGGCTTACTTGGTTACGCTGAGGCCGGTGACGATGCCTTCGGTGTTATGTGCGAAGCGGATTCCGTAGACGCCGTCGGTGGACTTCAGTTTGCCTGCGGTGACAAGTGCGGCTTTGTCGTAGCTGGCTACTTCGGCTCCGTTGATGGAGCATGAAATTTTGTCACCTTTCACCGTGAGCGCGATGTCCTGCTTCACGGGTTGGCCGACTCCTGCTGCTTTGTTCACGGATGCGCCCGGGCCGCCGCGTCCATTCATTTGGAAAGGTGCGGGGCCGAAGCCGCGGACGATGAAGTTGCCGTTTCCGTAGGCGGCGCAGTAGAGATAGCTTTGATCTGCGGTGCCGAGGTCGTTACCGCCGATGAAAATTCCGTAGGGGTGTGGGTGGTTGTTCAAGCCCATGTACTTGGGTTCTTCGAAGGTGGCCTTTACGGTGTAATCGCCTGTGGCTTTCATGTTTGGATTCCAATAGGTCACTGCAGGACCTGTTGTGACCATGAGTGTTTCACCGTTGGCAGAGAGCTTGGCGTTTGCCAGTACCTGGCCTTGACGCTCTTCGTTGGCGTCAATTTTTCCGCTCCAGCCGGGAACCAAAATTCCGCCGCCAGCGATCTTGGTGGAGGCATCGGCTGCCGGAGCCTGTGCAAAAATGCCTGCTGGCATGAGGATCACCGCTGAGAGAGCGGCCGCTTGAATGAAACGCATGGTAACTCCTTATTACGTGGACAAAATGTCGCTAGGCTCAATATAACATGGCGAGATACGTGTATAATCCTCATGTGATGCGATTCTGGTTCTCCTTAGTATTTGTTTGTTCCGGGTTATTCGCCCAGAGCAAAGCGCTGCCGATTGGATCGGGATCAAACAAGCGGGTCAAGATTGAAGCGACGTTGTCGCTGGACAAGTCCGCTGTCGAAAAAGCGGTGGGACATGCGATGGAGGAAGGCTTCCTTGTTGTCGAGGTCCGCGTGACTCCGCTGGCGGGGAATGTGTTGATCAGCCCGGACGATTTTATTCTGCGCTCGGATAAGAACGGCGAGCGGTCTGGTGCGTTTTCTCCGCATCAGATTGCGGGATCGAGCGTGATGACTTTGAATCAGCGGTCGAGTGGCGGCGGCGTGAGTCGGGAAGAGAATGGCCGGGTTTGGGGTCCTATTGGTGGAGGACGTCCGCAGCGTTTGCCGGATAGCTCGCCGACCATCGCGTCGTCTGGTGGGACAACGGAGACGGTTGCGACGATGAGCCAGACACGCGGTAAAGAGTCGCCACTGCTTGGGGCATTGAAGGAGAAAGTTCTTGCGGAGAAAGAATCTGCGGAGCCTGTGACGGGGCAGTTGTACTTCCTGATGGAAGGCAAGCACAAGGTGAAACAGTTGGAACTTGTCTACAATCACAATGCGCCGGAAACACGTGTGTTTATACGGTTTAAAGAGTAATAGAGGCGAACTCCAGAAACGGCCTGACGAAGGCTGATTTTTTCCCTTGCGTGCCGAGGTCGTGCGCTGCGCCTGTGAGGGTGATGAGTTCTGTTTTCCCCGGGATCAGTTTCAGGGCTTCCGACAATTCTTCGATGGTTCCAAATGAATCTTTGGTTCCGTGTATAAAATACGTTGGCGTTTTTAGTTGTGGGAAATGCTGCGTGCGGAGTTGCTCGGGTTTCTCTGGCGGGTGCAGAGGATAGGAGAGCAGGAGCAGTGCGGATGCGAAGGTTGGGTCTTCTGCTGCCAGCATGGAGGTTTGGCGGCCTCCGTAGGAGTGGCCTCCTGCTAACAGTGGTGCCTTGGGTGCCATTGCTTGGATTGCTTGTGCTGCTTGTCGGATGCCTTCGCGATCCTTGGCTGCATCTGATGGTCTTGGCGGGCCGGAACCTCTTGCTTGGCGGAACGGCAGGTCTCCTCGGAAGACGAGAACTCCCAGGCGTGCGAATTCATTGGCTACTGCTACTAACAGCGGTGCGTTGGCATTGCTTCCGGCTCCGTGCATCAACACCATGGTCGCTACAGGCTTTTCTTCGATGACGTGCAGCCACCCTCTTACGCCGGGTGCTGTGAATGGTTCGATGGGAATGCTCATGGAAATACGTTACCTTGTCCGAGGAGCCAATCGGGATCGAACCGGCGCTTCACTGCTCGCATGGCGTCGAGTTGTTCGGGGGAGTATTGGATTGCGAGAAGCGCGGTCTTGCGTTTGCCGAGCCCGTGTTCGGCGCTTACGGTGCCTCCTAGCGAAACAGCTTTGGCCGCTAGTTCGATCAGCACTTGTTTGCCTCGATCGAAACTCTCTTGTGTTTTGGGCAGCAGGTTGACGTGAACGTGCGCATCGCCGATGTGTCCGAAGATCACGTAATTTCCGGCGAACTCCGGGTCCAGATGCTGCCGATAGGCTGCCATCATTTCCGCGTTCTTCTCTGGTGGCACGGCGTAATCTGTGCTGAGTTTGATGAAACCGTTCTTGCGCCACGTCGCGTTGACGCGCTCAGGTACGGCGTGTCGAAACACGCGAAAACGCTCGCGGTCTGTGGCATTGGAGGCGAACCAGGAGGCCTCGGCGTCGGCTCCGGCGCTTTCGAGGCGGTCCAGCCAGCGGTCGATTTCGTCGTCGCTGTTGCCTTCTACTTCCTGTTCATAGAGCAGTGCTGCTGCTGCGTTTTGCCCGAGCAATTTGAGTGCGCCGTGATCGAAGAATTCCAACATGCGGAGTCCTGCGATGCTGCGCCATGCGTCTACGGCGGCTATGGCTTTTGTTTCTTTGTCGAAGAACACAACGCCGCTCAGCAACTCTTTAGGCGCGGGGAGCAGTTGCAATTCCGCTTCGGTGACGACTCCGAGAGTGCCTTCCGATCCAGCGATCAGGTCGATCCAATCCATGCCGGGTTGGAGTTGATAACCCGCTGTATTTTTTGTGACGAACGGCTTGGGAATTTGAGGGATGTCGAAATCGAGTTTGTCGCCGTTGCGGAAGCGGTGTAGTGATCCGTCGAGAAAAGCAACTTCGATCGCGAGCACGTGACGCCGAGTTGCGCCGTAGCGAAAACTCCGTGAGCCGCTTGCGTTGCAGGCGATGGTACCGCCGATAGACGCAGTGGTCTCCGTGGGGTCCGGTGCGTAGAACTGGCCGGATTGCGCGGCGGCGGCGTGCAGATCTTTGAGCGCTACTCCGGCTCCAACGGTTGCGCGGTCCGTGTGGATTTCGATCTTACGAAGTTTCTCGGTTGAGATGATCCAGCCGCCGAGGGGCACGCGACCGCCCGCCAATCCCGTACCCGCGCCGGCGATGGTGACGGGCGTTTTTGTGGCGTTGGCTTGCGCGAGGATGTCGGCGAGTTCCTGCGCGGATACTGGGACGAAGAGCCGCTCTGCGTGGCCGCGAAACCCGGAGGCGTCTTCCAGATAGGTTTCGTCCACCGACACGTTAGACCTCAAGAATGACGGGCATGATCAGCGGACGGCGCTGGGTTTTCTTGTTGAGGAAACGTTTGAGATCGACGCGAACCTTTTCCTGAATGACACCCCAATCGCCGATTTCTTCCGGTGAAGAGGTCTCAAGAGTTTTCGCAACAACTTGGCGCGCGTCCTTCAAAAGCGTGTTGGTGTCGTCCGACATAAAGCCACGGCTGATAATTTCCGGCAGCACTTCGCTCTTGCCTGTGTGCTTGTTGATGGCGATGATGGGGATGACGAAGCCGTCTTCGGAAAGGTGGCGACGGTCGCGAATGACGAACTCATCTACGAATTCGTCGATCGATCCGGAGTCAATACAGACGCGGCCTACGGCTGCATCTTCACCGCGGCGCGCGCCCTTCTTATCGATCTCCAATGTCTGGCCGCATTCGAGAATGAATGTCTCTTCCAAGCCGGAACCGTGCAGGTGTTTGGCGAGGTTGGCGTGTACTGCCATCTGCCGATACTCACCATGAAGCGGCATGAAGAAGCGCGGCCTCACGAGATTGAGAATCAATTTCAGTTCTTCCGCACTGGCGTGGCCGGAGACGTGAACCGGGGGATTCATGGAGCCATAAATGAGATTCGCGCCGCGCTTGGAGACGTGATTCATCATTCGGTAGATTGCTTTTTCGTTGCCGGGAATAATGCGCGAGCTGAGGACGACGGTGTCGCCATGTGCCAGTGACAGGCTCTTGTGATTGTCCACGGCGATGCGTGAGAGGGCGGACATCGGCTCGCCTTGCGTGCCGGAGACAATCACGACCACGGAATCACGGCGGGCGTTTTGGACGTCTTGCGGACGAAGCAGAATGTCATCGGGGATTGTCAGCAGTCCAAGGTTGTGCGCAATCTCAGTGACTTCAGTCATACTGCGCCCGATGAGCGCAACTTTACGACCGTGGACTTTCGCCATGTCGAGAATCTGCTGGATGCGATGTATGGACGAGCTGAAGCACGCAAAAATGAGACGGTGTTTTGCGCGGCTGAAAATATCGTCGAGCCGAGGACTGACGGCGCGTTCGCTCTCGGTGTAACCCGCGCGATCAGCATTGGTGGAGTCTGACATCAACAGCAGGACACCGCGCTTGCCGTATTCGGCGAAGCTGTGAAGGTCGAAGAGTTCGTTGTCTATGGGTGTTGGGTCGACTTTGAAATCGCCGGTGTGGATCACGACGCCGAGCGGCGTAGTGATGGCGAGCGCGACCGATTGAACAATGCTGTGTGTGACTTGAATGAAATCGATTTGGAACGGACCGAGTTCAATTTTGTCTCCGGGCTGGATGG
>Ga0315912_10006515_pt1 | contig 10425 bp, 6 predicted proteins | sample VfabasoilMG_FD_204469 | JGI IMG/M metagenome (GOLD analysis project Ga0315912, IMG submission 204469) | Garden soil microbial communities collected in Santa Monica, California, United States - V. faba soil | ecosystem: Environmental > Terrestrial > Soil > Garden | place: USA: California... | reverse complement strand
TGAAGCCGAAACCGCGCGGCTGGCCCGTTTCGCGGTCGTTGATCAGGGCGAGCGACTCGATCGTGCCGTGGGGCTCGAACAGCGCGCGCACCGACTGCTCGGTCGCGGAGAAGGGAAGGTTACCGATGAAAAGCTTGGTCACTTGGATTACTCACATAAGGAAAATGGCAGCAAGTGGATGTCCACCGGCTGGTTCGGCGATGCGTCACGTGGTGGCAGGACCGGGTCAGAAGGCGCGCCGAAGCGGCGCATCGATCCAGGCAAGACAGAACTAGGGAATCACCAGACCCGTGCATTCTACCCGATTTCGGGCCGTCCCGCCCGACGATCTCGGGAGTGCGAATACGGCTGGGTCAGGGGTTCTGGTGGGCGCGACAGGGATCGAACCTGTGACCCCTACCATGTCAAGGTAGTGCTCTACCGCTGAGCTACGCGCCCCGAAAGGAGGCGGAATGTTAGCGATTCCGCCCCCTGCGGTCCACCCGGCCTGCAATCCCGTCAGAACGTGTAAGTCGTTCTCAGGTAGTAGAACGCGCCGTTGAAGGTGATCGGCTGAAGCACGTCGTACGGCAGATTGCCGAAGTAGTTGATGTCGGCGCTCGACAGGTCCGGGTACTCGTCCAGGACGTTGTTCGAGCCGATAGCGACGCTCAGCTTCTCAGTGACCGCGAATTCCACGTCGAGGTCGATCCCCCACTCCGCCCCGTAGGTCTGTTCCGGCTCGAAGCCGCCGCCGAAATTGAACACGCGCGTTGCCTCGCCCCAGCGCGTACCGCGCACGAGTACGGACCAGCGTTCGCTCGTCCAGTTCGAGGTCAAGATGATCTTGTCGTCGGGGGACGCGGTCTCGATCGTGTTGCGCTCCTCGACACCGAACAGCACGTTGTCGACGCCGAGCGCATCAAGTTCCGCCGGGTTCGGGTCGACGTGGGTGACCTCAGTGTCGCTCTTGTTGTACGCGGCTGACAGCATCAGGCTCCCCGGCCCCAGGTCGAAGGTGTAGTCGGCGACGATGTCAAAGCCTTCCGTCTGCGTGTCGATGGCGTTGGTGAAGAAGCGCACGCCGAGCACGCCGGGGATGCCGAGCTGGTCCTCGATGTAGTCGGTGACCTCGGGACCGCCGATGCGTTCGGACAACGTGATGCGATCGTCGATGTCGACCTTGTAGAAGTCGACGGTCAGCCGGAATCCATTGTCCGGGTTCAAGACGAAGCCAAGGTTGTAGCTGACCGACTCCTCGGCATCGAGGTCCTGCGCGCCGAGCAGCTGCGCGATGGGGTCGTCGCTCGGCAGGTTCAGGACGTTTTCGAGCTGGCCGCCTTCGCCGAAGCTCGTGGTCGAGCCGCGGAAGAAATCCTGCGTCAACGACGGTGCGCGGAAGCCCGTGCCCACCGTGCCGCGGAGCGCAAGCGTGGCGGTCAACTCGTAACGTCCCGAGATCTTGCCGTTCACGGAATTGCCGAAGTCGCTGTAGTCCTCGAATCGCGCGGCTGCGCCGACCTGGAAGCGTTCGGTCAGGTTTGTCTCGAGGTCGACATATGCGCTAACGGCGTCGCGGTCGACATCGACGGTTTCCTCGGGCTTGAGGCCGGAACCCGCCTGCGTGCCGATGGGCGCGCCGATCACCGGGCCCGCCTCGTACGACTCGGGATCGCCGGCTTCGGTCTCGTAGGCCTCGTTGCGGTACTCGAGGCCCCAGGCAAAGTTCAGCGGGTTTGCGAAGCTCCCGACCTTGAAGGGCCGCGACATGTCAAACCGCGCCGTGGTCTGCGCGTACTTGTACTCGCCGACATTGAAGCTCGTCGGGCTCGCATCGCCGAACGAGACGTTGAGCGAGTTCGTGACGTCGTGATCGAAGTCGTTCGAACCGTAGACGACCGAGAAATCCCACTCCCACTCGGAGGCGAGCGTCCCGCGCAGGCCCGCTGCCAGCGACAGGTCGACGTTGTCCGCATCGAGGACCGGTATGTATCCGTCGGGGAAGATCGAAGGCACGTTGGCGAACGAATCGGGGTAACGGAAGAAATTGGCGCCTTCGCCGTTACGGTCCGAGTAGCTGCCGAAGGAATAGATCTCGAGCGCATCCCCGAGCGGGAACGCCGCGTTGTACATGAAGGAGATATCGTCCATCGGGCCGTCGCCAGCCTTGTGCGTCTGGGTGCCGGCAAGCGCAAGGTTTGCCGGCGTCTGCTCCTCGAAGAACGGGATCTGGTCGGGACCGGAACGCAGCGTCTGGTCGCGATCGCGGTATTCCGCGGTCAGGTTGAGGAAACCGTCGCCGATACCGAAGCCGGAATTGATGGACGCGAACAGCGTGTCGCCGTCGTTGACGGAACGTCCGGTCGGCTTGAAGTCGGTGCGGTTCTGGCCCCAGCTTGCCGTCGCCTCGCCGCCCTCGTCGGCGTCTTTCAGCACCACGTTGATGACGCCCGCAATCGCGTCCGAACCGTATTGCGCGCCGGCGCCGTCGCGCAGCACCTCGATCCGCTTGATTGCGCCGACCGGGATGCTGTTGAAGTCGACCGGGCTCGTGCCCTTGCCGAGCTTCGACTCCGTCGTAAGCGTCGCGGTCGTGTGCCGGCGCTTGCCGTTGACCAGCACCAGCACCTGGTCGGGGCTCAGGTTTCGCAGCTGTGCCGGGCGCACGAGGTCGGCGAAGTTCGAATTGGACTGGCGCGGCAGGTTGAACGATGGGACCAGCGACTGGATGGCCGCACCTACCTCGCCGGGAATTGCAGCGGAGCGGCGGATTGCTTCGGGGGTCACCAGGTCTACCGGCGCGAGGCTTTCGTCGAGGCTGCGGCCCGCGGTGCGCGTGCCGACGACGATAATCTCCTCGAGCTCCGGCTGGCCCTCCTGCGCGAGCGCAGGGACCGCAGACAGCAGCACCACGCCCGATGCACCCACACCCAAGGCCGACCGGACGGCCGCACGTAAAACCTTCAACATGACACCGACCCCCAGATGAAACGATTCGCCTATTGAGTCTAGGGGTGCGGAAAACGAACGGTCAACGTCGAATTTGGATGCTCCACTCCGGTCCCGACCCGACGCCGTATTCCTGCGCAAAGTTCTTCTGGTTGATCGCGAGCGACACGCTGTCGAGACTATTCAAGTAAAGCAAGGGCTTGCCGACCTCGACGGCTCCGAACGTGGCGACGAACGGCACGTCCAGGTTCAGGATTTCTTTACCGGCCTTCAGAATCTGTATGCGGACCGTGTCGCCCCGGGTTGCGCCGAGCTGGCTGAAGGTCGCGCGGTCGACGTTGGTCCAGATGTTGCCGTAGTTGCCGTCGTCCGTCTGGATGTTGCCGTAGACGACGCCATCCTCGAAACGCGCCGCTTCATGTGGAATTGTCACGACTTCCGGCGGCAGGGCGCGCCCCACCTGCTCAAATGTGATGACTCCTGCGGCGAGCCGCGCGGCCGTGAACGCATAGACATCCCGACCGTGGAAGGTGAAAGATTTCTCCGAGTTCTTGCGCCGGTTGACCGCCTCGTCGATCTCGCGCACCGCGTCGATTCCGAGCCGTGGCGCCACGAAAGTCAGCGTGCCGTTGTCCGGCGTCACGAAATAGTGGCCCGACTTCGTGCGCATCACGATCGACTTGCGCGCAGTGCCGACGCCCGGATCGATCACGGAGACGAAGACAGTGCCCGCCGGCCAGTACTCGGCCGTCTGCGCGAGCCGCAGCGCGCCCTGCCAGATGTTGTAGGGCTCGATCTGGTGCGTGAGGTCGTAGATGTGGATGTCGGGCGACACGCCGACGGCCACGCCCTTCATGGAAGCAACGGCGCCGTCAAGGAGGCCGAAATCGGACTGGAGCACCAGGATGGGCTGTGCCGCTCCAGCAGCAGACGTGAGAAAGGCACCCAGCAGCAATCCCCAGACAGCCTTCAATCGCATCGCAGTCCTCTCCCCAGGTGAATCTAGCTCGCCAGCCGGTCGGCGTCCGCGCCGAGAACGCTGCCGCGGATCTCCGCGATCTCGTCGCGCAGCTGCGCGGCCTTCTCGAATTCAAGGTTGCGTGCGAGGCGGAACATCTCGGTCTCGAGCTTGCGGATCTGCTGCATGGCCTGCTCCGGCGTCAGCTGCGGGCCCCTGCGGCGTCCGGCCGCGCCCGGCACCACCGAGCGGGCCCCTTCCATGATGTCCTTGACTGCCTTGCGGATGGATTTCGGCACGATGCCGTGCTGCTCGTTGTACTCGGCTTGCTTCGCACGGCGCCGGTTCATCTCGGCGATCGCACGCTCCATCGATCCTGTCATGCGGTCGGCGTACAGGATCGCAGTGCCGCCCTCGTTGCGCGCGGCGCGACCGACGGTCTGGATCAGGGAACCCTCGGAACGGAGGAAGCCCTCCTTGTCGGCATCGAGGATGGCGACCAGCGATACCTCGGGCAGGTCGAGGCCTTCTCGCAGCAGGTTGATGCCGACCAGCACGTCGAACTTCGCGAGCCGGAGGTCGCGGATGATTTCCACGCGCTCGACGGTCTCGATGTCGGAGTGCAGGTAACGGACCTTGACGCCGTGTTCGTCGAGGTACTCGGTCAGGTCCTCGGCCATGCGCTTGGTCAGCGTCGTGACCAGCACCCGCTCGTGGCGCTCAACCCGCAGCTTGATTTCCGACAGGAGGTCGTCGACCTGCGTCGTGACCGGCCGGACCTCGACCGTCGGATCAAGGAGCCCCGTCGGGCGAACCACCTGTTCCACCACCTGGCCGGACTTGGCGAGTTCGCGCTCCGCGGGCGTCGCCGATACGTAGATGGTCTGCGGCTGCACGCGCTCGAACTCGTCGAACCGGAGCGGCCGGTTGTCGAGCGCCGAGGGCAGGCGGAAACCGTACTCGACCAGCGTCTCCTTGCGCGAACGATCGCCCCGGTACATCGCGTGGAGCTGCGGGATGGTGACGTGGCTCTCGTCGATCACCAGCAGGGAATTCCGCGGCAGGTAGTCGAACAGGCAGGGCGGCGGCTCGCCAGGCTCGCGGCCCGACAGGTAGCGGGAATAGTTCTCGATGCCCGCGCAGTAGCCGAGTTCCGCGATCATCTCGAGGTCGAACAGCGTGCGCTGTTCGAGTCGCTGGGCCTCCAGCAATTTGCCCGCGGCACGCAGCTCCGCGAGGCGCCCGCGCAACTCCACCTTGATTTCGTCCACGGCCTTCAACAGGCGTTCGCGCGGGGTCACGTAGTGCGTGGACGGGAACACGGTCAGTCGCGGGACCTTACGCAGCACCTCGCCGGTCAGCGGGTCGAAAAAGGCGAGCTCCTCGATCTCCTCGTCGAAGAACTGCACGCGCACGGCGTCCCGTTCCGACTCCGCCGGGAAGATGTCCAGGACGTCGCCGCGCACGCGGAACGTGCCCTGCCTGAGGTCCAGTTCGTTTCGCGTGTACTGCATGTCGGCAAGACGCCGGAGCAGTTGGCGCTGGTCCATGCGGTCGCCGCGCACGAGGTGCAGCACCATCTTGAGGTAGGACTCGGGATCGCCGAGGCCGTAGATCGCGGACACGGTGGCGACGATGATGGAATCGGGCCGCTCCAGCAGCGCCTTGGTCGCCGACAGCCGCATCTGCTCGATGTGCTCGTTGATCGATGCGTCCTTCTCGATGTAGGTATCGGAGGAAGGTACATACGCTTCCGGCTGGTAATAGTCGTAGTACGAAACGAAGTACTCGACGGAATTGCGCGGGAAGTACTGCTTGAACTCCCCGTAGAGCTGGGCCGCCAGCGTCTTGTTGTGTGCGAGCACGAGCGTCGGGCGCTGCACGGTCTGGATCACGTTCGCGATCGAGAAGGTCTTCCCGGAACCGGTTACGCCGAGCAGCGTCTGGTGTGCAAGGCCCGACTGGATGCCGTCGATGAGCGCGGCGATCGCGGCCGGCTGGTCGCCGGCCGGCTGGTAGTCGGATTGCAGCTCAAACGGTCTCGATTCGCTCACGCCTGCCCCGAATTGCAACGCAAAATGCCTTCCCGTACCTTAGCCAAGTTCCAGGCCATCCGGTACTCCCTGTGACCATCCGACTCGCCAAGCGCGTCCAGCGCATCAAGCCATCGCCGACGCTTGCCGTCACCGCGCGTGCCGCACGCCTGAAAGCCGAGGGCAAGGACATCATCGGCCTGGGGGCCGGCGAGCCGGATTTCGACACGCCGGTGCACATCCAGGACGCCGGCGTTGCCGCGATCCGCGGCGGCCACACGCGTTACACGGCGGTCGAGGGCACGAACGAGCTCAAGGACGCCATCATCGCCAAGTTCCGTCGCGACAACGGACTTGAGTACGCGCGCTCGCAGGTCCTCGTGTCGAGCGGAGCCAAGCAGACGGTGTTCAACCTGTGCTGCGCGCTGCTCGACACCGGCGACGAGGCCGTCATCCCAGCGCCGTACTGGGTGTCCTACGCCGACATGGTGCTGGTTGCCGACGGCACGCCCGTTCCGGTCTTTGCGGGCATCGACCGCGGATTCAAGATCACGGCGGCTGAACTCGAGTCCGCCATCACGCCACGCACGCGGCTCTTCATCCTGAACAGCCCGAGCAACCCCACGGGCGCGGCGTACTCGCGCGCCGAACTCGAGTCCTTCGGCGCCGTACTTGAGAAGCACCCGCAGGTCGTCATCGGCACCGACGACATGTACGAGCACATCTGGTGGGGGCCGGAACCGTTCACGAGCTTCGTGACCGCGAACCCGCGCCTCTACGACCGCACCGTGACGATCAATGGCTGCTCCAAGAGCTACGCCATGACGGGGTGGCGGATAGGCTATTGCGGCGGTCCGGCCGAAGTGGTGGCGGCGATGGCCACGATCCAGGGCCAGAGCACCTCGAATGCGTCCTCAATCTCGCAGAAGGCTGCGACGGCCGCGCTCAATTCGCCGCAGGACTGCGTCGTCGAGATGAACCGCGCGTTCAAGGCGCGGCACGACCTGGTGGTCGAGGGGCTGAATGCCCTGCCCGGTGTCCGCTGCATCGCGGGCTGGGGCACGTTCTACGCCTTTGCGCACGTCGAACAGGCGATGCGTGACGTCGGGTCGGCCGACGACAACGCCTTCGCCGAGTTCCTGATCAACGAGGCTGGCGTTGCGGTCGTGCCGGGTTCGGCGTTCGGCGCTCCGGGCTATGTCCGCCTCTCGTTTGCGGCGGCGACGGAGACGCTCAAGGACGCGCTCGGCCGCATGCAACGTGCGCTTGCGGCCGCGCGGACGAAGAAGCGCGCCTGAACCCGATCGGGGTGGAAAAACCCCTGCGTTTTTGTTGACTTAAGCGCACCCTTGATCGACAATCCCGCGCCCTGAAAATCCGCTTCCCCGATAGCTCAGTTGGTAGAGCAACGGACTGTTAATCCGTGGGTCGTTGGTTCGAGTCCAACTCGGGGAGCCAATTCACTCGTTGAACTCCGGCTCGTTCATTGCCTGGCGCGTGCGGCCCCGCCGAGCGCGAGCCCATTGCCCGCGACCAGCACCAGCAGCCCGACGATCGCCGGCAAGCTCCACGAATAGCCTTCGAATAATGTCGAGACTGCCAGGGCCACGACCGGGAACAGCACGCTCGAGTAAGCCGCGCGTGACGCGCCGATGCGCTGGATGAGCGCGAGGTACAGGCCAAACGCGAGCGCCGTGCCCGCGAGCGACAGGTAAAGCAGCGAGAGCACGTAGGGCGCGTGCGGATCGAAGGCGATCGGCGTGCCACGAATCGTCGCGATCAGCGCGAGCCCGACGGTGCCGTACGCGAGTCCATATGCGTTGACGGTCACTACCGGCAACCCGGCCTGCGTGTTGCGCGAAGCCGCCATGTTGCCGAGCGAGGCGAGGTAGGTCGCCGCGAGCGCGAGCACGGCTCCATGGACGATCGTCGGGTCGTGCAGCGCGACCTGCAGTTCCGGCAGGAACAGGAGTGCAACGCCCAGCACGCCGGCTCCAGCTGCGAGGAGCACCCGGCGTTCGATCCGAGTTCCGAAGATCAGCCTCGCGTTCACGATGTTGAAGAAGATAATCGAAGTGAACAGTACCGCCACGAGGCCGCTCGTGAGGTACTGCGTCGAGAGATAAGTCATCCAGTAGTTCAGGCAGAAGAGCGTGGCACCCTGCAGCGCGACCATGCGGTGGTCCTTCAGGGAGAGCCTGAGCGGGCTGCCGGTGGCGCGGGCGTAAATGAAAACGCAAACTGCCGCGAGCCCGAATCGGTAGACCAGCGAGATCTCCGGCGCGACGACACCGAGCTGGAACTTGATCGTGTACCAGGTGGTGCCCCAGATGAGCACGACGAGCGCGTAGATGAGTGGTGTAGGCACCCTCGGACGCTAGGGACATTCCCCTTCGGGATCAATCACTAAAGCTTAAGTGGGCGTCAGGGATCCGAGGTGAGGTAGGGTCGGAAAGCGGCTATGATTGACGACGGCCGCCGCGGCAGCAAAACCTAGGGGATTGCCGAATGGGGTTGACCGTCGCGCTGATCGCGACTCTCACGCTCGCCGCGTCCGCGCCGCAGCCGCAGGACGCCGCCGGGTGGCGCACCCGTTCTGACACCCTCTACGCGCAAGGCGATTTTCGCGGCGCCCTGGAAGCCGCAGACCGTGCGCGTCAGCTCGAACCTTCCGACCCCTGGGCCCGCTATGCCTGGGTCCGCGCCATGGCCGCCATGGACCCGGACGCCGCACGCCGTGCGATGCCAGGCATCGGGAGTGACGAGGCACTCAAGGCGTTTCCCGACGACGAGCGCGCGCGCTTCGAGACGGCAATGGGCTATCTCTGCCTCGACCTCGGCGTCGAGCCGCTGGCTGCACAGCATTTCAGCGAAGTCCCCGCCTCGGCCGCGAGCCATCCGCAGGCGCAGGCCGGGCTCGCGATCCTGGCTGTCCGGCGCGGCAACGCGCGGCTCGCGCTCGCGCATTTCGATGCGGCGCGCTCGACCGTGCGGCAGGACCCGTCGCTCGCGGAACTCGAACGCAACACGCGCTATGACGTCGTGCTGCACGAATTCTCGACTGCCCGCGACCTGCGCGATGCGAATGCGGCCGGGCGCGCGTATTCCGTGCTCGACGAGTTGCGGCCCAATCACCCGGCGACGCTGCAGGCGCGCGCGGATCTCGCCAACCTGCGCGGCGACATGCCCGCGCGGGAACGCGCCTTGCGGGACCTGCTGGAGGTCGACCCGAATGCGCCGGGCGCCGCGAGCGAACTGTCAGATACGCTGCTCGCCCTGAATCGCCCGTATGACGCATACGACGTGGCGCGCCGCATGGCGCCGGAGCGCCTTGCGCGAGATACGACCTTGCAGGCCATCGAACGTGAATGGATCCCGCACTTCGAGGTCGCCCTCGACGGTGGCTGGCGCAACGGGCAGACGGATCACGACCGGCTGGATTTGCCCGGCGTGCAGATCGCCTGGTCCGGCAGCGACGCACGCTGGGGCCGCCTGCGGTTGCAGGCCGAGGCCGCCTACCCGGAATCCGACCGGGTTCCTGCCGGCGAACCCTTCGGGACGTCCGTGGCGCTCCCGGCGCTGTCCGAGCTGCAATCCGACAAGGGGATCGGCGGGCTCGTGCAATGGGCACCGCGCAACGGGACCCTCCTCGAACTCGGCACGACCCCGACGTCATTCGAGGTCAGCAACCTCGTCGGAGCGCTGCGATTCCGCTTCGACTCGGCGTCTGGCGTCCTCAGCGTCGGCATCGACCGCACGCCGGTCGAAGACTCCCTCCTCTCCTATGCCGGCACCGTCGACCCGGTGAGCGGGCGTACCTGGGGCGGCGTCATCCGCGACCGGGCCTACCTGGGCGGACGCGTGGGCGACGATGCATTCACGCTTTACGGCGCGATCGCCGCCGCGAACGTCGACGGGCACCGGGTGGACAGCAACACGGAATGGCGTGCCGACGCGGGTTTCCTGCATCGGGCGATGTCCGGCCGGGGCTGGGTGGCGCGCGTCGGCGGTACGGTCGAGGCACTCGGCTTTTCGGCCAACCGGTCCCACTTCACGCTGGGACATGGCGGCTACTTCAGCCCCGAGAAATTCCTGTCGGTCGGGCCGGTTTTCGAGGTGGAAGGGCGCCACGACGAGCGCAGCTTCCGCATCGAGGGCGGCGTGGCCTGGCAGGAAGTCCGCGAAGAGAGCAGCGACTTCTTCCCGACAGACGCTGCGCTGCAGTTGGCAAGCGGCGATCCGCGCTATCCGGGCGACTCACGCGACGGCATCGGCCTGCGGCTCGCGGCGGCGATGGAATGGCGCGTCACGTCGCGGGCGGTAGCGGGCGTCCGGATCGAGGGCGTGCGCGGCGAGAATGCCGATGAAGTGCGCCTCCAGGTCTATGCCCGCCGCTGGGACCACTCCGTGACCGACCCCGTCCAGCAGCCGCCGGTCCCGATGCAGGTCCGCCCGTACTACAACCTGTACTGAAACGCCCTCAGGCGCGGGGCTTGCGGGCCGCGA
>Ga0315912_10006514_pt1 | contig 10425 bp, 9 predicted proteins | sample VfabasoilMG_FD_204469 | JGI IMG/M metagenome (GOLD analysis project Ga0315912, IMG submission 204469) | Garden soil microbial communities collected in Santa Monica, California, United States - V. faba soil | ecosystem: Environmental > Terrestrial > Soil > Garden | place: USA: California... | reverse complement strand
CGAAGTCGTGCACGTTCTCGGGCCGGATGAGCGGGTCCTCGTAGATGCCCGCCGCCACGTCCACGGTGCCATACAGCGGCACGGCGCCGGGGCCCTCGGCGTCATACAGGTCGCGGAACGCCGGCTCACGGCTGCCGTAGGCGTACGAGGCGAATGCCTGCCAGCGCGGCGACGGCTGCCACGACAAGGCGGCGCGCGGCAGGCCGAAGTCATAGGCCTGGTCGAACGCGATGCCGTCGAACTGGTCACCACGCATGGCGTAGCCGGCGTGCCGCCATGCCAGGTCGGCCGTGGCGCGCAACGTGGGGGAGAGGTCCCACTCCTCGCGCGCGTACACACCCGCGGCCATGGTGCGCGGATGGTAGTCATAGTAAGGAGACGGGTTCGGTGTCCCGCTGGGTAGCGGGTCGCCGCCGATGACGGTACCGATGTGCCGGCCGTCGTGGAAGCGCAGTTCGCCACCCACGGTGAGTGCGCCGTTCGCGTGCGTCCAGCGACCGCGCGGCAGCCAGCCGAAGTGGCGATTGACCACCTCGCGCCGCCGTGTGACGTCGAAGCGCGTGACGTGCGCGTTGCCCTGAGGGTCCAGCACGATCGCGCCGCTCGCATCGCGCTCGTAGTAATCCGGCGGGTAGAGCGTGGTGTCGGTGGTGGCGATGTCGGGCAGCCGGTAGTCCGCCAGCGGCCGGCCCAGCCGGCGTTCGTCGTAATAGCCGTTGCCGTCGAACCAGAACCAGGTGCCGGTCATCGTCAGTGCGCGCGACGGCGCCCAGATGTGCACGAACTCGTAGTGCGGTTCGAAGAAATGGTCACGTTCGCCCTCGTACGTGAGCGGGTTGTAGCGCCTGTCACGATCGGCGTCGCCGGTGACCGTGCCGTCGAGGTACTCGGGTGCCACACCGAGATAGGCGAGGTGGGTCTCCTCGGGTCCGCCATAGAGGTTGGCACGGAACACGTGCGCACCCAGCTGCCGCTGCGCCGAGATCGCGTAGGACCAGAGCTTCGACCCCGACTGGTCGCGGTAGCCGTCGCTCTCCACGCGTGCGTAGCGGCCGTAGAGCGTCCAGCCACCGACCACGGGACCCGAACCGCCCTCGAACACGAGCCGGCGCGTGCCCCATGAGCCACCGCCCGCGATGAGGCTGGCGTGGGGTGCGTCCAGGAACGGAGCGGTCTCCAGGCTCACGCTGCCGCCCAGCGCCGCAGCACCGTAGAGCGCGGGGCCCACGCCGCGCTGGACCTGCACCACCGATGTGGCCGAGAGCAGGTCGGGATGGTCGATCCAGTACACCTCGTGCGACTCGGGGTCGTTCAACGGCACGCCGTTCACGAGCACGCTGATCCGGCGCTGCGGGAAGCCGCGCAGCGTGAGGTAGGAGTACCCGATGCCGTTGCCCGCGTCGGAGTACGCGAATGCACCCGGGAGCGTGGAGAGCGCCATGGGCGTGTCCTGGCCCCAGTTCACCTCGCGGATCTCCTCGCGCTTCAGTCGCGAGGCCGCCACGACGGGCCGGTCGCCCATGCGCGTCGTGCTCACCTCGACCGGTGCCAGTGGCACCACCCGCGCGAGCGTGTCGGATGCCGCGGGTTCGGCGGCATGAGTAGGAGCGGCGATCAGCAAGGCGAAGAGGCCTGCGCGTGCGAGCACGGCGCCGAGCGGACGGTTGATCGGACACATCGCAGGACACTTCTCAGGACTCATCGCGGAAATCATGGCGTGCGTTCCTCTCGGGACAGAAGGGTCGCTCCCCACGTGAGCAGCGAGGAGGCGAGCCCGGCGTAGATGGGTTCGAGGCCCAGCGGGTAACGGCCGCGCGAGGCGGCCCCAGAGTCAGCCAAACCCTTCCAGAACACCCAGCTGAGCGTCACGGCCGCCGGGACCAGCATCAGCCACAGCACACCGCGCGGCCCCGGACGTCCGCGGCGCGTGAGTGCCAGCAGGACGGGGAGCAGCAGCGTGGGCGTGACCACGGAGCCCAGGTCGTGCCACAGCGCGACGACGCTGGGACGCGCCAGTGCCAGCGCGGTGGCGAACGCGGTGGCGAGCCAGAGCCCCAAGCGCGACCACGCCGGGATGCGGTTGGCGTCGCCGCCGCGCACGCGCCAGATGAGGTCACGGCCCACGGTCGTGGCGGCGATGAACGCGTACGAGTCGATCGTGCTCATCACGGTGGCGATCATGCCGAGGTAGAAGAACCCCAGTGCGAGCGGCGGCAGCGTCATGTCGGCGAGCCGCGGGAACGCGTACACCGGGTCGGCCAGTCCGGGCAGCAGCGCGCGCGCGTAGAGGCCGCAGGCGGTGGTCATGAAGTCGAACACGGCCCAGAACAGGATGGACCACAGCACGCCGTTCCTGGCCACCAGCGGGTCCCTCGCCGCGTATGCGCGCTGCCAGAACGCGGGGTCCACCATGGTGCCGAGCGCGATCACGTACCAGACGAGGACGGCTGCGGGGCCGTTGCCGCCATGCCAGACCCAGTGTGAGGCCGGCACGCGCGGCCCCAGGAACTCCATGCCGCCGTGCTGCATGACGAGCGCACTCAACAACAGCGCGAAGCCGCCGTACATGAGCACGAACTGGATCTGATCGGTGAAGATGACCGCGCGCAGGCCGCCGCGGTCCACGTAGAACACGCTCAGCACCGCGGCCGCCACCACCCACGGCGCGGCGGGTCCGCCGAACATCGCGGCGAACAGCGTGCCCAGCATGAGCACGTACGCCGCGGGGGCGGCGTTCACGAACACGGCCGAGGCCCCCACCAGGGCAGCCCCTCGCCCGTAGGCGCGGTGCAGCAGGTCGGGCAGCGACAGCAGCTCGGAACGCCGTGCGCGCTTGGCGAGGAACAGTGCGAACAGTCCCGCGCCCAGGTAGTAGGGCGCGCCGAAGACCAGCCAGTTGGCGAGCCCGTATCGCCACGAGTACTCGCCCACGCCGAGGATGCCGCCGTACCAGGTGGCGACGAGCGTGGCGACGAACGCGGGCAGCGTCACGCGGCGGCCCGCGACCAGGTAGTCCTCGGTGGAGGGGCGCGCGCGGAAGCCGCGCAGCCACACGGCGGCGAGGGCGAGGAAGTAGCCTGCGATCAGCGCCCAATCGAGCGCACTGTGACTGAACATGCACGGCGCCTTCCGGACGGGCGCGCAGTACTGCGGGGGGGCGTGGCCGGGGGCCACGGATCTCGCAGGCTCACGTCGCCGTCCGCGAAGGGACGGCGGGGAAGACGCTCGCGAGAACCGCAGGTCTTCGCCGTTTCCCTACGCTGGTCTGAACCAGTTCAGGTTCGACGGGTGTGTTCTCAGGCTCGCGGGAACTCCGCGAGCCACCCCGAACGGACGAAGCGCATGATGCGGCGCGGAAGCGGCGCGCGCAAGCAGCGGCGCGCGCGAAGGACATCCTTCTTGGATGACGAGCCCGGAGGGCTCACGGCCTCGGGACGCGCGCGACGGCCCCGGGCCTCCGACCGGTCAGCGGCCGGCGAACTGGAGCAACTGCGCCACTCCGGCCAACGCGGGGCCCGCGGCGAGCGGGAACAGCCGCCACGCGGTGAACAGGCCGAGCAGCGACAGCACCGGGGCCGCCGAAGCGGCCCGCAGTGCGCGGCCGGCGGCGGCGGGCAGCACCAGCGTGATCACCGCAGCGCCATCCAGCGGCGGCAGCGGCAGCAGGTTGAACACGAACAGCAGCAGGTTGAGCGACAGCAGCACGGAGAGCGCCCGTGCGATGAAGTCGCCTGCCAGCCACGGATCGGGAGGCAGCGCGCTCTGCACCCACTGCTGCATTCCCATCTTCGCCACCGGCTCGAACCAGCCCGCCCACAGCCCGGCCTGGAGGATCCCGAACGCCACCGCGGCGATGGCGAGATTGCCGAGCGGACCGGCGAGTGCCATCACCGCCGCGCGGCGCGGGTGGCGCTCGGCCCATGCCGCGTCGTGCGGAGCGCTGGCCCAGCCGATCGTCCAGCCCTGCGTGAGCGACGACAGCACGGGCACCAGGAGCATGCCTATTGGTGAGCGACGCAGGTGCGGCCAGGGCGACAAGCTCACCTGGCCGGCGAGGTAGGCGGTGGGGTCTCCGAGGCGCAACGCCGCCCACGCGTGTGCGGCCTCGTGCACGGTGGCCGAGAACAGGAACGCGGGCAGCCAGAACACCAGGGCCTGGAACACCTCGACCGACACCGAACCTCCGGGGGATGGGGACCGCTCGGAGTCCTGCACGGGCCGCGCCATGGCTCGCCCCGCGTTCCGCACGCCGCAAGTCGGTGCGAACGCGTGCGACGCTTCCGCGATCGTGCGGTCGAGTCGTGCGCTGCCGCCGGTCGGCCATGCAACGTGCACGCCGGGTGGGGCATCGCCTATCCTGCGCGGATGAACCAGCGCACCGGTGCCGTGCTGTGCCCGAACTGCCGCAAGCTCGTGGGCGTGAACGAACCCGTGTGTCCGTTCTGCGGGCAGAAAGCGCCGGGCCTGTTCGGCTACGGACCTGCGCTCCAACGACTCGCGCGGCAGTTCGACCTGCCGAGGATCGTCATCGGCTCGTGCGTGGCACTCTACGTGGTCTCGCTGTTGCTCGATCCCGGTAGCGCGTTCCGCATGCAGGGCATGTTCGACTTCCTGTCGCCCTCGAACGGTGCGCTCGCGATCCTGGGCATGACGGGCCGGTTCGCGACCGAGCAGGGACGCTGGTGGACGCTCCTGACTTCCGTCTTCCTGCACGGCAGCCTGCTTCACCTGCTCTTCAACATGGCGGTTACGAGCCGGTTCCTGCCCGAGGTGGTCGAGCTCTACGGCGGCGCACGCGCCTGGACCATCTACATCATCGCGGGCGTGGTGGGCTTCGCGGTCTCGAACCTCGCCACCGGGGCGCCCACGATCGGGGCCTCGGGCTCGGTGTTCGGGCTGTTCGCCTCGCTCATCGTGTTCAGCCGCCGCACGCACCAGCACGTCATGACCCAGCAGCTGTGGACGATGGCTGCGGTCATGTTCCTGGCGGGGTTCATCAGTTTCGGCGGCATGAACGTGAACGTGTGGGCTCACGCCGGCGGGTTCGCGGGCGGGTTCGTCTCGGCCGAGGCGATGCGGTTCTCCAACGAGCGTCCCGGTCCCGGCGCGCTGGCGCTGTCGTGGGGCCTCATGCTCGCAGTGGTCGGCGCGTTCGTGGTCCAGGTCGTATTCATCGCGCGATTGTTCCTGGGGGGGTGAGGGTTCCGCGATGCCGACTCCAGTGAAGCGTTGCCGCTGGGCGGGGATGACCGACCCGCTCTACCTCGCGTACCACGACCGGGAGTGGGGCGTGCCCTCTCACGACGACCGCCACCTGTTCGAGATGCTGCTCCTCGAGGGCGCACAGGCGGGACTGTCGTGGTCCACCATCCTCCACAAGCGCGCGAACTACCGCCGCGCCTACCACCGCTTCGACCCGCGCAAGGTGGCGCGCTACGGTGCGGCGGACCGGCGCCGGCTGCTCGCCGACGCGGGCATCGTGCGCAATCGCGCGAAGGTGGACGCCTCGATCGTGAACGCGCGCGCGTTCCTCGACGTGCAGCGCGAGTTCGGCAGCTTCGCCGAGTTCGCGTGGAGCTTCGTGGGGGGCGCACCGATCGTGAACCGCCGCCGCACGCTCAAGAACCTCCCGGCCCGAACGCCGGAGTCGGACGCTTTTTCCAAGGCGCTCAAGGAACGCGGCTTCAAGTTCGTAGGCTCCACGATCATGTACGCGTTCATGCAGTCCGTCGGCATGGTGAACGACCATCAGGTGGACTGCTTCCGCTACAAGGCCGGCCGGCGCGTGCCGAAGGCGAAGCGCCGGGGCTGAGGCTGGACCGGGCGCGGGCCGCGAGGAGCGCGCGGCACCGCACCTGAAGGTCGCAGGACCGACGGCGTCCGTCCACACGTTCGGGGCGCCCGGCTGATGAGGCCCGGCACGTGTTTGCCTCACCGGCTCCCGGCTTGCCAGACTGTCCGACACACCCGCAGGCGTCACGATCCGTACGAGGAGTGCCCCATGATCCGCATCTCCAAGCCCGCCGCCCACGAGTTCAATCCCTACTACGAGAAGTACATCACGCTCGTCGGCGACGACGCGCTGGCGGCGCTGCGCGCCGGAGGTGCCGCCACACCTCGGCTGCTCTCGGGCGTGAGTGAGCCGCAGGCGCTGTTCCGCTATGCGCCGGGGAAGTGGTCCGTGAAGGAGGTGCTCGGGCACGTCATGGATTGCGAGCGCGTGTTCGCTTACCGCACGCTGTGGGTCGCGCGCGGCGACAAGACCCCCATGCCGGGTTTCGAGGAGAACGAGTGGGTACCCGCGGGCCGGTTCGACCGCCGCACGCTGCCCGAGCTGCTCACCGAGTACGTCGCGGTGCGCGCGGCCACGGTCGCGATGATGTCCACGTTCGAGGAGGAGGATCTCGTGCGAGTGGGCACGGCGAACGAGACTCCGGTGAGCGTACGCGCGCTGGCGCACATCATCGCCGGGCACGAACTCCACCACACGAGCCTGTTGCGAGAGCGCTACGGCCTCTCGTGACCGCGCTGTCGCACGCATGACTGCTCCGCCCCGCCGTCTCGCTGCTGCGGGCTCGCGCCGCACCACGGCCGCGCGAGCGGCTTCCGCTCCGCTCCGGCGCTCGCGCCGCCAGCGCGAAGCGCCGCTGCCCGCAACCTCGGGTAGCTATCCGCGCGTATATGCGGTCGTGATGCGTATTCCCAGGGGCCGCGTCGCCACGTACGGCCAGGTGGCCGCCGAGGCGGGGCTGCCGCACGCGCCACGGGTCGCGGGCTACGCGCTGCATGCGCTGCCGCCCGCCTCGCCGGTGCCGTGGCATCGTGTGGTCGCGGCGGGTGGGCGGCTCTCGCTCGGCCGGCTCGATCCCTCGGGCGCGCTCACGCAGCGGCTGCGTCTCGAGCACGAAGGCGTGCGATTCGACGCGCGCGGCTGTGTGGACCTGGAACGGCACCAGTGGCGGCCACGGCGCCGGGCCGTCCCGCGCTCCGTCTCCCGGCGCTGATCCGGGCGAGCGGGCCGCGCGAACGAGAGGAGGAGCCATGCAGCTCGAGGAAGCTCAGCGCGAGGTGCGCGAGGTGTACCTGGGCGGCTGGGTGGGAGCATTCGCCTCGGCCGCGGTGTGGCTCACGTCGGCAGCGCTCGCGACCTGGTCTTCGCGTACGAACGGCGCGCTGGCCATCATCGTCGGGGGGATGTTCATCTTCCCGCTCACGATGCTCGCGCTGCGCGCACTGGGGCGGCGGGCCACGCTCAAGAGCGAGAATCCGCTCGGCCTGCTCGCGATGCAGGTGGCGTTCACCGTCCCGCTCTCGATCCCGCTCATCCTCGCGGCTTCACAGGGCCGGCCGGAATGGTTCTACGCCGGGTTCCTGATCGTGGTGGGCGCACACTACCTGCCGTTCGTCACGCTCTACGGCCAGCCCGCGTTCTATCCGGTGGCGGGCGTGATGGTGGGAGCGGGATTCGCCGTGCCGACACTGCGGCCCGGGGACTTCTCGTTCGGGGGCTGGCTGGGCGGTGCGATGTTCGTGCTGCTCGGATTCGTGCTCGCCGTGCTGCACGCCCGCGAGTCCCGCCGCAGCCCGAGTCCGGCTCACTCGCCGTAGAAGACCGCCCCTGGCGGCGGGGTCTCGGCGTGGACGCGCTTCTCGAGCGTGACGCCCTTGTCCAGTACCACCGCGGACGGCGCACGCCAGCTCGTCTCGAAGATGGCGCGTACGCGCGCCGCGAGCCGCCGGTGCTGCATCGTCACGCCGATGTTGCGCGACGACATGAAATACGAAGGGTCCCAGTTGCTGGTCCCGAGCCACAGCCACTCGCCGTCGGTGACCATGAACTTACAGTGTTCCACCCGCGAGAACGGGATGTACCCGCCGCTCCACTCGGGCACACGCGAGATGCGCACCTCGATGTTGGGCGTGGCCGCGAGTGAACGCAGGTCGGCTTCGCCGCGGCCGCCCACGACCCAGTCCGAGACGATGAGCTTCACCTTCACGCCCCGCCCGGCCGCCGCGATCAGCGCGCGATGCAGCGTCGAGTCGGTGCGCCCGTGGCCGCCCACGCCGTAGCTCAGCACCTGGGCCACCAGCTCGCGCTGGGCCCGGTTCACGCGCTCTAGGATCAGGTCGCGGTCCCACGGGATCGACGCGGGGTTCTGCTTGACCGGGCTGGCGCCGAACCACATCCGGCCACCCACGCCATCCACCGAGAACTTGACCGGCCACGAGCTGCTCTTGCGGTCCACCGGCGTGCTCGCCACGGTGGTGTCGGCGGCGTTCCAGTCGCTCACGAACACGTCGGACATGGCCTTGGCCACGGGCTCGATCGTGATGCGCGCACCCAGTTCGTGGATGTGGGACAGCGCACGCCAGTCCAGGTTCTGGCTGCCGAGCCACGCGTCGCGATCGTCCACGATCATGAACTTGGCATGCTGCACGCCGCCCGCGAGCCGGCGGTAGTCCACGTAGCGCACCGTGATGCCGTGCAGCGCAGCGAGCGACTCGGCGGGCTGTGGGTAGGTGCGCCCCATGCCGCGATCGAGCAGGAGCCGCACGCGCACGCCGCGTGCGGCGGCGCGGCCGATCTCGTCCAGCACCGGGTCCAGCGCCTCGCCCGGCTTGCGCGAAAGATAGAAGTGCTCGAGGTCCACCTGTTGCTTCGCCCCGCGCAGCATGTCCACCCACACCTGCTGTGCGGTGGGCAGCGACGTGTCACCGAGCGCGGTCTCGAGCGGTCGCGTCTCACCCAGCTGGACGGCGACGGGCGGCGCCTGGGGCAGGAACGCGCTGAGCAGCAGGATCGCGGGCAGCAGGGCGAGGGCGGCGAACACGCGGCGCATGGAACCTCCGGGAGACCGACGGGGGAGCATTCACCATAGCGCAGCCACGGCCCCTACCGCACGGTTCGCGCGCTCGCGTAGACTCGCCGTCCCATGCTGGCACTCGCTGACCATCTGCTCGTGCTCACCATCCTGATCGGACTGCCGGTCAGGGCTTTCTTCAGCATGCGCGCGCTGCGCTCGGCGGCGCCCGAGCAGCTGGTGGCGCTGCGCCGGAGGATCTGGACGAACGCGATCATCTCGCAGTGGGTGCTGGCGGGCCTCGTGCTCGCGCTCACGCTGGTGCTCGGACGCGCGCCCGCGTCGCTGGGGCTCGTCCCGCGCGCCACGGCGGGGCTGTTGGGCGTGCTGCTCGGCCTCGCCACGATGGTGTCGCTCGTGGTGCGCCAGCGCGGGTCCATCGCCACCGACGAGTCGGTGCGCGACCGCATCCAGGAGCGGCTGGCCCCGGTCGTACGGCTGATGCCCGGAAGTCGCGCCGAGTTCCCGCTGTTCGCCGTGCTCGCGTGCACCGCGGGCCTGTGCGAGGAGTTGCTGTTCCGCGGCTACCTGCTCTGGTACGGCTCGCAGTTCGTACCGGTGCTGTGGGCGGGGCTCATCCAGGCCGTGCTGTTCGGCGTCGCGCACTTCTACCAGGGCCGGCGCGGCATCGTGCTCACGGGCTTCGCGGGCATCTTCCTCACCGCCATCACGTTCGTCACGGGCTCGATCTGGGCCGCCGTGCTCATCCACGCGCTCATGGACCTCAATGCGGGCGACCTCGCCCTGCGAGCGCTCCCCGGGGAGGCGCGAGCGGCGGGAAGCGCGTGAGCAGCCCGCCCGGGCCGGTTCCAGGGCTGGCCGAACTCCCGGTCCCGCGTGCGCTCTTGCGGCTCGCACTTCCCGTCTTGGCGTCCCAGGCGCTGAGGCTCGCCTACCAGTGGGTGGACGCGCTGTGGGTGAAGGGCCTGGGCGTGGAGGCCACGGCCGCGGTGACCACGTCGGTGTTCGTGTTGTGGTGTGTGTACGCGCTCAACGACCTGTTCGGCGCCGGGCTCTCGGCGTACGTGAGCCAGCTGATCGGCGCCGGCGAGCCGGGCCGCGCGGGCGTGGCGGTGCGCAAGGCGGTGACGGCCTCCGGGCTCATCGGCGTGGCGGGCGCGCTGGCGGGGTTCGTCGCCGCGAGGCCGCTGTTCGCGCTCATGGACCCCGCGGGCAACGTGGTCGCACCGGGAGCGCTCTACCTGGGCACCGTGTTGCTGGGCGCACCGTTCATCCTGTCGTCGCTCACCGCGGAGGCCGCCATGCGCGCGGCAGGCGACACACGCACACCCATGCTCGTGGACCTGCTCTCGATCGTCGTCAACATCGTGCTGGCGCCGCTGCTCATCTACGGCTGGGGGCCGTTCCCGCGACTCGAGCTGGCGGGCGCCGCATGGGCCACGGTGATCGCGCAGATGGTCATGTTCGCGTGCTACGCGCTGCTTGCGCTCAAGCGGCACCGCGCGCTGCCGCTGGCGTGGAGCGCCCCTGGTGCACCGGTGGGGCTCGCAGGATTGCTCCGGGTGGGCGTGCCCGCCGCGCTGATCGGCGTGCTGTTCTCCGT
>Ga0315912_10006513_pt1 | contig 10427 bp, 8 predicted proteins | sample VfabasoilMG_FD_204469 | JGI IMG/M metagenome (GOLD analysis project Ga0315912, IMG submission 204469) | Garden soil microbial communities collected in Santa Monica, California, United States - V. faba soil | ecosystem: Environmental > Terrestrial > Soil > Garden | place: USA: California... | reverse complement strand
CCGCCGCGGCGCGCGCGCATGGTTTCGGAAGCGCGCGAGCTATCCAGCGTCGCCATTTGCGGCGGAGGCAGCATCCTTTACGATCTGGGCGCCGATACGCTGCTGCATCAAGAGCGGCTTTGCCGCGACCATGCCTCATTGCTCGTGGAGAGCTTACGCACGGCGGTTCCCGACGTGGCGTTCGCGGTCGAGGCTGGCCTTCGCTACGGCTGCGACGAAAAGTTTCTGATCTCCCCCGAGCATGCTCGGGATCGAGTCGACCCACTGATGGCCCGGGCCGACGCGGTCGAGCTGTGCCGGGAAGGCGTGACCAAGTTGATCGTGCAGCAGCCTTCCTGGCCACTACCTCGGCTATTCGAGATGACGCGCGTGTTTGCGAGTTCGCGCGCGACCGTTACCCTTTCCGGATCGCACTTCGTGGAAGTCTTGGCGCCCGGTGTCAGCAAAGCCTCGGCGCTCGAGGGTTACTGTTCGACGCGAGGAATTTCGGCGGCAGAGGTGATCGCTTTTGGTGACATGCCGTGTGATTTGCCCATGCTAGAGTGGGCCGGTTGCGGCGTGGCGGTCGCCAACGCGCATCCAGCGGTGCTCGCCGGGGCGGACCTCGTGACGCGCTCGAACGATGCTGACGGTGTGGCGCTGGCGTTGGCCTGGCTGGGCTACACCTGAGTCGCAGGGTTTTGTGCGGAAAGCGCCGGCTGGTGCCGCGCTCGACTCGGATCTAACCTGACCCCGTGAAGGTCCTATTCGTCGGTGGTACGGGCATCATCAGCCGCTCCTGTGCGGAGCTTGCGCTCGAGCGCGGCATGGACGTCTCGCTCTTGAATCGCGGCGGCCGCGCGCTGGTTTTCGGGGCGCGCTCGATTCAGGGAGACATTCACGACCCGGCGTTGGCGAGCGCGCTCCAGGGGCAGACCTTTGACGCCGTCGTGGACTTCATCGCCTTCAAACCGGAGGAGATCGCAGAGCGGCTTTCTTTGTTTGGCGGGCGCACCGGGCAATACGTGTTCATCAGCTCTGCGAGCGTCTATCAAAAGCCGGCCACGGATTATCTGATTACGGAGTCGACTCCGCTCGTCAATCCGTATTGGGAGTACTCGCGCGACAAGATTGCCTGCGAAGAAGCCTTGCTGCGCGCGCATCGTGAGGCCGCGTTTCCGGTGACGATCATTCGGCCCTCGTACACCTATGATCGCACTCTGGTGCCGCTTTCGGTGAACGCCTGGGGCAAGACGTACACGGCCGTCGATCGCATGCGCCGCGGCTTGCCCGTGATCGTGCCGGGGGACGGTTTGACGCTGTGGACGATGACGCACAGTACGGATTTTGCTCGAGGACTGGTCGGGCTACTCGGACAACGTGCGGCGCTCGGCCATGCCTTTCACATCACCTCCGATGAAGTCTTGAGTTGGAATCAGATCTACCAGGCCGTCGCTGACGCCGCGGGGGTGGCGGCGCCAAAGCTCGTGCACTTGGCGTCCGAGTTGATCGCGACCGCGGTGCCCGAGGCGCGCGGCAGCTTGCTCGGAGACAAGGCCAATTGTGCCGTATTCGACAACAGCAAGATCAAGCGCTTCGTCCCGGAGTATCGGGCGAGCACGCGCTTTTGCGACGGCATCCGCCAGAGCATTGCCTGGTTCGACGAAGATCCGGCGCGCCGAATCATCGATGAGCAAGCCAATGCTCGCTGGGACGCCTTGCTCGCGGCCAACGAGCTCGCACTGGCAGCCGCGCGGGCAATGCGCTGACGCCTCGCTCAGGGCGCGTCGATCAAGCGAATGTCCGCGCCCATGTCGCGCAGCTTGGGCACGAGGCTGTCGTACTTGCGGCGCAGCTCCTGGATGTTCGACAGCTGAGTGATGCCCTCGGCGACCAAGCCGGCCACGACCAAGCACATGCCCGCGCGGATATCGGTGGGAAGCGCGAAATTTCCGCCATGAAGAGGCGTTCCGCCCTGGATGACCGCGGAATGCACGTGGTTCTTGAGCTTGAAGCGGCAGGCGGCTTCGCCCAAACAGGACGAGAACAAGGTGATGTTCGCGCCCATCTGATTCAGCAGACTCGTGTAGCCCAGGCGGTCTTCGAAGATGGTTTCATGGAGCACGCTCATGCCGGCGGCCTGCGTGAAGAGCACCATGAACGGCTGCTGCCAATCGGTCATGAAGCCTGGATGCACTTCGACTTCGACGTGGCTCGAGCGCAGGCGTTTGCCTTGCGGCGCCTGCACGAACACGCCCTCCGAGTTGACGCGGAATTCAGCGCCCATGCGCTGGATGAAGTTGAGGAAGCTGTACACGGAATCATGTCGCAGCCGATCGATCAGCACGTCACCGCCAGTGGCCAGCGCGGCAACCGCGAACGACACCGCTTGATTGCGATCGGGCATGCAACGCAGCTCACAGCCGTGCAGGCGTTCCACGCCTTGAATCACGTACGTGCGATGCGAGTTGATCATGATGTCGGCGCCCATTTTCTGGAGCATCTTCACCAATTCCAGAATTTCTGGCTCGATCGCCGCGTTTTCGATGATGGTGCGGCCGCGCGCGAGCACCGCGGCGATCAGCAGGTTCTCGGTCGCCATCACGCTCGGGAAGGGCAGCACGATGTGTGCTCCGTGCAGGCCCCCCGCGCCCACGGTGAGGTCGTAACAGCTGCCGTCGAGCGCTACCTCCGCGCCCATTTCGGCCAGACCCTTGAGGTGAAAATCGACCGGGCGCTTGCCGATCTTGTCTCCGCCCAGCGCGCTGTACAATTTGGCGCGTCGGAAGCGATGCAAGAGCGGACCGGCGGCCAAGATGGCAATGCGATTGCGCCGGCAAATCTCAGCCGGGATCTCGAAGCGATCTACGCCCTTGGCGCACAGGCGGACGGTGTGCTCGTCGAGCAGCTCCACCCGGCCGCCGATGGCCGCGAACATCTCTTCGACGATCGTGCGCTCGTTGACGTCCGGAGCGCCCTTGATCAGCACTGGTTCGTCGGTGAGCAACGCGGCGATGATGCATTTGGTGACCTGGTTCGAGCTGCCGGCGATGGACACGCGTCCGCCGCTGAGCTTCGAACCGCCGCGAATTTCGATCAGTTGTTCAGTCACGGGGCGATTATGCACGAGCCGACCTTCCAGACGAGAACCCCCTCGAAATTCAGTCGATTTTCCATGACTCCGCCTAGCGCAGGCTTTGCAGGAAGGGCTTGACCGCGGCGAGGCCCTGTTGGTCCAAGATGCGAATGGTTTCGCTACCGACGACGGCGATATCGGCTTTGCCGCGCAAGAAATCCACGTCCGCGCGGTTTTGCACGCCGAAGCCCACGGCCAGCGGCAGCTGCGTCGCGGCGCGCGCGCGCGAAAGGTACAGGCTGAGCTCGTCGGAGAAGGCGGTGTGGGTGCCTGTGACCCCTTTGCGGGCCACGCAATACACGAAGCCGCGGCTGTGGCTGCCCAAGGACGCCAAACGCTCAGGCTTGGTGTTGGGGGAGTAGATGAAGATCGGATCGAGCGCGGACCCGGCCATGGCCGTCAGGTATTCCTGGGCCTCCTCCGGAGGTAGATCGGGCACGATCGCGCCCTTCAAGTTCGCCTTGGCCATGCGCGAAACGAACGCGGCCGTGCCGTGCTTGAAGAGCACGTTGTAGTAGCTCATGAATAGAAACGGGATCGGAAAGCGTCGCGCCACCTCGGCCGCGAATTCGAAGCAGCGCGCCACCGTCGACCCGCCCTGCAGCGCGAGCTGGTTGGCGTGCAGAATCACCGGACCATCCGCAATCGGTTCGGAGAACGGGATCTGCAACTCCATCAGCTCCACCCCGGCCTCCACCATGCTTTCGACCAGGCGCAGACTGGTGTCGAAATCCGGATAGCCGAGCACGATGTGAGTCATGAGCAGAATTTCTTGCTGCTCACGCTTTTGTCGCAAATACGCCTCAAGCACGGTAGCTCTCCGCTTTCTTTTGGATGAAGGCTTCCCATTTCGGATCTTGGAAGGCATCCGCGATGGTGAAGATGTCCTTGTCGCCACGGCCAGATTGATTGATCAAGATCACGTCTTCGGGCCGAAGCGTGGGCGCTTCGGCGAATGCCTGCGCGAAGGCGTGCGAGGACTCGAGCGCTGGGATCAACCCCTCTTTGCGGATCGTGAGCTTGAGCGCTTCGATCACCTGGGCATCCGTTGCTGCGGCGAAGCGTGCTCGCTTCGTTTCGTGAAAGGCGGCCAGGATCGGCGAAACTCCGATGTAATCGAGCCCGGCGGCGACGCTGTGCGTGTCGCGCATTTGCCCGTCGCCATCTTGCAAGAAGTAGGTTTTGTAACCCTGCGCGATGCCGATGCTGGCATCTTCACTCGAGAGCCGAGTCGCGTGCTGGTGCGTGTCGAGTCCGCGCCCGGCGGCTTCGACGCCGACCAGCTCGACCCCGGGGTCAGCCAAAAATCCGCTGAAAATGCCCATCGCGTTCGAGCCGCCGCCGACGCAGGCATACACGCGCTTGGGCAGTTGCCCGGTGCGCTCGAGGATCTGCTTGCGCGCTTCTTGGCCAATCAGGGACTGGAAGTAGGTGACCATTTCGGGGAAGGGATGCGGGCCGCACGCGGTCCCGAGCACGTAGTGCGTGTCATCCATGTTCGATACCCAATCACGGAAGGCTTCGTTGATCGCGTCCTTCAAGGTGCGCGAGCCCTCTTTGACTGGCACCACCTTGGCTCCCAGCTGTTCCATCCAGAACACGTTGGGTCTTTGTCGTTCGACATCGACCTCGCCCATGTAGATGGTGCATTCGAAGCCGAATTTGGCTGCCATGGTGGCGGTGGCCACCCCGTGTTGTCCGGCGCCCGTCTCCGCGATGACGCGCCGCTTACCCAGGCGTTTCACGAGCAGCCCTTGCCCCATCACGTTATTGGCCTTGTGTGCGCCAGTGTGGTTCAGGTCCTCGCGTTTGATGTAGATGCGCGCTCCGCCAAAGTGCTGCGTCAGGTTCTCGGCGAAGGTGAGCGGCGTGGGGCGACAGGAATAAGTGCCCATCAGCTCCACGTATTCGGCCCAGAAGCTCGGGTCCTTTCTGGCGGCCTCGAAAGCGAGCGTCAGTTGTTCGAACGTGGCGTGTAGGATTTCGGGGATGTACGCGCCGCCGAAGCCTTGAAAATAGCCTCCTTCGGCGCGAATCGGCTCAGCCATGGTGCGACTCCGTGGATAGGGTTTGAGAAAAGACGAGCTCGTCCGTACGGCAATACAGCTCGGAGAACACTGCGCGCTCGGCGCGCGGGAAAAACAGCGTGCGCTTGACCAGCAGCAGCGGGCTACCCGCTGGGAGTGCGAGCAGCTTGTGCACTGCTGGTGGGGCTTGTGCCACGCGGAAGCTTTGTTCGGCGTGCGTTGGCTTCAAATAGTAGCGTTCTTGCACGACTTGCGCGAGCGACACGCCCGACAGCGGCACACTGGGCAAATCAGGGAACACGCCTGGATCGAGGAACAGCTCTTCGCACAGCACGGGCCGCCCTTTGACGCTGCTCAGGCGTTGAAAGTGGTACGCCTCACGCCCGGAAAAAGGGTTCTCGGCGTCCACCGGGACGCGCCGCTTGCTGACTTTTCGGGTGAGCTTGCTCTCGATCTCGATGCCCCCCTTTTGAAAGCTTTTCAACGTACCCGCCAACGAAAACAAGTCGACGCGCTGCTCGGGGCTGCGGACATACGTGCCTGAACCACGCCGCCGCTCGATCAGCCCGCGTTGCACCAAGAGCTCGGTCGCTTGGCGTACCGTGGGGCGACCGATGCCGTGCTCGCGCGACAGCTCCGGCTCGGACGGTAGCCGCGCGCCGGCCTGGAGCTCGCCGCTCTCGATGCGCCCGCTCAACAGCGCCGCGAGCTGGTGATAGAGGGGCAGGGGGGAGGCGGGGTTCAGCACGGCGTTTCCGGGACACTGCTCGCAATTGGTCAAGTTGTCAATACAACTTGGCTGTGCCGGGCGGCACGGCATTTTCCGTGCTTTGCGCGCTGAGCAAGCTAAGAATAGGGGCGATGCTCGGTTCGGCGCGTACACTCAGGGAGGCCGTTGACTACCGCCGCTCAGCGGCGCTTCCGGGGGTGGAAGTGATCGACGCGCGCCACTCGGCTCGCGAGTGGCGGGTGATGTGCCCGACCTTCGCGGTCGTGGTGTTCCACACTTGGCGCGGCGGCGTACACAGTCGCGGTCGGATGCACGCCGGTGAACCAGGACTCGTATTCTGCAACACGCCAGGTGAGGTAATGGTTGCAAACCCATACCGCGAACCCGGCTCGTTCAACGTGCTCGAATTCGAGTCCTCGTTGATCGAGCAATGGCTTTCCGAGCAGCAGCCCAGTCGCGTGCGCTTCGACTGGGCGGCGGTGATGCCACCGATTTCCGAACGGCTACGCGCGCAGTTTTGCGAATTCTTCGCGACGTTCGAGCGGGCCACATCGAGCATGCTCGTGCAGTCTCGAATGCTGGATTTGTCCGAAGTGATGCTCAGCGAGTTGGTCAAGAATGCGCGCGCGCCGCGCCCCATCGCGGGGGCACTGCGCGCGGCGGCGCGCATGCGCGAATGTTTGAACGAAGAAGGGCTGCACGTCGATCTGGAGACCCTCGCGAAGCGCGCGGGGCTCAGCCGTTTTCAAGCGCTGCGCGCGTTCAAGCATCGCTATGGGTTACCGCCGCATGCCTACCAAGTCTGCTTGAGGGTCAGTCATGCGCGCAAACTGCTGCGCGAGGGCGCCGCCGCGGCGGATGTGGCGGCGCGCTGCGGATTCTCGGACCAGAGCCACTTCACGAGGCACTTCAAGCGGCTCAACGGCGTGACCCCCGTGCAATATGCCCGCACCCAAAGGCTGAAAGGCGCCGGCAACGACAGCGCTTTTCTGCTCGACGGCAAGCTGAGCCGAATCGTCGCTCGTTCCGAGCGCTGAGTTCACGTCGAGTTCCGCGCGGCTTCAGGCGAGGTGCTGCTCGGTCTTGTGCAAGAAGCGCCAGACCAGCGAGATCGCTGCGGCGGCCAAGCCTGCGGCGAGCCCGACCCAAAGCCCGCGTGGGCCGAGACGCGTGTGGAACGAAAGCCCGTAACCGAGCGGCAGCGCGAGCAGCCAGTAGGCGGCGAACGTAAGCGCTGCGGGCACTCGTACATCGGTGAGGCCCCGCAGCGCTCCGACGCCAATCACTTGTGCGCCATCGAAAACTTGGAACACCGCCGCCACGATCAAAAGCTCGGCGGCGAGCGTGGACACTTCGCGGACGGGCGTTACCGTGCTCGTAATCAGGCCGCCTGCGCATACGTACAGACTCGCGAAGCTCAGCATGGCGGCTAGCCCGGCGAGCTGCGCGCCCAGGCCGATGGCGCGCGCGGCCTCCGTTCGACCCTCACCGTGAGCGCGGCTGATCCGCATGCTGACCGCGAGGGAAAGGCCGAGCGGCACCATGAAGGTCAACGCGGCGAAGCTCAACGCGAGTTGATGCGCGGCGAGCGGCACGGCACCGAGCCAACCCATCATCAACGCAGTTGCGCCGAATGCTCCGGATTCGAACAACAACATCACGCCGGCAGGTCCGCCCAAGCGCAAGAGTTCACTGAAGCGCGTACGCTCCCAGCCGGACCAGGGCGCGCGACGCAGGCTGGCAAAACCAGGCGAAAGGCGCAGCCAGAGGGCGATGGCGAGCACGGCGAACACGCGCGCGAGCAGCGTGGCGTAGCCCGAGCCGATGAGACCGAGCGCTGGCAAGCCGAGATGACCGAAGACCAAAAGCCAATTGCACAAGGCATTCAACCCGACATCGACCACGATGACGATCATCGGTCCCCAAGCGCGACCGACCGACTCGGCAAACTGGCGTTGCACTTGGAAGAGCAATGCGGGCACGAGTGACGCCGAGACCAGCAGAAAGAAGGGACGCACGATGGCCATGACCTCGGGAGGCTGACCGAGACGATCGAACTGCGTCGACGCGAGCGCGAGCAGTCCGAAAGCACTAAACGCGACGACCAGCGAGAGCGCCCGCCCGTGGCGCAACCAAGACGCACAACCCGCTTCGTTGCCAGCTCCGTGATCGCGCGCGGCGAACACGCCTGGCGCAGACAACAGCCCCACGCACACCACGTAAACCACGCCGAACAGGCCCTGGGTGAATGCTGCCGCCGCGAGCGGAATCGCGCCCAGACGCGCGATGAACGCCGTGTCCGTGAGGCCGATCAGCATCTGGCTGACTTGTCCGACCGTGATCGGCAACGCTAGCGAAAGCGTCGGGCCGAGCTCGCGTCGAATGGCTGAGGCGGAGAGCACGCTCGCGCTTATGCCAGATCACCGCGCAGAATGCTGCGCTTGCGGCAAGCGAGCTTTTCGCGAGGTTCCCCGTGCAAAAAAAGCTCGCGGCTGGCCGCGCCCGCGCTAGCCCTTCCGCGCCGTCGCAAACACGAGGTGCCGCTCGAGCTGAATGCCGGCGGGTGTGCGCAGTGCCTCGAGCTTGTGCGAGAGGCGATCGCGCACCCGGCTGAGCTGGGCGGGTGAAAGATCGGCCAGAAAATTTCCGAATGAGCTGCTCTTGCTCCAACTAAAAACGTCGTCGGCACCGCTCACTTCGTCGACGAAGGTGTGCGGCGTGACTTGGATGTCTACGAAGCCGGCCGCCTTCAACAGGCGTTCCAACTCAGCAGCGTTGACGCGATAGTTCACGCCTGCGGCGCTGGCTGATTCGGTCTTTTCCAAACCGGCTTCGATCACGGCCTCCCGCACCAGTGCGGCGGATTGGTGTTGTCGATCCGCGTTGGCGCTATTCACTGCGAAGCGGCCGCCGGCTTTCAGCACCCGCCGTGCTTCACGCAGCGCCTTCGGCTTGTCTTCGACCCAATGAAAGACGCTATTTGCGTAGGCGGCGTCGAAGCTCGCGTCGGCAAACGCGGACAGATCCTCGGCGCGGCCCACGCTCGCCCAGAAGCGCGGGTTCTTGCGGGCCGCAAGCTCGATACGCAGCGGCAAAGGGTCGACGCCCAGCACTTCGCCACCTGGCGCGACGAGATCGGCGACGTAGGCGCCGAGGCGCCCGGTACCGCAACCGATGTCGAGCACGCGCTCTCCCGAGGCGAGTCCGAGCGCGGCAACCAAGATCTTGCCATGGTTGAACTGGCGCACGCTGACTTGGTCATAGGTCGCGGCCAGCTCGGCGGAGTCGAGGTTCAGGCTGACAGGGCGTTTCGGGCTCGATGCGACGGCGTTCTGGGTCATTGGCTTTCCTTTTCGTGGTTAACGAGGGGTGGGCTGCGGGCGGGCTCAGCGAGCCAGCACGGGGGCGAATGCGACGAGCTCGACAGGTGCCATATCCGGTCCCGGCGCCGGGCGAGCCACGGTACCCGCGTCGTTCTCGGGCAATAGGCCGTCCGCCTGGCGCGTCCACAGCTGGTGATACGCGCCGCGTCGGGCGAGCAGCTCGCTGTGCGTACCTTCCTCAGCGATGCGGCCTTCGGAGAAGACCAAGATGCGGTCGAGGTGCGAGATCGTGGACAGCCGATGCGCGATGACGATCACGGTCTTGTCGGCCATGGCAGCATCGAGCGCTCCTTGGATGGCGCGTTCGGTGATCGAATCCAGGCTGGATGTCGCTTCGTCCAGGATCAAAACAGGCGCATTTTTCAGGATCACACGCGCGATGGCGACGCGCTGCCGCTGGCCACCGGACAGCTTCACTCCGCGCTCGCCCACCTCCGCGTCATAACCCCCGGGGATGGAGCGAATGAAATCGTCCGCGTGAGCGCGTTCGGCGGCGGCTTCTACCTCCGCGTCGCTGGCGCCGCTCCTGCCGTAGCGGATGTTCTCACGCAAGCTGCGATGAAACAGCGTCGGATCTTGAGGGATCAGACCGAGCTGCGCATGCAATGAATCTTGCGTGAAGGCGCGCAAGTCGATGCCATCGATGCGGATGCTGCCCGCTTGTGGATCGTACAAGCGCAGCAAAAGGTTCACGAACGTCGACTTGCCGGAGCCGGAAAAACCGACCAACCCAACGCGCTGCCCGGCAGGGATGGTGAGTGAGAATTGTCGAAACACCTGGGCGCCGTCCGCATACTTGAAGTCGATGCCCGAGAACTCGATGGCGCCGCGGGCGATCGGGTGACCGAGCGCATCGTCGCTGTCGACGAGCTCGTGAGGTTGGAGGATCGCCCGCACGCCGCTGCCCACGTTGCCGAGCGCTTCGAACAACTCCAAAAATCGCCGACTCAGATTGCGCACTTCGGCGATGATCAACAGCGAGAGGCTGACCGCCATCACGAATTGCCCGACGGTCAGCGTGCCCCGGCTCCAGACCGCTACCGCTACCGCTACCGTGCCCGCCTTGAGCAGCGCCGATGCGGCGAATTGAAACATTCGCACGCGCTCCATGGCCAGGTTCGCGCGCAGCACGGTGACGAGCTCGCGATCATAGGCTCGCTCGAGTCGAGCCC
>Ga0315912_10006512_pt1 | contig 10427 bp, 10 predicted proteins | sample VfabasoilMG_FD_204469 | JGI IMG/M metagenome (GOLD analysis project Ga0315912, IMG submission 204469) | Garden soil microbial communities collected in Santa Monica, California, United States - V. faba soil | ecosystem: Environmental > Terrestrial > Soil > Garden | place: USA: California... | reverse complement strand
TGGCGCATATAAACTGAGCGCAATTGCTCAGGTGGGCGAGGTGCTTTAAAATTCTAGGATTGCAAAATCTTGAGCGAGGGAAACAGGACCAGCAAAGGTTGTTTGGGCTTCGGGGATGAGGCGGGTGGGGTCTACGCCATCACTGATGTAATGAATGAGCACGAGTTCTTTAGCGCCACACTGGGTGGCGACTTCACCCGCTTGTGCGGCGCTGGCATGACCAAAACCTTTGCCCGTCGCTTCGTGGATCAACATATCGGCGTTTTGGGCGAGCCAATAGTCGCCCGGACACGGCTCGGTGTCACACGAATAGGCAAGAATCTTGCCAGTGGCTTTGTCAGTGATGCGGAGGCCGAGGGTGGGCACAAAATGCTTAACCGGCGCGCCTTCCACCCGATAATCGTCGTTTTCAAACACCAACGTCCCCTCTTGTTCTTCCACGGGGATAAATTGAATGGGGAATAAATTCGGCCAGGTATCCCAATCGAACGCCACCATCAGCGGTATCATCCGTTCGATGCAATGAGGCGGGCCATACACGTTGAGTGGCTTCTTGCGCCCGCGCAACCAAGACTCCATCAGAAACATCGGCGCGCCATACACATGGTCCGGGTGGAAGTGCGTCAAGATCAAATTATCAATTTGATCAAAATTAATCCCCGCCTTTCGCAGGCGTAACACGGGTTGCCCCGCGCAATCAATCAGCGTCATACTTTGCGCGCCCACCAAGACGAGATGAGTGTTTTCATTGTTCTCGCCGGGGACCGCACACGACGACCCTAAGATAACGATTTTTCCCATGTTTAGCCTCTAGCCTCCGAACACCGCTAACACGATGCGAGGCGTGATTAACGCTTCCACTAAGGCGGCGACCACCAAGAGCGGGATCACCAACGCGAGTGATACTTTAGCCCAATCTGCCAAAGCGAGCAACCAGCCATCACCTAAGGTTTTACCCGGGGGCGGGGCTAAGATGCTCATCCCTAAACGCAGAATGGCCGCGCCTTCCAAAATCGCCGCGGAGATCTCGAAGACGCCGTGCGGCAAAATGAACGCGGCGAGAAACTGGAGCGGCGGGATGCCAATCGTGGCGAGTTGTCCCGCGAAATAGCCCGTCAGCGCCAAGGGGGTCATCAGCAAGATCACGCTCAGGATGCCAAACGAGAACGTGCCAACAACGGTGGCAATCGCCAGCGCGCGCAGATTGGTGAAGAAGATCCACGCCGCGCCAGTGGGCGACATGAAGCCAAACTGCGCCAGCCGTTGCCCAAAATCACCGATCAGATCATGCAGATTCATCACCTGCACCGGCAACGGGTAGACCGGGGCGTAACTGTAGCCGATCAGAAAAGCAATGAGCAACGCCCCGGCCATCAAGCCAACGGGCACCGCTAACCGCCGCAAAGTGGGGAACACCACCCACCGATACCATGCAACCGGCCAAAAGCCCTTGCCGCGCGTCTCGCCCAGAAACGCCGCCACAAACACCGCCCAAACCGCTTTGAGATTGATCTCATCCAGATCGCGCCCAAGCAGTTCTTCGCGATTGAAGAGCGTCGCGCCCATCCGCACCAGCACGATCGTCAGCAAACCCACGCCGATCAGGATCCACCACAGCACATCGTACTGCCCCCAAAACATCACCATGGCTTCGCCCTGCACGAGGAAGGCAAAGGGGATGATGATGAAGCTGGCGAGCAGGTTGGCGGCGCGCACCGAAGTCGTTTGCGCGGAGATGACGACCGCTCCGGCCACCATCGCCAACGCTTGAATGGTGGTGAGCGCGAAAATCTGGAGGGTCAGCATCCAGTCGGCGGTCCAGCCTAACGTGATCCGCAAGCCGGAGAGGTAAACGATGATGCCGAGATAAGAGCAAAACAGCGGCGGGATCATCGCCGCAAAGGTCTTGCCAACGTAGAGCTCGGTGTCGGTGAGCGGCGAGGAGAGCAGGGGCTCTAAACTATGGCGTTCTTTTTCGCCGACAAAACTTTCGAGCGCGATGACGAGCGAGACCGAGATGGGGAAGAAGCCGACGATCATCAGCAGGAACGGCACGAGCCGCTCACCGATGATCGGCGCGCCATACCGCTCGACGAAGTTCACGACTTGGGTCGCCGTGAAGTTCATCAACAGCGGGAAGAAGAGCGTCAGGAAGATGATGGGCGCGATGATGCGCCAGTCGCGGAACTGGTCGCGCACTTCGCGGCGGGTGATGATGAAGGCGTTGGTGAGCATTGGGTTTGGCAACGGATTGAACAGATAAGGGCAGGTCGTTTTGTGATGGGAAGTTTGAAACGTAAATCACTAAACTTTAGTGTAAAAGCAACCAGTCGTAAACTAGGCAATCGTACCAATGAGGGTAAGTCGGCCGAACTACTCCCCCATATTGACACTCATCAGGGGTTTGAGACGCATCAAGTGTAGGCGCAAATACATAGGCATACACTAGATGATCCTCTATTGAATTCATGGTCGGGAAAATTACTAAGTAATTCCCTTCTTTTTTCTCAACCACTACAGATACTAGACCATTAGAAGTTAAATTCGCATATTCTGGTGGCAAAATTACTTTAGTGTTTATCTTATATTGCTGGATTTGACTCTCAACATAGAGTAACGCAGACGCATACTCTCTGTAATGCCAAAAAAAACTTACATTCCAAACAGCGTTACTAATGACTATCACGCCACACAATATTAGAGTGGTCAAATTAACAATCAAGGGATGTGAGCGACCAGAGAAACCAACTCTTTTGAAAAACATATAAATGGATAGTGGGATTAACACCCCAAGAGGGAGTGTCAAACCGCAAAAACATAACCCATCATAAAAAATGTCGGTTTGGAGTGAAAGCGAATCCCAAATAGCGATGCTCAACAGCAACCCGCCATAAATCGACGAGACCACAGTCAGAGCAATGGGTGACATTTATTAACTGCTAAATTAGTCTCTCTTCGGCCAATCCGTTACATCTGTTCCCAAATCCGTTGCCACTATTCGTTCACCACCTGCAAATACACGTCTTCCAAACTGCGTGGCACTTCGGCTAGCGTGACCACTGGCACATTTTGCGCGGCGAGGGCTTGCAAGAGGCGCGGGTTAGTCAGGGCTGGTTCATCTGCTCGATAGCGCAACCAATCGGGGCCGGTTTCGACCACTTCCACCAGGTCGCTGATATTCTCAACGAGACCGTTGAGGGGCACGGCGGTGCGGAGTTCTAAGAGCGCCGAGCCGAGCAAGTCGCGCTTGAGTTGGGCGGGCGTGCCATGTTTGATGATGCGCCCACGCCGGATGATGGCGATCTGGTCGGCAAGTTGTTCGGCTTCGGTGAGGTTGTGGGTGCAGAGGATGATGGCGCGTTTTTCGGAACGCAAATCGGCAATGGCATCGCGCACCAATTTGGCTGAGAGGGGGTCCATGGCCGAGGTCGGCTCATCCAGCAACAACACGGGCGGGTCGTGTAACATGGCGCGGATGAGGGCTAGCTTTTGGCGCATCCCTTTAGAGTATTCGCCGAGGCGTTTGCCTTTGGCCTCGGCCATGCCAAAGCGTTGCAAGAGTTGCCCCATGCGTTCGCGGCGCGTGTGTGGGGCGAGGCCATAGAGTTCGCCAAAAAAGTCTAAATACTCTTCCGAACGCATCCGAAAATAAAGGCCATGATGTTCGGTGAGGACGCCCACGCTAGCGCGCACGCCTGCCGGGTCTTTCACCACATCGTAGCCCGCGATGCGCGCCCAGCCCGCCGAGGGTTTCAGGATCGAGGTGAGCATCCGCACGGTGGTGGTTTTGCCCGCACCGTTAGGGCCGAGCAACGCCAACACTTCGCCGGGGCGCACGGTCAGGCTTACGCCATCTACCGCAAGGAAGGTGTCAAACCATTTGGTGAGGCCGGAGGCTTCAATCATTGATCAATACACAAGAGACAAGACAGAAGAGACAAGACACAAAACGAAAGCTGTTTGTGTCTTGTGTATTGAGTCTTGTGTCTTCTTCTTTATTTCGCTTCAGCTGGCTCGATCCGTTCATACTTGCGCTGACGTTGATGGCGCACCGAAAGCGCCGCAAGCGCGCCAACGACTAAGATCACCATCAGCGTCTGGTTGGCGTTCAGCCCCAACACTTGCGAACTATCGAGGCGCAGGAACTCTAAGACAAACCGCAATGCCGGGTAAAGGATCAAATAAAACAAAAACAAGTCACCCCGTTTAAGCCAATCGGCGCGGCGGCGGCTCAGGTATAGTAGGAACAAGCAGATTAGAAAATTACCGATGGATTCATAGAGAAATGTGGGGTGGAAGCGGAGTTCCGGGTCGGTCAACTCCAGCGTTTGGCGCACCGGGTCAAACGGGTTGGTGAGGATGCCCCAGGGCAACGTGGTCACGCCGCCGTACAATTCCATATTGACGTAATTCCCCCAGCGCCCAATGGCCTGCCCCAGCGCCAACGCGGGCGCGACCAGATCGAGCCAGAGGGTGAAGTCGAGCTTAAGCGCGCGGGTGTAAAAGAACAAGGCGACCACCCCGCCCATCACCGCCCCCGGAATGCCCAAGCCCCCTTTCCACACCGCAATCGCTTCCAACGGGTGCGAAAGATAATAGGCGGTGGTGATGCCCGCTTCGACCATGCTGGGCGGCGGGGTGAGGACATGCCAAATCCGCGCGCCGACGATGCCGCCGATCAGCGCCCAAATCAGCCCGTCCCACACATGGTCGGGGTTCTGCCCGCGCCGCTGGGCTTCGAGCGCGGCGAGGTAGCCGCCGAGAAACGCGCCGCTGACCAGAATAAAGCCGTAAAAGCGCAAATACAGTTGCCAGCCATCAGGTTGGGTTAGCTGACCGATGTGAATCCCAAATTGATCAATGTTTAGAAATTGTTCCATCGTTTGAAGTTCCAGCGTAGGCTTGTGCGCGGACATGCCACGCGCGTTGCAGGGCGGTGACATTGGCGAAGATGGCGACGAGCCACAAGGCCACTTCGGGCCAATTCAGCACCAGCGCCGGGGCTATGATTAAGTAGCGCTCCATCCGCGTCAGCACGCCGACATTGCAATCAAAACCCAACGCTTCCGCGCGGGCTTTCGTATACGAGACCATCACACTGCCCATGGTGGCGGCGAACACCAACAGGCTTGGTAAAAAGTAGCCTTGCAGACTGCCACAGATCCCCACCGTGTCGCGCACCACCGCCACCCCGCACGGCCAAATATACACTTCGGGGTGACCGAGGTAATAGAAGAGCAAGCCAAACAAGATGAGCATCTCGCTCCACCGGTCGGTAACCGAATCCACGAACGCGCCAAACTTGGTGGGTTGGCCGAGCCGCCGCGCCATCGCGCCATCGAGGCCATCAAACGGGCCGCTCAATAAGATGAACAAGCCGCCCACGGTCATGTAGCCAAACGCGAGGAACAACGCCCCCACCGCATTGCCCAACAGGCCCAACATCGTCATGGTGTTGGGATGCAACCATTTGATCAACCAATCGGCGAGGGGTTCGCTGATCCCCTTCATTTGCGCGCGCATCCAATCGGTGCGCGTTTTTAAACGTTGCGCGGGTTTAGGCGCAGAGGAGTCGGAGGACATGTGAATGATCAACCAAAGCCGCTAACGGTCTGCGCAAAGCCGACCGTTAGCGGCTGGGCCTTATTTCCCCGCGATAAAGTCTTCCATTTTCTTGTGCGCGACATCATCCGTGTATTGTTCCGGCGGGGATTTCATGAGATACGAGGAGGCTTCTTTTAAGATGCCCCCGACCCCGCGATCCATCGCCAACTTGATGCACCGCACGGCGTCAATCACCACGCCCGCCGAGTTCGGGCTATCCCACACTTCCAGCTTCAGTTCCAAGTTGAGTGGCACATTGCCAAAGGTCGTGCCTTCCATGCGGATATAGCACCACTTGCGGTCGGTCAACCACGGCACATAGTCCGATGGGCCAACATGGATGTTTTCATCGTCAATTTCAAAATCGAGTTGGGAGGTGACCGCGTTGGTCTTGGAAATTTTCTTGGACTCCAGCCGCTCGCGTTCGAGCATGTTGTAGAAATCCATGTTGCCACCAAAGTTGAGTTGATAAGTACGATCCAACTTCACGCCTCGGTCACGGAACAAGTTAGTGAGGACGCGATGCGTAATGGTCGCGCCCACTTGGCTCTTGATATCGTCGCCGATGATGGGCAAGCCGCGCTCCGCAAAGCGTTTTTGCCAATAGCCTTGCGAGGCGATGAAGACCGGGATGCAATTCACAAAGCCGCACCCGGCTTCCAGAATTTGTTCCACATACCACTTGGTCGCCATCTCCGAGCCGACGGGCAAATAGCTGACCACCACATCGGTCTTGGTGTCGCGCAGGATTTTAACGATGTCGCCGGTCGGGCCGACGGCCTTCTTCACTTTTTGCGTCAGGTATTTCCCTAACCCATCATGCGTCATACCCCGTTCGACTTTAATGCCGATCTTCGGCACATCGCTAAACTTGATGGTGTTGTTCGGGCTGGCGAAAATGGCCTCGCTCAGGTCTAACCCGACTTTGCTATCCACCACGTCAAACGCCGCCGAGAACTCAATATCGCGAATATGGTAGCCGCCTAAATTGACATGCATCAGGCCCGGCACTTTATCTGCCTCTTTGGCGTTCTTATAGAACTCAACGCCCTGCACCAACGACGAGGCACAATTGCCGACACCAATAATCGCTACTCGTACTTTCTTGCTCGTTTTCTTAGCCACACAGACCTCCGCAAAGTGTTGAATTAGAAGTCGTCATTATACCGTCAAGTAATGCGCTGTGAATGTAAGGGTTATGCAGTTCAAACGTTATCCGGTACGACGGAGAGGCTATGGCCCAGCCGTCCCCGAGCCTGATTAGCCTAATAATTTAATCACCACCACCCCCACCGCCACCAGCGCCGCGCCCGCTACGCGCATGAGCGTACCTTTTTCTTTGAGGACGAAAATACCAATCGCCGCGCCCAACACCACGCTGATCTCACGCACCGCGCCGATGTAGCTGGTGAGCGCGCCGCTCTGCATCACATACAACACGACTGCATAGGCGGCGAGCGTGGTGAACCCGGCCACGACACTGCTAAGTTTTGACGAACGTAACTCGGCCACCAGGCCCGCCCAGCCGATGGAATACAAGACCCAGGGGGTTAGGAAGAGCCACGTCAGCCACAAGGCTAAATAAGTGTAGAGCAAGGGCGGCGAGTAGTTGATGCCTTGCCGGTCAATCACCGTGTAGAGCGAGATGCACAACCCGGCCAGCAGTGCCCAGCGCGGGCCGGTGTGATTGAGCGCGCGCAACGGCTCGCTCCACGCCCCCAACTGCGGCAGGTTCACGACATACAAGCCCAGCGCGATCAGGAAAATCCCCCCAACCCCGCCGAAGGTTGGGCGTTCGCTTAAGAACACCGTGGTCCAGATCAGCAAGAAAACGGGGGCTGTGCCCCGTGCCAGCGGATAGATGATGGAGAGGTCACTGCCGTGATACGCCTGCGCGATGGCGACAAAGTAGAGCGCTTCAAACACCGCGCTGATCGCCATGATGACCCACGCCATGGGTTGAACCTGCGCGAAGCCACCCAGCAACACCGGCGAGAACAACACCCCGCCCCACACCAACAGCCACCACACAAACGCTGTGCGGTCTTGGGCACGCTTGAGCGCCACATGCGCCACGACATGGATGCAGGCCGAACCGAGGATGAGGAGGAGACTGTAGAGAGGCATAAGGGAAAAGGGAGAGGAGAACGATTTTTTCATCCGCGCGTCATAATGACACGGGATGTGTTGAGAGGATTATATGCTAAACAGCATATTGGACTGCCGCTTTCAGGCACGCAAAGATTCATCGGTTACAAAGTGCTCAACAGGAGATTTTCCGAAATGTTTAATATATCGTCTGTTTTGTTGGGATGCATCACGGTTATGTTTTTTGTCATCGCGCTATTCTCTATTTTTAGATACGCAAAGGGTTTTATAATAACGCCAAAGAATGTTAAGTTTTCCGCCATATTTTCGAGCTAGTCTTGTTAGTTTTTAACTCGCTTGATTTATCAGGAGCGATGTCATTATTAGTAATCGCCTCTATCGCAAATGGCTTTTATTTATTGATCGGAATGGCTTATGTTTCATCGTTTGGAGTGTGGCGGTTAGAGGGGGGCAACCCGTGTTACTCGGGGAGCATGTGTATGTCACCAATGACCCGCAACAAAGTGTTTTAGCCCTGCAAGCGACCACGGGTCAAGAGTTAGGCTCTCTGCAGTTCGGATTACCACTTTTGTTGACCATTTATCCCAGTGACGCCCTCGCCGCCAAAGATAATTTTTTGTTTATCGCTCATGGTCATACCGTGTATGCTTATCGTCAACCCTAACAGAAAATATCTTGTGAATTCCCCCCCCCTCAGATATAATGCCATTGGTTACGGGGCGTGGCTCAGCTCGGCTAGAGCGCACGGTTCGGGACCGTGAGGTCGGCAGTTCAAATCTGCCCGCCCCGACACTTGTCCTCATAGCTTGGTTTCAGGCTATGAGGACAATCTTTTTTAGCCGAGGGTGAAAGTCTACCACCTTTGGCGGGAGTTCTTATGCGCCTAACTGTCCTCATCCCCTGTTTTAACGAACATACCACCATCACTGAAATCCTCCAGCGCGTGCGGGCCGTTGCGCCCGAGGCGGAGATCATCGTGGTAGACGATGGTTCGATGGATGGTACGCGCGACCTCTTGCGCGACTTGCCGCCGGATGCCCTGCGCCGGGTCATCTTACATGAAAAGAATCAAGGCAAAGGCGGTGCGCTCCACACCGGCATCGCCGCCGCGACCGGCGAGATCATCCTCATCCAAGACGCCGACCTCGAATATGACCCGCGCGATTACCCCGCCCTGCTCCGTCCCATCGAAGAGGGCCGCGCCCAAGTGGTCTATGGTTCGCGCTTCTTAGGCGGCCCGCGCCGGACGATGATGTTTTGGCACATGGTTGCCAATATGCTGTTGACCCTGATGACCAACATCTTATACGACACCATCCTCTCGGATATGGAGACTGGCTACAAAGTCTTCAAATCTGACATCCTCAAGGGCGTGCCACTCCACGCGCGCCGCTTTGATTTTGAGCCAGAGATCACAGCGAAGATCCTCAAACGCAAATATCGCATCTACGAAGTGCCCATCGCCTTTGACCCGCGCGAGTATTCCGAAGGCAAGAAGATCGGCTTGCGTGACGCCTTTGAAGCGGTATGGACGTTGATCAAGTATCGGTTTGTGGACTGAAAGACAGTTATCAGTATTCAGTCACCAATCATCAGTGGCACTCTACTGAGTACTGATGACTGGTGACTGATCCTTTCAATGTCCACCCGCGCTTGGGTTCCCCTCTCCCTCCTCCTCCTCGCTACCTTCTTCCGCACGCTCCCCCTCACGGACAATCGTTTTCACCCGGACGAAGCCCTGTATGCCTCCTTTGGGCGGCTGATCGTCAGTGGGCGCGACCCGCTCTTGGCGGGTGTGGTCGTAGATAAGCCCCCGCTCACGTTTTATCTGACTGCGCTGAGTTTTGCCTTGTTCGGCTCGCATGAACTCGCCGCGCGCCTGCCGGCGTTTTATGCGAGCTTGCTGACCGTGGCCGTGGTGTTCGGCCTCGCGCGCTGCCTCTATGGCCCGACTATCGCGCCGCTCGCCGCGCTGGGCTTGGCGCTCTCACCGTTTGCGATCCTCTTCTCGATCACTGTCTTTATTGACCCGCTCTTGACCTTGTTCGGGTTGTGGGGGGTGTGGCTCGTTCTCAAAGGACGTTTCTCCGCCGCTGGGGCGCTGTTTGCCCTCGCCCTCGCCACGAAACAAACTGGCTTCATCTTTGTCCCGTTGGCCTTGGCGCTTGGCCTGACCACTTTGCCCGCTGAAGCGACGTTCGCGCAAGTCGTCAAAAAACTATGGCGTATCAGCTATCCGCTGATCATTTGGAGCGGGGTTGCGGTTATCCTCATCGTCGCTTGGGACTTGGCGCGCGCGAGTTGGGGCGCGTCCATTGGCTTTTGGGAACAGGGCTACGCCGATAACATGCCCGGCCGCCTCGTCCGCGCCAACGAAGTTTGGCTTCGCGCGTTGGCTTGGCTCGATTGGCTCTACTACTTCACCGCATCGTCTTGGCTCAACAGCCTCTTCTTAATCGGCCTGCCACTGTTACTGATCGCTGATTTCGCTCGCCCCTCGCGAACGGCCCTCGCCGATTTTATTCTGGCCGGATATCTCCTCTTCTATCTCGCGGCCTATTGGCTACTCGCCTTCAATGTGTGGGATCGCTACCTCGTCCCGCTCCTCCCCCTCTTCACCTTGCTCTTGGCACGCGTTCTTCTTCATCTCACTGATCTCCTTGCCTTATCTCTTTCCCACCTGTTCCCCTGTTCACCTGCTCACCGCATCGCAC
>Ga0315912_10006511_pt1 | contig 10427 bp, 8 predicted proteins | sample VfabasoilMG_FD_204469 | JGI IMG/M metagenome (GOLD analysis project Ga0315912, IMG submission 204469) | Garden soil microbial communities collected in Santa Monica, California, United States - V. faba soil | ecosystem: Environmental > Terrestrial > Soil > Garden | place: USA: California... | reverse complement strand
ACGCGAAGTGCAGTACCTGCAACTCGCGGCCGACAAGTTCGGCGGCACCGAGCCCATCGACGAAGCCGCCGTGAAGGCCTACTACGACAAGAACGGCGATCGCTTCATGACCATCGAGTCGGTCGCGCTCGAGTACGCCGAGCTTCGCCTCGAAAACCTCGCGACGCAGATCGTGCCGACCGAAGCCGAGCTCATGAAGATGTACGAGGAGAATCGGGCGAGCTACGTGCTCGACGAGCGTCGTCGTGCCCGCCTCATCGTGATCAACGTGGAAAACGGCGATGACGCCGGCGCCCTCAAGAAGGCCGAAGGCATCGCCACCGAAGCGCGTTCCGGCAAGGATTTCGCCGAGCTCGCGAAGAAGTATTCGAACGACGCGTCGGCTGCCCAGGGTGGCGACCTCGATTTCGTTCCCCACAGCGCGTTCGTCGGTCCCGTCGGAGACACACTGTTCGCCATGAATGTCGGCGACGTGTCGGCCCCCGTGAAGTCGGGCGAGAGCTACCACATCCTCAAGCTCGAGCAGATCCAGGCCGGTGAGGCCAAGCCGTTCGCCGAGGTGCGTGCCGAGCTCGACTCGCAGTATCGCCAGGAACATGCCGCGGACCTCTTCGGCGATCGCCAGGAACAGATCCAGGCGCGACTCGAGAAGGGCACCAGCGACATCGACGCAATCGCCAAAGACCTCGGTCTCACGCGCGGTTCGATTCCCGAATTCCTGCGCGGTGGCGGCGCCGAGCCGCTCGGCTCGAATATCGAACTCCAGCAGGTCGTGTTCAGCGACGCGACGCTCAATCAGAACAAGATCGGCGGTCCGGTCGCGCTCGGAGACGATCGTCTCGTGGTGGTGAAGGTTGCCGCGCATCACAAGGCCGAGGTCAAACCTCTGGCCTCGGTGCGCGCCGAAATCGTGGAGCTCCTGAAACACGAGCGTGGCGCAGCCGCCGCGAAGGCTGCTTCCGAGGCCGCGATGGTCAAGGTCACGGCGGGTGAGAAACTCGACGCTATCGCCAAGTCGCAGAACGTGACGATCGAACCCGCGCGTTTCGTCGGGCGAGCGGATCCATCGATTCCCGCCGCACTGCGCACCGCCGTCTTCGAAGCGCCGCGGCCCGCGGGTGACAAGCCCGTCGTTCGCACGGCCACGCTCGATGACGGCTCGGCCGCGGTCTACGTGATCACGCGCACGCGCGTCGCCGACACCGGGACCAATCCGGCCATGACAGCGCAGATGAACGAACAGCTGCAGCAGCGATCCGCGCAGGGCGAAGTCACGGCGTACGTCGGCGAAGCGAAACGCAAAGCCAAGATCGTCACGAACCCGGCCGTCTTCGAGTAACGGCTGATGGGGTCGGCCGGAGCAGAAACCAAGCCGATACCTGTCCTTCCGATTCTCATCGCGATGGTGCTCGGTGGGCTGACCGGCTACCTGGTCGGTCCCGACGGTTCGATCGGCTCAGTCGAACTGGTGAAGCTGTTCGACACCGTCGGCACGATGTTCATCAATCTGCTGAAGATGCTCATCGTGCCGCTGATCCTCTCGTCGGTGATCACCGGCGTCGCGGCGCTGGGCTCGGGCCCCGACCTCGGCCGCGTGGGAGTCAAGACACTCAGCTTCTACGTGATCACGACGCTCGTCGCCGTGCTGATCGCGCTCTTCCTCGTCAACGCCATCGAACCCGGTGTCGATGCCGATGGCCCGGTGAAAGAGAAGCTGGCGCTGACCAAGAACGCGGCCGAGGTGACCCAGAGGGTCATGACGAACGCGAATAAGTCCGTGTTCGATTCGATCAAGGAGATCGTGCCCGCGAACATGGTCGAGGCCGCCTTGAACCTCAAGATGGTCGGCCTGGTGTTGTTCTCTATCCTGTTCGGGTTTTTCCTCGCGCGCATTTCCCAGCCGTATCGCGACAACGTGTACGGTTTCTGGCACGGGGTGTTCCTGGTCATGATGCAGATGACCCGGTTCGTGATGCTGCTGGCACCCATCGGCGTATTCGCGCTCATCGCGGGGATCACCGCGGTCGCGGGCGTCGAAGGCTGGAAGGCCATATTGCTGTTCGGTCTTTGCGTCGTGGGCGGGCTGCTCGTGTACGGCCTGATCGCGCTGCCCCTGTTGCTCGCGTTCGTCGCGCGCGTGAATCCGTGGCGGCTGTATCCGGCCATGGCGCCGGCGTTGCTCACGGCGTTTTCCACGGCGTCCTCATCGGCGACGCTGCCGCTCTCCATCCGGTGCCTCGTGCGACGAGCGAAAGTGTCGGAGCGCATCACGTTGTTCGTCATGCCGCTCGGCGCGTCGATGAATCATGCGGGCAGCGCGTTGTACGAGTGCGCCGCGGCCATGTTCATTGCGCAGGCTTACGGGCTGCACCTGACTTTTGCCACGCAGTTCACCGTCGTCATCCTGGCGTTGGTCACGTCCATGGGCATGGCGGGAATTCCCTCCGCATCGCTCGTGGGTATCGCAGTGATTCTCGCGGCCGTCGGACTGCCGGCCGAAGCCATCGGTGTGCTGCTGGTGCTCGATCGACTCCTCGACATGTGTCGCACCGCGGTCAACGTGTTCGCCGATGCCGTGTGCACGGTCATCGTGGCGCGCCTCGAGGGGGAGACCGAGGTTCTCGCCACCCCGGTGATCGCGGAAGACGTGACCGCCTGACAGCGCCGTCCCCACTCCACGCGCAGCCGCACGTGCGATGAGGTGCGTCCCCGTTTGCTAGGAAACGAGGAATGTCCCCATTTCAGCCTTCGCCGGCTTCCTGCGGGAAGCTCATGCCCACGGTGCTGAATCCCGCGTCCACGTACATGATCTCGCCCGTCACGCCGTTGGCGAGATCGGAGCACAGGAACGCGGCGGCATTGCCCACATCTTCGAGCGTCACGTTGCGGCGCAACGGCGCGACGTCGGCGACGCGGCTCAGCATTTTGCGGAAGCCGGCGATACCCGCGGCCGCGAGCGTCTTGATCGGGCCCGCGGAGATGCCGTTTACGCGGATGTTGTCAGGCCCCATGTCGGCGGCGAGGAAACGCACGTTCGCCTCGAGGCTCGCCTTGGCGAGACCCATGACGTTGTAGCTCGGGATGGATTTCACCGCGCCGAGATAGGACAGCGTGAGGATCGCACCGGCACGGCCCGCCATGAGCGGCTTCGCGGCGCGCGCGAGCGCGGTAAGGCTGTAGCTCGAGACATCGTGCGCGACCTTGAACGCCTCTCGCGACGTGCTTTCGACGAAGCCGCCGGCGAGTGCTTCGCGCGGCGCGTAGGCAACGGCGTGTACGACGATGTCGAGCGAGTCCCAGGACTTCCGCAAGGTGGCGAACGCGGAGTCGATCTCGGCGTCGTTGGTGACGTCGAGCTGCATGGTGATCTTCGAGCCCAGCGACTCGGCGAGCGGCTGCACGCGCTCCTTGAACTTCTCGTTGACGTACGAGAACGCGAGTTCGGCGCCTTCGCGGTGCATGGCCTGCGCAATGCCCCAGGCGATGGAACGATCGGACGCAACGCCGACGATCAGCGCGCGCTTACCGCTCAGGAAACCCATGTGCAGCCCCTCGGCCCTTTGTCAGGCCCAAATGAAACGAGGCCGGCATTTTGCCAGCCTCGTCAGATAAAGGGGGAAATCAGCTTGGGATCAGTGCCGCCGGACGTTTACCGTGAGCTTCTGGCCGGGACGCAGCGTCGAATGCTTGCTGATGCCATTCCAGCTGACGAGGTCCGAGACCGTGACGCCGAACACCTGCGCGATGCGCGACAGCGTGTCGCCGCTGCGCACCTTGTAGGAGACCTGGCGCGCGCCGCTCGAGGACGCCGATTTCTTGCTCGGTGCCGCGCGCGGATTCAGTACCAGCTTCTGACCGGCGCGCAGCGTGTCGCCGGGGCCCATGCCATTCAGGCGCGCGAGCGTCGCGACGTCCATGCGATTGCGCTTGGCGATGCGCCACAGCGAGTCGCCGCTCTTGACCACGTGCACGCCGGGGCGGCCACCGCGACCACCGCGGCCATCGACGCGCGCCGCGGCGAGCATGACCTTGGCCGGTAGATTGACCACCGCCGTGGGTACGCGCAGCTCGGTGCCGACGACGAGCGGCGCACCGTCCTGCAACGTGTTCATGTCGCGAACCACGATGGGCTGCGTCTTGTATTTCTGGGCGATGGACGCCACCGACTCGCCGGCCTTGACCGTGTGCATCGAGACGCGCACGCGCTGATCCGGGCTGAGGAGCTCGAGACTCTTGTTGAAGGAATCCGCCGATTCGCGCGGCAGCAGCAAGCGATGCGGGCCGGCCGGATCCGTGGCCCAGCGATGGAAGCCCGGGTTGAGTTCGTAGACTTCATCGAGCGTGATGCCCGCGAGTTCCGCGGCCAGCGTCAGGTCGAGCTGACCGCCAGTGTCGACCTTCACGAAGTAGGGCTCGTTCGGGATCGGGCTGAACGCGATGCCGTAGTCCTCGGGATTCGCCACGAGGCGGCGCATGGCCATGAGCTTCGGCACATACGCACGGGTTTCGGAGGGCAGGCTCAGGCTGAAGAAGTCGTGCGACTTGCCGAGCGCGCGGTTCTTGTTCACCTCGCGCTGCACGCGGAACTCGCCGCAGTTGTAGGCGGCGATGGCCAACAACCAGTCGTCGAAGAATTCGTCGTGCATGTACTGCAGGTAGTCGAGCGCGGCGCGCGTCGATTCGAGCACGTCGCGGCGGCCGTCATACCACCAGTCCTGCTTGAGGCCGAACCGCTCGCCGGTGCCGGGCATGAACTGCCACAGGCCATTGGCCGTGGCCCACGAGCGCGCGTACGGCTCGAAGGCGCTTTCGACGACGGGCAGCAACGCGAGCTCGAGCGGCATGCCGCGCCGTTCGATCTCCTGCACTATGTGGTGCAGGTAGGGGACGGCGCGACCAAACGTGCGCTCGAGGTATTGGGGGTTGTTGGCGTACCAGGCGAGCTGCTGGTCGATCTGCCGCGAGTCGATGTCGTTAAGCTTGAAGCCCGCGCGAATGCGATCGAAGACATCGGGATATTGTTCAGGCGTGAGTCCGGCCACGGTGTGCGAGGGATCCTCGAGGGCGGCATCGGCTTCTGGAACTTCGGCGACCTGGAAATCCACGGGCAGCTCCGCATCGACCATCGCCTCGGCCATGGGGCGAGGGGCGGGAACGGTCGTCGCGGGCTTGCTATTCGTTGCGGCGGTGGCCGGCACGGCCGGCGCGGTGTCGGCCTGCGGAGCGGCGACCACGGGCGCAGGGGCTTCCTTGGGAGCCTGGCTTGGAGCGGTGGCGCAACCGGTCGTCAGCGCCGTGGCAATGAGAACCAAAGGCGCAAGACTGCGCCAAACCGTGAATCCAACAGTCAATTCACACCCCCATGGGGAACTAGGCAGGACCGCCTTTTCGACTTATGACGGTACTTGTTCGGTGGCTGGTATTTAAGCCGTAAGTTCACAAGATTGCTACCTTTTTTGTGATCTAATTCACGCCGTTTGTGACGCACGCCACTACCAACACCGCCCGCGATTCCTGGCTCGGTTCCGGACTGGGACGCGCTGTGCTACAGGCGGAATCCGAACTCATGTCAGAGGCGTTGGACGATGTTTTCGGCTGGGAGTTGCTTCAGCTCGGAACTTGGGGCCCTCGCGAGGCGTTGTTGTCGGGTTGTCGGACGAGGCGCCATGCCATTGTCGCCAGCGGCCGGGTGGCTTCCGCTGACACCGACATCGCGGCGCGCCTTTCACAATTGCCGATTTCCAATGGCGCGGTCGACGCCGTCGTCCTGCCGCACACCCTCGAATTCGAAACCGATCCTTATGCCGTGGTGCGCGAGGCCGATCGCGTTCTGGCCGGCGAAGGTCAACTGCTCGTGCTGGGTTTCCGTCCGTTCAGCCTGTGGGGATTCCGCAGCCGCGCGATCAGCCGCGGATATCCGCCGGGGCTCAAGCGAATGCTGGGCGCGCGACGCATCGCGGACTGGCTCGAACTCCTGGGCTATGACGTCTCGCTGACTCGCAACTATCTCTTCACGCCGCCGTGGGGCGCCAGCGCGCCGCGACCCGGCGTGCCCTCATCGCTGCTGCGCCGTGGCTGGATCAAGCCTTGGCCGGCGGGTGCGTACCTCATCAAGGCGCGCAAACGCGTCTACACGCTGACGCCGATTCGTCCGAAGGTGCGCGAACGTCCGCAGACCATCGGCGGACTGGTGAAGCCGACGACGCGGTCGAGTTCGTAAGTCTTGGCAGGCGTCGATATCTACACCGACGGTGCGTGCCGCGGAAATCCGGGCCCCGGCGGGTGGGCTGCGCTGCTCATCGCGGGCGAACACGAGCGCGAAATCTCCGGCGCCGAAATGCTCACGACCAACAACCGCATGGAACTCACCGCCGTGATCCGCGCGCTCGAAGCGCTCAAGCGGCCGGTCGAGGGAAATCTCTACACGGATTCGCAGTACGTGCGGCAGGGCGTGCTCGAGTGGCTTCCGCAGTGGAAAGCGCGAGGCTGGAAGACCGCCTCGAAACAGCCCGTGAAAAACCAGGATTTGTGGCAGGCACTCGATGAACTGGTGCCGCGCCATCGGCTCGAATGGCACTGGGTCAAGGGCCACTCGGGGAACGCCGGCAACGAACGTGTCGACGAGCTCGCGAACCGCGCGATCGACGCGATGATCCTCTAGACTCCGCGCCCATGCGGCAGATCGTCCTCGACGTGGAAACCACCGGCCTCGAAGCGAGCGCCGGCCATCGCATCATCGAAATCGGATGCGTGGAAATTCTCAATCGCCGTCCGACCGGCCAGAAATTCCACCGGTTCCTGAATCCGGAACGCGAAATCGACGCTGGCGCGCTCGCCGTGCACGGCATCGAGCTGGCGCGACTCGCGCAGGCGCCGAAGTTCGCCGACATCGCCGCCGAGCTCGTCGCGTTCATTTCGGGCGCCGAGCTCATCATCCACAACGCGCCGTTCGACGTGGGCTTCCTCGATGCCGAGTTTGCGCGCCTCGCCGAAGCGCGCACCGTCACGCAGATCTGCAAGGTGCTCGACACCCTCGCGCTGGCGCGCAGCCTCCACCCCGGCCAGCGCAACAGCCTCGACGCGCTCTGCAAGCGATACAGCGTCGACAACACCAAGCGCGAACTGCACGGCGCCTTGCTCGACGCCGGCATCCTCGTCGACGTGTACCTCGCCATGACCGGCGGCCAGAGCGCGCTGGCGCTCGACACGAGCGGGGCCCGGAGCGATGCCGGGCGCGACAGCACCGGACCGGGCGCGATTCGCACCCCCGGCGTCGCCCTGATCGTGGCCACCGCGGATCCCGACGAGCTGCGCCAGCATGAAGCGATGCTCGACTTGATTCATAAGTCGAGTGGCGGCAAGACCGTCTGGCGGGCCACGGGTGGGCAAGAAGCGCCTCAAGAGCCCAGATAAGCGATCAAACGCACAAAATCACTGATTGGGCGGTCCGGGGCCTCGCTTTCGGTCACCCGGGGACGGCAAGATCGCCGCCGCAATCACGCCCAAGAGCTTAAAAGAGAACGGAAAAATCATGGAATTGAGCATGAGAGGCTGTCGCATCGGTGTGGTCGGGCTCGGATACGTCGGCCTGCCCCTGGCGGTGGAGTTCGGCAAGCAGTTCGACACCGTGGGTTTCGACATCAAGGTCGACCGCATCGCGGAACTCAAGAAAGGGCGGGACAGCACGCTCGAATGCTCTCCGGCCGAGCTCAAGGCCGCGCGCAAACTCAAGTACTCGACCAGCCTCAAGGATCTGGGCCGTTGCACGGTCTACATCGTCACGGTCCCGACGCCCATCGACAAATACAACCGCCCGGACCTCACGCCGCTGGAACGCTCGAGCGAGACCGTGGGCAAGGTGCTCAAGAAGGGCGACATCGTGGTTTACGAGTCGACCGTGTACCCGGGCTGCACCGAAGAGGTCTGCATCCCCATCCTCGAGCGCGAGTCCGGTCTCAAGTTCAACAAGGATTTCTTCGCGGGCTACAGCCCCGAAAGAATCAACCCCGGTGACAAGGAACACCGGCTGCCTTCCATCAAGAAGGTGACCTCGGGTTCGACGCCGGAAATCGCCGACTTCGTCGACAAGCTGTATCGCTCGGTGGTCCACGCGGGCACGCACAAGGCGTCGAGCATTCGCGTCGCCGAAGCCGCCAAGGTCATCGAGAACACCCAGCGCGACGTGAACATCGCGCTCATCAACGAACTCGCGTTGCTGTTCAACCGTCTCGGCATCGACACCGAAGAGGTGCTGCTCGCGGCGGGCAGCAAGTGGAATTTCCTGCCGTTCCGGCCAGGCCTCGTCGGCGGACATTGCATCGGCGTCGATCCTTACTACCTGACGCACAAGGCGCAGGAGATCGGCTTCCATCCCGAGATGATCCTCGCGGGCCGTCGCACCAACGACGGCATGGCGAACTACGTCGCGGGCGAAATCGTGAAGCTCATGGCGGGCAAGAAGATCCTCGTGAAGGGATCGCGCATCCTCGTGCTGGGCCTCACGTTCAAGGAGAACTGCCCGGACCTGCGCAATTCGAAGGTGGCCGACGTGGTGCGAGAGCTCAGGAAGTACGGCGCCAGGGTCGACGTGTTCGATCCGTGGATCGATCGCGACGAGGCCGAACACGAATACGGCATCCGTCCCATCAAAACCGTGCGCGACGGCATGTACGACGCCGCGGTGATCGCGGTAGGACACAAGGAATTCCGCGAGCGGGGCATCGACAGCGTGCGCAAGTCGTGCAAGAAGTCCCATGTCATCTATGACATCAAGTACCTGTTCCCGCCGGACCAGGTCGATGGGCGTCTCTGACGCAACGCGGAAGGCAGCATGAAGATACTTCTCACCGGTGCCGCCGGATTCATCGGCTCCCACGTGGCGCAAAAGCTCCTGGCGCGTGGCGATGAGGTGGTCGGCCTCGACAATCTCAACGATTACTACGATCCGAACCTGAAGCGCGCGCGTCTCGCGATCCTCGAGCGCCAGCAGAAGTTCCGGTTCGTGAAGATGGACATCGCCGACAAGGGCGGCATGAAGGCGCTGTTCGCGCGCGAGAAATTTCCGCGCGTGATCCACCTGGCCGCGCAGGCCGGCGTGCGTTACTCGCTCGAGAATCCGCAGGCGTACGTCGACAGCAACGTCACCGGCACGCTCAACGTGCTCGAAGGCTGCCGGCACAACAATGCCGAGCACCTGGTGTTCGCGTCGACGAGTTCGGTATACGGCCTCAACACCAACATGCCGTTTACGCCGCACAAGGGCGTGGATCACCCGCTGTCGTTGTACGCATCCACCAAGCGCGCGAACGAACTCATGGCGCACAACTACGCCGCGCTCTTCAAACTACCGGTGACGGGCCTGCGTTTCTTCACGGTCTATGGTCCCTGGGGCCGGCCCGACATGGCGCTGTTCCTGTTCACGAAGAACATCCTCGAGGGCAAGCCCATCGACGTGTTCAATCACGGACACCACAAGCGCGACTTCACTTTCGTCGACGACATCGCCGAGGGCGTGGTCCGCGCCGTGGATCGCATTGCGGCACCGAACGAGGGCTGGAGCGGCGACAACCCGGATCCCGCCACGAGCAGCGCGCCTTACCGCATCTACAACATCGGCAACAACGCGCCGGTGGATCTCTCGCGCTACATCGAAGTACTCGAAGACTGCCTCGGCAAGAAGGCCATCAAGAACATGCTGCCGCTGCAGCCTGGCGATGTGCCCGACACGTTTGCGGACGTCGAAGACCTCGTGCGCGACGTGGGCTACAAGCCTGCGACACCGGTGGAAGTCGGTATCCGGCGCTTCGTCGACTGGTACCTCGAGTACTACAAGAACCAGGCGCCGCAGCAACCCCGAGTGACCAACCTCGGTTAGGCCTGCTGGAGTAGAGTGCGCGCGATGAAAGTCCCACTTCTCGATCTCAAGCCCCAGTACCGCGCGCTCAAGAGCGAACTCGACGCCGCACTGCTGCGTGTCGCGGAGTCGCAGTACTTCATCCTCGGTCCCGAAGTGAAAGCGCTCGAAGCCGCCACGGCGGCCTACTCGGGCTGCAAGTTCGGCATCGGAATTTCATCGGGCACCGATGCGCTGCTCGTCGCGCTCATGGCGCTCGACATCGGCGCCGGCGACGAAGTCATCACCAGCCCGTACACCTTCTTCGCCACCGCGGGCACCATCGCGCGCGTGGGCGCACGTCCGGTCTTCGTCGACATCGAGCCGGGCACGTTCAACATTTCGCCGAAGGCCATCGAGCGCGCCATCACACCGAAGACGCGCGCGATCATGCCGGTGCATCTCTACGGTCAGATGGCCGACATGGATCCCATCATGGAGATCGCGCGCAAGCACGGGCTGCGCGTCATCGAGGATGCGGCGCAGGCCATCGGCTCCGAAGATGCGAAAGGGCGTCGCGCCTGTTCCGTCGGCG
>Ga0315912_10006510_pt1 | contig 10429 bp, 7 predicted proteins | sample VfabasoilMG_FD_204469 | JGI IMG/M metagenome (GOLD analysis project Ga0315912, IMG submission 204469) | Garden soil microbial communities collected in Santa Monica, California, United States - V. faba soil | ecosystem: Environmental > Terrestrial > Soil > Garden | place: USA: California... | reverse complement strand
TGATTGCGCGATGGTCATCGATGGTGTTCAAGGGGAGCCTGCAGCGTGCGCGAGAGATTGGAGAAGCGTTGCGCGCCGACCATCTGCTCGAAGGCAGCGTGCGGAGAGATGGCCCTCGTGTTCGCATCATCGCCCGACTGATCGAGACCGCCGGCGAGTCTGAGCTGTGGTCGAAGACGTACGAGCGGACGGCAGACGATTGGCTGGCCGTGCAGGCCGACGTCGCGAGCCTGGTTGCGCGCTCGTTGATCCAGGAGCTCGTGCCCGGCGTGCACACGGGCAGGCGAGCCGATGAGAATCCTGCTGCGTACCAGGCGTATCTTCGCGGGCGATATCACTGGGCAAAGCCGGGCGACAGCGGACTCTTCGAATCGCTCGCCGGCTTCGAAGAGGCGACGAAACTGGCGCCAGACTTTGCTGCGGCACACGGTGGGCTGGCGCGCGTGAGGCTCGGGAGCGCTGAGTATTACCACGAGGCCCCACGCCCGGCGCTGCTCGCGGCGCGAGCGTCAGCGAATCGCGCCCTCGAGCTCGATCCGTCGGTGTCGGAGGCGGTCGCCGTTCTCGCCGAAACGTGGCGGATGCTGGACATGGATTGGCCGGCGGCGGAGGCGGGTTACCTGAAGGCGCTGGCGCTCAACCCGAGCAACGAGTTCGCGCTGCGTGCGTACGGCGTCACGCTCGCGGTGAGCTCACGCTTCGAGGATGCGGCACGCTACGTCGACCAGGCGTGCGAGATGGATCCGTTGTGCCTGATGGCCAACACCATGGCGGCGTGGATTCGCTACCTGTCGGGCGACGTCGATCGCGCCATCGATCGCTGTCATCACGCGCTGAATCTGTTTCCCGAGTTTGCGCCGGCGAAGCGGTTGCTGGGCGCGGCGTATCTCAGGGGAGGTGAGTGCACGCGTGCCTGGACGACGCTGGAACCAGTAACCGCCGCTGATGGCGCCGATCCGATCCGACTGGCGTGGCTCGCTCACGCGCAGGCTGCGGGTGGCTCACGGTCCGATGCCAGAGAGTCGATCGCGAAGGCGCTGTCGCTGCAGTCAGGGCGCTACGTCTCGCCTTATCACCTCGCGATCGCGTACGCCGGTCTCGAAGACCACGACTGCGCGTTTGCGGCGCTGGAACAGGCGTGGCTCGACCGCGATCCGGCCCTGGCGTTCGTGACCGTTGAACCTCGACTCGAGGCGCTGCGTGCAGATGCTCGCTATGGCGGCGTGCTCGCTCGACTGAATTTCTCATCCGGGTCCAGGGATCCGGGATACGACGTAGCGCGGGGGCTTCAGCCCCCGCGTGGCCAACACCGCGCAGGCTGAAGCCTGCGCTCTACGCTGTCGCGAGCGTCGCGCGTCGCCCCTGGTGATACTCCGCGAGCTGCGCATTAGCCGAGACGATCGTGTCGAGCTCGCGGACGATCGCATTCAGATCGGTTCCGGACACGACCGTATAGAACTGATCGTCGGCGATGCCGGTATAGACGCGGTTGCCGATGCATCCGAGGCTCGACGCGACACCACCAGAGAGCGCTGCCGGAATCGCCATGCATGTCGGACGGCCGAGCAGCGGTAAGACCTGCTTCGCGGCGCGCGTCGCTGCCTCATGGAGCAGCATCAGCTTCGCCGGCGTCCCGGCGACGAGAATCGCATCTGGAATAACGGGTGTTTGCGACAGAGGCGCATACACGGTCACCGGCGGTGTCTTCGGCAGCCGTGGCACGCCGGGCACTTCCTCCATCTTGATGTAGCCGATGTTGACCATCAGTCCGAGCGTGCCGGTCAGCTCGGCCTCGCGCTCCGACGGCAGCGGGATGTTGTGCGTGTAGCTTCCGATCGGGCAGTTGTAGTGATCGGAAGGAACTGTGTAGAACGCCTGTCCTCCCGCTGCGAGTCGCCAGAAGCTGCAGCCTGACGGCTGTGATCCTGACAATTGAAGCACTCCATCGGGTGGCGTCTCGCGGAATGCGATCGCCACGGGACGACGGGATAACTGCAGAACATCCGTCAAGCGTCGTTCAATCTGCGCGTAGTCGGTCATAAGGCAACGATATCAACTCCTCCGCCTTCGCGCTCATGTTCTTGCGCGCTTCGGCGTGACCTCGCCGAAGCTTGTCGCATGAGCATGGAGCGACAAGCGAAGGCGGGCAACTCCCAAACTGCCGACTCCCAACTCCCAACTCCCAAGATGAGCGGGTTTAACCACGAAGGGCGCGACGCGGACACGAAGCAGGACGAAGAATCGCTTACTGCTTACCGCCTGCCACAAGCATCACTTCAACCCAACGCCTCACGCTGTTGATCAACCACAGTCGCGAGGCGGATGTGATGTCCGTTTTCGTGAGGACACGTTCTCGAATCGTGCCCGCGTCGAGCTGCTCCGCGCGAAACGTGCCGCCCAGAAGGCCAGACGAAAGCGGCGGCGTGTAGCGGACGCCGTCGATCTCCGCCACCACATTTCCGATGGTGGACTCGGTGACCTCTCCCTGCGTATTCCACAGCAGCACATCGTCGAGGTCCGGCTGCGCGCGTTTCGCGTCTTCGTAGACCAGGCGGCGCGTCGTCTTATGCCGGATGAATGGATCCAGCGGGTCGATTGGTTCGAGGGCGAAGTTGACGCGCCATTGACGTGTCTCGTCGGCGTGCGGCGTGCATTCGATCACGGGGCTTCCGTCGGCCGACAGCAGCAGACGAAGCCGCCAGCATCCTCGAGGGTGCTCGTGTGCGACGCCGGCGAGGGCCTCGCGGACGACGGAGTCGTTCCATGGGTATTCGAAGAACCGGGCCGCATCGGCCATCCGAGTCAGGTGGCGTTCGAGCCGTTCCACCTGGCCGTGTTCGAGGCGCATCGTCTCCAGAAGGGAGAACGATGCCCGGGCCGCTGGGGCCGCGCTATCCATAGGCTTCTATTCTGAACGACAATTTCCAGTAGCGGAGCCCGATGAGAATCCTGGTCGTGGAAGACGAATCGAAAGTGGCCGATGCGTTGCGCGAGGGTCTCGAGGACGAACGGTACGACGTCGTCGTCGAGAGAACCGGCGAAGGCGCGTTCTTTCGTGTCAACACTGAGACGTTCGACGTGGTGCTCCTCGACCTGACGCTGCCCGGCCGCGACGGTCTCGAGATCCTGCGGGCGCTCCGCCAGCGTCGCATGGAGACGCCGGTGCTCGTGCTCACCGCGCGCGACTCGCTCGAGGATCGGGTGACCGGCCTCGACGCAGGAGCCGACGACTATCTGGTCAAGCCGTTCGCGTTCGCGGAGTTGCTCGCTCGCATCCGTGCCCTCGTCAGGCGCGGACGCGTGGCCGATGCGCCGCGGCTCGCGGTGGGTGATCTCGAGATGGATCTCGTCACCCGGAAGGTGTTGCGAGGCGGGAAGCCCGTGGACCTCACCGTTCGCGAATTCGAGCTGCTCGAATTCCTGATGCGATACCAGGGACAGGTCGTCTCGCGCGAAACGCTGGCGCGTGATGTCTGGAAGGAGACCGCACGCACCACGCCGCTCGACAACGTGATCGACGTGCACATCGCACGGTTGCGCCGCAAGGTCGATCTCGAGCACGCCGTGAAGTTGATCCACACGGTGCGCGGCGTCGGGTTCATGCTGCGTGAGGGTGAGCCGTGACCGAGACGCGCTGGGTCGCGGGCCGGTGGTGGCGGTCGCACAGCGTGCGCATGCGGCTGACGCTGTGGTACGTCGCCGCGATGATGGTCGTCCTCGGTGTCTACGTGTTCGGTGTCTACACGTTCGTCAGCCGCAATGTGTCCGACTCGCTCGACGAGCGCCTGCGCGCTGACTACTACTGGGCCGCGGCGACGGTGGACGAGGGCCCGGACGGCCTCATCATGCCGTTTCCCCAGATCGATCTGCTCCTCGAAGAAGAGTCGCCGTGGGTGCAGGTCTGGAGCGCTGACGGAACACAGCTGCTTCTGAGCAACGACGAGGCACGGCGCCGCCCCATCCCGGAAAGCCAGTCACTCGCCCAGCAGGGCGAGGACATGATCGAGTCGCTCCCGACAACCGGGGTGCCGATTCGCGTGCTGAGCCGCCGCAGCTACATCGTCGATCGCCCGGTGACGATTCAGGTGGCGCGATCGGAAGCCGGGATCCGGCAGGAGATGCGGGAACTGTCGCTGATTCTCATCTTCGGCCTGCCTGTCGGCGTGGTGATCGCGGGCCTCGGCGGCTACACGCTCGCACGGCGCGCACTCGCACCGATCGAGGAGATGACGGAGCGCGCGCGCACGATCACGGCGGAGCGCCTGAGCGATCGACTCCCGGTCGCGCATCCGGAAAACGAAATGGGGCGGCTCGCGTCGGTCTTCAACGAGACCCTCGGCCGTCTCGAAGGGTCCTTCGATCAGATGCGGCACTTCACGGCCGACGTGTCGCACGAACTGCGCACGCCACTGACGGCGATTCGCAGTGTGGGCGAGGTCGGGTTGCGAGGCCATCGCACGGAGCAGTCGTATCGCGGCATCATCGGCAGCATGCTGGAGGAAGTCGATCGGCTGGCGCAGTTGGTCGATCGGCTGCTCGCGCTGTCACGCGCCGGTACCCACCAGCCGCCCTTCGCGCTCGACACGGTGGATTTCGCGGCGCTTGCCGAGGACGTGGTCCAGCACCTCGGCGTGCTCGCTGAAGAGAAGGGACAGGCGCTGTCGATTGAGAAAGTTGCGTCGCCGCGAGTACGTGCCGATCGACTCGTGCTGAGGCAGGCCCTGATCAATCTTGTCGACAACGCGATCAAGTTCACGCCGCAGGCCGGACGCGTGCGGCTGCGGTTGTCGGAGACGGCCTTGCTCGCGGTCGTCGACGTCATCGACAGTGGGCCGGGCGTCCCACCACATGCGCGCGAACACATCTTCGACCGCTTCTACCGCATCGACGGGAGCGAGGTGGTCGGGACGGGGCTGGGCCTATCGCTGGCCCGTGGCGGCGTGGAAGCCATCGGTGGGCGGTTGACACTCGAGCAAACGGGCCCGGAAGGCAGCACCTTTCGCATCACCATCCCCAAAGCCGCACGAATTCTGACGAACACGTCGGACGGTCTCCACACGACTGCGAAGGGCCGGACAGCCTAGGATCACCTATCGGGATGCGAAACTTCGGGCCCGTGCGCCTTCTGTGGCTTGTGTTCTTCCTTGTGAACTCGGTGCTGGCGTCCGCGTGCAGTCAGGCGGCTTCTCCCCTTCAGGTCAGCCAGAGTGGTGCAGGTGCATACGAGCCGGCGCTCCTTGCTGGCGCGACTGGATTTGCGGTCGCCTGGTATGACACGCGCGACGGCAACGCCGAGATCTATCTTCGCCTGCTCGACACCAATGGTCGCCCGTCCGGCCCTGAGCATCGACTCACCCGGACGTCCGAGTCCTCCTACGAACCGAGTCTCGAGCGCCTCGAAGACACCTTCGCGATCGCTTGGTACGAGCAGACCGGCGACGGAAGGCAGACGGCGATGCTGGGTGAATGGGATCGTGATGGCGGCCAGAAGTGGGTCCAGGCCATCGCTCAGTCCTCCCGAAACCCAGTCATCGTCAGCGATGGCCGAGCCATTGTCGCAGCGTGGATTCAAACCGAAGCCGATGCGACCGAATCGGTGTTCCTCGGGACGTGGGATCGCGACGGTCACGAGTCGCAGGCGCGGGTCCGGGTGGGTCCTGCGTCCAAGACCACGTGGAGTCTCAATCTTGCGGTGGATCAGTCGGGCGCGTGGGTTGTTTTTGATGCGGCGACGACGACTCGCGCGAGCGAGATGTTTCTGGGGCACGTCGACAACTCCGGAGTACACCTCGAGCGTCTCACGCGAGACGATGGAGCGGAGTCGAAGTTTCCTGATCTGCAGATCGCCGCCGATGGCCGCGTGGCGCTGACGTGGTACGACATGCGAGACGGCAACGACGAGGTCTATCTCTTCGTCGCGGATCGAGCCGACTTGCATGGAGAGATTGACGATCGATCGCGCCGCGTCACGATGACGGATGGAGAGTCGATAGGCGCGTATCTCGCGTGGAATGCCGGCGAGATCGGGCTCGCGTGGTCCGACAAGACGCCTGGCGTTCACGACGTCTTCTTCCAGCGATTTGACCGCGCGGGCATGCCCGTCGGTTCAGAGGAGCGCATCACCCGAAGCACCGCGTGGTCCCTGGTGCCCGCCATTCGCCCGTGGCACGGCGGATTCGCGCTGGCGTGGGCCGAGTATCAGCCGACGTCGAGCCAGATACACGAAGGCACCGGCGAGGTGATGTTTACCGTCGTCGATGCCAGCCTTACGAAATTCTGAACGCGCTGTCAGGAAGGCATTCCTGTTTTTCGATCGAATCCGCACCATATGAGGCTGACCAAGAAATCAGGAACTCTTCAGGTGCGCCCCGTTGCGCTCACGTTCTAATAGCGAGGTTTCGGAGGTTCAGTGACGCGCGTCTTTCAAACGGGATTGGTGATTGTTGCGGCCTTTGTGATGGCTCCGTTGCAGGCGGTTGCCCAAAATCAGGCAGCGCTGAGCGGGACCATCGTCGACACCCTGGGCGCCCGGCTGGCAGGGGCGAGCGTGACGCTGCTGCGTGAAGGCCAGAAGGTCCAGGAGGGTCGCAGCGATGGCGAGGGCGCGTTTTCCTTTACCGGCTTGGCGTCCGATCGCTATCAAGTCGAGGCGAGCATGCCCGGCTTTCAATCGAAGACGAGTGAGGCTGTCTTCCTTGGGCAGAGTGGTCGCATTGCGATCGAGGTGGCGCTCGAGATCGGTCCCTTGCGGCAGGACGTCGTCGTGACGGCAGGGGCGACCGGGCAGCTCCAGTCGAGAACCGGCGCCCCGGTCACCGTGATCGACGAGGCCACGATCGATGCGATCAACAAGCTCGATGTGCTCGAGGCATTGCGGCTCGTTCCGGCCGCGCAGATCGTGCAAGTTGGGCAAAGGGGTGGTCAGACATCGCTCTTCCTCCGTGGCGGCGAGTCGAACTTCACCAAGGTGCTCATCGACGGCATCCCGGTCAACGACATCGGCGGCGGCTTCGATTTCTCGCAGCTCACGCTCGCGAGCGTCGAGCGGGTCGAAGTGCTGCGGCAGACCAACAGCGTCATCTACGGAAGCGATGCCTTGACAGGTGTGGTGAACATCAGCACCAGACGCGGCACGTCGCGCGTGCCGGCGCTCGACTATCTGATCGACGGCGGCAGTCTCGGCACCTTCAATAACGCGCTCTCGTTCGGCGGCGCCTACAAGCGCTTCGACTACTTCTCACAGTACTCGTACTACACGACCGACAACGACACGCCGAACAATGGCTTTCGCAACGGCACCTACGCCGGACGCTTCGGAGTGGCTGTCGGCAATGCCACCAACCTCTCCGGCACGGTCCGGTATCTCGACGGACGGACCGGCAATCCGAATGCTTTCGACCTGTATCGCATCGCGGACGACTCGGTCTCGAACAGCAATCAGACGTACATCAGCGTCGCGGCCAACTCGCAGCTGACGTCGCGCTGGCAGACCACCGTGCGGTTTGGATCCACCAACGCGGAATCGCTGTTCGTCAACCCGACGCCGACCGGGGTCCCGTTTGCTCCGTTCGGCTTCACGAGCTACATGGGCGAGGTCGTGACGCTCGAAGGCGCTGACGGACGCACCGTAACCGGGCAGGGCATCCTCGATTTCGGCGGGACGTACCCAAGCGAGGCCGCATCACGCACGACGCGACAGTCGCTGTTCGGCCAGGCAACGTTTCAAGCGACAAGTAATCTGGCGATTTCGGCCGGCGGCCGCTACGAGCACGAGGCTGGCTACGACGATCTCGACGGCGATCCGTCAGATACACGCAACAACGGCGGCGGGTTTGTCGAGGGGCGCGCCACGTTGAGGAACCGCGTGTACATCAGCGCGGGGCTTGGCGTCGAACACAACGAGGTGTTTGAGACCGCGTATACGCCACGGCTGTCGGTGGCCGCGTATCTGCGCAACCCATCGAACGAGCAGATCGGCGAGACGAAGTTGACGCTCAACGCCGGTAAAGGTATCAAGGCGCCGAGCGTCTTTCAGGGACAGAACTCACTGTTCGAGCTGGTCAACGGAACCCCGGCTGGCTCCGGTGTCGAGCCTCTCGGCCCGGAGAAGAGTCGCAGCTTCGACATCGGCCTCGAGCAAGCGTTCGCGGCAGGCCATCTCCGCGCCAGAGTCGGCTACTTCAACAACACGTTCGAAAACCTGCTCGAGTTCCTGAGCAACACGCAGCTGGTGGCGGCAGGCGTCCCGCCCAGCGTGGCGGCGGAGACCGAGTTCGGCGCGTACATCAACTCTGCGTCGTTTGACGCACAGGGGATCGAGCTCTCGGCGGATGCTGCGCTCGGGATGGGGTTCCGTCTCAGTGCCTCGTACACCTATATGGATGCGGAGGTGACCGAGGCTTTCGGTCGCAGTGCGGCGTTCAATCCGGCGTTCCCGACGATCCCGATCGGCACGTTCTCACCGCTCGTGGGTGAGCGTCCCTTCCGTCGCCCGGCAAACTCCGGCACGTTGTTCCTGGGATATACGCGCGGCCCATTCGATGTGGCGTTGTCCGGATACTTCGCAGGGCGGCGTGACGACAGCACGTTCATGACCGACGGCTTCTTCGGGAACTCGATGCTGCTGCCGAACCAGGATCTCGACCCGGCGTATCAGAAGATCGATGTCAGCGCGTCGTATCGCCTGCATCCCCGGCTGCGCGTGTATACGACGATCGACAACATCTTCAACGAGGACTACGCGGCGGCGTTCGGGTACCCGTCGCTTCCCGCGACCATTCGCGTCGGCGCGTCGGTGGGGCTCGGCGGCGACTGATTTGGATGGGGTCAGACCCCTTCACATATGCAAACATGTGAAGGGGTCTGACCCCGTCTATGGTTCTTCATCAGTTCTATCTGAATTGCCTTGCGCACGCGTCGTATCTGATTGGCGACGAGCCGTCGAAGACCGCTGCCGTCGTCGACCCGCAGCGTGATGTGGATCAGTACTTGTCGTTTGCTGCCGAACGTGGGCTGACGATCCGTCACGTCATCCTCACCCACTTTCACGCGGACTTCATCGCCGGGCATCTCGAGCTGAACGAGCAGACCGGCGCGACGATTCATCTCGGTCGCTCCGCCAAAGCGGAATACGCGTTCGAACCGTTTGGCGATGGCGATAGCATCGAGCTCGGTGGCGTACGGCTGGCGGCACTCGAGACGCCGGGACATACGCCCGAGTCGATCTCAATCCTCGTCTTCGATCGTGCCGTCAGTGATTCCGTGCCGCATGCCGTCCTCACTGGGGACACGCTGTTCGTGGGCGATGTCGGCAGGCCGGATCTGCGCGCCGCACTCGGATGGTCCGCCAACGACCTGGGCAGCCTGCTCTACGATTCGCTTCATTCCAAGCTGCTGAAGCTGCCGGACTCGAGCCTCGTGTATCCGGCCCATGGCGCGGGATCGTTGTGCGGGAAAGCGCTCTCGAAGGAAACCGTGTCGACGATCGGCGAACAGCGCAAGACGAACTACGCGCTGCAGCCGCTGACGAAGGAAGCGTTCATCGACCTCGTGACCGCAGACCAGCCGGACGCGCCCTCGTATTTCACCTACGACGCGGTGTTGAATAGCCGCAACCGTCAGACGCTTACTGAAGCGCTGACGTGGGAGCTGCGGCCGTTGTCGCTCGACGATTGCCTCGAGCTTCAGCGTCACCGCGTGCAACTCCTCGACACGCGCGAGGCGGCCGAGTTCGCCGCGGCCCACATCAAGGGAGCGATCAACATCGGTCTCGGCGGGCAGTACGCCACGTGGGCCGGCAGCCTGCTCGATCGCGAGCGGCCGATTGTCATCATCGCGGACCCGGGCCTGGAGAAACAGGCCGCATTGCGCCTGGGCCGGATCGGGTTCGATCACGTGATCGGCTATCTCGATGGCGGGATGGCGAGCGCGGCCGATCGACCCGAGGTCGTGACGGAAACCGTGCGCGTGAGCCCCGAGCGCGCGGCGGAACAGATGGCTGCCGATGCGGCGCTGAAGGTGATCGACATTCGAGCGGCTGGCGAGCGCGCGGCGAAGTCGATTGAGCAGAGCACGCACATCCCGCTGCAGCGACTGGTCGACGAGACTCGCACGATGCCGAGGGAGACGCCGCTGCTGGTGCACTGCGCCGGCGGCTATCGCTCGTCGATCGCCGCGAGCCTGCTTCAGCGCGAGGGATTTACCAATGTCACGGAGCTCGCGGGTGGACTTGCCGCCTGGGAGTCTTCAGGCAAGCCGCTCGTCAAGAGCTGAATTTTGCTAACTCCCAACTCCCAAGGGCCCAACTCCCAACGGTTCAGCGTTCCGAAGTTGGGAATTGGTAGTTGGAAGTTGGGAGTTGAGAGAGTTATTTCGTCGCAGCCGCTGCCCGCTGTTTGAACCACTCGCGTATCGAGGCGAGTTGCTCCTT
>Ga0315912_10006509_pt1 | contig 10429 bp, 7 predicted proteins | sample VfabasoilMG_FD_204469 | JGI IMG/M metagenome (GOLD analysis project Ga0315912, IMG submission 204469) | Garden soil microbial communities collected in Santa Monica, California, United States - V. faba soil | ecosystem: Environmental > Terrestrial > Soil > Garden | place: USA: California... | reverse complement strand
CGGAGGTTCTGGCGGCACCAGCGGCGGTGGCGGTGGCGGCGGTGAAGAAATCGATACTTTCAACGAGCCGTGTCCGAGCAGCGCGCTCGACGGTTGGGCCAGCGTCGCGGGGCACGAGTTCGACCCCACTTTGCCTCAGCCCGCTGCCCAAGAAGTGACGGTCACGAACGCGACGGACCTAGCCACTTACGCCGCAAGCGCCGATCCCTACATCATTCACTTCTCCGGCAAGATCGCGCTGCCCTCGTTGGACGTGAAATCGAACAAGACCATCATCGGTGACGGAACCGATGCCACGCTCGAGGGCGGAATTCGCATTGCTGGCACGTCGACCGCCACGGCCGACATGGTTTCGAATGTCGTGATTCGGAACCTTCATATCAATGCGTTGACTTCGGAGACAGCGCTGGGCACCGAAGCAGACGGCATCGGTATCGCCTACGCGCATCACGTGTGGGTCGATCACGTCAACGTTTGGGACGCGCCCGGTGACGATATCGACGTCACCAACGGTTCCGACTACGTCACCATTTCCTGGTCCACGTTCCGCTTCGTTGCGGGGGCTCGTCAGGTGGCCACGCGCGTCGGTCACAGCGACGACAATTCGGCTGAGGACAGCGGGCGACTCAAGGTCACCTTCCATCATGACTGGTGGCAAGGGTCGGTCTTTCAGCGCATGCCGCGTGTCCGCTTCGGAGACGTGCACGTTTTCAACAGCTTGTTCTCGCACGGGGACACCGCCCAAAACGCGAATACCTACTGCGTGGCGGCTGCCATCAACTCACGGCTCTTGGTGGAGAATAACTACTTCGACAACGTGCTCCGTCCGCACGTCTTTTTCAGCTTCGTCGGCGGTAACTCGTCTTACACCGAGCCGACCGCGCAAATGGTCGCGCGCGACAATACGTACATCGGCAATTCCGACCTGCCGGAGGGCAAGCTGTCCGGGCAGGGCGAGGCCTTCACGCCGCCTTACTCGGTGACGCTGCAGCCCGCGGATGTGCTGCTCAAGGGCTTCATGCGCCATTGTACGGGGCCGGTCGTGACCACCCCGTAGCAGTCATTTCTGGCACACCCGGACGTAATCCACCGTCAGTTGTTGCGGGAAGGTGGTGCTGCCGTCCGGGTTGCCGGGCCAACCGCCACCGACGGCCAAGTTCAAGATGATGAAGAAGGGATGCGAGTAGACCCAGGTGGCGCTGCTCGGAATGTCCTTGTTCGTCTTCGTCGAATACAGCATGTCGTCGACGTACCAGCGGATCGTGTTCGGCTCCCACTCCACGGCGAAGACGTGAAACGAATCGGCCACCGGCGCTGAGAGCGTGAGTGCCTTGGTCGGCCCTTCGCCAGCGGAATAGCCGGGTCCGTGGATCGTGGCATGGATGATGTTCGGCTCTTTGCCGATATTTTCCATGACATCGATCTCGCCGCAGCCCGGCCAAGGGTTGTTGCCGATGTCGTCGCCCAACATCCAGAATGCCGGCCACAGACCTTGGCCCTGGGCGATCTTCATGCGCCCTTCGATGCGCCCATAGGTGAAGGTCATCAGGCCCTGGGTCTTGAGGCGCGCGGACGTGTAGTTCTTGCCGCCCATGTCTTCCTTCTTGGCGCTGATCACGAGATGCCCCGCGCCATCCATGGCGGCATTGTTGCTGCCCATCGTGTAGTACTCGAGCTCGTTGTTGCCCCAGCCGGTACCTCCGACGTCGTAGGTCCATTTGCTGCTGTCCACCGCGGACCCAGCGGGGCCATTGAACTCGTCTGACCAAAGCAATTTGTAGCCGGCGGTCGAGCTCGAGCAGCCGACGGCGGACGCGCCTGCCGCACCTGCCGCGCCCGCTGCAGCACTGCCGCCGCTCGCGCCGGCCGCATTCGCGCCCGCTTTCCCGGCGTTTGCACCGCCATTTGCGGCACCGCCGTGGGCAGCTCCGCCCTGGGCGGCTCCACCGTTCGTGGCTCCAGCGTGGGTGGCGCTCCCACCGGCGGGGTTCGCGCCTGCGTTGTTCGCGCCTGCGCCGGCAGGAGCCCCGCCTGCGCCGGCAGGACCGCCGTTTGCGGCTCCGCCTTTGCTCGCGCCGCCGTGCGCATTCGCGCCTCCGGAGCCGGCGCCAACAGGGTCAGGTGCGTTGCCCGAACACGCGCCCAAAAGAGCAACGCAGCCAATGACAGGCCAAAGCCGTTTGCGCATGCGTTCGAACTAGCATGCCTGGCTAGCAACGTCCGGCTCGTAAAGCCACGCCAGATTTTTGCGTCAGACCGGCGTCGGAAAATTCTGGGGGAAGAGTACGCGCAGCGCTTCTTCGTCCCACGTGCTCTTGAGTGGCAAGTCTTTGCCAACGCTGCGGGCGCGCGCAACGGCGGGGCGTGCTCCGACCTCCTCGAACCAGCGCCGCAGCCGCGGCCATTGGGCCCAGGTGCGCTCCTCGAGCACGAGATGATTGCGATCCGACCAATCGATCCACGGCCATGCGGCGATGTCCGCAATGGAGTACGAGCTGCCGGCAAGGTACGGCGAATGCTCGAGGCGCGCGTCCAGCACCGCGAGGTGCCTGTCGACCTCGCGCAGATAGCGATTGGTGGCGTACGGACTGTCCTTGTGAATTCGTGTGAAGTGCACCGCTTGGCCAAAGAATGGACCGATGCCCGTGGCCGAGAACATCAGCCACGACAAGAGCGCGCCGCGTTCACCCGCGCTTCCCGCGAAGCGTCCGGCCTTTTCCGATAGGTAGAGCAGGATGGCGCTGGAGTCGGCAATCGAAACGCCATCGTCGACCAGGGCTGGCACCTTGCCATTCAGGTTGATGGCGCGGTACGCCGGTTGATGTTGATGTCCGACAAAGATATCGATGGGCACGAGCTCGTACGGCAGGCCCGTCTCTTCGAGCATGAGTACGACTTTGAGGCAGTTCGCTGTATGGTGGAAATAGAGCTTGATCATCGACATCTCCTACGGAAGGGCCCAAGGCCGCCGCAGAAGTGTCGCGCCTCACGGCGGAATGCGACATGCTGGGCACAGCACTACACTCGTGCCAGAACGGCACGAATGGAAACATGGCAGCAAACCGGCCGGGCTGACTAGGCTGAGCATGCGCTGGCAACCGCTGACTGCGCTCTGCTCATTGCTCCTGTGTTGTCGTGCAGGCGCCGAGCGAACCAGTGGCCAGTCGCTTCCGGCCACGGTCATCCCGAAGGAGAGCGGGCTCCGGCCCGCCTGGGACCTCAACGGCATCATCGGCACGGGTCAGAGCCTCGCCGTAGGCGTGAACGGCACGCCCTTGAGGGCCACCGCGCCCTCGTTCCACAATCTCAAGCTCGATCTGGGGAACCGCTTGTTGCCGGCGGCGGATGCGGACAATCGGCGGCTCTCGCTCGTACCGCTGCGCGAGCCGATTCGCCCCCCGGTGCGCGGTTTCCCAGCGCCGTATCCCGGGAACATCTACGGCGAGACACCCCACACTTGCATGGCGAGTCAGATCACGCGCCTGCTGCTCGACGCGAGCTCCGGGCGCGGCGACTACGTGAGCGTTCACAGCGTCGTTGGTGAATCCGGTCAAGCGCTGTCAGTGATCGCGAAGGATGCCGTGCGCGGTGAAGCAAGTGGTGTCGCCTATGAGCGCTCGCTGTTCGAAACGCGCGCCATCGCACGCCTGGCGAAGGCCGCGGGGCGCAGCTTCGGCGTGGCGGCGATCGTGCTGACGCACGGCGAAACCGACGCCGAAAACCCCGACTACGAGCGCGCGCTGCTCGCGTTCTCTCGCGACTACAATGCGGATTTGCCCAAAATTACCGGCCAAACTCGCGCCATTCCGCTGCTCTTGACGCAGCAGAGCTCGTGTCCGGTCGAGGCCGGCTCGCTGGCGCATTCGGCGCTTGCGGCCTTTCGCGCTAGCCGTGCTGCTGGCGCGGGCATCGTGTGTGTCGGTCCTCGCTATCAATACGGCTACGCCGCCGACGGCGTGCATCTCGATAGCCTGAGCTACGATCAGCTGGGCGAAAAATACGGCCAAGCCTATTTCGAGAGTGAACTCCGCGGTCAACCCTGGCGCCCGCTGTCGCCGTTGTCCGCGCGCCGCGAAGGCGCGCTGATCCGCGTCGATTTCGCGGTGCCCGTGCCTCCGCTGGTGTGGGACGAGGCGCTGCCTCCGCCAGCGGCGCGCCGTGAATGGGCGGCGGGTCGCGGCTTCGAGCTCTTCGCACAGCAGACTCCGCTCACCATCAGCGCCGTCGAGCTCAGCTCGAGCAGCGTCTTGATACACGCGCCGGACGCCCCGAGTGGCCCACTGCTCGTGCGCTATGCGGCCACGGCCGCGGCGAGCGCGCGCCCGCGGGGCACTCGGCGTTGGGGCCTACTTCGCGATTCCGATCCATTCATCGGCGCGACCACGCGCACTCCGCAGCCGAACTACGCAGTCACGTTCGAGCTCGAAGTGCCTTGATTCAAGGGCAGCTCGAGAGCCAGCCGAGCGCGACGTTGCTCGCGGTCGTGTCCTCGCCGTAAGCGTTCAGCCACAGCGCCTGTCCGGCAATGTCTTGGTACGACGGCGTCGGGTACACGCTATTGCTCCCGTCGAACGCGAACGACAGTGTCGGGGCAGTCACCGTGATCGAGTCGACGTAAATGAGCGTCGGGTTCGACCAAGTGCTGTCGGGTGACGCATTGATCTCGATGCCGATGCGGTTGACCCCAGACAGCGAGATACCGGTGGAACCGCCGCCCTGTGCCGCGATATTCCAGGTCAGAGTCTGGAAGCCGCTCAAAACGTTCAGCTTTGCTGGGCTTGCATTGCGGAGCACGTTGAACGCCGTGTCTTGAACGTAGTTCGAGATCACGCCGCCCACGCCGGCTTTCACATAAACGCGCATGCTGAGCGTCGCGTTGCTGAAATTCGTGGTGTTGGCCAGCGTGATCACGAAGCGCGCTTTGTGCGTAGCAGCGACGAGCGGGACGCTCAGCGCCGCGCAGCCGTTCGCCGACGCGGCGCCGCCCGCGCCCGCGTTGCCGCCCTTACCAGCAGCGCCCGCGGACGAGCCGCCCGAACCGCTCTTACCGCCCGCGCCCGCGACTGAGCCGCCACTGCCGCCCGCGCCCGCGACTGAGCCGCCACTGCCGCCCGCACCCGCGACTGAGCCGCCACTGCCGCCCTTGCCGCCGTTGCCTGCGCCGCTTCCGGACGTGCCGCCGCTTCCGGACGTGCCGCCGCTTCCGGACGTGCCGCCGCTTCCGGACGTGCCGCCACTGCCGCCCGCGCTGGGGCTTCCGCCTTTGCCTCCCGTGCCCGCACTGCTACTCAGGCCTCCCAGGCCCGCGTTGCTCGTGCCCGCGTTGCTCGCGCCGCCTGCGTCGTTGGGCGTCGCGTTGCCGCCCTCGCTGTTTACACTGGCTTCTCCAGCTTCGGCACTCAGCCCACCTTCGTTGCTGCGGCCCGCTGTGCTGCTGCTCGGCTTGCCACCTGCACCTGCACGATCACCAAGAATGTCAGATGCGCCCGCGCTGCCACCGAGCAGCGATGGGTCATACACGGTACAGCTGGCCGCAAGGCTGAGCGCGACGACCGCCGCTCGCACTACATTTCTGAGTATCACGTCATTATCGACGCTAGCAGGAAACTGGCGGCGATGGACGCCACTTTCGCCCAAGGCTTTGCGGCGAAAATGGCCGTTTTTCCATGCAGCTAGGCAAGATTCAATGGTCGGCGCACGACTCGGGTAGCGAGACACACATGGTTGTCAATCGAAGATGAGCGTTGAATTGGGGGCAGGAGTGCCGCGCGCTTGCGGTTCAGTTCACGCGCCCGAGTTGCCGCTCTTGCCGCCGCTGCCCGCTTTGCCGCCGCTGCCGGCTGCGCCGCCTTTGCCAGCTGTTCCACCGCTGCCCGCGTTGCCGCCTTTGCCGCCTGCGCCGCTCGTGCCTGCGTCGCCGGACACGCCGCTGCTGCCGGCGCTGGCGCCCGCGCTACCGCTCACGCCGCCAGTGCCCGCGCCGCCGCTCGCGCCGCCGCTGCCCGCGTTGCCGCCGCTGCCCGCGTTGCCGCCACTGCCGGCCTTGCCGCCCATTCCGCCTGACCCGCCGCTGCCGGCCTTGCCACCCGTGCCTGCGCTGCCGCTCATGCCGGCTGTGCCGCCGCTGCTGCCCGCACTGCCGCTCGTGCCCGCACTGCCGCTCGTGCCCGCGCTGCCGCCCGTACCCGCCGTGCCCGCGATCTCGTAACACTTCCAAGTGTTGCCCGCGCAGACACAGTTGCCGCGCGGTGTGGGGCACACCGTGCCCGAAGGCAGAGAACAAGGCTGGCTCGCGCTGGGCGTCTGCCCATCGCAAACCGCGGGGTTCGGAATGGCAACCGAGCCGCCCGAGCCGCCCTTTGCCGACGCTCCAGCTCGTCCGCCGGACGCCCCCGCCGAGCCACCGTTTGCGGGAGTGGGATCGGCGTCGCTGCCGCTGCAACCGGCCGCAATCGCCGAACCGAGCGCCACGAACGCAACCAAAGCAGGGAACCTGAGCAAGCGGGGAGTAGGCATCTAATTTCTCAATCAGCGGACTCAATCAGCGACAATAGAAGGCCAAAGGCACGAGCGCGTCTCACTTCGGTATGTCGATCGTGCCCGCCTGGCAGCCGAACAAGAGTTGAATCGAATCATGGTCGCGCTGCACGCGCGAGCACGTGCCTTCGCACAGCACGACTTGGTTGCCCAGAATGCGATAACCCTCGTCGCAATCAGCGCTATCGTCGGGCAGCACGAGTTCGGTGCCGGTGGCGGTGGTGACGACCAAGTTGATCAAGTTGTTGTCGATCACCTTGCCCTGACCCGGATCTGGAATGTCGTAGGTGCACGCGATCGAGCCCGTGATCTTGTTCAGACCCGCTCTCAAGGCGGCATTGAAATCCGGCGATGTCGTCATGTCCAGGTGACAGAAGGGCGGTCCCATCACCTTGCAGCCCGCGGCGGCCGTGCCGCCCACGATTGCGGCCTCGGACATCCACGCGCGACCGCCCTCGCTGCCCGGTGAGCCGATCAAGAACGTGCGCACGCCTTGTCCCAGCGCGGCTGAGATGTGATCGACGATCGGCTGCGATTCGACCGGCGCAATGCCGGCATTATTGCCTGCGCTCGTGCAATCCCCGCGCAGCGTGGGCTGACCATCGGTGATCAGCAGGATGTATTTGTCGCCCGGAAGCCGCGTGGGCAAAATCGCAGATTGGAGCGCGTGTTGATACGCCGCATCGGTCGGCGTCCAGCCGTTGGGGCTCGTTGCATCCAGCGTGGCGATCAAGTTCGCCTTCTGCGCGGGCGTGAGTGCGGCGGGTGCCGTACCGGCCATGGTGTTGACGCAGGCGTCGAGAGTGGCGGGCCGCGAGCGCGCCTGATTGGCCATGTTGGGATAGAACAGCAGCCCCGCGGCAATCTCCTCGGGTAGTGTGGAGATCGCCGATTTCAGCGCGTCGCGCGTGGATTCCCACTTGGTGGGCCCGTTTCCGCCGGGAGTAGGCCGTCCGGGTTGACCGGACTGCATATTGGCGCCGGGCCTTTCATTCATGGACAGGCTGGTATCGACCACGAACTCGAGCACGGCCGGCTTGGTCTCTGGTTTTGCCGTCCAGCCATCGCAGGCGTTGTTGTTGATCGCGGCCACCTGATCCGGGGTGAGGGTGAGCACGCCGCCGGTCCGCGCGCCCGAGTTCGCGCCGCCGTTGCCGGAGGTGCCATCGCCCAGGTCGAGCGAAACCTTGCCGGCGGTGCCCGCGGTCCCGGCCGCTGCGGAAGGGTTCACGTGGCTGCCGTCGTCCTTGTTCGAACTGCACGCAAAACTGAGCGCCAGGCCCGAAATGCAAATCAGGAACGCGGTGGTTTTCATGGGTGCTTTCGTTGGACGGGGACGTTGCGTCAGTCAGGGGTCAGCGCTGTTCGTTGTCGTACTCGCCCGATCGCCGCTGCCGCCGTCGCAATGAGTGTCGCAAGAACTCACACGAGTCCGAGGTTTACATGTTTTGGAGCTCCGCGCACCGTCGATGACCTACGCGCGCCGTCGACTGTGCCGCGTCCAAATACAGCAAATGGAATTTTCCAACGCGGCCCGATGTTTGCCTCATTCTGGTGCGCTTTTTTGTGGGATTTGCACCCAGCGCGCACGAGCCGTCGTGTGGAGAAATCCGCTCAGCTCGGCCACCCGCCCGAGCCGGCAAGTGATCAGCCTACCGCTGCAGTCGTGGAGTTCGAGAAGCGCGCGCCGTGTCTCAGCAGCGCGCGACGGCGACGCAGCAAGCCGAACCCGAACAACACACCCAGCACGGGCCACGCGCGCGGCGGCTGCTCCGACGCGGGCACGACACAACCACACCCCGACGACTGGTCACGCGCAGCGCCTGGGTTCTCGACACCGCCCGCCGCGGTCGCGCCGCTCGCAGCCGGTGCCCCGCTCGTCGCGGTCGCGCCGCCGGTCGCGGGCGCGCCGCCTCGTGCGCTCCTGCCGGCAGTAGCCGAGGCAGTGCCCGCGGAAGCGTCTTCGCCCGCAGCGCCAGCTGCGAATGCGCCCGCGCTTTCTGCGCCGCCCGCCGCCGTGCCTCCTGTCGCTCGACTGCCCGAATCTCCGCCGAAAACCAGTCCTCCGGCGCTGCCACCAGCGCCGGCGAATGAAATCGGCGCCAAGCAAACGCCGCCACTGCACATGCCCTTGCCTGGGCACACCACGGAAGCGCAGGGGTCGACGCAAACGCCCTGTCGACACACGGTGCCGCTCAGGCAGGCCACGTTGGCACAGGTAGCATCGACGCAGCGCCCATTGGCACCGCAAGTCAAACCTGTATCGCAGCCATTGCAGCTACAGTCTGCGATGCAGCGCCCGTGGTCACACACGAGGTTGCTGGGGCAGGTCACGTCCGTACACGGATCGACGCAGCGGCCGAGTTCGCATTGCAGATCGACTGGACAGATCACGCCCGCGCACGGCTCGTCCGTGCATGCACCGTTGCGGCACGTGCTCCCCGGTGGACAGCTCAGGCTCGCGCAGCTCGCCTCCACGCATTCACCGCTGCCGTTGCAGTTGAAGCCAGTTGGGCACGGAAACGCGCCATTTTTGCAGCTTTCCACACACGCTCCCCGAAAGCACATGGGCTTGTTCGCGTCCCAACAGAGCCCGCTGCCGTTGTCGACGACGCCATCGCAATCGTTGTCTACGTTGTCGCACGTCTCCCCGCGGGGGCGCACCGAGGCACGGCAGACCGCATTTTGACCCTCGGCCGCGCAATCCGTACGACCGACGGCGCAGGCGCCGAATTGTCCGGTATCGCATGGCAGATTGCCGCCCGGGCAAGTCAGACCCGAGACGTAGACCACGAAATCGTTGAAGTCAGCATCGGCGCCGGACGTGCCAGCGGGGGTCTTTCGCCAATCCGCGGCTGACATCGGAGCGGTTTCGAATGCGAAGTAATAGCCGCTCGGGTCCAGCGTCGAGTGATAGATCAAGCTGGTGACCCAGGGCACGTCGCTCGCGTTGCGCTGGTTGTGCTCGAACATCGAGAACTTGTTCTGCGGGCACTTTTGCGGGTTGCCAAGCAGCGCAAACGCGATGTAGCCCCCGCGGTAATGGGGGTCTTGCGCGATGTCACCCGAGGGGAACCGTTTGGGGATCCAGCGCTGGATCGAAAGGTCATACGGGTGGCGGTTGTCCCAGGCGAGCGGGCAGAAGCCGTCGGTCTTGCGGGTTTGGCCGTTGTCGTTGACGCATCGCAGTTGATCGAGCGGATTGCCGGTAATGAGTGGGAAAATCTCGGCCGCCGTGGGCGGAGTCTTGCTCGCCGGATCGCTGACGTTGTACCAACCGAGCTGCATCTGGCAGTTGTCGCCCATCAGTACGAGCTCGGCGGTGAAGCCGCATTTGGCGCTGAAGTACCCCGGACCCGTCTGGGCGTCGAGGATCGGATCGAGCGCGTCTTTTCGCCACTTGAACAGGCCTCTCAAGTTGATCGCATCGCCGTTCACGAACTGCGGATAGTTGGGCGGAGCATAGTAGTCGCCATACCTCACGGGCGGATTCAGATTCACGCCTTGATGATCGCGGTTCACCATCGTGTTCGCGTTCCAGCCCCAGGAACCATTGACGAGATCGAGCTCGGCTTGCGTCACGGGCTGGGGCAGGAGCGTCTTGCTCGCGTCCGTCTGCGTCACCTGCGCGTCAGCCAGCTTGCCTGCTGCCAGTAGCATCAGGAAGCCCCCGAAACTCGACCACCGCCTGCGCCCGTAGCTCCTCACTGGCATCCACTCAAGGCTAACATGGGGGGTTGCTCGATGTCTCCTTTCGGTACGGGGAAGGCACTCTTGTTCCATAGAAGAGGGAGCGCGCTTGCGCGCGGCCCCGGAAAGGGGTTTGGCGGCGAGCGGAAAAGGCAGAGCCGGGGCCGCGCCCCGTCGGGTGTCACGAAGCGCGTCGCTCGCG
>Ga0315912_10006508_pt1 | contig 10429 bp, 7 predicted proteins | sample VfabasoilMG_FD_204469 | JGI IMG/M metagenome (GOLD analysis project Ga0315912, IMG submission 204469) | Garden soil microbial communities collected in Santa Monica, California, United States - V. faba soil | ecosystem: Environmental > Terrestrial > Soil > Garden | place: USA: California... | reverse complement strand
ACGGTGTTCAACACGTCACTGGTGACCACCAATTACGGTTACGCGGTGTACGATACGCTGTTTGGGATGAACACCAAGAAGGAAATCAGCCCGCAGATGGCGGAGGGCTACACACTTTCCGACGACAATCGCACCTACACCATCAAGCTACGCGACGGATTGAAGTTCCACAACGGTGAGCCGGTGCGTGCGCAGGACTGCGTACAGAGCCTGAAGCGTTGGGCTGGCCGCGAGACCTTCGGCCAGACGGTAGCGCAGTTCGTGGAGGACTGGGGTGTGGTGGATGACAAAACCATCCGCATCAAGCTGATGCAGCCGGTGCCAGTGTTCCTGGAAGCGATCACGCGCGGTTCCGCCTCCATCCCTTTCATCATGCCGGAGCATGTGGCGAAAACCGATCCGTTCAAGCAGATCACGGAATCGATCGGCAGCGGGCCTTGGAAGTTCAATGCCAAGGAATTCGCCGCCGGCTCCTTCGCCGCGTTCAGCAGGTTCGAGGATTACGTGCCGCGCAAGGAAGCGCCGGACTGGTCCGCCGGCGGCAAGGTGGTGAATTTCGAGCGCATGGAATGGCCGACCATCCCCGATGCCGCCACCGCTGCCGCCGCGCTGCAATCGGGCGAGGTGGACTGGTACGAACAGGTGCAGCCGGACCTGATCGCGCAGTTGAAGAAGAACGCGGACATCACCATCGGCAGCGCCAATCCGGCCGGGTTCAATGGCATCCTGCGCTTCAACCACCTGCACGCGCCGTTCAACAACGTGGCCATTCGCCGCGCTGTGCTGATGGCGGTGAACCAGCAGGACTACATGGAATCCATCACCGGCAACGACCCGACGGCGCTGAACCTGTGCAAGGCGATGTTCCCCTGCGGCACCCCGTATGGGGAGGAGATCGGCAAGGACGCGATGGGAGCCAACCTGGACAAAGCCCGAGCCATGCTGAAGACCGCCGGCTACAACAACGAAAAGGTGGTGATCATCAGTCCGGCCGACGTGCCGACGATCGGCCCGATGGGTGACGTGACCTACGACCTGCTGAAGAAACTGGGCATGAACGTGGAACTCGTCTCCGTGGACTGGGCGACGCTGACCACGAAGCGCGCGGTGAAGGAGTCGGTCGACAAGGGCGGCTGGTCGATCTTCCACACCTGGGCACCGTCCCCCATCATCGGCACGCCGGTGGAGCATTTCGCCATGCGCGGCCTTGGCGAGAAGGGCTGGGCAGGCTGGTACGCCGACGAGAAGATGGAAGCGCAGACCAAGGCCTGGACAGCGGCGGCCACGGCGGACGAACAGAAGAAGATCGCCGCCGAAATCCAGGCCCGCGCGTTCGAGATGGTGCCCTTCGTGCTATGTGGCCAGTTCCAGATTCGTACGGCGTACCGGAAATACCTCACGGGCGTCGTCTCCGGTGGCGCGGCGTATATGTGGGGGGTGAAGCGGGGTTAAGTCCGGCCGCCTGCCCGGGCCGGAATTGACCGGCCCGAACCCCTGGGGCAAGACACCCGCCGACGAGCGGAGGAACCCCAGTTATGCCCCTGATGAGCGGCAAGCGCGCTTTCCTGGAAATTTTGAAGCAGGAAGGCGTGGAGATCATTTTCGGCAATCCCGGCACCACGGAACTGCCGCTGATGGACGCGCTGGCGGGCGACAACACCATCCGCTACGTCCTCGGCCTGCAGGAAGCCTCTGTCGTTGCCATGGCGGATGGCTATGCCCAGGCCTCCGGCAAGCTCGGCGTGGTGAACCTGCACGCGGCGCCGGGCCTGGGGAACGGCATGGGCATGCTGTACTGCGCCAAGATGGCGAACACGCCACTGGTGGTGATCGCCGGCCAGCATGAGCAGACGTTCAACAAGTCCGAACCGATCCTGTACGACGACCTGCCGCCGATCGCGAAGCCGTTCGTGAAATGGACCGCGGAGGTGACGCGGCTGGAAGACCTGCCGGTGATGCTGCACCGCGCATGCAAGGTGGCGCGCACGCCGCCGATGGGGCCAGTGTTTCTCTCCCTTCCCGCGGACGTTCTGAACGCGGAGGCCGATATCGAACTGGGGAGCGCCACGCATGTCGGCACGCGCATCCGCGGCGATGTGGACAGCATCGCCGCCGCGGCCGAAATCCTGGCCCGCGCGGAACGCCCCGCCATCATCGCCGGCAGCGGCGTGGCGCATGCCCACGCGCATGCCGAACTGGTGCGCCTGGCGGAGATGCTGGGCGCGCCGGTGCATCTGGAAGGCGAGCCGACGACGAATGCGTTCCCGCCGTCGCACCCGTTGTTCCGCGGCCCGATCACGCGGCTGACGCCGTGGATCCGCAACTGGCTGGACCAGCATGACGTGCTGTTCGCGGTGGGCGCGGATGTATTCACCCTGTCCCTGCCCAACAAGGTGGAACCGGTGCCGCCCGGGCTGAAGATCGTACACCTGGATGCCGATCCCTGGCAGATTGGCAAGAATTTCGCCACGGACGCCGCGATCTTCGGGGACATCAAGGCGACGTTGCCGGATTTATCGGATGCGGTGGCGGCGCAGATGAACCCGGCGCAGGAGCGCATGGCGCGCGAACGTGGCGTAGCCATGGGCGCGGAGATCGGCGAGGAACGCGCGAACCTGACGGCCCAGGCGAAAGCGGCGGCGGAGAAAATGCCGATACAGCCGCTGGCGCTGATGAAGGCGATCGGCGACGCGGTGCCCAGGAACGCGATCCTGATCGAAGAGGCGCTGTCCTCCGGCGGGGGCCTACGCATGTTCCAGCAGCCGGACGACGACCAGGGCTTTTTCGGCGGGCGCGGCGGCGGCATCGGTTGGTCCGTGCCCGGATCTGCCGGCGTAAAGCTGGCGCTGCCGGACCGGCCCGTGGTGGTGGTGGTGGGCGATGGTTCCGCCATGTACACCTGCCAGTCCCTGTGGACGATCGCGCATGAGAAGCTGGCGGTGACAGTGCTGGTGGTGAACAACCGCTCCTACCGCATCCTCAAGCAGCGGCTGTTCAACACGCAGGGCATCGCGGCGCAAACGGACCAGTATGTCGGCATGGAGCTGGTGAACCCGGCGATCGATTATTGCGGTCTGGCGCGCTCGCTGGGCGTCGATGCGGTGTACTGCAAGACGCTGGACGAGGTGACCGCCGCGCTTGAACGCGGTGTCACCGGCGGCAAGCCGATGCTGATCGAAGTGGAAACGGACGGCAGCTGGAAGCCGGTGTGAAGGACGAAAAAATGATTACCGCTGCAAGGCAGATCATCAACGCGCTCGCCGCGAATAGCGTGGACCGTGTGTATTGCGTGCCCGGCGAAAGCTATCTGCCGATCTTCGACGCGCTGTACGGCAACACCATCGACACGGTGGTGACACATCACGAAAGCACGGCCGGCTTCATGGCGATTTCGGAAGCGCGCATCACCGGCCGTGTGTCCGCCGCCTTCGTCAGCCGTGGACCTGGCGCCACCAACGCCTCCATCGCCGTGCATTCGGCGGAGCAGGATGGCGTGCCGTTCATCCTGTTCATCGGCCAGGTGCCGCGCAGGAATTTGCGCCGCCGATCGTTCCAGGAAATCGACTACGGGAAGTTCTTCGGCGACATCGCGAAATGGGTGGTGGAAATCACCGACCCGGCGCGCATTCCCGAAATCATGTCCCGCGCCATCCAGATCGCCACGTCGCCGACACCCGGCCCGGTGGTGGTGGTGATGCCGGAAGACATGCTGGAGGACATGGTGCCACCGGTCGAATTCCGCCCCGTTGCTCGCGCCGCCGCGCCCGTGCCGGTGGAGTCCGTGGCGAAGGCGGCGGAAATCCTGCGCGGTGCGAAAAAGCCGATCATCATCGCCGGCGGCGAGTTGTGCACGGATGAAGGCCGTGCCGCCCTGGCCGCCTGTGCCGAAGCCTGGCAGATCCCCGTCCTCGGCAGCTTCCGCCGCCATGATGTGTTCGACGGCACCAGCCGCCTGTTCGCCGGCGACCTCGGCATCCAGAACACCAAGGCGCAGATCGACCTGATCAAAGAATCCGACGTGGTGCTCGCCGTTGGCACCCGCCTCGGCGACCTGACGACGCAGGGCTACACTTTCCCCGAAAGCCCCTACCCGGCGCGCACGCTGATCCATGTGCTGGCGGACGGCGACCGGTTGGGCGTGGATTTCCAGCCTGCCCTGGGCGTCGCCTGCCCCGCCGCTCCGTTCCTGTCGGCGCTGGTGGCTGAACGCGTGGCGGTCGCCGCCGGCCGTGACGGTTGGATCGACGCGCTGCGCGGCGAACGCGAGAAAGTGCTCGCCTGGACCACCAAGACCGCGCCGGATGGCGTGGTGTTCGGCAATGTGGTGGATGCGGTGTGGCCGCGCCTGGCGAAGGACGCGATCCTGACGACGGACGCGGGCCTGTCCGCCGCCATGTTCTACAAGCAATTCCCGGTGAAACCTCCGCAGATGATCGTCGCCTCCATCACCGGCGTGATGGGCATGGGCGTGCCCGGCGCGGTCGCCATCGCCATGCGATGCCCCGGCCGGCAGGTGGTCTGCGCCGTGGGCGACGGCAGCTTCCTGATGACGGGCAACGAGATCGCCGTGGCGGTGGAACGCAAGCTGCCCATCCGCTTCATCCTGGCGGCCAACAAGTCCTACGGATCCATCCGGCTGGGCCAGGAACAGGAATACCCGGGTCATGTGGTTGGCACGGACCTGACTATCCCCGAATTCGCCGCCATGGCGGAAGCCTTCGGCGCCAGGGGGTTCGTTATCCGTACTGACGCGGACATCGCCCCGGTGTTGGATGCGGCCTTCGCCGTGGAAGGCCCGTGCCTGATCGAGGTGAAGGCGTCGCTCTCGGCAATCCTGCCGACGCTCTAGTTTACCAGGAGGTGGCCATGCCACGCATCGGTCGTCGCAATGTCATCCGCGGGGCTGGTGCGCTGGCTGTCTGCGGCCTCGCGCACCCGTCCCTCGCGGCGAGCGAGAAGGAGCGCGTTCTGCGCTTCATGCCGCAGATTGACCTCGTCTTCCTCGATCCGCACTTCTCCATGACCAACATCACCCGCAATCACGCAGGCCTGGTGTTCGACCAGCTCTATGGCACGGATTCGAAAATGCGTGCCCAGCCGCAGATGGCAGAGGGCCACACGGTGGAGGACGATGGCAAGCGCTGGCGCATCAGGCTGCGCGACGGCCTAAAGTTCCACGACGGCGAACCGGTGCTGGCGAAGGACTGCGTCGCCTCCATCAAGCGTTGGGGCAGGCGTGATGTGCTCGGCGTCGAGCTTGTCCGCATCAGCGACGAGATCAGCGCGGTGGATGACCGCACCATCGAATTCCGCCTGAAACAACGCTTCCCCAAGCTTCCGGAAGCGCTGGGCAAGCCCGGCGCCTACATGCCTGCCATTATGCCGGAACGCCTGGCCGCGCTGGACCCCTACAAGCAGGTGCCGGAAGTCATCGGCAGCGGCCCGTTCCGCTATCTGAAGGATGAGCGGCTACAGGGCGTGCGCAACGTCTACGCCAAGTTTGAGGGCTATGTGCCGCGCCCGAACGGCACGCCGGACCGCGCCGCCGGCCCCAAGATCGTGCATTTCGAACGCGTGATCTGGACCACGATGCCGGACCAGGGCGTGGCGCTCGCCGCCCTGCAGAAGGGCGAGCAGGACTGGTGGGAATATGCGTCCCCGGACCTGCTGCCCGTCATCCGCCGCCAGCGCGATCTGCGCGGGGAGGTGCTGGAGACGGAAGGCAACTTCATGTTCATCCGCTTCAACCACCTGCATCCGCCGTTCAACCGGCCGGAAATGCGCCAGGCACTCCTGCGCGCGGTGGACCAGGAGGATTTCGTCGCCGCGGTGGGCGGCGGCAACCCGGAACTCCAACGCACCGGCGTCGGCTTCTATCCGCCTGACATGCCGGACGGCACCCAGGCCGGGCTGGACAGGATCAGGCCTGCCTACACGCCGGTACAGGCCCGTGCCGCGCTGGCTGCCGCCGGCTACAAGGGGGAAAAGATCATCCAGATTTCTCCCGCCGACTACCCGAACGTGCGCGCCGCCAGCGAGGTGCTGGCCGACCTGCTGAAGAAGATCGGCATTAATCTGGACTACATCAGCGTCGACTGGTCCACGATGACGCAGCGCGTGATCAAGAAGGACCCGCCTGAGAACGGCAGCTTCCACCTGCACATGCTGAATGTGCCATGTCTCTCCGTTGCCTCGCCGCTGGTGAATTCCCGCCTGCGCGGCACGGCGTCCGAGGAATCCGGCTGGTACAACAGCCCGCGCTATGAGGAACTGCGCGGCGAGTGGTTGCTGACCGAGACTCCGGAGGACCAGAAGCGCAAAGCAGAGGCATTGCAACTGGAATGCCTCGCCTCCGTTCCGCAGGCGCCATGCGGTGTCACGCTGCAACCCGCCGCGTGGCGCGCGGACCTGGAAGGCGTGTTGGGCGGCGTGCCGAAGTTCTGGAACGTGCGGCGCAAGACCTGACCGGCGCTCAGCCGGCCGCCGTTCCGAATTCCCGCGCCAGCAGCGCGTAGGACCGGCGCCGCGCCTCCGGGTCGTGCGTGGTGGTCAGCAGGGCGATTTCTTCCACGCCATGGCTTTCCCCCAGCATCCGCAGTTTCTCCGCCACCTGGGACGGGGTGCCGAAGATGTGGCGGCCGCGGATCTTCTCCAGGCGCATGTGGTCGGATTCCGTATAGGCATGCGCCGCGGCTTCGTCCGGGCTCATCAGCGGGGCGAACACGCCGCGGTCCCGCAGCAATCGCGCCAGGGCGCGGGACTGGAACAGGCGGGTTGCCTCTTCCTCCGTGTCCGCCGCCAAGGCCCAGATGCACACGGCGCCATGCGGCTCAGGGTGTCGTGGGCTGGGCCGGTAGGTCTTGCGATATACATCCAGCGCCTGTTCCGCCCCGCGCCCGTCGGTAATGAAGCTGGCGAAGCAGTACGGTAGTCCGAAATAGGCGGCGACCTGCGCGCCATAGTCGGAACTGCCCAGCAGCCACACCTCCGGCAAATGCGGCCCCTGCGGCTGTGCCTGGATATCCCGGAACGGGTGGCCTTCCACCAGTTTCTCTCCGGCCAGCCAGTGGACCAGGTCGCGCACCTGCGCCGGAAAATGCTCCGCCGCGGTATCCGCCGCTGGGTTCAGCGCATAGGCAGTGCGCCCGTCGGACCCCGGCGCCCGCCCCAGCCCCAGGTCCACCCGCCCAGGCGCTATCGCCTCCAGCACGCGGAACTGCTCCGCCACCTTCAGGGATGAATAGTGCGGCAGCATGATCCCCGCACTGCCGATGCGAATACGGCTGGTGGTGGCGCCGATCGCCGCAAGCAGCACTTCCGGCGCGGTCCCGGCGATGCTGTCCGAATTATGGTGCTCCGCGCACCAGTAGCGGTGATAGCCCAGTGCCTCGCAATGCTGCGCCAGGGCGATGCTCTCGCGGATGGAGGCGTCCGGGGAGCGGCCGGTGACGATGGTGGACTGGTCAAGGACGGAAAGGCGGAGCGTCATGCGGCTAGCCCGTTCAGAAACTTACATGCCCAAATGTCGCACGAAGGGCGGCATAAACAAGCCCGCCCACCAGGAACCCCACCACGGTGCCGTTGATGCGGACATATTGCAGGTCCTTTCCGACGCGTAGTTCGATCCGCTCCGTTATGGTCGCAGCGTCCCAGCGGCCGATCACGCCGGCGATGAAATCCGCTATCTGCCCGCGCGCCGTGGGCAGCAACGCGTTGGCGATGCCGGCGGTGGCGGTCTGTACCCCGGCCCGGGCGGACGGGTCGTTGGCCAGCATGTTGCCCAGGTTGGCGAAGGCGCTCTCGAAGAACGCCACGGTACGGCCGCTCGGCCGGGCCGCATCGGCTTCCAGCGCCACGCGCAGCCGCGCCCACACATCCCACATCCAGGCCTGCACGGTGGGGTGCGCCACCACCCGGCGCAGCGCCGCGCCGATTTCGGCCGCGCGCTCGGGATCGGATTCCATCCGGGATATCTCCCGCCGTGCCCACTCATCGAACGCCTGGCGGATTTCCGAGCCGTCCGGGCTGATCTTCTCCAGTTCCGTGTTCACCGCCGCCAGCGCCCGGCGTGCGATGGTCGCGCCCAGTGCCCAGCCCACCAGCCGCCCGCCCTGCTCGCGCACCCGTTCGGCGATGGCGGCGCGCAAATCCTCCTCCTTGGCGGCCAGCATGGTTTTCAGTTCGCCTATCAGGAAATTCAGCACCTCCTGGTGCCGTCCGCTCTCGATCAGCCCGCGCAGGGCGCGCGCCACCACCTGCCCCGCGCCCGGCCCGCCCAGGATGCGCGGCGCGATGCGGGCCACCAGCTTGCGCGCGCGCCCATCCTCCACCGTTGCCAGCAGGCGGGGCAGGGATGCGGCCAGGGCTTCGGCCGCCGGGCGCGTGGCAATGGGGTCCGAGAGGAAACGGCGCAGCAATTCGGGGAAATCCAGCCGGTCCAGTATGCGGCCCACCTCGTCCCTGGCGAACACATGCGTGGCGACGAAATTGCCCAGTGACTGGCCCAGCTTGTCCTTCTGGCGCGGGATGATGGCGGTGTGCGGGATGGGCAGGCCGAGCGGGTGGCGGAACAGGGCAGTTACCGCGAACCAGTCCGCGATGCCGCCGACAAACCCCGCCTTGGCCGCCGCCTGCAGCAGGTCCGTGCCGTAACTGGGAGGCATGGCGTATGTGGCCATGGTCAGCGCGGCCATCAGCACCAGCAGCCCCGTGGCGAAGGCCTTGTGGCGGGCCAGCACGCGACGGGCCTCGGCGTCCTGGTCCTCTGCAGCCGCCATGTCGGGGGTGGGGTCCATCCGGGTGTTCACCGCATCGTTTATGGGGTGGCCGCGTGACCGGACAAGGGTTCCGGCGGTAAGCCGGCTTGACGCAACTGGCCTCGCCGGGTGCTACTGGACCGGCAATTTCCGATGTGGGAGCGGGTGATGAAGGTGCGTCTGGTGGTTAGTTTTCGGGCTCTGCCCGGCAAGGGCAACGAATTGGCGGCGGTGTATCGGGACCGCTGCGCCGAGGTGCGCAAGGAACCTGGCTGCGACCAGTTCGAGGTGTTCCAGAGCGCCTCCGACCCCGACAGCTTCACTCTGCTGGAACTCTGGGCGGACCAGGCGGCGCTGGACGTGCATGCGGAAGTGAACAAGACCCGCGCACCCCTGCCGCCCGGCCTGCGCGCCGAGGGCGGGTCCCGCGAGGACTACGCCTACAACCGGGTGCGCTAGGCACCCGGCTGCAAGCCACGCCAAACTACATCCGGCAAACGCCGCACAGCTTGTTGCCGTCCGGGTCGCGCATATAGGCCAGGAACACCTGACCGGCGCCGGCCTGGCGCGGTCCCGGCGGGTCCTCGATGGAGGTGCCGCCGTTGTCGGTGCCTGCCTTGTGCCAGGCCTTGCCCATCTCCGGGCTGGCCATCTTGAAGCCGATCGTGCCGCCATTGGCATGGCAGGCCGGCTTGCCGTCGATCGGCGGGGTCACCATGAAGCGCCCGCCATCGTGGGCGTAGATCAACCGGCCTCGCGGGTCTGTGGTACCCGGGGCTGCGCCCAAAGCGGCGAAGACCGCATCGTAGAACTTCTTGGACCGGGCAATGTCGTTGCTGCCGACCATGATGTGGCTGAACATGTTTCCTCTCTTTCGTCACGCTGGCGGGGGAATTTCCCCCGGGTGCGCAGAGAAACATGCCCCCACGCCGGCGGGAAGCCCCTGCAGGGGGCGCCTCGCCTCGCTTTGTCCTTCCCTCCGGGAAAAGTGACGTTATAATATAACTATGGTTGATCCCCTCGCCCCCACATCCGGCGCCGGACCCCGCCTGGCATTGGCGGCGCTTGTTCTGGCTGGGGTCTGGACCGTGGTCGCCTGGGCCATGGCGGCATAGGGCGAGACCGTGATCCGCCTGAACAATCTTGTCCTGAGCCATGAACGCCATGCGGCGGTGCATCACCTGTCCGGAACGTTCGCGGAAGGCAGCCTCACCGCCATTGTTGGCCCGAACGGTGCCGGCAAAACCACTTTGCTGCGGGCGCTGGCCGGCCTGCATCGGCCGGATGAGGGCAACATCGATCTCGGCGGCCTTCCCTGCGTTGAAGTCGGGCTGCTGCCGCAGGCCAGCCAGTTGGAACGCGGCTTCCCGCTCACCTGCCGGGAGGTGGTCGCCCTGGGCCTGACGGGCCGGGCCGGCGTCCTGCGCGCCATCACTCCCGCCATGCTGGAAGCTGCGGAAGCGGCCCTGCGCCGGGTTGGCCTGGCCGGCTTCGCCGCACGGCCCATCGGCAGCCTCTCCACCGGCCAGTTCCAGCGCGTGCTATTCGCCCGCCTGATCGCGCAGGATACGAAGGTGGTGTTGCTGGACGAGCCGTTCACCGCCCTGGATGCCCGCACCGCGGCAGACCTTCTGGGTGTGGTTCTGGGCTGGCACAAGGCCGGCAAGTCGGTG
>Ga0315912_10006506_pt1 | contig 10429 bp, 10 predicted proteins | sample VfabasoilMG_FD_204469 | JGI IMG/M metagenome (GOLD analysis project Ga0315912, IMG submission 204469) | Garden soil microbial communities collected in Santa Monica, California, United States - V. faba soil | ecosystem: Environmental > Terrestrial > Soil > Garden | place: USA: California... | reverse complement strand
GAGCCGGATTCCCCGAGCACCAGCACCGGTCGCTGGTGGGCCGCCGCACGATCCATCTGCAGATACAGGCGGCGTATGCCATCGCTGCCGCCGATCAGACCGTGCTGGTCGACGGGGGCATCCCCCGGCAGGGTCAGATGCAAGAGCAGCAGCACGCGCTGCGCGAGATCGAGCAGCACGCCGCGTTCGAGTTGCTCAGCAGCCAACTCCAGCGAGGCGTTGAGCGGCTGCCCGTCCACGCTCACGCTCGACGCCGAGCCGCTCGCCTCGACGCAGAGCTTGCCGCCCCCAGAGGACAACCACACCGACTTTCGGCTGATGAAGCTATCGGTGAGCGGCGCGGCGGCGCTGGCGGAGACGTGGTGAAACTCGGGAGAAATCCGCGACACACTCACGCGTTGCCCCATCAACAACCCGACGGGTGTCGCGCGGGCCCCGATCCGGGAGGGATCGGGATGAGACACGATGGTGAGCGTGGGCACGCGCACGGGAGCGCCCCGCTCGCTTCTCGGCAAGGGCTGGCGTGTGTCGTCGTCGAGGGTCGAGGGCAGTCCGGACACAGCGTGCAGGGTAGCGCCCCGCAGGTTCGTTTGACAACGACGGCAGCGGGGGGGGCGCGTTGCCCGGCTGCCGCGGTGAACAGTTCAGCAACGGTCCACGCACGCTCGCGGCAACCCCGATCCACGCTCGGGAGCGCTCCAGAGCGCCCGAAGATGCCTGGCACGTCCCTTGCTGATGCCGAGCCAATGCCGATGCACTGGCGAAGGGACGAGGTGAGCATGAGGTTGGAGAAGCAGGGGTGTGGGGTGTGGGGTGTGGTTGGTGGCTTCGCGCCATCCCCGCGGCTCCTGGCGATGATCGCCGCGATCATCACCTGGGGCGTCTCTAGCAGTGCACAGACCCCGCCGGCGTCGCCGGCGGCTGCAGCGCCAGCATCCTCAGTTGCAGAAGAGCCGGGAGGCATCCGCGCCGTGCTCGGCGCAGGTGCGCTGTACGTGCCGACGGAAGAACCGGTGGCGGCCTTCTCACTGAGTGTGGGCCTGACCCGGCCGAGCGCGCGCTGGGAAAACAAACTGCTGCTCACCGGCGTGCAAGTAGACGATACGCACACCAGGACTCGGGGCTTCTTGCTCCATGCGGAGTCCTTGTACGCAGTCGGCCCCGTATACAGTCTCGGTTTCGGTGTGGGCTTCGGTTACATGGACTTCAAGAGCATTGACGATGGCTGGGACGACGACTCCGCTGCGGTGGCGGTGTACGCGGTGCCCGTCGCGCTGCGCTTGCACCCTCAGCTCCAGCTGACGTTGAACACGGGGGCCATTCGCCTCTTTTCCCACGATGTGCGGCCATGGGGGTACCTCGGTCTGCTGTTGACGCTCTAAGGAAAGGACGATCGAGAGTGGCCTATATGAGATTAGTGGTGGTTGCCCTCTGGGTGGCGAGTGCCGTCGCTTGCAGTGGTTCGGAAGAGGATGGACCGCTGGCTTGTGTGTACGAGCGCTCCTCCACGAGCTGTTCTGGCTCGGGCTTCGGTCCCTACGAGGAGGAATGCCTCGACGTGCAGTATCCCAAGGATGGGCTCACGCCCGACGGTTGGTGCGACATCATCACCTCGGACTCATCGGAGTGCGCATCGAGCTGCTGCCTGAGCTATCGGTACCGGAACCCGAGGGGAGAGTACGGCACCTGCGAAAAGCTGGGTTTCTAAGCACGCCACCGACTGCGTAGTCCCCTACGAAGGAGTAGCTAGAATGGACACCAGAGAAGCTACGACGAAAGATCTCCAACCCAATACGGTTCTCCCGCACCCGCCGCGGTGGCGCAGCCGAAGCGGGTTCAGCCTCGGTGCGGAGGCGCTGGCGAGTGCATCTGGCGCCGCGAAGCAGCCATCGCTCAGGAGGCAGCACGCCGTCTGGCTGTTCATCACGGGCGCGGCTCTGGCTTGTGGGGCACTCGGCGGCGCCGCAAATGAGGACTACGGCGAAACGGACGAGGAAGAGAGCAGCAGCTCCGCCAGCTCCGGCGAAGCTTCGGAAGAAGGCAGCGCGGCGACGGTTGGCGCAGAGGATGACAGCAAGCCGTCGTGCACCGATCTACGGACGGGAACGCAGCAGGCGATCCAATATGAAAGCGTCCTCTGTACCGCCGCGACGCCCTCCGTGGTGGTTCGCATCTCCGCGGGTGGCCTGGTTGAGTCCATCGGCGGCAGCGCCTGTACGTTTCTGGAGCCCGGTTACGAGTGCTATGAAACCAATCCCGATGAGTACCTGTGTGGCGGCTGCCAGTTTCGGGTTCAGGCGGAGACCTTGGATGGACGCACACCCGTCGTCTGGACGATAGCGCCCAGCTCTTGCCAGATGGCGGGCTGCGCGGCGTATTGCTGCACCGACGATGGCATCGTGTTTGGAAAGAACTATGCGCTGCAGCAGCGTCCCCCCGGCAGCAGCAGCGGCAGCAGCGGCGGCTCTGCCTGTTCGGAGTGCATATCGAGCTGCCGGGGCCTGCCGAGCTGTTGCACGGGAACGGGTTGCATCTGCGATAGTGCGTGCCCATGAACGACTGCGTGCCATGCGCCACGTACTGGAGTAGCCCGGTGTTCAGCCTCTGCAGCCTTCACGCTCTCGAGGAGTCCTGTCTCGCGATCTAGCCCCCGTTTCGACCGGACACCTTTCCGAAGGAGTCCAAGATGTCGAAAACAGAAATGATTCAGCCCGGGGATGGCGGGCAAAGCGCCGCGCACGGTGACGCGCCCCGTCGGCCCCGCAGGGGCGTGACCTCCGAAGGCCCACACCTCGGGACAACGAACAGGACTGCTGCCTACTCGCGGCAGAGCGGGCCGCCCCTGTGCTGAGCTCGGGCACGCCGCCTTGACAAAGCCGCCCCGGCGCCCCATGAACGAGTTCAGTGAACTAGTTCATCTGAATGACGAGGCAGACTCAGAAGGAGGCCACGCGGGCGCGGATCCTGGAGGTGGCACGGCTCCACTTCGAGCGGGATGGCTTCGAGGTGGCCAGCATCCGTGCCATCGCCGAGGAGGCAGAGGTCGCCTCGGGCACCGTCTTGCTGCATTTCACGGACAAGACGAGCCTGTTGCATGCCGCCCTGCATGACGACCTGGAGGCCGCCATCGAGCGCAGCCTGGGCGCGCCCAGCCGCGGCAAGCTGCTGGCGCGGCTGAGCGCGGTAGTGCGCCCATTCTACGCCTACTATGAGGCGCGGCCTCGGCTGTCGAAGGTGCTGCTGCGCGAGTCCTTGTTGGCCAAGCCGCCCTGGCGCGAGCGCTTCAGCGCGCAGGCGCTGAGAGTGACGGCACACGTCGCCGAGCTGGCGGAGCAGGCCAAGGCCAGCGGGGAGTTGTCGCCGGTGACGCACGCGCAACTGTTCGCGACAGCCTTTGCCTCCTTCTACTACTTTGCGCTCATCGGCTGGGTGCAGGAAGGCGTAGCGGCGCCCCTGCCGTTGTTCGAGGCGCTGATGGCCCAGCATATCGCTGCGGCCAGCCCTCGGCAGGCGCCGGCTGCTGCGCGGCGCTCGCGCCGCTGAGGTCCGCATGGCAGCGAAGGCTAGAAGCATGAACGACCGAACCTCCTCTCGACCTGCCCCCCGCGCCCCGCTGGGCGACAAGCTGCGAGTCGTAGCTGGCAGTCTGCTCTTCCTGGTGCTCGCCATCCTGCGGCGGCTGCTGGGACAGCGGCGCCGCCCGGGCTGGGGCCTGCAGCTGGAGGCGCTCATTGCCGCGTATCGCGGCTCCTGGTCGGTGATGCCTGCGCTGGGCATCGTGCGCTGGCGCAACGTGGGAGAAGCCATGAGCCCGCTACAAACCGACGGGCTCGAGCCTCGCTTCGTTCGCATCGGGAGCGGAGCGAGCGAGATCGAGGGCGTGTGGCTCGAGCCGCCGGTGCCCGCCGGGAGCGGCGCGCAGGCACCGGTGCTGTTGTACTTTCACGGCGGGGGCTTTTGTTTCGCCTCGCTGCGCACCCACGGCACTCTGATCGGAGCGCTGGCGCGTGCCGCGCGCACGCGCACGCTCGCCTTCGACTACCGACTGGCGCCGGAGCACCCGGCCCCCGCCGCGCTCGAGGACGCACTGGCGGCGTATCGCTACCTGCTCGCGCAGCAGGTGCCCGCCCGGCGCATCGTGCTCGCGGGAGACTCGGCGGGGGGTACGCTGGTGCTCAACACGCTGCTGGCGCTGCGCGACGCGGGCGAGCCGCTGCCCGCCGCCGGGGTGGCCCTCAGTCCCTGGGTGGATCTCAGCTGCTCGGGCGAGAGTTTCCAGACGAACGCGGCCTTCGACTTCGTGGGCGCAGAGCACTGCCTGTTGGCTGCGGAAAGCTACCTGGCGGGCGCCGATCCGCGAAGCCCCGACCTGTCCCCGCTGTTTGCCGAGCTGCAGGGCCTGCCGCCTCTGCTCGTGCACCTGGGGGAGGCCGAGACGTTGCGGGACCAGGTGCTCCGCTTCGTGACGCGCGCCCGGGAGGCGGGCGTCGACGTGCAGCTTGCCGTGTACCCGGACATGGTGCACGTCTGGCACATGATGCGCAGTGCGACGCCCGATGCCCAGCGCGCGATCGACGAAGTGGGTGCCTTCGTGCGCAAGCACGGCAACTAGCGGTCACGGGAAAGCAGGTCCCCTTCATGCCCCGAGGGCTCAGGGAATTGCGGCGTGAAACAGCAGTTGGGTTAGGGGCAGCGGTCCCCACGGCGTGCTCTTCGGCACGCAGATGTCATAGCGGCTGAGCCCGGCTGGCTCGAGCCTGACCTTTTGCGCCCCTGCTCCGTGGGCTATCGATTCGCGAAAAGCCGGCCGAGTGCCCAGCGCGACCCAACATTCCCCGCGGAAGGGGGCGCCGTGCTTGACGCGCCGGAGTCCTGTCAGCGAAGACAGGGGCATGCTGCCGTTCCGCGGAGTGGGTACCGGGGTTTTGGCGCTACTGGCGCTGGGCTGTAGCGATCGCGACGGGAGCCGGCAGACCGCCGGAGCTGACGGCAGCCCGCTCACCCTGGTGACGTTCAACGCAGCGATCGGCGTAGGGCTCGCGCCCTACGCGGAGCAACGGCTAGACGCCATCGAGCGCGAGTTGCCTGCGCTGGGTGCGGATGTCATCTGCCTGCAGGAGCTGTGGCAGCCCGACGATCTGGAGCGGCTGGCGAGCAACCTGGCCAGTGAGTTTCCGTACTCCCATCGCTCGGTGCAGACCAGCGAGACCTCACAGCCCGCGCGCTGCACCGACAGCGAGGCCATGTTGCTGCTGGAGTGCCTGAACACCAACTGCGCCGACGTGGAAAACGCCGGTCTGCCGCTGTGCGCCATCGCCAACTGCGCCGGCGCTTTCACGCAGACCGCCCAGCCCTGCCAGCAATGCGTGGTCGCCAACCAGGCCGCCCCCGACGTGACCACGTTGATCGACCTGTGCTCGGCCGACGACGGCAGCGCGCAGGCCTTCGAGGCGCAGACCGGGCTGCTGTTGTTGTCCAGGCTCCCGCTGGCGAAGCTGGACTACCTGCCACTCGAGTCATCGCTGGCCGACCGTGGCGTGCTCGGCGCGAGCGTGCCGAGCGGGGGCGGCTCGATCGACGTGTACTGCACGCACCTCGCCGCCTCGCTGGGCGAGGTGCCGTACACGGGAGCGTACGGCTCGTGGCAGGGCGAGCGCCGGGCGCAGATCGAGCAGTTTTTGCCCTGGGTCGAGCAGACGCGCGCCACGGGCAGCAGAGCCGTGTTGCTCGGTGACATGAACTGTGGCCCCGGCACATCGCTGGCTCGAGCCGCCAGCCCGGACGCGTTTGCGCTCTTCAGTGACGCCGGCTTCGTCGATCCGTATGCCGAGGGTGACGGGCGCTGCACCTTCTGCGGTAACAACCCCCTGAACGGCCCCGGCGATGACGCCGAAGCCAATGACCCCGACGAAGGCGCGCTGATCGACCACGTGCTCTTGTCGGGCTTTGCCGACGCGCCCGTGGTCGCCGTCAACCGCGTGCTCGACGACGAGATCACCATCAGCGATGGCGGTAGCGACATCGTCAGCGCATACTCCGATCATTACGGCGTCCAGGTGATGGTGTCATGGGCGGAGCCGGCGCGGTGAAGCACCACTGCACGGCTGGCGCTGGCTGCGCCGCTCTGACGCTGCTCATCGCGCTGCAAAGTCTGGCGCAGGGCGGCCTCGTAGAGCCAGCGCCCGTCGTCTCGGCGGGCGACCATGCCGGACACTTCCGGCTCGGTTTGCGTACCGGTTACGGCTTGCCCATCGGGCGCTACGCCGACGTGCGCACCATCGCCACCTTCCGCGACCAAGACGTCAACGCCCTCAGCGACGATACCTACGGTGTCATCCCCTTCTGGCTCGACGCAGGCTACTGGATCACGCCCCGACTGTTGCTGGGCGCCTACTTCGCTTTTGGCATCGTGCTGCCCAAGGTGGCCCCCGCCAGCAACCCGCTGAGCGGCGGTTGCCCCGAAGGCGTGGACTGCACCGCCATCGGCTTGCGTGCCGGTATCCAGGCCGAGTACGCCTTCGCTCCCGGCGCCGTCACGCAGCCGTGGCTCGCGCTCGGCCTCGGCTACGAGTGGGTCGACACCACCATCCAGGATCGCGACATCGGGCTGGTGGTGAAGTCAATGCATCGCGGCCCGGAGCTGCTCCAGCTCTCCGGCGGCGCGGACTTCTCCCTGTCTCCTCTTTTCGGTCTCGGCCCCTTCGCGACCCTCTCCGCGCTCCAATACAGCGACTGCAGCTTCGAGCTGTCGGGCACAGAACAACCGTGTGAGATCGACGACGGCGCCTGGCACGGCTGGATCCTGCTCGGCGTGCGCGGCACGCTGGCGTTGTAGGATCGTCGGACCCCTGCCTCCTCCCGCTGCGGCAGCGCCGCCTGCTCGATGCCTGGAGGCCGTAGAATAGCGCGAGAGCGCGGTCCGCGGAAAGTATTGGCGATGGCCCGTGTGCCGGACGAGCAGGCGTTTACTTCGACCTTAGCCCCGATGGGTCACAGTAGTAGAACGGGCCGACTGGAGCGTCGATGGCGTCACCTATCGAAGGAACGGGCTTGAACAGCGTGCTCCATTGGGATTGGCGTAGATCGAACAGCCGTTGTGGATTGCGGTCGGGATCGTTTGGAATTTCCCACTTGCGAGGATCGTAGAGCCACAACCCAACCAGCCCGATGAGCAACGTTTGGGCCATCGCAGCAACGACAGCCGTCTTCTTCCAACTCTTCCAACTGTTCGAAACGGCGGTCGGTGTGCACCGCACCAGCAACGCAATCCCGAGCCACGTGGAGATCCCGAGCAAGCGCGGTCCAAACGCCAGGCCGCCCCACCATTTGTAGAAGAGCGAGCACAGCACCAGTTGGGCCACGAGCGCCGCCGCGAGCGCGACATGGGCGGGCCGTTCCGGCGCTGGCCTGCCGTAGCAGAGCCCGATCGCCAGCAAGACTACGGGTGCGAAGAGGACGAGTCCCCGGGCGGGGCTCGCCAGCAGCCCCAGGAGCGCCAGCGCGAAATGGCCAGGATTGGCGTTCAACACACTGTCCGTTGCCAGCTGGTTGGCAGCCCATTGCCCCACCGGCCACAACTGATCGTAGTACCAGAGGTTCCACGAGCCCAGCGCCACCGAGGCGACGACCAATCCGAGAAGTGATATCGCGAGCGAGCCGAGACCGATTCGATCGCGCTGAACTTGCAATAGCGCCTGTATCGAGATCCCGATGGCCAACAGGACATCGGGAGGCCGCAACCAAGCCGCCATCACCGCCGAGGTGAGGGCCACGGCCAACAGCCGAGGGAAGCGCGAACACCAGGCCGCCATGGCGAAGGCTAACATGAAAAATGGCAAGGCCGCGGTCTGTTGCCAGAGCCCTTGGCCCAAGGTAGCTGCGCCGGCAAACGACAGCCCCGCCGTGGCTGCGGCCCCCACCGCCCACGGCCACGACGCCGTTGCCAACAGGCCGATCGCCAGCAGTACCGCAGAACTCGCCACCGCAGTGCTGGCGGCGAACCGCGCGCGTGACTGCAGCATCCGGTCGTCGAGCAATCGGCCATGCTCGACCTGCGCGAAGAATGGCCAACCTAGCCAGCCGGGGCCGGGGCCAAAGATGGAGGCGATCGAACCCTGATCCGTGGTGAGCCGTGCGTAGTAGGGGAGGCGCCCCTTTTCTGCGCGCCTGCGCAGCCAATCGATCATCGCGAGATCCGAACGGCCATCACAGGCGAGTGTCACCATGGCGAGCCGCCCCGCAACCGTATCGCCGCCCTGCGGTCGCAACGGCGCGCTCGTCGCAGCGGCGAACACGAAGGCGAACAGGCAAAGCAACAACCCGGCAGGCTTGAGACTCGTGGCCGACGCCCGACCGTCTCGCACAGCACTACCGCTCACGAATCTCAGTATACAGGACGCGGCATCGAACGTTGGTAGAAGAGGCCAGCGTGGACCGTCGAACCCAGCGCGAATGCCGCAGCAACGCCAGTACGCGTAGACGGTACGGCTCCGCTTCGCTAACGAGCTTGCCTACCGCTCTTGGCGAGCGCCGCGTGCGCGTGTGCGCCCGAGTGGCAACAGGAGCAGCAGCCAGGCGAGGGGTGCCCGCAGATCGGCCGCGAAAAAGCATGGAGTTTGTGCAAGCTGTGCCAAACCCTTGCACGGTGGCACAGCATGGCGCCCATCCCGGCGGGGCGCTCGAGCTCGTCAGTGCGGTTTCGGCAGGCCGCGGGTGAGCAAGCACAGCTCGAGGTAGATGGCCTCGTGAAGACCCGCGAGGGTGATCGCTCGGGCTAGCAAGTCGGCTCGCTCGGCTCTGGACCACGGCTCACGCTGGGTCGAGGGGGCAGCCCCGCGCGCATGCGCCATGCCCAGGAGAGAGCCGAGGTGACCTGCAAGCGGCTCCAGATCGGCTCGTTCGAGGCGACGTAGGTTCAGCTTGTCTTCCTGCGGGGTCAGGCGGCGCACCAGCATGCTGAGCCCGGCGAGCTCCGCCGTGGCCAGCATGAGCGGCGGCCGCTCCAGACAGGCCATCGACGCTCGCTCGACCCTGGCTGCGCCGACCGTTGCCGGCGGACCGAGGAGCGCTGCGGCCGCCGGCGGCCACTGCTCCTTCAAGTCGAAGATCCATCCGCCGTCGACGCCGCCTTTGCCGCGCGTGAGCACCGCCAGCCGGAGAACGCCGAGACTGCCGGTGCCCGCGACACGAAAGGCGACGTCCACCACCTCCAGCTGTTCTGGGGCCGGTCTTTCGTGCGGAGCCAACCGGCTCAGGTACGTGGCGAGCGCCCCCGGCACCGCCGCCACGAGGTCTCGCGGTACGTCCCGATAGCGCGAGCCGCGCTCGAAGCGACGCTTGCCTTGCTCGACCACCGTCCGGTCGTCGAGCAACTCCTGCTTCGAACGGGTCGCGACCCGGTTCACCAGGGCCACGACGGGAGCCGGCGCCGGCAACGAGCCCGCGCCTTCGAACGCAGAAGCTACATGGCTGTCGATCAGCTTCTCCGACAAGCCGAGCACCGCCGTCCCGTCCACGCCCAACTCGCGCCCGGCCAAGATCAAGCTCGTGGTGAGCCGCAAGACATCCCAGCGCCACGGCCCCTCGACGGCCTGGTCGAAGTCATTCAAGTCGAAGACGCTCTTTTTGCGAGGCAGCCGTTCATCCGCGGGGGCCGCCGGGCGAAAGGCCCCGAAATTTTCCAGGTGCGCGTCGCCTACGATCCAACCGCTAGCGGACGAGTCCCCTGCCGGCTCGCGATCCGCCGCGAGCATCTCGTAAAAGAGCTGCGCGTTGCCACGCAGGAACGCGAGCGGCGAGCCGCTGGTTCGCGTGAGCGTGTGTGCGAACAGGAAGGGAAACCGCAGCGTGCGTTCCCGCACGATCTGAAGTTGCCTCTCGGCGAGACGCCGCGCCTCCATCCCTTGCATCCGGGACAGGGTAGCGTGGCCAGGACCAGGGGGATAGCGCTCTCGGTCACGGAGCGCCATGGATCAGGCCCGGTCCGTGTGCCCCCTATCCGCGCGTCTCAGCCCTTGCTGCCCTTGATCGGACGAGCACGTCGCCGCCCCAGCGCGAACGCGAGCGGCAACGCGGCCACGGCGAGCCAGTGGGGTGCGCCCGCGGCAGGCGCCGGAGTGGACGCGGCGCAAGCCTGCGCAGAGACGCGGCGAGGCTGACGTTCGGGCGGGAGGGCCGCACGTCGTTCCTGCTCCGCGGCGAGTCGCTCCTCTTCTGCGAGCCGCTCCCGTTCCGCCTGCAACGCGATGACCTGCTCGGCAGAGGGCAGCTCCAGCGGCACCGCCTCGAGCCAGGAGGAGATGTTCCCCGCGAGGTCGAACGCCGCGAAGCGCCCCTGCGCGCTCTCCCCGCTGGGCCACACGGTACAGTCTGCGATGCCGACATGCAGGTCGCCGGTGTCGCTGATCCAGTCCACGACGGGCTTCCTCGT
>Ga0315912_10006505_pt1 | contig 10431 bp, 8 predicted proteins | sample VfabasoilMG_FD_204469 | JGI IMG/M metagenome (GOLD analysis project Ga0315912, IMG submission 204469) | Garden soil microbial communities collected in Santa Monica, California, United States - V. faba soil | ecosystem: Environmental > Terrestrial > Soil > Garden | place: USA: California... | reverse complement strand
GCGCTCAAGCCGGCGACTGGAGGACGATCTCTGCGACGAGTCGCGCGTCGCCGTCGAGGTGCAGCATGGACACCTCTCCCTTCGTGAACGAGACGGTCACTCGCGGCTTCCCGACGCGCGGCGCGAACGCGAAGACCCGTGCGCCGCGGCGCGGTCCCGCGTGGAGCGCGAGCGCGAGCGCGACCGCCGCGCAGCCCGTGCCGCTCGAGAGCGTCTCGCCCTCGACCCCGCGCTCCCAGGTGCGCAGGCGTATCGCCTGGCGGGGGCGCGGTCGCTCGTAGAACGCGACGTTCGCGCCTTCCTCGAAGGCCAAGAAGTGGCGCAACGGCGGCGCGACGCGGGGGAGATTGAGAGCATCGACGTCATCGACCACGACCACCACGTAGGGCACTCCCACGACGGCGTAGTCGCCGGTGGGCGCCGGCGCGCCCTTCGGCAGCTTCACGCCGCTCCGCACGTCGTCGGGCCAGCCGATCTCGACGCCGACGCGCGCGACGTCACCGTCCTGAAGGACATGTGCCTTGCGAATCCCGGAGGCCGTTTCGAGCCGCACGCCTCCAGCACGGGATGCGCCGAGCCGGTGCAGCAGCAGCGCGGCGCAGCGCGCGCCGTTGCCGGAGAACGCCGCCTGCGAACCATCTGCGTTGCGCAGCATGAAGCGGGCGGTCGCCGTATCCGAGGGGAGCAGCGTCACGAGCCCGTCCGCGCCGATGCCCTCGCGCCGATCGCAGAGCGCGCGAGCCACGGCCCATGGGGCCTCGTCGCCCGAGTCTCGCGCGTCGGCCACGAGGAAGTCGTTGCCGCTCGCGATCAGCTTGAACAGCCGCGCGCGCCCGGAGCTCACGGCGCCGTGCCGACCGTCACGCGCGCCGGCGCCGAGCGCTCGCTCTCGTTCTCCGGCACGGCGCGATCGTAGGCGGTCACGGCGTACTCGTAGGCCGCGCCGCCGCGGGCCGTCGCGTCCGTGAAGCTCGCGCTCTGGAGCGGGCGCGCGTCCACGCGCTCCCACGTGCCGCCGACTTCCTGCCGGTAGACGTGGTAGCCGCCGAAGTCGGGGACGTCCGTCGGCGCCCAGATGAGCGTCACCGCCGTGCCGACGTCGGCGACCGCGCGCAGGCTCTGCGGCGCAGGCGGCGCGAAGACGTCGTGGTAGGTGACGCCCACCTCGGGCGCCGCGTCGCTCTCGACAGAGCGCTCGCTCCCGATGATGGCCGTGCGGAGGAGGTAACGATAGGACGTGCCCTCGCTGACCTGCGGCTCACGGAACGGCGGGCCCGGCATGGGCTGCGGGTTCGAGGGCGTCGCAGGGAAGGGATCGGCCTCGAGCGCCCGATAGATGTTCACGCCCCACTTCTCGCCCTCGGGCGGAGCTTCCATCGTCCAGGACACCTCGATGCCATTCGCGACGAGCTTCGCTGCGACGTTTCCGGGCGGCGCCGGTGTTGCGACGGCGGTGAACGGAGCGATGTTCGAGAGCGTGCCGGAGCGCTTCACGTCCGTCGCGAGAACGAGCGCGACCTCCTGCGCTCCGTCGATGCCCTCGGGGATCGGCACCAGCAGCTCGGGGATGGGCAGCGCGAGGATCTCGAAGAGGTCCTGCCCCGACAGCTTGATGAGCATCGTCGCGCCGCCGGTGAAGTCCTTCAGCGGGATGGCGGAAACCTCCGTGCCTTCGCCGGGCTTGGGAGCCGGGGGCTTCGGGGGTGCTGCGGGCGCCTTCTGCTCGTCGCCGGCGGAGGTGCGCGGGACCGGTCGCATCCAGAGCTCCACGTCGCGCGGCTGGTAGTCCACGCTCTCGACGCCCTCGCGCACGGGAAGCGTGAACCGCGCGCGCAGGCTCGACCCCACCTGGGCGACCTCGAGATCGCTCACGCGCGGGACGCTGCCCACGAGCGGCGGCAGAGGCGGGCCCTTCTTCCCGCAGCCGAGCAGCAGGAGCAGGCACGAGAGAGTCGTCGTCGCGAGCAGCACGCGGCGCATCACAGCACGTACCTCGAGTGATCCTTGTCGGCCAGGATGGGACCGAGCTTCTCCTTCACGAGAGCGGCATCCACGACGACGCTCTTCCCCGCGAGCGCGTCGGCGCGGAACGACGTCTCCTCGAGCACCGTCTCGAGCGCCGCGTGGAGGCGCCGAGCGCCGATGTCCTCGGTCGCCTCGTTCACGCGCCACGCGGCGTCGGCGAGCGCCTCGATGCCGTCGGGCGTGAACTCGAGCGAGACGCCCTCGGTCGCGAGCAGCGCCTGCGCCTGCCGCGTCAGCGCGGAGTCGGGCTCGGTGAGGATGCGCACGAAGTCCTCGCGACGCAGGCTCGAGAGCTGCACGCGGACGGGGAAGCGGCCCTGCAGCTCCGGGATGAGATCGGACGGCTTGCTGACGTGGAAGGCTCCCGCCGCGATGAAGAGGATGTGATCCGTGCGCACGGGCCCCCACTTCGTCTGCACCGTCGTGCCCTCGACGATGGGGAGCAGGTCGCGCTGCACGCCCTCGCGCGAGACGTCGGGGCCGCGCGAGCCCTCGCGGCCGGCGACCTTGTCGAGCTCGTCGAGGAAGATGATGCCCGACGACTCGACGCGCTCGATGGCGCGGCGCTTGACCTGCTCGTCGTCGACGAGCTTGGCCTGCTCCTCCTCGAGGAAGATCCCGCGCGCCTCGGGGAGGCTCACGTTCTTGCGCTTCGTGCGACCGAGGGGCAGGCCGGGCATGAGACTCGAGAGATCGACCGAATCCATGCCGGCGCCGAAGATGGAGAGCCCCTGCGGCTTTTCGGTGACCTCGACGTCCACGCGCCGGTCGTCGAGATGTCCTGCGCGAAGCTGCTGGCGCACGGCCTCGCGACGGCGCTTCACGGTCTCGGCGTCGATCGAGGTGCCGCCGGGCGGAACGAGGAGATCGATCAGCCGATCCTCGACCCGCCGCTCGGCGCGATCGCGAACGGCGTCGGCCTCCTCCTGCTGCACCTGCGAGACGGCGGCCCCGGCGAGATCGCGCACCATCGACTCGACGTCGCGGCCGACGTAGCCGACCTCGGTGTACTTGCTCGCCTCGACCTTGATGAAGGGCGAGCCGGTCAGGCGCGCCAGGCGGCGGGCGATCTCCGTCTTGCCCACGCCCGTCGGGCCGATCATGAGGATGTTGCGCGGCGTGATGTCGTGCGCGAGCGCGCCCTCGACGGCCTGGCGGCGCAGGCGATTGCGCATGGCGACGGCCACCGCGCGCTTGGCGTCCGCCTGGCCGACGACGTGGCGATCGAGCGCTTCGACGATCTGTCGCGGCGTGAGCTGCTCGCTCGGGATGCGTGACGCGGGCGAGGCGGCCTGCTGCGCGGGAGGGGGGGCCGGCTCGCCCGTCGCGTCGTCGCCCGGCATGTAGTGGACCATCGCGCTAGCCGGCGCTCGCGCCGCCGGGGAGCGCCGGCAGCGTCTCGAGCGAGATGCGATCGTTCGTGTAGATGTCGAGAGTTGCAGCTATGCGCAGCGCCTCCTCGGCAATGCGGGGCGCTTCGAGCTTCGAGTGGAGCGCGAGCGCTCGCGCGGCGGCGACGGCGGCGGTCGAGCCGGAGCCGATGCCGACGATGCCGTCGTCCGGCTCGATGAGATCCCCGGTGCCCGAGACGAGGAAGGTCGCACGGCCGTCGGCGACGAGCAGCAGCGCGTCGAGGCGACGCAGCACGCGATCCGCGCGCCAGTCGCGCGCGAGCTCGATCGCCGAGCGCGAGAGGTTGCCGCGGAACTCGGAGAGCTTGTCCTCGAAGCGCGCGAAGAGGGCGAAGGCATCGGCGGCGGAGCCGGCGAAGCCGGCCAGCACCTGGCCCTCGTGCATGCGGCGGATCTTTCGCGCGCCGTGCTTCATCACGGAGGTGCCGACGGTGACCTGGCCGTCGCCGGCCATCGCCACGGAGGCGCTGTCCCGAACGCACAGGACGGTCGTCGCGCGGATGGCGTTCGGCCCACGCGGGCCGAGGCTCATCGCGAGATCCTTGCGAACTCTCGACATGTCGCTCCAGGGGAAGCGGGGATCGTGACAGCGAGGGCGGGACGCGTCAATTCGAGGCCCGATGTCGATGCTGCTCCACTCCCAACCGGAGCGTCGGTGGCCGCTTGCAGGGCATTCAGGCGCAACGCGCTTCGCGCGGCCCGTCGTCGATGGCGGCCTGCGATCGTCCACGCCGGTTCTCAGGAGCAACGCGCTTCGCGCTTCTCTCGATGTTGACCTGACAGTGGCAGCTCGACATGTCGCGTTCACGCGCAGTGGGCGCGACGCAGTGCGTGATGGGCTGGCTCATCGTCAACGATTGACGCCTGCCGCCGAACGGCGTCGAGATGGCGATGGCGATCGATGAGAAGCGCCGCCATCGAAGCGCAACTCGGGGGTCTGTCCCCGTTCATGCGCGCTGACGTCCCATGGGGGCTCGGATGGCGTAGAAACGGGGCCTGCCCCTCTGGCGGGCGCGCGCGTCGCCTCGAGCCTTCGCACTTCGCGCGCCTCTGACCGACCGCATTTCCCGCACGCAATGGCCGTGCTTGCGCTGGATCACTTTTCCCGATGCTAATCGCTCGTTTCATCGGTGGCGGCGATGCAGGGATGGTGTAAGGTTTTCGTGCCTCGGCGGCCCGAGGATGCGGTTCCTCCCTCCACTGCGTCCCGCGCCGAGGCACCTCCCTCCGCCCTTCGTCGCTCAAGGCCCCTTCTCGTCCAGAAGCGCGGGCCAGGGCGCGTGCGCGATGTCGATCGGTTCGGCAGATCCCGGCTTCCATCTCACGCGGCACTCGCGCACGGGCTCCAGCGCGACGTCCACGGCGGCCACGACCTCGGCCGCGTCGCGCGGCGGCGTGTAGCGGCGCGGCAGCGCGACGAAGGGCCCGAGATCGAACGGCTCGCCATCGCCGGGGTGCTCGCGCAGGTGTTGCGCGAGCCGCGCGGCGAGATCGGGCTCGAGCCAGCGATCCTGCAGCGCCAGTACCGCGCGATACGGACTCGCGCGAGGAACGACGAGCCACCCCTCCTCCTCACGGAAGCCCTCGACGTCGAGCGCGGCACCCGGCACCCGTACCCGGAGGTCCGCGGGATGCGGATCGTGGACGAGCATCGCGAGCTCCTCGAACGAGAAGCCCCCGGGCTCGTCGCCCTCCATGAGGTTGAGCACCTCGCCGAGCGACGTCTCGACGGGCTCGAGCAGCCTCCTCTCCTCTTCCGACACGGGCGCCGTGCCCGGATCGACCTCACCCTTCATCACGCTGTCGTCGAACAGGTCGAGCAGGCACGGCATCGCCCTTTCGGGGTGGGCGTCGAAGTGCTCGTAGAGCCGCCCGCAGGAGAGGACGTACGCGGCCATCGAGTCCTTCCACGGCGTCTCGAGCTCCACCACCCGCTCCCGTTGATCGCGCGTCGCGCGCGTGGAGCTCCCCGCAAGGACATCCAGCTCGACGCTCTCGTCCTCGCGCGCGATGAAGACGTCCACGTCGGTGTCCGCGAACAACGGCGCGAGCGCATCCAGCGAGGGGCATGCGATGTCGCGGCGCAGCTCGACGATCTCGGCATCGCGCCAGTCCTCCGTCACGCGGGCGCGCGGACAGCGCTCGGGCGCGAGACGCTGCGCCCAGGGATCCCTGCGCGACTCGAGATCCTCGCGGAGCCGCGCGAGCCGCTGCTTGAGCGCGTCGCTCGCATCCGCGTCGCGCAGCTCGACGCGGCTCGTCGCGACGAAGCCGTCTCCCGGCAGCAGCCGCAGGTCCAGCGTCTCGATGACGGGATCCTGGTAGCACGACGCCCCGAGCAGCGCGAGGAGCGCCGCCGTCGCTGCGCCACGGCGCCGCTCACGCCTTGGGATGAGAGCGGTCATAGACCTCCATCAGCTTGCTGGCCGACACGTGCGTGTACTTCTGCGTGGTGCGGAGCGAGGCATGGCCGAGGAGCTCCTGGATGTCGCGGAGATCCGCGCCCTGATCGAGCAGGTGCGTCGCGAACGAGTGCCGCAGCGCATGCGGCGAGACGCCCGCCGCGAGCGCGGCATGGCGCACGTGCCGGCCGACGAGCCGCCTCACGCTGCGATCCGAGAGCCGCGCGCCGCGCGCGTTGCAGAAGAGGGGACCGCCGCGCTCCACGTCGGGCTTGCGCGCTGCCTGGCGCCAGCGTCCGCGAACGACCATGTAGGCGTCGAGCGCGCGGCGCGCCTTCGCGCCGAAGAAGACGATGCGCTCCTTCGAGCCCTTGCCCATCACGCGCGCCGAGCCCTCGTCGACATCGAGATCGTCCACGTGCATGCCGACGATCTCGCTGCAGCGGCAGCCGGTGCCGTAGAGCATCTCGAGCAGCGCGCGATCGCGCCGGCCGACGTCGGTGGCGGCGTCCGGCGCCTCCATGAGCGCGGTCACGGCATCCACCGAGAGATGCCGCGGCAGTCGCTTCGGCAGGCGCGGCGCGGAGATGCCGTGCGCGGGGCTCGACTCGAGCACGCCTCGACGACAGAGGTCGCGGAAGAACGAGCGCACCGCGGCCAGCTTGCGAGCGAGCGAGACCTTCTGCAGCCCGAGCCCGTGGAGATGGCCGAGGAAGCCGCGCACGTCGTCGGGCGTGATGTTCTTGGCGAGGGGCAGCTTGCCGCCATGCCTGCTCGCGAGGGCGCCGAGGAACTGATCGAGGTCGATGGCATAGGCGCGACGCGTCAGCGCCGCCTTGTTCTGCTCGTAGCCGAGGGCATCGAGGAAGGCATTGGCCTGCCGGGCGAGCGGCGCGTCGGCCCATGCCGGCGGCGCGCCCTCGGCGCCCATCGGGCGGCGCAGCTTGGTAGGATTCTTCTCATCCAACATCCGTCGTCGCATCCGGCAGCAGGGCTCCGTGACCGATCAGGCGTTCAAGAACTACACGATCGACCGCGAGGTGGGCAAGGGTGGCATGGCCACCATCTACCTCGCCAAGGACGAGCGAACGGGGCGCCCCGTGGCGCTCAAGTTCCTGCTGCCCCACATCGCGACCAACGAGAACTTCGTCCGCCTCTTCATGGAGGAGTTCAAGGCGAACGAGTTCCTCAAGCACCAGAACATCGTCGAGGCCATCGAGGCCGGCCAGCATGACGGCCGCTGGTACATGGCGATGGAGTACCTCGATGGCGGCTCGCTGAAGGAGCTCATCCGCGATCGCGGGCGCCTCCCGCTCGATCTCGCCGTGCACGTCATCATGAACGTGCTGAAGGGCCTCCAGTACTCGCATCACTGCGGCGTCGTCCACCAGGACATGAAGCCCGCCAACCTGATGGTCCAGAAGGACGGCGCGGTGAAGATCGCCGACTTCGGGATTTCGAAGGTGGCCTCGCCAGCCATCTGGAAGGCGACGGGACGCATCCGCGGCACCCCCGCCTACATGGCTCCCGAGCAGGCGGCGGGCAAGGAGCCGACCTATCGCTGGGACATCTTCTCGTCGGGCGTCGTGTTCTACGAGCTGCTCGCCGGCTTCAACCCCTTCGGCGCCAAGGATCCGCAGGACGCGCTGAAGAAGATCCTCGGCGAGAACCCGCCCGCGCTGCTGCGCGCCGCACCGACGATGCCGCACGACATCGAGCTCGTGGTCTGGCGCATGCTCGAGAAGGATCCCGAGAAGCGCTACTCGAACATCGAGGGCATCCTGATCGATCTCCAGCGCATCACGCAGAAGCTGCAGCTCGCCTACTCGCAGGCGCTGTTCCGCGACTGGATCCAGGATCCCGACCGCATCGGGAAGCAGGTGGTCGCGCAGCGCCATCGGTTCCATCTCGAGTCGGCGCGCCGGATCCTCCAGGGCGGTCGAGCGATGGCCGATCTCGCGCTGTGGCACGTCTACCTCGCCGCGCTCTGCCTGCCCGAGGATGCCGACACGCGCATGTACCTCAACCAGGTGGCGAGGGACTACGGCTTCTCGCTCCAGCGCTCGAACTCGATGGGACTGCAGTCGGCCGAGGCGAAGCTCACGGAGAACCCCGACGACGTGAAGCTCCAGCTCCAGCTCGCCAAGCTCCACCGCGCTGACGGTAACGCCCTGCAGACGTTCTACTTCGGGCGCCTCGCGCTCTCGACGGCCCCCCTCGATCAGGGCGTGCGGCAGCAGGTGGACAAGGCACTCGGGCCGGGCAAGCTCGACTACCTCTGAGCGCGCTCCGCCTGGCCGAGGCGCGACACGAGCCAGCGCAGCAGCGTATCCGCGCCGTCCGGCTGCACTTGCTGGTGGAGGGCGTACACGGGCACCGGCGCATCGCGGGGGAGAGGCGGCAGGCGCACGGCATCCTTCTCGGTCGTCACGATCGCGACGGCGCCCGCGGACTGCGCGTCGTCGATCAGCGCCGCGAGCTCCGCCGAGGTGTACCGATGATGATCGGGGAACGCCTTGCGCTCGACGATGCGCGCGCCGGCGAGCTCGAGATCTCGGAAGTAGGCGTCGGGATTCCCCACGCCCGCGAAGGCGAGCACGTCGCGTCCCCGCACGGCATCGAGCGATTCGGAGCCGCGCGGCAGCTTGCGCAGCCCCGCAGCGACGCTGCGCGTGAAGAAGATCTGCGGATTCGGGACGAGCGAGGTGAGCTCGTCGCGCAGGCGCGCGAGCCTGTCGGCATCGACGAGGTGCGAGCGCGTGATGCCGATGAGATGCGCGCGCTTCAGCCCGTCGAGCGGCTCGCGCAGGCGGCCGGCGGGCAGCAGCGCGCGGCCGCCCCAGGGATCGGTAGCGTCAATCAGCACGATGTCGATGTCGCGCTTCAGCCGCCAGCTCTGGAAGCCGTCGTCGAGCAGAAAGACGTGCGCCTTGAGCCGTTCGAGCGCGAGCAGGCCCGCGGCGTGCTTGTCGCAGCCCACGACGACTGGCACGCCTGGCAGCAGGCGCGCGAGGAGGTAGGGCTCGTCGCCCGACTCGGAGGCGCCGTGGAGGATGCGGTCGTAGCTCGAAACGATCACTGGATCTTCCGCGCGCACGCCGCCGTAGCCGCGCGAGAGGATGCAGCAGAGGTAGCCCTCCTCAGAGAGGAGGCGCGCCAGCGAGGCGACGAACGGCGTCTTGCCGGTGCCTCCGAGAGTGATGTTGCCGACCGAGATGACGGGACGCGGCAGCGAGCTCGTCTTGAGCCGCCCCTTGGCGTAGAGGCTGCGCCAGAACGAGACGCCCGCGCCGTGCACGCCGGCGATGGCACCCAGGCCCGGCATCGTCATGCCGGCCTCGCGGCGGCGTCGCCGCGGTCGATCTCGAGCCATGGGGCGAGACGCTCGAGCGCGCGTGCGGCGGCGCCCTCGTGATGCGCCACGGCGGCGCGGGCTCGCGAGGACATGTCGCGGTGCTTCTCGTCGTCTCGCAGCAGATCCATCAGCCCCTCGTTCAGGTTGGTCGCCTCGATCTGCCGTGACCCGCCCTCGCTGCGCAGCGCCTGCACGGCGTCGCGGAAGTTCGCGACGTGGGGTCCGTGCAGGACCGGGCAGCCCGCGGCGGCGGGCTCCAGCACGTTCTGACCGCCATGTGGGACGAGCGATCCGCCCACGAAGGCGACCCGAGCATGCCGATAGACTCGCGCGAGTTCGCCTGCGCTGTCCAGCACCAGAATCCCGCCGGCCGAAACGGGGCTGCCCGGGCCGGTCTCGGTGAAGCTGCTGCGCCGCGTGAGAGGGAGGCCCCTGTCGGCGATCGTCCGGGCCACGGGATCCCAGCGCTCGGGCCTCTTCGGAGCGATCACGGCACGGAGGGTGGGGAGCGCCTGCCGCGCGGCATCGAACGCGCCGAGGACGGCATCCTCCTCGCCGGGCGCGACGGATCCGAAAACCACCCACGTGCCCTCCGTGAGGCCTGCGGCACGCGCCCAGGCCAGATCCGGCTGGCGGGAAAGGGCGGCGGCGGCGTCGAACTTCAGGTCGCCGGCGACGACGACCCGATCCGGCTCGGCCCCCAGCTCGACGAACCGCGCCGCGTCCTCGTCGCTCCGTGCGAGCACGAGCTCGACCTGGGCGAGGGTGCGCGCGAGGAGTGGTCGCGCCAAGCCATGGCGCTGCATGCTCGCGGCGGAGAGACGGCCGTTGACCACGATCACGCGGGCGCCCGACCTCCTCGCGAGTCGCACGAGGTTGGGCCAGAGCTCCGTCTCGACGAGGAGGAGCGCGCGCGGCGCGACGCGGCGCATCGCCCTCGCCACGCAGGGCCAGGCATCGAGCGGCGCGATGAAGGGCGCGGCGACCAGGTGGGGCGCGAGTCGCATGCCCGCGGCGCGCCCGCGCTCTGTCGTCGCGGAAAGGGCGACGGGCACCCGGTCGCCCAGCGCGCGCACGAGGGGCGTGGCGGCCGCCATCTCGCCGACGGATGCCGCGTGCACCCAGGCGGGACGCTGGCTGCACGCGGGCGCGCCTCCGAGCCGCTCGCGCAGGCCGCGGGCGCCCCGCCCTCGCGCGAGGTCGGCGGCCCACGCGACGGGGGCCGCCGCGAGCGCGG
>Ga0315912_10006503_pt1 | contig 10432 bp, 5 predicted proteins | sample VfabasoilMG_FD_204469 | JGI IMG/M metagenome (GOLD analysis project Ga0315912, IMG submission 204469) | Garden soil microbial communities collected in Santa Monica, California, United States - V. faba soil | ecosystem: Environmental > Terrestrial > Soil > Garden | place: USA: California... | reverse complement strand
ATCTTCCGGGCCGGAGGAAAAACAGCTTGCCGCTGTGCAGCGTCGAGGTTCGGTAGGGTGCTTGCCGCCTCCGACAATGGTCCCCTCGAACTCGAAATCGTCAACCCGGCTCGACCGAGCCTTGGCCCAATCAACTGAGGTGCGATCAACGTCGGGACACGCCTGGTCCGTCCCCTTTTTCCCTACCGGCCGCTGGCCGTGACGCCCCAGTACTCCGCCAGATCGCCCGCCGACCAGCCGCCGCCGAGTGCCTGATAGAAGCTCAAGATCGCGTTCAGCCGCTGCAGCTTGTTGTCGAGAAACGCGTTGCGGGTCGAGAACAGGCTGTTCTGCGAGACCAGCACGGTCTCGAAATCCGCGACGCCTTCGCGGTAGCGCACTTCGGCGATGCGGAACGACTCTTCGGCCGCCGCGAGGCTCGAGGCCGCAACGGCCGCTTGCTCCTCGAGCAGCTGAATGCTGGCGAGCGCGACCTCGATCTCGTTGAATGCGCCGAGCACGGTGCGCCGGTAGACCGCGAGGCTGCTCTCGAGCGACAACTTCGATAGCTCGATGTTGCGGTGCCGCTGTCCGTTGTCGAGCAGCAGCTGCACCACGCTGGCCGTGATCCCTGCCGTCGTTTGCGCGGGCGACGAGAGAACGTTTGCGAGATCGAAGCTCGACTGCGACGCGCTCGCCGTCAGCGAGATGTTCGGGAACAGCGATCGGCGCACGACGCTCACGTTGATCGCGGCGCCGCGCAGGCTCATCTCGGCCTGATACAGATCGGGGCGGCGCATCAACAGCTCCGAGGGCAAGCCGGGCTGCACTTGCGGCACCTCGACGTCCTGCAGCGTCTGGCCCGTGATGTCGAAGCCCTGCACGTGCCGGCCGACCAACAGCGCAAGCGACGCGCGAGCCGCGAGATCGGCTTGAATGAGACTCTGCAACGCCGTGCGCTGCTGCTCGATCTGGATCTGCTGCTGCAGCGCGTCGATCGGGACGGAGACGCCGGCGTCGACGCGCGCCTGCGCGATGCGGCCGATGACTTCGGCGTTGTCGAGGTTCTGCCGCGCGGCGACGATACGATCGCGGATCAGCAGCAGCTGAAAAAACGTCGACGTCGCGGTGCCGAGCGTGTTCATCGCAACGTCGGCCGACTGCGCGAGCTCCGAGTCGTAGTCCGTCAGGTCGCGCGCGTACGTGGCGGGCTTCGTCAGAACATTGTTGTACGTGAACGTCGCCGCGAGCCGCGTCGCCTCGTTCACGTTGCCGCTCGACACGGTCGCGCCATCGAGGCTCGTGCGCGAGTAACCGGTCGCGTCGCCGATCGTCAGCTGCGGCGTCGGCCAGCGCGCAAGACCCGCTTCGCGCAGCGCGATCTGCGCCGCCTCGAGGTTGCGCCTGTTGTTCGCGAGGTCGAGGTTGTTGGCCTTGACCTCCTCGATGAACGCCGACAGCTCCGCGTCGTGGAAGTTGTTCCACCAGTCCGTGTTCGGCCAAACGGCGGATCCCTCGACGACCGGTCCGAGGAAGCGCTGCGGAACGTCGCTCTCCGGCAGCGGCGGCGGTTCCATCACCGCGCACGCGCCCAGCGCGAACAGCGCGGGAGCGAGCAACACGCACGCGCGGCTATTCATTGGATAGTGCCACTACTGGATCGAGGCGCGCCGCCTTGCGCGCCGGTGCAAAGCCGAAGATGACGCCGGTCGCGGCCGCACAGCCGAACGCGAGCAGCATCGGCTGCGTCGAAAATACGACGTCGATGGAGCCGAATCTCTTGATCAGCATTCCTACGCCGATGCCGAGCGCGACTCCGATGACGCCGCCGATCGCCGTGACCACGATCGCTTCCGACAGGAACTGCGCCAGGATGTCGCGCTGCCGCGCACCCGTGGCCATCCGCACACCGATCTCGCGCGTTCGCTCCGTCACCGAGACGAGCATGATGTTCATGACGCCGATGCCGCCGACGAGCAGCGCGATGCCGCCGATCGACGCGAGCAAGAGCCGGAATTGGTTCTGCGTGGCGGCGACCGTCTCGAGCAGCTCCGCGCTGTTGACGATGCGGAAATCCTCGAGGCCGCCGTGCAGTGACGTCATGAAGCTGCGCAGGAGCTCCTGCGTCTCGTTGATCCGACCGATGTCGTCGACCGCGACCTGGATTTGCCGCGCGAATTTTTCGCCGAACAACCGCAACGCGCCGGTCTTCAGCGGCACCCACACCATGTCGTCCTGGTCCTGTCCGCCCGAGCTGCCCTTGCGCGCCATCACGCCGATGACTTGGAACGGCGTGGTACCGATCAGCACCCATTCGCCGAGCGGATCCTGCCCTTCCGTGAACAGCTGCTCGTAGACCGTCGCGCCGAGCACGGCGACGGCTTCGTACCGGTCGCTGTCTTCGCGCGAGAAGAAAACCCCGCGCGCGATCGGCCAGTTGCGAGCCCGCGGAAACACATCGGAAGCGGCCGTGATTCTCGTCGAGTAGTCCGCGTTGCCCCAGCGCACCGTCTGGCTGTTCTGCAGCTCGGGCATGGCATGCAGCACGTTCGGCACGTTGTCCATGATCGCGTCCGCGTCGGAGAACGCGAGCGTCGACGGCAGGTTGCGCCGTTGATTCTCGGCGCGCGCCGGCTGCAGCACGAGCATGTTCGTGCCGATCGCGGCAATGCGCTGGATGACTCCCGATTGCACGCCCTCACCGATCGCGAGCATCGCGACGACCGACGCGACGCCGATCACGATACCGAGCAGCGTCAGCACCGTGCGGAACAGATTCGCGTGCAGCGAGCTCATCGCCATGCGGATCGCTTCGCCGAACCCGCCAAACAGCGTCGACGCGCGGCGGCTCATGAACAACGTAGCGAGCTCGGCGTTACGCTTCGGATCGATCGCGTCGGGCTTGCGTCCGGTGTCGCTTTTCACGCGGCCATCGCTGAACTCGACGATGCGGTCGGCATGGCGCGCGACTTCCTGGTCGTGTGTGATCAGGATCACCGTGTGACCCCTGCGCGCCAGCGTCTCGAGCAGTGCCATGACCTCGACGCCGCTGCGCGAATCGAGCGCACCGGTCGGCTCGTCGGCGAGAATGATCTTGCCGCCGTTCATCAGCGCCCGCGCGATCGAGACGCGCTGTTGCTGGCCGCCCGAAAGCTGGTTCGGCCGGTGATCGAGGCGCTCGCCCAAGCCGAGCGTGGTCAGCAGCGATTCCGAGCGCACTGCGCGCTCAGATGCCGAGAGCCCCGCGTAGATGCCGGGCACCTCGACGTTCTCCTGCGCCGTTTCGCTCGCCAACAGGTTGTAGCTCTGGAACACGAAGCCGAACGCTTCGCGGCGCAGCCACGCGAGGCCGTCCGCATCGAAGCTCTGAATGTCGCGGCCCGCGAATAGATAGCGGCCGCTCGATGGCCGGTCGAGGCAGCCCAAGATGTTCATCAACGTGGACTTGCCGGAGCCCGACTGCCCGACAATCGCGATGAACTCTCCGGGATAGATCGTGAGGTCGATCTCACGCAGCGCGCGGACCTCGACGCCGCCGTCGGTGACGAACGTGCGCGATACCTTGCGCAGCTCGATCAGCGGAACGGCGACGGTCCCGCTCGTGAGGTCCCGGACTTGGTCGTCCGACGCATCGAACGCCGCCGCGCTGAGAGCATTTGCCGCCATGGGTCAGCGCTCAGCGGGGAAAACCGCCGCCGGGGAAGTTACCGCCGCCGGGGAACCCGCCGCGATTGAAGTTGTTGTTATTGAACTGGTTGAAGTTGTTGTTGCCGTTGTTCCGCTGGCCATTGGCCGGCGCTGCGGCCTGAGCGATTCCGGCGACGACCTGCTCACCTTCCGAGAGGCCTGACATGACCTCGGCCGTCACTCGGCTCGTTACGCCGATCATGACCTCACGGTCGCTGATCGAGCCGTCGGCCGCCACGACACGAACTTTGCCTGGTCGCGGGGCCGGAATGCGCGCACCTGCGGCCGCGCCGGCGCCACCCCTGCGTCGCGCTTCGCCGGGAAAGCTCGTGTTCGTGACGGTGGCGCCGCCCAGCGCCGCGTCCTCGCGCGCCGGGCGCTCGCCGCCGGCCGCAGGCCCGCCACTTGGCGGCGCGCCGTTCGAGCCGCCGCCTGCCGAGCTTTGTGGCCGCCGGCCGCTCTCGCCAGGGCCTTTCGCCGCAGGCGATGCGTCGGCGAACGTGACGGCGCCCAACGGGATCGTCAGGACATTGCGCGCGCTCGACGTGACGAAATAGACCTGCGTCGTCATGCCGGACAGCAGCGCGCCGTCGCCGTTGTCGACATCGAAGAGCCCCGTATACGTCACGACGTTGTTGGTTGCCGTCGGCGTGGGCAGGATCTGCCGCAGCGTGCTGTACCAGCGGCGCCCGCCGCTGCCGAGCGTCGTGAAGTACACCGGCATGCCGGTGTAGACCTTGCCGACGTCGGCTTCGGAGATCTGCGTCTCGACCGTCATCGTGTTGAGGTTCGCGATGCTCATGATGATCGGCGACTGCTGCGTCGCGTTCAGCGTCGTGCCTTCCTTCATCGGCAGCGATACGACGGTGCCGGCGATCGGCGCGAAGATCTTCGTGTACTCGAGCAGCGTCTCGTCGGTCGCGAGCGTCGCTTTGCTCTGAATGATCGACTGCTCTTGCTGCGTCAGGCTCGCTTGTGCCGACGCCAGATTGTTCCTCGCCGAGTCGTATTCCTGCTTGCTCGTCGCCTGCTCAGACCAGAGACGCTGCTGGCGCTCCCAATTCGCTTCGGCCAACACGAGCGCCTCACGGCGCGCGGTGATCTGTGCTTCGGCCGATGCGATGCTCGCGCGGCTCGAATCGACCTTGTTCCGCTGCACGCGTGCGTCGATCTCGCCCAACAGCTGACCTACCTCGACTTGGTCACCAACTTGGACGTGAAGCTTTTGCAGCTGCCCCGAAACCTGCGCACCGACCGGAACGGTGTTGCTGGGCTGCAAGGTGCCGGACGAAGCAACCGCGTTCTCGACATCACCGATGGCTGCCGTGACGACGAGCGGCTTGTCGCCGCTCACCTGGTGGGAGGCCTGGTACCAGTAGTAGCCGCCGCCGACCGCAACGACCAGCAACGCAGCGAGCGCGAACGTGCGGCCGCGTTTGCGGCGGACACTGTGCGTCGCCGCTGCGGAAACCGTAGCCGGCTCAGTGTGCTCGGCGGACATTTCACTCCCGGTTCGAGAAACCCCAATGACAGACGCAAAGTAGCCGAGTTCGAGCGGAACGTCCCTTTAGAACCACGAAGGCTGCCGGTTTCGGCCCGGCCTGGGACTGAGCCGGGCTCCTTGGCCGGCATGGGGTGGGTGGGCTGCCTAGTTCGAGGCCGTGCGTGCGTCACGCTCGGCGAGCGCCTTCAGCAGGATCGCCTCGGCCGCCGGGAACAGTCGACCCGTGTTCGCGAGGAACACCCCGCGCGTCATCATGAGAGCGGTCCAGCCGCTCTTCGTCTTCGCATCGAGGTTCGCCCCGTGGTCGACGAGGTACTGCGTGATCGACGGCTGGTTCGAGATGATGGAGCCGTGCAGCGCCGTGCTGCCGCTCCAGCGCGGGTCGCCCACACCGAGCTCCTGGAGCTCGCGCAGGTTGTGCGGGTAGTAGAGCAACGTGTACTCGGGGTCGCCGTCCATCTTGAAGTCGCCGAAGTCGGCCGCGGCATTGATGTCGTTGCCGAGCTCGACGGCGAGCTCGACGGCTTTCAGCCGATCGGCCTCGGGCAGGCCGGTGTGCGGACCGGGAGTCTCGCCTTCCCACGTATCGAGGCCTGCGGCGACCATCAGCGGCGTGACGCCGAACCGATTCGGCAGCGTGGCATCGGCGCCGGCGTTCGCGAGCAATCGCATGAGCTCGTGATCGCCATTCTTGGCCGCCACGTAGAACGCCGTCGCACCGTTGTATGTGAGCAGGTGCCGGCCGAGGAACAACCCGGGCGGGTTGCGCGTCGTGCCGCCGAGCGGCTCGAACTTGATCTCGTCCCAATCGATGCGGACGTTCGGGTTCGCGCCATGGTCGAGCAACTGCTGCGCGAGCTCGAGGCTCGTGACTTTCCCCGTCGGCCGCGGCGCCGCCGTCGCGAGCTCACCGGTGCCGCCGGCCCGATCCGTCGCGCCCGGTTTGCGCAGCCACGCGATCGTGTGCAGCGGCGAGCCGCGCGCATCGGGCCGGTTCGGATCTGCGCCGTGCACGAGCAGCACGCTCGCCACCTCGTAGTATGCGTTGACGATCGCCACGTTGAGCGCGGTCGTGCCGTCGGACGCGAGATCGTTCGCATCGGCGCCGTGCTCGAGCAGCAAGCGCACCGCATCGAGCTGCGCGTTGCGAACAGCGAATAGCAGCGGCGTGAATCCCGACTTCGACTGCGCGCCGACTTCGGCTCCGGCAGCGAGCAACGAGCGCATCGCCTCGACGTTGCCCTCGCCAGCCGCGAGCATCAATGCGGTTTGGCCGCGATAGCTCTCGGCGGCATGAACGTCGGCTCCGCGTGCGAGCAGTGCGTCGACGGCCGCGGCCTGGCCGTTCAGCGCCGCGGTCATGAGCGGCGTTTGACCCTCGCGCGAGCGCGAGTTCGGATCGGCGCCGGCGGCGAGCAAGCGCTCGACCATCGCCCCGTTGCCGTTGTTCGCGGCGAGCTCGAGCGGTGTGACGCCGAAGCGGTTGGCTGCCTTGGGCGAGGCGCCGGCTTGCAGAAGGCGCTCGACCATCGCGAGATCGTCGCGCTCGGCGGCCCAATGCAGCGCCGTCGCACCGTCGGCCTCGGTGGCATCGACGGCTTCACGCCGATCCAGCAGCGTGTTGACGGCCGCGCCGTCTTGGCGCTTCACGGCATCGATGAGCGGCGTGCCGGCGGCCGCGAGCGGCACGCAGGCAACGAGCACCGTGACGAAGATCGACCGACTCATGCGCTCTGTCCCCCCGGACGTTTGAGCCTCGTCGAAATATACGCCCGGCGCGCTCCGACGGCCATGCGGCGAAGCCGGCAGACAATTATCGAGCCGGTAGCAGGCGGCGCTATAACGCCCTATCCTGAGAGCCAACTACGCGGAAGCTCGGGTTCGCATGCGTCGTTCAGTCGTCGGCCTTCTAGCCGCTATTCCCCTCGCGCTCGGCACAGCGTGGTGGCTCGGCTTTCCGCACGGCGGCGCGGCGACGACGCGCGACCTCCTCGGGCGCTACTGCACCGATTGCCATAACACGACCGACTTCACCGCCGAGCTCGTCATCGAGCCGCGCGACCTCGACAAGCTTGCGAGCGATCCCGCGCATTGGGAGAAAGTCGTTCGCAAGCTGCGCACTGAGGAGATGCCGCCGGATGGCCCGCGCCCCGAGCACGACCAGTACCAGCGCGCCGCGGCATTCCTCGAGCAGCAGCTCGACGCGGCCGCGGCGGCCGCGCCGCAACCCGGCGACGTGCCGGCATTCCGGCGCCTCACGCGTACCGAGTATCGCAATGCGATCCGCGACCTGCTCGCACTCGACGGATTGCCTGCCGAGCTCGACTTCGAGCTGCTCTTGCCGGCCGACAATGCGGCGAGCGGCTTCGACAACATCGCCGATCTCCTATTTATCTCGCCCGTCGTCATGGAGCGCTACATCGCCGCGGCACAGAAGATCTCGCGGCTCGCCGTCGGTGATTTGCGCGCGCCCGTCATGGTCAACATTCATCAGCTGTCGGAGCAGCTGCCGCAGGACGAGCGCATCGACGGCTTGTCGTTCGGCACGCGCGGCGGTTTGGGCATTCAGACTTATCTGCCGCTCGACGCCGAGTACGTCGTCGAGCTCGAGACGGCAGCGCCAGTACCCGAGCCGCACGAGATCGAGCTCAGCGTCGACGGGGCGCGCGTCGCCAGCGCGACCGTTCTTACGCCCGAGCGCCGCCCCGGCATGCCGCGCCGCAGCAGCGAGCAAGTGACGTTCCGGGCGCCGCTCACCGCGGGCCCGCATCTCGTCGGCATCACGTTCGTCGAACGTTCCGAGGCACTCGACGAGAGCGTCACACGGGGCCGCATGCGGGGCCGCGGCACGCTGCCAGCGATTGCGATGGCGACGCTACGCGGGCCGTATTCCCCGACCGGCCCCGGCGACACGCCGAGCCGCAGCCGCATCTTCACCTGCCAACCGAGCAGCGCGGCCGACGAACCAGCCTGCGCGCAAAAAATATTGACCACGCTCGCGCATCGCGCGTATCGCCGGCCGCCAACGGACGCCGACGTCGCCGACCTCATGCCGTTCTACGAAATGGGCCGCGCCGAAGGCAACTTCGACACCGGAATCCAATTCGCGCTCGAGCGCCTGCTCGTGAGCCCGCAGTTCCTCTATCGAGTCGAGCGCGAGCCGACCGAGCCGGGCGCCCATCCCGTCAGCGACCTCGAGCTCGCATCGCGCCTGTCGTTCTTTCTCTGGAGCAGCATCCCTGACGACGAGTTGCTCGCCGCGGCGGAATTGGGCTCGCTGCGCAAGCCGGACGTGTTGCGCGCGCAAGTGCAGCGCATGTTGGCCGACTCACGCTCCGAAGCGATGGTCACGAACTTCGCAGCGCAGTGGCTGTTCTTGCGCGACGTCGCGGTCAAAGATCCCGACATCTTCTTGTTTCCGGACCACGACCCGTCGCTGCGCGCGGCGCTCGAGCGCGAGACGGAGCTGTTCGTCGACAGCGTGTTTCGCAGCGGCAGCAGCGTGCTCGACCTCTTGACCGCTAAGCACACGTTTCTCAACGAGCGGCTCGCCAAGCACTACGGCATCCCGCACGTGCAAGGCAGCTATTTCCGCCGCGTCGAGCTCGGGCCGGAGAGCCATCGCGCCGGGCTGCTCGGCCAAGGCAGCATCTTGACCGTCACGTCTTACGCGGCGCGCACCTCGCCGGTGCTGCGCGGCAAGTACGTGCTCGACAATTTGCTGGCTTCGCCCCCGCCCCCTCCGCCGCCCGACGTGCCGTCGCTCGCGACCGAGGACAAGGCCGACGGCGCGCCGCTGACTCTGCGCGAAGCCATGACTCGCCACCGCGCGGATCCGGTGTGCGCCGGTTGCCACGCCAAGATGGATCCGATCGGGTTCGCGCTCGAGCACTACGATGCCGTCGGCCGCTGGCGTGACGACGACGGCGGCCTGCCGATCGAGCCGAAGAGCGAGCTGGCCGACGGCCGCGTCATTGATGGGCCCGAAGGCGTGCAAGCGTTCCTGACGTCTCGGCCCGAGCTCTTCGTGAGCGCGCTCACGGAAAAGCTCATGATGTATGCGTTAGGAAGGAACGTGCAGTACTACGATGCGCCGGCTGTGCGGGCCGTGGTTCACGCGGCGGCCGAGAGGAATTACGAATTTTCGGCTATTGTTGAGGGGATCGTCGCGAGCGTGCCGTTCCAGATGCGGGCCGCCAGCGCGACCGAGGAGAACGAACAGTGAAGCTCGAGATGGGCAAGTTCGTGAGCCAAAAGGCGTTGCCTCGCCGCACCTTCCTGCGCGGCATCGGCGCCACGATTGCGTTGCCGCTGCTCGACGCGATGGTGCCGGCATTCGCCGCCGACCGCGCGCCGTGGACACCGCGGCTCGGGTTCGTCTACGTCGGCAACGGCATCGTGCACAAGACCTTCAAAGTGACGGGCACGGGCAAGACGTTCGAGTTCTCGCCCGTCCTGAAGCCGCTCGCGCCGCTGCGCGATTACCTCACCGTCATCAGCGGTCTCGACCACGCGCAAGCCAACAACTTGGGCGACGGCACCGGCGATCATCCGCGCTCGTCGGCGGCTTGGCTCACGGGCGTGCACGCCTACGACCGCACGCGGCCCGGCGTCGAGGTCAAGCTCACGACGACGGCCGACCAGCTCGCGGCCGACGTGCTCGGCGTGCATACGCCCGTCCGCTCGCTCGAGCTCGCCGTCGATACGGCCACGCAGAGCGCCTGCGACTCGGGCGACTGCTTCTACGTCAACACGGTTTCCTGGCGCAACGAGACGACCCCGAACTTGACCGAGAACCATCCGCGAGTCGTGTTCGAGCGGTTGTTCGGCGACGGCGGCACGACCGCCGAGCGCGCGGTGCGCACGCAGAAGACGGCGAGCATCCTCGACTCGGTGTACGCCGAGGCGAATCGCCTCGCGGCGTCGGTCGGCCACAGCGATCGCAGCAAGCTCTCCGAGTACTTGGACTCGGTGCGGGAGATCGAGCAGCGCATCGGCGCGGCCGAGTCGGAAGCCCATGACGACGTGCATCTACCGGAGCGCCCGCTCGGCATTCCCGACTCGTTCGACGACTATACGAAGCTAATGCTCGACCTGCAGTTGCTGGCGTATCAGACTGATACGACACGAGTTTTTAGCATGATTCTCGCACGCGAAGTCAGCAACAGGCCGTACCCGCACATCGGCGTGCCGGACCAGCACCACGCGGCTTCGCATCACCGCAACGACCCGGGCTTGATCGAGAAGAAAACGAAGATCGAC
>Ga0315912_10006502_pt1 | contig 10432 bp, 6 predicted proteins | sample VfabasoilMG_FD_204469 | JGI IMG/M metagenome (GOLD analysis project Ga0315912, IMG submission 204469) | Garden soil microbial communities collected in Santa Monica, California, United States - V. faba soil | ecosystem: Environmental > Terrestrial > Soil > Garden | place: USA: California... | reverse complement strand
CTCCTTCTTGGCCTGGGTCTCGGGCGGACCCGCCGGGTCCACGAGCGCGATCGCATCGCCCTCGTTCAGGCCCTCTTCGATCACGACACGCCCCAGGCTGGACGGGCCCAGCACGAGCTTCACCTTCTCGAAGCGGGCCTGTTGCCAGCGGTAGGCGATGCTCTGTCCGTGGTCATCAAAGACGGCCTGGCGCGGCAAGACCAGCGCCTCGCGGTTTTCGAGCAACAGGACCGCATGCACGCGCGCGCCCGGCTTCATCACGGCGGGATCGGTGCGCTCGAGCTCCAGCGTCACGCCGAAGTACTGCACGGGGACGTCGCGCACGGGACGCTTGGCGAGCGTGTCCACGCGCGAGATCTTGGCGCCGTACACCGTCTCCGGGAAGGCCTCGACGGACACGCGCGCCGATTTGCCCACCTTGAGCCCCCCCGCGTCCGCCTCCAGCACGAAGACCTCGACCTCCATCACGTCGAGCAGCGGCAGGCTCGCCAGCTTTTGCCCGGGCCAGACGGAATCCCCCACGCTCGGCAGGTTGCCCTGCCAGTTGGCCTCGAAGACCAGGATCCCGGCATTGGGGGCCCGCACCTCCAGGCTGTCGAGTCCCTTCTGCGCCTGGTCGACCGCGAGCTGCGCCTTCTTGCGCTCGATGGCGATCAGCTCGAGCTTGTTCTTGGACAGCGAGCTCTCGATCTTCTGCGACGCCCCGGCATGTTGGCTGCGCGCCGTGGACAGCTCTTCATCGATCTCCGATTCGATGATCTGGTTGCGCGAGAAGATCTCCGGATCTTTGTTCTGAAAGTCGCGCGCCTTCTCCAGCTCCACCTGGGAGAGCTGGGTGGTGCGCGCCCGGCCGCGCAGCGCCGAGTCGACCAGCGTCTGCTCCTTGCGCATCCGGGCGTCCGCCGTGGCACGGTCGGCTTGCCCATCCTTGAGCCGCTTCTCGAACTCCGTCGGCTCGAAGCGGACCACGACCTCGCCCTTCTCGACCCGGCTGCCGTCCGGTTTGGTCCAGGCGATCTTGAGCGGGCCTTGCGTGGCCACGGGCACGGTGATCGGGGCGGCGCGCAGCGCACGCAGGTGGCCGTCCGCCCCCACCTCTTGCACGAAGGTCTGGCGGCGCAGCTCGATCGTGGGCAACCCGCCGTGTTTCGGGGCGTCGGGCGAACGCAGGCGGATCGCGAGCGCGGTGCCGGCCACGAGCGCCGCCAAGAGCAGGAGCAGGGCCCAGCGCCGCGCGCGCTCTCCTCGCTCGTGCGGCGCGGGCGCGAGCGCCGCGCTGGAGACGACGGCACCGCCGCGCGTGGTCGAACTAGGGCCGCTCATGCTGCTCCCCTTCCTCCGCACCGGGATCGCTGCGCGCCACCTGGTCCCCCTCGGCGAGACCCGCGAGCACCTCCGCGTACTCCGGATTGCTGCGCCCGAGCGTCAGCGGGACCGGCTCTACGCTCATGCCCCGCTGGCGGTAGGCCACAGGCCCGTGCTCGGTCAGAAAGATGGCGCTCATCGGGATCAGCAGCGCGGACGCGATGCGTTCGGTCTCGGCGCTGCCGCGAAAGCGCATACCGGGGCGCATGCGCAGCGGTTCGGTATGCTCGATCTCGATCTCCGTGCGCACGATGCGCCGGGGGTTGTCGGGGCTCTTGCGCTCCACGAGCCGGCCGATGCCCTTGACCGAACCGGCATACTCCACGTCGGGGTAGGCCTCGAGGCGCAGCGTCACGCGTTGACCGACGGCGAGCTTGCTCACGTCCACCTCGTCGATCTCCCCGCGCGCCCGCATCTGATCCAGGGCGGCGGTCTTGAGCACCTTTTCACCGCGCCAGACCGCGTCCCCCACCTTCTTTTTCTGATTGTTCCAGTTGCTGATGTAAATCACGGTGCCATCGCGCGGCGCCGCCACCTGCAGCCGCGGCAGGGCGGCCTGGATCTCGCTCACGCGCTCGTCCGCGGCCTGCTCGCGGAAACGCAGGGCCTCGAGGTCCTGGTGATCTTGCTGCCGCGTCGCTCGAGCCTTTGCTTTCTGATACGCCAGCTCCTTCTGTGCCAGCTGAAAATCCAGCCGTGCCAGCGCCAGCTCGAGCGAACCGGTCAGATCCTCCGAGCGTGCGGCCTTCAGCTCCGCCTTGCGTAGCTTGCCCTCGGCTTCGGCGATGTTCAGCTCTTCGTTCTTGCGGGAGAGCGCCGCGTCCGCGCGCTTCTTGCCGATCTCGGCGGCCACCGCCGCTTGCTCGTTTTGCTTTTCCTCCAGCTTGCGCGTCAGCTCCGAAGTATCGAACGCGAGCGCGGGTTGGCCCTTTTCGAGGGCGATGCCCTCCGTCGCCATGCGCGCGATCTTGAACTCGCCAATGCCGCTGACCAGCGGCGGGCCGAGGGAATCGGAATTCACCGCCTCGAGTTCTCCGACCACCTCGACGCCGAGCAGCAGATCGCCCCGGCGGATCGTGACCCAGCTCGGCGCCTCGTCGCGCGCCGCGCAGCCGAACAGGCTGGCGAGCACGGCGCTGCCAAACACGACACGACCGAACACGCCACGGCCGAACACGGCGCGCAAACAGGAGCGGCGCAGGCTGCTCACGACCCGGACCCTCCGAGCGCGCGCAAGAGCGTGCCCTCCTCCACCCGCGGCCCGGCGACAGCGCCGCCCGCGGCGGGGCGCAGCTCGAAGGCGCAGCTCTGCTGGTTGCAGGCGAGCAGATTCACCTCCACGCTGCCGTTCACCAGGGCCAGCCGCGGCGGCGTGACCGCGCTGTCGACACTGACGCGGGGCGCGAGCAGCGCCGCCGGGGCGCGCTCGGCCGAGACCTCGACCCGCACCGACATGCCCGGGCGCATGCGCTCCAGATCCACACGATCGAGCGCGACCGTGACCAGAAACGAGCGCCGCCAGGAATCCCGCGAGGGCTCGCGAGCCACCGGACTGATCTCGGTGATGGTGCCGGGAAACTCCAGCTCGGGATACGCGTCCAGATACGAGGTCGCGCGGTTGCCCACGGCGATGCGCCCGTCGTCCACATCGCTCAGCCAGGCGTTGACGTGCATGGTCGACAGATCGGGCAAACGCAGGATCGGCAGCCCCACCCAGACGTTGTCGCCGTTTTCTATCTTGCGCTGGAACCAGGGATGCATCGACACCACGACCAGGCCATCGCTCGGGGCGCGCAAGACCAGCTCCCGGATCGCCTGTTCGGAGGCCGCGATCTCGCGCTGGCTCTTCTCGAGCGCAATGCCTCGGATCTGAGCCTCCAGCGCTGCACTCTTCTGGTGCGCGGCGAGCTCATCCTCGGCCTTCTCGAAGGCGACCTGCGCGCGCTCGCGCGCGACCTGCTTTTCCTGATACTCGCGCAGCGGGTAGGCGTCCCGATCGACGGCGGCCGCCAGGCGCGCTTTGTCGAGCGTGGTCCGCGCGCTCTCCAGCGCGAACGCCTTGTCCGCCTCGACAATCGCGTCCTGTGCGATCTGGTGCGCGAGATCGCTCGCCGAGCGCGCCGCTGCCAGCTTCTTGTCCACCAGATCGGTGGCGAAGTTGGTGTTGTCGAGCTCGGCCACGGCGTCCCCTGCCTTGACCATCGACCCGTCGCTGGCGAGCCAACGCAGCGCGATGTTCCACTGCGGCACCCGCGGCACCACGAGGCTTTGCGACGCCACGGTATCCAGCTCCCCCGTCAGCAAGACCCGCTCCTTCAGCTCGCCGCGCGTGACCCGCAACGCCGGCGCGACGGGCGGCCCGTCGCGAGCATCGGACGCCTCCGGGTGCCAGCAGCCAACCAGACTCCCGAGTAGGCACGAGCCAACGCCGAGCCACGCGCCAGCGCGGAGAACACGGTGGCCCCGAACGAAGCAGCCCGAACTCATGAGCCCGGCTCCTCCAGCGCCAGCTCGTGAGGCCGCGCCGCGGCGATCCGCACGGGCGCGGCCGGCGCGCGCTCGGGCAGGGACGGCGCGTTCTGGCGATCTTCGACGATGCGCCCGTCGGAAAGGCGGATTGCACGCGGGCAACGCGCGGCGATCTCCGGCTCGTGCGTCACCACCACCAGGGTATTGCCGGCGGCGTGCAGCTCGTCAAACAGACGCAGGATGTCGCGCCCGGTCGCCGTGTCGAGGTTGCCGGTGGGCTCATCGGCGAGCAAGAGCGAGGGCTCCGCGACCAGCGCCCGCGCGATGGACACCCGCTGACGCTGGCCGCCCGACAGCTCCGTCGGCTTGTGGCTCGCGCGGTGCGCCAGACCGACCCGCTCCAGCGCGCGCCGCGCCAATTCCCGCCGCTCGCGCGCGCGCACGCCACGGTAGACCAGCGGCAGCGCGACGTTCTCGAGCGCGCTGGCTCGCGGCAGGAGCTGGAAATTCTGGAAGATGAAGCCGATCTCCCGATTGCGCAGGTCCGACAGCGCGTCGTCCGACAAAGAACGCACGTCGTGGCCCCGCAGGCGATAGGTGCCCCGCGAGGGCGTATCCAGGCAGCCCAGGAGGTTCATCAGCGTGCTCTTGCCCGAGCCCGAGGAGCCCACGATCGCCACGAACTCCCCCGTGTGGATCGCAAAGCTCACGCCGGCGAGCGCCGCGATCACCTCACCCCCCATCGAGTAGTGACGCTCGACGTCCTGCATCTCTATCAAGGGGGCGTTCAAGGGACCTCGCAGGCCTCGGCTACCGCTCCCACCCGCGGGGCACGGCGACCAAGCGTCTAGCACGCTCCCCGCCCCTTCGCTCTCGACTCTCACGACCGGCGCTCTCGAGTCTCACGACCGGCCCAGAGGACAATGGGGCCCAGAATGCGACGGCGCAACGGCTCCGGCGTCTTCGGCGCATTACGTATGCGACCAGAAGTTGCTGCAGCGCGGGCGCCGAGAGCGCAAGCTGCCGGCGTGACCCACGACCGCTCCGAGCCCCACTATCGAACCATCATCGAGCCCCATCGCGTCAAAGTGGTGGAGCCGATCGTCATGACCACGCGCGCCCAGCGCGAAGAAAAGCTCGCCGCCTGCGGCTACAACCTGTTTGGGCTGCGCTCACAGGACGTGATGATCGATCTGCTGACGGACAGCGGCACCGCCGCGATGAGCGCCGAACAGTGGGCGGGGGTGATGCGCGGCGACGAATCCTACGCCGGCAGCCCCAGCTTCTTCCGCTTCGAGGCCGCGGCCCGCGACATCTTCGGCTACACCCACATCATCCCGACCCACCAGGGCCGGGCCGCCGAGCGCATCCTCTTCGGCAGCCTGATGAAGCCGGGCCAGGCCACCCTCGCCAATACCCACTTTGATACCACGCGCGCCAACGTCGAGTTCGCCGGCGGCGAAGCGCTCGATCTGGTGATCCCCGAGGGCCTCTCCCCCAGCTCGCGCCACCCCTTCAAGGGCAACATCGACCTCGTCCGCCTGGAGCAGCTCTTGGCGGCGCGGGGCCCGGCCGGCGTCGCCCTCGTGCTGCTCACCCTCACCAACAACGCCGGCGGCGGCCAACCCGTGAGCCTCGAGAACATCCGCGCCGCGCGCGAGCTCACCACGCGCTACGGCGTGCCCTTGTATCTCGACGCCGCGCGCTTCGCCGAAAACGCCGGCTTCATCCAGCAACGCGAGGCCTCCGAAAGAGGCCGACCCGTGCTCGAGATCGCGCGCGAGATGCTCCGCCTCGCCGACGGCTGCACCATGAGCGCCAAGAAAGACGGCATGGCCAACATGGGCGGCTTCATCGGCACCAATGATGACGAACTCGCCGAACGCATGCGCAATCTGCTGATCTTGACGGAGGGCTTTCCGACCTACGGCGGCCTCAGCGGACGTGATCTCGAGGCCATTGCGCAAGGACTGTATGAGGCGCTCGATGAGGACTATCTGAGATACCGATTGAGGTCCATCGAGTACCTCGGCGAGCGGCTGCGAGAGATCGACGTCGCCATCGTCGAGCCTCCGGGCGGGCACGCCATCTACATCGACTGCCGTGCGCTGTTGCCGCAGATCCAGCCGCTCGAGTATCCGGGGCAGGTGCTCGCGGTGGAGTTGTATCTAGCCGGGGGGATCCGGAGTTGTGAGATCGGCAGTGTGATGTTGGGGAGGCGTGATGCGGTGACGGGCCAGGAGTTTCCCGCGGCGATGGAGCTGGTGAGATTGGCGATGCCGCGGCGGGTGTATACGCAGAGCCATGTCGACTATGTGATTGAGGTGTTGACGGCCGTGGCGGCGCGAAGGGGAGAGTTGCGGGGGTTGCGGATGGTGTCGCAGCCGAAGGTGTTGCGGCATTTTACGGCGCGGTTTGAGGCGCTCAGCTGAACGGCGGCGGTAGCGCGGGCGGCGCTGATGCGAACCGCTCAGGTCGGGAAGCACCATGTCGTTCGCAACCCGGCGCGCCTCGAGCATCCCCAGCCACGTGCGCGCCGTCTGGCCAAGCAGCGCGACACGCCGCCGCCTCCCACGTCTTCAGTCAGGTAGCCCGATCGTCCGCCGGTTCTTCGCCCAGGTGGCGTATCGTTGAATTTTCGGAGCGCCCGCGTTGGGCTGTCGGGCTCGTGCGCCGCCCGGTGCGATCAGGGGAGAGAAAAGTACGATGAGCTCAGCGACGAGAGACTTAGGCAACGGTGAGACCCTCACGACAGCGCTCGAGGCTCAGGCGTTGCTCCAGGGTCCAGTGGAGGGGGATGATGGCAGCGGTGTGAGCATCGTGGTGTCCCCGCCCATCCACGGAGTTTGGGGGGATGCCGGCTATCCGGATGCGGTGGGCGTCTTCGGGTCGAGCAAGTTTGGCAATGGCGTTTGGGGCACCACTGCTGACCCGGCATCCGTCGTCGTCTCCGGCGTCGCGGGCGTCCTCGGTACGGGTCAGGTTGGCGTACAGGGCGTGAGCGACGTCGGCAGTGGAGTGCTGGGGCAGTCGAGTTCGGGCGACGGCATCGTCGGAGCCACGGCATCGAGCGCGCTCGATGCCGCCGGCGTTCGCGGCGTCGGCCGCGTCGGCGTCGCGGGGGGTGTACTCGGCTCCAACACCGTCCCCGTCGCCGCGGTCGGCGTATACGGTAGCGGTTCGAACGGCCGCGAGTTGAATGGCATGGGTGTGTTCGGCGAGACCGACACCGGTATCGGCGTCCGCGGCCTCGCCTCTGGGTTCGGTACCGGCGTCCAGGGCGAGTCGGCGAACCATGTCGGCGTGAGGGGCATCGCCCTGACCGGAGCCGGCGTCCAGGGTCTTTCGCAGGACGGCGTTGGCGTTGGCGGCGGGTCGACCAGCGGTATCGGCGTGCACGGCCATACGATTTCAGGCGTGGGTGTCGTCGGCGATGGTGCAATCTCCGCTGTCGGTGTGTCCGGCAAGTCTCAAAGCAACGTTGGCGTCTCGGGCAGGTCTCAAACCGGCATCGCTGTCGAGGCTATTTCGGAGTTTCGCACCGCCGTCCGCGCAATCGGCGGCACCGTGGGCATTTTTGCGCAGGGGCCCTCCCTGGCCGGGAGCTTTTCCGGTGACGTGTTCGTTTCCGGCTATCTCAGCAAGGGCGGCGGAGGGTTCAGCATCGATCACCCGCTCTACCCCGAAGAGCAGTTCTTGAATCATTCGTTCGTCGAGTCCTCGGAGATGAAGAATGTCTACGATGGCGTCGTCGTTCTCGACGCACGAGGCGAAGCTGCCGTGCAGATGCCCGACTGGTTCGAGGCCGTCAATTCGGACTATCGATACCTGCTGACGGCCATCGGCGGCCCAAGCCCAGGGCTGTACATCGCCAGCGAGCTAAGTCAGGGTAGTTTCCAAATTGCTGGTGGCACACCGGGGCTCAAGGTCAGCTGGCAGCTCACTGGAATCCGCCGAGACGTGTGGGCGCGCCAGCATCGCCGGCCGGTCGAGCAGGCCAAGTCTCCCGCGGAGCGGGGCCTGCTGCTCCACCCTGCCGAAGCCGGTAAGCCGCACCTGCTGAGCATCCACGAAAAATCAGGGAAGCACGAGGCCGACGGTCAGCGCCGCGAGTAGCCGACTGCCCGCCCCAGTTGACCAGCAGCACCGCGCAATGCGTGCAGCGCCTCCACGATTGCCTTCAGGTGCTCAGTCGCGGCGGCAATGGCGCGATCAATGGCCCAGCCTCGGCTACGCGTTCAGCCTAGCGAAGAGAATGACTTCTATGAATATCCTGTTAGCCGGATGCCATGCCGCTGGAGAGTCGAGCAGTGGTTCGTGATTAAGTCGCAGCAGTCTGTTCGAGCGTAGCGAAGATGTCCGCCACCGCCTGCAGCTTGTCTGCCGCCGAGTGCTTTAAGCCAGACCTGAGATACCGCAATGGGCTCTGTGCAAGCACGAAGCCCAGCCCGCGCAGCATGTCCGACAAGTATGCAAGCCGCACTTCTTTGCCGGCCAGCCTCTGCACAATGAGTCGAAGAGCAAAGACGTTCGCCTCTACAAACGAGCCGTCGTGCGGCCGAATGCTCATCAGAATGACCTGGGCCTCTCGCAAGCGATTCAGCAGCACCAAGGCCATCGCCTGATCGATGGCGCAATAGATCGGTTCAAATCCCAGGCTTCCCGCCTGTTGATAGAACTCCAACGCAGTCTCCCCATCTCCCTTCTCGAGCGCGGCGTGACCGCGGCTGGCTAACGCGGAGGCATTGGGGCTTCCGGAGGGGACAACGATGCCAAGCTCGATTTGCTCGCGAAGCCGTCGGACTGTCGCGACCGGTGCGTCTAGAGACTCTGCGGCCTTTAAGTCCTCAAGCGCGCCGGCTCGGTCGTCATTGAGGAATCTTGCCCGCGCCCGCCCGATGTACAGCGTGTAGGTATTGGGCTGCTTCGCGAGTCTATCGCTATACTTACGCACTGCTTCGGAATAGCGCCCGAGAAGCACCAGTTCCTTTGGTGAAAGATCAGCGTCGAGTGCGTCGACACTCAGGTCACCCGAGTCATTCTGAACCTCGGGCAAGTCAATTGGAGCGTCTGGAGTCGGTTCTGCCTTCGGGTCTGTCGCAGAACGGAGCTCTTCTCTGAGCCGACGATCCTCGTCTTGAATCGCTTGGAATTCTCGGTCTGCTATTTCGATGAGGCCGGCGAGCGCGATGAACCGACGGCTGATTTCCTTAGGCGCTTCCCGGACGGACTTATACCGGATGTCGTGCTCCAGCTGAGCCCAGGTGTGCTGCAGAATCGTCCGAACCTGAATTTCGCAGATACGCGCCTTGAATCGGCTGTACTCCATCAGATCCAAGCGGGGCTCCTTGAATCTGACGAGCAAGTGAACGCTTTGATATCCCAGTTTGCCCTCCCGGACGAGATTCACACTCTTGTCGTCAGCCTCAATCACGTCAAAGTTGGCGTTTATGGCCTGCACAACCGCGGGAATCGCCCCCGTGACGTACGTGATAATGCGAACGGCTGCGAGATCCTTGATCTGTTCTAGTGGCGAATCGTACTTCGGTAGATCTCGGTCGCTCGGGTTGGGTTGGCCCGCCTTCAGTCTGAAGCTCTCGACATCCTTCGCGCGACAGTCGATCGAGTGAATGGAGTACTGGGCATGGGCTAGTATGCTGCGCAATAGCTGTCGAATTACGTCGCAAAGATCCTGGTACTCGTCGCGGACGCGGCGATACTTCTCGGCGAAATCATTGGCGTGCTGCTCGTGGACGAACTCCTTCATCCTGCTGTCCTCGCAATTGGTAACGGCGAAGCTTTCGCACCGCTAAATGCCAAGCTTGCACCGGGTGGGTCAGTTATGACCGAACATGACAGCACCGTCCTAGTTGAACCTGAAGTTCACAGGCGAAGATGGATCGAGTGCGGCACCGGCTAACTCACGCCCTGAGGCGGACAGACAAGTCAAAAGCGACTCAGTTGGGTGGCGAGGCGGCGATCTTGAGCAGCGGGGCCTGTCGCTTCCGGAGCGCGAGCAGGTAGCGAGTTTCGTCGTAGGGCGTGCGGTCAATCCAGCAGCGGTAGAGGATGCGGATCCACTTGAATGCGAGCGCTCGGAGCGCAGCCTGATGTCGCATGCCGCGGTCGCGGCAGCCCTGGTAGAAAGCCTGAGCCCAGAAGGAGCGTGGTATCGTTTGTCCCACCCATCGATGAAGGTTTGTCGGAGGAAGGTGGGGCAGGAATAGCGGCAGTGCACCCAGAACTTGTTGCCGCTGCGCTCGGTGACGGGCGCGACGCCAGCGTACTTCTGGAGTGCCGCGGCGTCGGGGAAGCGTTCGCGGCGCTCACCGAAGGCAACGAGGAGCCGAGGAGCAAGCGCGGGCCCGGCGCCTGGCAGAGCCCGGAAGAGAGCGTAGTCGGTCAGCTCAGGGCAGAGGCGGGCGATCTCCTGATCGAAGCGCTCGATGGCAGAGCAGGCGGCGCGGAGCTGCGTAAGCCCCTTACGGGCGGGCTGAGTGCGAGCGCCGAGCAGCGGGTTATGATGTCCGCATGGCGAAAGCGGACGAATTGGCGCGCGCGAGCCGTCGAGCACGGCGAAGCGCAGCGGAGTGGCAAG
>Ga0315912_10006501_pt1 | contig 10435 bp, 10 predicted proteins | sample VfabasoilMG_FD_204469 | JGI IMG/M metagenome (GOLD analysis project Ga0315912, IMG submission 204469) | Garden soil microbial communities collected in Santa Monica, California, United States - V. faba soil | ecosystem: Environmental > Terrestrial > Soil > Garden | place: USA: California... | reverse complement strand
CATGATCTCGAAGGCCTCGCGCACCGTGGTGCCGAGCGAGAGCAGGCCATGGTTGCGCAGGATCATCGCCTTGGAGGTCTTGCCGAGGTCGCGCGCCATGCGCGCCTGTTCTTCCTTGTACAGCGCCACGCCTTCGTAGTCGTGGTAGGTGACTTCGGGCTGCACGCGCATCGCGTGCTGGCTGATCGGCAGCAGCCCGCACTTCATCGCCGAGACGGCGACGCCGGCGCGCGTGTGGGTGTGGATCACGCAGTTGATCTCGTGGCGTGCCGCGTGCATGCAGCTGTGAATGACGAACCCTGCCTCGTTCACGCCCATGTCGAGCGGGTCGTCGAGAACCTTGCCGGCCAGGTCGATCTTCACCAGGTTCGACGCGGTGATCTCGTCGAACATCATGCCGTAGGGGTTGATGAGGAAATCCTCGGTCCCCGGCACGCGCGCCGAGAAGTGGGTGTAGATGAGGTCGGTCCACTTGTAGAGCGCTCCGAGCTGGTAGGCGGCCGCGAGGTCGACTCGCGCTTGCCACTCTTCCTTGCTGACTCGCTCGCGGACCGGCTTTCCCTGGACGGATTTCAGATTTGCGCTCATGCGCCGATTCTACTCTCCTCGGGTTCGACCTCGTCGAGCGCCTCGAGCAGCAATTCCGGATCGTTTTTCTGCAGCGCTTGCGAATCCGACAGCATTTGCCGCCAGCGGCGCGCCCGCGGCATGCCGTGGTAGAGGCCGAGCATGTGGCGCGTCACGTGCCGCAGGGAATCCTGCTTTCGCGCGTACTCGACCATCGTCCGGACGACCTGCGCCCGGGTCTTGCCCGGATCGGCGAGCACCCAGGGCTCGTTGACCGCCGCCCGGCCGACCATCACGCCATCCACAGGATAGGTTTTTGATAAGGAAACAATTCCACCATTGAGGATGATCTCGAGGTCCGGGAAGTCCTGCTTCAGGCGGTATACATATTGGTACTTGAGCGGCGGGATCTCGCGGTTCTCCCTGGGGGAGAGGCCCTTCAGGATCGCGTTGCGGGCATGGACGATGAAGGTCTTGCATCCCGCGGCGGCTACGGTTTTCACAAAGCCATGAAGGAATTCGTAATCCTCGACGGAATCGATCCCGGTTCGGTGCTTCACCGTCACCGGAATTGAAATTGACGTTCTGATTCGTGAAACACAATCCGCAACGAGTTGCGGCTCTGCCATCAGGCAAGCACCGAACGCGCCTTTCTGCACGCGCTCGCTAGGGCAGCCGATGTTAAGGTTGATCTCGTCGTAGCCGTACTGCTCGCCGAGCTTCGCGCACTTCGCCAGGTCGTCGGGCTCGCTGCCGCCGAGCTGCAGCGCCACCGGATGCTCTTCCTTGCTGAAGGCGAGGTGGCGCTCGACGTTGCCGTGGATCAGTGCGCCGGTGGTGATCATCTCGGTGTAGAGGAACGCGCTGGAGCTGACCTGCCGCAGGAAGTAGCGGCAGTGCCGGTCGGTGACATCCATCATCGGCGCCACGCAAAGGCGGTGGCGCATCGCTACCTCATGTCGACGAGGCGCCGTCGCGTGAGCTCGATGGTGCAGGCGAGCTGGTAGTCGCCGGGATCGATCCCTGCCGGTGCGTGATCCTTGCGCCGCAGGCACTCGGCGTCGCGGTATTGCAGCCAGGCCTTGTTGGAGGCGCGAAAGCGGTCGCTCGGCTCCTCGTTGCCTGCGGCAACGTCGAGCTGGCGCGCGTCGGTGAGCTTGCTGGCGTAGGCCTGCGTGAGATCCACTTCGCTCACCTCGATCAGCGTCTGCAGGCAGGAGCGGGGATTGGCACGCGTGGTGTCGTCGCGCGTGCACTGCGCCATTGCGGACGCGTCGCGTCGCGGCAGCCATTCGAAGAACACGGCGCGCTTGTCGTCGGCGAGCAGGCAGATGAAGGCGAGCTCGGCGCTCGGGGCGTTGGCGAAGACGACCGCGCCGTTGCCGGTGAGGATCGACGAGACGAACTGGTTCCCGACCTTGCGCGTGTAGCGCTCGATGACCAGGTTCTGGTCGCGTTCGATGACGACGCTCTTGGCGGTGTTGGCGTCTCGCATCAACTGGCGCTGCGCATACAGGCGACAGGTTTCCACGCCCGGGCCGTCGTACTGCGCGTGCGCCATCAGCGGGAAAAGCAGGAGGACGAGTAATTTCATGCAGTCTTCTTGTATTGGCCGGTCGATTGAGCGCGAGTGCGGATCAGGCCGAAGAGGCTTTGCGTCAGGGGCGCGGCAACGCCTGCCTTGTCGGCGATTTCCAGCGTGCCGGCGAGCAGGCCGTCCACCTCCAGCGGCTTGCCCGCCTCGAGGTCCTGCAGCGTCGAGGTCTTGAACTTGCCGAGCACGCGCGCCATGTCGATGCGCGCCTCGGGATCGATGGCGGCGTCGACGCCGACCGCGCGACCGATCGCCAGCACCTCGCGCATGATGCCGACCATGTAGGCCTTGATCAGCGGATCCTCGATCAGGCGGTCTGCGGTGCTGACCGTGAGCGCGGAGACCGGGTTGAAGCTGACGTTGCCGAGCAGCTTGACCCAGAACTCCTTTTCGATCGCGTCGGTAACGATGGTCTCGAACCCGGCGCCGGTGAGGGCCTCTTCGAGGCGCGTGGTGCGTTGCGTGTTCTTCCCGCCGGGTTCGCCGATGATCAGGCGCTTGCCCATGTTGTGGCTGACGACGCCCGCCTCCGGCGTCGAGGCGGCGAGATGGACGACGCAGCCGACGATGCGCTCGGTCGGCATGGCGCGCGACAGCCGGCCGCCCGGGTCGAGGCTTTCGAGGCGGTGCTTGCCGTTGCCGAACTTCAGGCGGTCGAAGAACCACCATGGCACGCCGTTCATGGCGGTGACGATGGAGGTCTCTTCCCCCAGAAGCTTCTCGATCTGGACTTCTGTCAGGTTTTGCGCCTTGACCGCGACAATGATGTAGTCCTGCGCCCCGGCAGGCGCGGTGCTCACCTTGAACGATTCGACTTTGCCGCTCGCGCGATCTTGGACGAGCAAGCCCTGCTTGCGGATCGCTTCCAGCTGCGCGCCGCGCGCGACGACAGAGACGTCGTGCCCGGAACGCGACAGCCAGGCGGCGATCAAACCACCGATCGCGCCGGCGCCGTAAACGCAGATTTTCATGGTGTTATTCTAGGGTAGGAGGTTTGCCATGTTTTCCTTCATGAAGAAGCTGAACAAGCTGCTGCCGGCGGAAAGCGTGCTCCCGGGCCGCGCCAACGCGGTGACGGTGCCGGAGAAGCACTTCATCAACGGCCACGCGCTCAAGGCGCCGTTCCCTACCGGCCTGCAGCAGGCGGTGTTCGGCATGGGCTGCTTCTGGGGCGCCGAGCGCCTGTTCTGGAAGCTGCCGGGCGTGTATTCGACCGCGGTCGGCTACGCCGGCGGCCAGACCAAGAACCCGAGCTACGAGGAAGTCTGCAGCGGCTTCACCAACCACGCCGAAGTGGTGCTGGTAGTGTTCGATCCCGCGAAGATCAGCTACGACGAGCTGCTCAAGACCTTCTGGGAAGGCCACGATCCGACGCAGGGCATGCGCCAGGGCAACGACGCCGGCACGCAATACCGCTCGACGATCTACGCTTATAGTCCTGAGCAATTGAAGGCCGCGCTGGCTTCGAAGGAAGCCTTTCAAAAATCTCTTCAAAAGTCCGGATTCGGCAGCATCACGACGGAGATTCGCGAAGCACCGGAGTTCTTTTACGCCGAGGACTATCACCAGCAATACCTCGGCAAGAACCCGAACGGCTACTGCGGCCTCGGCGGCACCGGTGTCTCCTGTCCGGTGGGAGTGGCGGTCAGTAGTTAATTCGGGGTAGATTTGCCGCCGGGGGAGGGACCATGACGTCCCGGCGGCGCTTCATCCAGATCGGCGCATTAGGGGCATTGGCACCGGCGGTGTTCGCACAAACGCGGCCCGTGAAGGTCGGCATGCTTGCATCGCGCCCTCTCGAGGAGTCCATCTTCACTGCCCATATCATCAGGCGGCTGGAACAGCTCGGCTATCGCAGAGATGCTGGCATGCTGCTGGAGTATCGCTATCCGAGAGCCTCTGAAGGCTTTCGGGCGCTAGCAAGGGAGCTCGGCGCGCTGAAGTGCGACATTGTCTTGAATGCCGGCACGGTGTCGGCGGCAGCCGCGCTGCTCGACGCTCAAATCAGGGCGCCAGTAGTTTTCCTCGCAGTCAACTATGACCCGATTCGCGCTGGCGTAGTCAAGTCGCTCCGCAGGCCGGGCGGAAATGCAACCGGCGTCTACCTACAGCAGGAAGCGATTGCTGCGAAGCGCCTAGACCTGATGCGTGAAGTGTTGCCAAAAACAAGGCGGCTTGCAGTACTGACGGATCGCAATACGAAGGAGCAGCTTGTAGCGACCAAGAATGCGGCCGCCGCTGCCGGCATCGAGTTGGAAGTCGGAGAATTCGACCAGCGGCCGTATGACTTCGCTCCGCTGTTCGACAGAGCGAATGCAAGTCGCGTCGACGCCGTCACGGTCCTCGGTTCGCCGATCTTCGCAGAAAGTTACCGCGAGCTCGGAACGTTACTGGCAAAGGCCAAGTTGCCAGGAATCGGCAGCACAGGGACCGCTGACGCTGGCTTCCTAGTGTCGTACAACGCCGACCCGATCAAAGCGGCCCACCGGACCGCGGCCATGGCTGACCGCATCCTGAAAGGCGCGAATCCGGCCGACATGCCGGTCGAGCTCGCGGATGAGTTTGAGATGGTGGTAAATCTGAGAACGGCGAAGGCGCTCAACCTTAAGATTCCCTATTCCGTTCTTGCGCGCGCCACGCGAATAGTCGAATAAAAGGCCCCCGAGATAGGCGATTCGGATGAGGCTGGACAAATGGCTCTGGGCGGCGCGCTTCTTCAAGACGCGCAGCCTTGCACAGCAGGCGATCGCCGCGGGGCGGGTGAAGCTCAACGACGTGCGCGTGAAGCCCGCGCACGAAATCAAGATTGGCGATGCGGTCGTTGCCCGCGAATGGCACGTGCACGTCAAGGCTCTCTCCGATCGGCGAGGTCCTGCGGAGGAAGCGAGAAAGCTCTACGAAGAAACCGCCGAAGGCCGCGCCGAGCGCGAGCGGCGCAACGACCTCAGGCGCTGGGGCGCCGAGCCGGCACGCGCGCTCAAGGGGCGGCCGACCAAGCGCGACCGACGCAAGCTCGACAGCCTGACGGATCCCGACGACGGCGTGTAGTGGGGACAACGACAGACCGGGACGGCCGGCGTCAGTAACATCGAACGCGCCCAGAAAGTTCCGGAGGTAACAATGCGGCACTTCATTTCTTCTCTCGCACTGGCGTTTGCCCTGCCGGTCCTTGCCCAAGGCAGGATCGACCTCGGTAGTGCGCCGGCGGGAACGGTGTTCAAGGATTGCGAGGCGTGTCCCGCGATGGTGGTCGTCCCCGCTGGCAGCTTCGCCATGGGTGGCGCGCGCAAGGTGACTATCCAGCATCCCCTCGCCGTGGGCAGGACCGAGGTTACCTTCGCGCAATGGGACGCCTGCATAGCGGACGGCGGCTGCAAATACCGGCCCGACGATCAAGGCTGGGGTCGCGGCGATCAGCCGCTGATGAATGTCACCTGGGACAACACGCGCGAGTACCTTGGCTGGTTGAAGCGCAAGGCCGGCCGCGACTATCGCCTGCTGACCGACGCCGAGTGGGAGTACGCCGCGCGCGCGGGCACGACGACCAGTTATTTCTGGGGCGATAGCGACGCCGACATCTGCCAGTACGCTGCGGTGGACAAGGGTGGCGATGGCTGCGGCAAAGGCCAGCCGATCCCCGCAGGGCAGTTGCGCGCCAACGCCTTCGGCCTGCACGACACGCTCGGCAGCATGTACGAGTGGGTCGAGGATTGCTGGAACGTCGACGTTGCGGGCGTCGCCGAAGATGGCAGCGCGCGTACCAGCGGCGACTGTGGGCGGAGGGTGCTGCGCGGCGGCAACTGGAAATTCGTGCCGCAGAATGCTCGCTCAGGCGAGCGCACCAGCTATCTCAGCTTTGTGCGCGACGTCATCGTCGGCTTCCGCGTCGCGGTGTCGCGCTAGCGAGCGGGCTCCTTCAGCGCCGCCCAGTCCTCGACGCGGATCCGGCCGACGACCGAGAAACCTGAATCACCCTGCGGCCTCACCACCGCGATCTCGCCCTCGGCGAGATAGGGCGCGCCGGCGAGGGCGTAGAACGGGTTGCCGTGGCTGGAGATCACCGCGTTGTCGCCTTTCGGCACCGGCGTCGAAAGCAGCTTCTTCAGCGCTGCGTAGCGCTTCGGATCGTCCGGCCGCGCCGGGCCGCCGCGCACCTCGTTCATCGCCTGCGCCTTGCCGAACGCGAGGCGCGCAGTCTCCATCGTGCGGCAGAAGGGGCTGGCGAGCACTGTGCCGATGGGGATGCCGAGCCGCTTCACGTGCTCGCCGATCGCCAGCGCTTCGCCGCGGCCCTTGTCGGTCAGGTTGCGCTGGCTGGCGCAGTCCTCGTAGCTCTTCATGTTGGCGTCGTTCTGGCTGAAGTCGGTCGAAGCGTGGCGCAGGTAAAAGACATATCCGCCCTCGCGCAGGCTGCGGAGATCGACCTCGGCCTGGCAGGGCGGCGCGATACAGAGCGCCAGCGCTAGTGCTAGTAACAGCGTCCGCATTCCATGTAGCCTAGCAGCCCATGACGAGGAGGGGAGGACTCGCGCTGCTGTTGTTCGCTGCGCCTGCGCTGGCGCAGGAGGACGCGGTGGTCGTCACCGCGACGCGCACGGCGCGGCCGACGCTCGAGGTTCCCGCGTCGGTCGACCGCATCTACGCCGACGACATCAGCGAAGGCAAGGCGCAGGTGAACCTCTCGGAGAGCCTCGGCCGCGTGCCGGGCATCTCGGTGCAGAACCGCCAGAACTACGCCCAGGACCTGCAGATCCAGTCGCGAGGGTTCGGCGCGCGCTCTACGTTCGGCGTGCGAGGCATCCGGCTCGTCGCCGACGGCATCCCGGCGACCATGCCGGACGGGCAGGGCCAGGCTTCGACCTTCGACCTCACCTCCGCAGAGCGCATCGAAGTGCTGCGCGGACCATTCTCGGCGCTCTACGGCAACGCGTCCGGCGGCGTGATCGCCGTGGACACGCAGGACGGGCCGCGCGAGCCGACGCTGGAAAGCGATTTCCTGCTCGGCAGCTACCAGACCAAGCGCGGCGCGCTGCGCTTCGGCGGGCAGTACGGCGACGCGAACGCGACCGGCGACGCCTCGCTTTTCCAGTCCAACGGCTATCGCGATCACAGCTGGGTGCGGCGCGAGCAGATGAACGCGAAGCTGAAGGTGACGCCGTCCGACGATGCGACCTTCATCGTCGTCGCTAACGGCCTCCATCAGCCCGACACGCAGGACCCCCTCGGCTTGACGAAGGCGGAGAAGGATGCGAATCCGCGGCAGGCGACGCCGAACGCGCTCCTGTTCAACACCAAGAAGACGATCCTGCAGAACCAGGCCGGCGGCACGTACCAGCAGAAGTTCGGCGCGCACCGCACCGAGGTCATGGTCTACGGCGGCTACCGCTCGATCGAACAGTTCCTCGCCATCCCGCTCGTCAATCAGAACGCGGCGACGCACTCCGGCGGCATCGTCGACCTCGACCGCAACTACGGCGGCACCGCTCTGCGGTGGTCCTATGGTTCTTCTTCAGTAAGACTTTCTGCCGGGGTCGAGTACGACCTCATGAACGAGAAGCGCAAGGGCTACATCAACAACAACGGCGTCGGCGGCGCGCTGAAGCGCGACGAGGACAACAAGGTCGACAGCACGGGCTTGTACGGCCAGGCCGAGTGGTGGTTCGCGCCGAGCTGGGCCCTGCACGGCGGCTTGCGCCGCAGCAGCGTGCGCTTCAGCTCGGAAGACCACTTCATCGCCGCCGGCAACCCCAACGACAGCGGCGCGAAGACCTACCACGCGACCACGCCGCTCGCCGGGCTGCTGTTCCGCGCCAGCGAGACGACCAGCGTCTACGTGAACTACGGGCACGGCTTCGAGACGCCGACTTTCCTCGAGATCGCCTACACGAACAGCGGCAGCGGCCTCAATTTCGACCTCGAGGCGAGCCGCAGCCGGCATGCCGAGCTGGGGATCAAGCACGTTGCGCCGGGCGTGCGCTACAGCGCTGCCGTGTTCGGCATTCGCACCGAAAACGAGATCGTCGTCGACCAGAACACCGGCGGCCGCGCGACTTTCAAGAACGTCGGTCATACCAGGCGCACCGGTTTCGAGCTGGGCGCCGAGAAGGTGCTCGGCGGCGGCTTCGACGCGCGCCTCGCCTGGACCTACCTGAAGGCCGTGTTCGAGGAGGGGTTCAATACCGTCATCACCACGACCAACGTCGTGGTGGCGGTGCCCGCGGGCGCGACGCTCCCCGGGACGGCGAAAAACCAGCTCTACGGCGAGTTGCGCTATAAGCAGGAGTCCTGGTTCGCCAAGGTGGAGGGGCTGTATCGCACGCGCGTGGCGACCAACGACCCCAACGACGAATTCGCCGACGCCTTCGGCGTCGTCAACCTCGTCGCCGGCCTCACGCAGCGCGCGGCGGGCTGGCGGGTGACCGAATTCGCGCGCGTCGACAACGTCGGCGACCGCAACTACGTCGGGTCGGTCATCGTCAACGAGACCAATCGCCGCTACTACGAGCCCTCGCCGCGCCGCAACATGACCGTTGGCATCCAGGCAGCGCTTACGTTCTAATACCCGCTCCCAGAGGAGGCACCAAATGAAAACACTGATTGCTGTCGCGGTAGGCGCCGCATGCGCGGGTTCGGCCTTCGCGCAATCCGGCCCGCCGGCGTGGCACCAGGGCAAGGGCGCCAAGATGTCGGAATCGAAGCTGGCGCCGCACGCCGGCAGGATGACCGAGACGCCCGCGGCCGACATTCCGATCGGCAAGCTGAAGCTGCCGCCCGGCTTCAAGGCCGAAGTGTGGGCGACAGGCACCGTCGGCGGCCGCGCGATGGCGCTCTCCGAGGACGGCAAGAAGGTCTACCTCGGCACGCGCGGAATCGGCCGCGTCTACGAGGTGAGCGACGATGGCTCCAAGCGCACGGTGCGCGTGGTGGTCGACAAGCTGACCCAGCCTGCCGTGACGCTGAACAAGGGCTCGCTCTACGTGTTCGCCATCGACAAGGTGCTGCGCTATGACGGCATCGTGTCGAACCCGGGCGCGCAAGCCGTCGACATGACCGCCAAGTTCGACCTGCCGAAGGAGCAGCATCACAACTGGAAGTACGTCGCCTTCGGTCCCGACGGCAAGCTCTACGTGCCGTTCGGCGCGCCGTGCAACATCTGCGAGCCGCCCAGCAAGGAGTACGCGCAGATCCGCCGCTACAACGCCGACGGCTCGGGCAAGGAGGTGATCGCCACCGGCGTGCGCAACACCCAGGGGTTCGACTGGCATCCCAAGACCAAGGAGATGTGGTTCACCGACCACGGCCGCGACTGGCTGGGCGACAACACGCCCAACGACGAGCTGAACAAGCTCGCCAAGCCTGGCGGCTTCTACGGCTTCCCCTACTGTCACGCCCAGGGAATGCCCGACCCGGACGTGAAGAAGGCCGACGCGTGCAAGGGCGTCACCCTGCCGCAGGCGCTGATGGGGCCGCACGCCGCGGTGATGGGCATCAAGTTCTACACCGGCAAGATGTTCCCGGCCTCGTACCGCAACGTGGCGTTCATCGCGCGCAAGGGCTCGTGGAACCGCAGCAAGCCGAACGGCTTCGACGTGGTGACGATGCACGCGGGCGAGGGCGGCAAGCTGACCATGAAGCCCTTCATCACCGGCTTCAGCGAGGCCAAGGACAGCTACAAGTTCTGGGGCCGCCCGGCCTACATCGCGCAGATGCCCGACGGCGCCCTGCTGGTGTCGGACGAGCAGGTGGGCGCGATCTACCGCATCAGCTACAGCAAGCCGGCAGCGAAGAAATAGTGTCGCGCGGCGAAGGGCGGTGGGCCTTGCTGGCCGCCGCCCTTTTTCTTTTTCCGGCCTTCGCCCAGGAGCGCCTGGTCCTTTGCGCGGCGTGCCACGGGGACGACGGCAATTCCACCACCTCGGGCGTGCCCTCGATCGCCGGGCAGCCGAAGCTGTTCATCGAGAACCAGCTGGTGCTGTTCCGCGAGGAGATGCGCAAGTCCGACCAGATGGCGCCGGTGATGCGCGGCATCAAGGATCCGGAGATCATCAAGCTCGCCGAGCATTTCTCGAAGCTGCCGGCGAAATCGATGGCGAGCGGGCCGGCCGACGCGGCACTGATGAAGCAGGGGCTGGCGCGGGCAAAGGCGCAGCGCTGCGGCATCTGCCACCTCTCCGACTTCCGCGGCCAGAACCAGATTCCGCGCCTCGCCGGCCAGCGCGAGGATTATCTCGTCACGGAACTGTTCGCCTACCGCGACGGCAAGCGCAGCGGCGG
>Ga0315912_10006500_pt1 | contig 10436 bp, 5 predicted proteins | sample VfabasoilMG_FD_204469 | JGI IMG/M metagenome (GOLD analysis project Ga0315912, IMG submission 204469) | Garden soil microbial communities collected in Santa Monica, California, United States - V. faba soil | ecosystem: Environmental > Terrestrial > Soil > Garden | place: USA: California... | reverse complement strand
GCCTGCAGCGTGAACCTGCTGACGGTCCACCGATCCTGCGCGAAGATACCGATGTTCTGCACGCGCGCCTCCTCCCTGAAATCGCTGAGGAGCTCCGTGATCTGGTTGGGCACGCCGTTGTTGAAGCGGTACTGCAGCGAGTCGCCGCGCTGGTAGTTGCGTGTCGAGATGTTGTTGTAGGTCTCGATCCCGACCTTCATGTTCTGGGCTCCGGTCACGTAGGCAACCGACGCGCGGTAGCGCGGCGCGAACGAGTGCACCTCGTCCCAGAACATCGAGCGGTAGGCGATGTTCGGAATCGGAGACGTCATGTTCGGGAAGTTGCCGCTCTGATCCACGACGCGCACGATCGATCGATCGAAGCCGTCCTTCGGGTTGCCGTAGTCGGGCACGACCGCGCCGAAGCCCGCTTCGACGAGAAGCCGATCGGAAAGGGGCGCGGTGTAGGCTGCCTGATAGGCGCGGATGTAGTTGATGTTCTGCGATCCGTCCTGCGCTTCCGGCGAGGTCGTCGCGTTGCCACCGTTGGTGCAGTTGCGGCACATGTCCTGCTCGTCCCAGAAGAAATTGATCTTCTGCCGCTGCGAGATCTGCCACGTCGTGCGGAGCGTCGCGCCGTTCCACTGTCCGTCGGAAAGCGCCTGCTGGCTGTAGTCAGGGTCGTACACCCACGAGTTCGGGTTGCCGGCGTTCTTGTTGTAGTACATGCCGGCAACGAAACGATCGGTCCGCTGATAGCGGCCGGTCAGGTAGAACCAGAGACGGTCCTTCTTGATCGGTCCACCGAGCGCGGCGTTCACGTCCCACAGCTTGTCCAGCTTTCCTGGCTCGCGTAAACCGGCAGTCACCAACTCTTGATCGAAGTTGCTGCCCTGGAGCGACCCATTTGCTCCGTCCAGGAACAACGAGCCGCTGAACGTGTTGCCGCCAGTTCTCGGGACAACGTTGATCACCGGCCCGCCGGCTTCGGCTTCGCCCAGCCCGCCGGTGATATCGATCGAGACTTCCGAGACGTTCTGCGTGTCGGTGACGTAGAGCGTGCCACCGCCGCTCGTTCCGTTCACGCCAAGTCCATCCACGTTGAATCGACCTTCCGAGTTGGCGCCACCGTGACCACCCACATTCAACGGGGCGGGGCCATTGATGCCTCCCACGTTCTGTGTGTTGCCGACCGACAGCCCTGGCACCAGCACGACGAGGTTGTGATACGACCGCTGGCCAGGAATGGAGTGAATCGCCTCGTCATCGATCACGCGCTGCTGTTTGATGCTCTGCACGTCGACGATTGGGCTTTCGCCGGTAACGGTCAGCGTCTCTTCCAGCGACCCGACGCGCATCTCGATGTCGATGGTCGCGGTCAGCGATCCGGTCAGCTCGATCGCTTCGCGCTTCACGGTGTTGAAACCGGAGAGCGTGTACGTGACGGTATAGGTGCCGGGATTCAACGCGATGATCCGGTAGCGACCGGTTTCGTCGCTCACCGCCTGGCGGCTCTTCTCAATCAGCACCGGGCTCGATGCCTCGATGGTGACACCAGGCAGCACGGCGCCGGAGGTGTCGCGCACCACGCCGGCGATCGATGCCTGGACCGCGCCCTGCGCGGACGCGTTCGTGGACCAGACGCCGAACGTGCACAGGACGACAAGGGCCAGCGACAGTAATCGAGTGATGATCTTCATGCTCCTCCTCACAGGGTTCTAAGGCGGCCTTCACATCCGTGTAGCCGCCGTCCTTTGTCCTTTGCCCTTGGTGCCTGGTCCAGCTTGGGTCGGACCAAAGACGAAGACCCAAGGACCAAGGACTCGCGCAACATTCGATTTCAAAAGCGCGCTAGCCTGCCGGTGTCAGCAACCGCGCGAACGCCGGGATACTTTTCACATTCTCGAATTGATGAATCTGGTCGAGGATCTGTCCGAGCCGCGCCGCCGGAAGCTTCGAGTCGGGCATCAGCGCGCGGTACTTCGCGTCCACGTCGCTCCACTCGATGCCGCGCGGACCAGACCCTCGAGGCGCGTCCACGGTGCTCGTGAACCGCTGGCCTGATGTCGTCACTACCGTCACGCTGCCACCCCAGCTCCATTTGTAGGTGACCTTCGGCGGATCGGGATCGAGTTCAACGACGTTCATCAGTCGTGCGACGACGGGATCGAAAATCTTTCCTTCTGTCGCGTGGATCCAGGTGAAGTCTTTGTCCGCCACCGCAGAGGCCACGAAGTACGGAAGGCTGTGGATCGCCTCGACGAGATCGCGCGGACGACGGCTGCCACCGATGTTCGTGCGATCGGGACCGGCGATCAGAATCTTCGCCACACCATCCGCCGGAACCTTTGCCTGCCGCGCCGCATTGACTGCTGCTTCAAGCGTTCCGGAGAACGGGTGCGCTCCGGGCCAAAGCTTGATCGCCAGGAACTCCACGATGTCCCAGCGCTGACCGAGATCTGTCGAGAGCATGCGCACCGCGTCCCTGCCGCCACCGAACGTGTCCACAAATCCACCACGCGTGCCGAGCATGTCGTCGTTGACCGTGAAGCCGCGCGCCACCGCCTCGGCTGCATCGACGCCATTCCCTGCCGCATTCGATCCCATGTACTCGCGCGCCCAGCTGTTCGTTCCGATCGCGATGCCGCCCATCGTCGTCGCCACGATGCCGAGTGCGTGCGCCATCTGCTGATCGGTGAGCTTCAGGAGACGGGCAGTGGCGACAGCACCACCGAAGGCCACGAGCTGTGAGGCGTGCAGACCGGCGCGCCCGCCACGCCGCGCGTCGCCGATACGACCGGCGGCCTCGTAGCCGATCACCATCGCGCCGAGCAGATCTTTTCCCGTGGCGCTGGTGCGTTCGGCGATAGCGATGCCCGCAGACGCGAGCGTCGTGCCGTAGTGCGCGGTGTTGCGGATGTCGCTGTCGTCGGAAGCCGCTGCGTCGCTCAGACCCGCGTTGACGCGCGCGGCGCTCGCAGCAGGAAGCCTCGTGCCATCGAACCACACAGTGGCTTCCGGTTTGCCGCCTCGATCCTTCGCGAGATCACGAAGGATGCGAGCGGAATCGATCAGCGCACCAGGCGCGGCGCTCGAGAACGTGCTGGCGAGAATCATTTTCGCGTGCTCGATCGCCTTCGCGGGAAGATCCTCGTAGCGCATGCGATTGACGGCGCGCGCGAGCGCGAGCGTGTTGTCCACCGCCGCTGCGCCTGGGTCGGCGTTGCCGCGCTGGCGCGCGAACGCCGGATACGGGACAGCGCCAGCCGCCACCGCTCCAACGATGGTTATCGCATCACGCAGAAGACGACGCCGGGTGAACTCGTTCATGTCAGGCTTCATGCGACCGCTCACTCTACGCCAAACACCAGCAGCACGTTGCCCGGCCGCCCGGCGATGCCGCCGTATCCAGAATTCACGAACAGCATTCCGCCGGCCACAATCGGACCGGGACCATCCATGCTGCCGCCGTTCGCTTTGACTCCGTTCACCGTCGTGAACTCGCGGTTGGTATCGAACTGCCACAACAGCGTTCCATCGTCCGCGGCATACGCACGCAAGCCGCCATCGTAGGAACCAGACAGCACGGCACCGGGAATCGCAGTGACGGCAGCGCCTTGCGCGGCATTGCAGTCGCGGCTCGGCGCACCGCACAGTGTCTTCTCGGCGGGCATGTACCACGCCCGCCGGCCTGTCGCGAGTTCGACAGCCACCATGCCTCCCGGCGCGTTCGTCGTCGAGTCACCTACGCCGAAGTAGGCATAGCGTTCGTCGACTGCTCCGCCGTATTGACCACCGCGTCCACTCCCCTGGCCGATGCGATGCTGCCAGACGAGCGTGCCCTGCTTGTCAGGATCGAGCGCGTAGGTCATCCCGGATTTCTGCGGCAGAACCAGAAGGTCTCGTCCGTCGATGGTCGTCAACGCCGGCGATGCAGAGAAGTCGTAGTCGGGCCCGAGCGTTGACGGACAGTTCGGGTTGTCAGTGTTCGTTGCACGGCAACCGAGCGTCCAGTTATCGTTCGCCGTGAGCTGATTGACCCAACGCACTTTTCCGCTCTGGAGTTCCAGCGCGATCACGGCGTCGGTCATCGGCTGCGGCGGATCGGAATAGCTGTTTCCCGTGCTCACATAGACGGCGCCGCGCCGCGAATCGATGGTGGGAGAGGACCAGATTCCTCCGCCCGCAGGTCCCCACTGGCGTTTGCCGCGGGCATTGGTGGCGCGTAGCTGCTTCTCGCCGACCGTGTACGTCTTCCACACGACTGCCCCGGTGCCAACCTCGAGTGCCGACACACTTCCCCGGAACGTGCAGCATTCGTACTCTGGACGTCCGCCCTGCACCTCTTCGCTGAGACCTTGCACGGGCACGAAGACGCGACCGGAGTCATAGGTCAGCGCGCCGGTGATCGCTGCGTACGGATGATCGTCAACCTTACGCACCCAGATGACCTGACCCGTTGACGCGTCCAGCGCGTAAGCATTTGCTCTCAAGTCTCCGAAGAACAGCGCCCATGCGTTCGACGAGGTGTACGGTGCGACGAGGAGCCCGGTGCGCACGGTGGCCTGCGCGCGAAAGCTCCAATACGCGCAGCCGGTCTTCGGATCGAGCGCGTGCACGTCGCCTGTGTCGCTCGCCACGAACAGCCGGTTGCCGACGAGCGCCGGCTGTGCGCGAGCGGCCGTCACGTTGGCAAAGCCGAAGGCCCACTTCAACTTCAGCTTTGGCAGTTCCTTCGCGCTGATGCCGCCGTCCTTTGCGAATCGTGTATTGCTCGAACCATTGCCCCACCCGTTCCATTCACTCGTACCGGTGGGGCCACGAAATGGCGAGGCCGACTTGCACGGCGCGACCGACGCCCCTGCGACAACAGGCGCGAGCGGCCGGCCACCTACGAACTCCGCGACCGCGCGGCGGTCGGCGTCGCTGAGCGCCACGGCCTGGATTCGCATCTTTCCATTCAGCAGCGCATTCAGAATGGCTTCTGGCGTCAGGCGGCGAAGTGTGTCGATGCCGGGGTTCCTCGCCTGCTGAGCGGCGTCGGCGGACGCATGACAGCTCGCGCAGTTCGCCTGAAAGACGGCGGCGCCGTCCTGCGCAGCCGCCGCGCCGGCAAAAACGAGCATCAAGCCGAGAACACGTATGAAGGTCACAAAAACGAGCGAAGTCTAGTTCATCCTCCAGCAGGTGCTTATTACCCATTTCAGGTAACCCGGCTCAGCCCCGACCTCGCGCTATCATCCGGGCAGTCCTTTGGGGGGAGCTTGATGGCCACGGGTTTGCGCGCGACCGTCGTCGCGCTCGGTGTCATGGTGGTAGCGCTTGGCGTCGCCTCGCAGATGCACGCGCAGGCGCCTTCTTGTGAACCGGTTGGAGAGATTCGGTTCGTCTGCGGGCAGGACGGCCCGGAGGATCTGGTGGCCGTACCCGGCTCGCCGTGGCTCGTCGCCTCGGCCTACGGCGCCGGCGGCGGCCTCTTCGCCATCAACACAAAAGAGGCGACATCGACGCGACTGTTTCCGTCCGCGACCGTCACGGACCGCCTCGATCGTCAGACTTACGCATCGTGTCCCGGACCACTCCAGGGCGAGGACCGCGAACACTTCAGGACTCACGGCTTGTATCTGAAGGAAGGACGCCGCGGTGTGCACACGCTCTATGCGGTGCACCACGGCGGCCGCGAGTCGGTAGAGCTGTTCGAGCTCGACACGCGAAAGACGCCGATCGCGATGACCTGGATCGGCTGCGTCGTCGCGCCCGATCCGATTGGGTTGAACGCGGTGGTCGCATTGCCTGACGACGGCTTCGCTGCAACCAATTTCGATCCGCGCCAGCCTCCGGGAGGACGCGGTGGTTTTTCGAGCGCTCTCACCGCTGGCGAGCGAAACGGTGAAGTGTGGGAATGGCACCAGAAAACCGGGTGGACGAAGGTACCGGGCAGCGAAGCGGCTGGTGCAAACGGGATTGAGATCTCGTCAGACGGACGGTGGTACTACATCGCGGAATGGGGCAACCGATCGTTCATGCGGCTGTCGCGCGGTAAGACGCCGCCGGAGAGACAGGAAATCCCACTCGGGTTTCGCGTGGACAACGTTCGCTGGGACGGTAGCGCCATGCTGCTCGTCGCCGGGCAGGGCGAACCGGGCGGTGCGATAACCCGTGGCGGCAACAACGGCGCCGGCAACCTGTCGATGTCGATCATCGGCCGCATCGATCCGAAAACGCTGACCTACACGACGATCGTGAGCCAACCCACCAACGAACGCCTCAGCGCTGCGACGGTCGCAATCCACATCGGCAACGAGCTCTGGGCCGGATCGTTTCGCGGCGATCGAATCGCGCGCTACCCCTTACCGTAATGCGTTCGATCCTCGCGGGACTCGCGATCGCCGCTGTCCTCATTCTGGGTCTGCTCGCGCTGCGACCAGTCCCGTTAGCAGCGGCACGTGCGCCTGGGGACGATGCGCGAGCGTTCATGCAGACGTACTGCATCACCTGTCACACGCAGCAGATGAAATCGCGTGGCGTGGTGCCGGTGGCGCTCGACACGCTCGATGCATTTGTCGTCTCGAAGGACGCGGCAAGCTGGGAACTCGTCGTTCGTAAGATGCGCGCCGGCGTCATGCCACCGGCAGGAATGAAACGTGCCGACAAGGCGGCGCACGAGCAGTTCCTGACCTGGATAGAGGGCGAGCTCGATCGCGCTGCGCGTGACCGTCCGAACCCGGGGCGCACCGAAGCGTTCCATCGCCTCAATCGCACCGAGTACCGGAACGCCGTGCGCGACCTGCTGGATCTCGACATCGACGTCACCGGGTTGCTGCCGCCAGATGACGCGAGCTACGGCTTCGACAACATCGCCGGCGTGCTGAAGATCTCGCCGACCTTGCTCGAGCGGTATCTGACCGCGGCACAGAAGGTCAGCCGCACGGCGCTTGGCATCACACCGCCGTCGCCCACGGTCGATTACTTTCGAGTTGCCGACGATCGCGCGCAGGAGCAGGAACTGCCTGGGCAACTCTTCGGCACGCGTGGCGGCGCGTCGATCAAATACACGTTCCCGATGGACGCCTTCTACACCGTGCGCGTCCAACTCTCGCGCGACCTCAACGAGCAGGTTCCGATCTACGTAGAGCCGCAGGATCTCGAGGTCAGCATCGACGGTGAGCGCGTGAAGGTATTTACGCTCGCGGGTGCGGCCGCACCTGCCGGTCCTCCACCGAGCGAGCCCGCGGCGGCAAGCGACGCCGACGCGGCGCCGGCCGCAGGACGAGGGCAAGGTCGCGGTGCTGGAGCGCGTGCGGGTGGTGCGGGGCGCGGCGGCGGACGACAGGGGCAGGAAGCGCGCAATCGCGCCGATCGCGACTGGGAAGTACGTGTGCCGGTGACAGCAGGACCGCACGTGGTGCAGGTCGCCTTCGCGAAGGAGAGCAACGCGCTCGCCGAGACGGCGCGCTTGCCATTCCAGCGGCCATATCCAGCCGGCGTCAACATCGCAGAGGCGCGTGGCGGTGCCTATCTCCGAAGTGTGGAGATCGCGGGACCGTTCGATCCGACGGGCCCGGGCAACTCGCCGAGCCGGCAGCGGATCATGATCTGCACGCCCGCCTACGCCAAGGCTTCGGCGGGGTCTCGCGGAAGCTCGACCGATATCACGGCGAACGAAGACGGATGCGCGAACCGCATTCTGACCTCGCTCGCGCGCCGCGCGTTTCGCCGGCCGGTGACGACGGCCGACGTGCGACCGCTGCTCGCGTTCTATCGTGAGGGTCGCACCGAGGGACGCTTCGATCAGGGAATCGATCGCGCGCTCAATCGGTTGCTCATCAGCCCCGAGTTCCTGCTGCGCGTCGAAACCGAGCCGCCGCGGACGACGCCCGGAAGCGTGTATCGCATCAGCGACGTCGCATTGGCCTCGCGGCTCTCCTTCTTCCTTTGGAACAGCATTCCCGACGAAGAGTTGCTCACGCTCGCCGAGCAGAAGCGGCTGAACGATCCGGCCGTGCTCGACCGGCAGGTACGGCGCATGGTCGCCGACACTCGCTTCGACTCGTTCGTCGAGTCCTTTGCCGGGCAGTGGCTGTTCCTGCGCAACCTGCCGGCTTCCGTTCCGGTGCAGCAGAACTTCCCCGACTTCGACGACACGCTTCGTCAGGCGTTTCGTACCGAGACGGAGCTGTTCTTCAAGAGCGTGATTCGCGAGGATCGCAGCGCGCTCGATCTGCTGCGCGCCGATTACACATTCCTCAACGAGCGTCTCGCCACGCACTACGGGATTGGTGATGTGAAAGGCACGCGCTTCCGCCGCGTGACGCTCCCGCCTGGCAGCCGCCGCGGTCTACTCGGTCAGGGCAGTATTCTCACGGTCACTTCGTATCCCGATCGCACGTCGCCGGTCGTGCGTGGCAAGTGGATCCTCGAGAACCTGCTCGGCACTCCGCCACCATCGCCTCCACCGGGCGTGCCGCCGCTCAAGCCACCGAGTTTCGCGACGAAGGTTCTTTCCGTACGCGATCGGATGATCGATCATCGGCGTAACCCGCCGTGCGCGAGTTGCCACGCGATGATGGATCCGCTCGGGCTGGCGCTCGAGAACTTCGATGCGGTTGGCAAATGGCGCGCGTTGGACGAGTCGGGCGGACCAATCGATGCATCGGGTGCGATGCCCGACGGCACAAAATTCGACGGCCCTGACGGCCTGCGGCAGGCACTGATGGGATCCGATCGATTCGTCATGACGCTCACGGAGAAGCTGATGACGTACGGTCTCGGTCGCGGCGTCGAGTACTACGATGAACCGGCCGTCCGCGATATCGTCCGCAACTCGTCGCGTGACGATTACCGCCTCGTATCGCTCATTCGCGGTGTCGTGCAGAGCGTTCCGTTCCAGATGAGGAGAACGAAGTGAGGATCGTCACCAAGCGGGCTCTACCACGACGAACTTTCCTTCGCGGCGCAGGTGTGGCGCTGGGATTGCCGTTGCTCGACGCGATGGTGCCAGCGCTCACGGCGCTCGCCCAGACACCTGCGGCGACGGCATCGCGTCTCGGCTTCATCTACATGCCGAACGGCGTCGCCAAGAACTCGTCCGGCATCGACTACTGGACACCGGCCACCGAGGGGCGGAACTTCCAGATGTCGCAGATCCTCGCACCGCTCGAGCCGTTCCGCGATCGGCTGCTCGTCGTGAGCGGCCTCGACCAGAACCAGGCCGAAGCAGGGAACGATGGCGCAAGCGGCGATCACACTCGCGGCACGAGCTCGTGGCTCACTGGCGTCTATCCGAAACGCACTGAAGGGGCCGACGTCCGCAACGGCATCTCCGCCGATCAGATCGCAGCGCCGGTGCTCGGCAAAGAGACGGCACTGCCGTCGCTCGAGCTCGCGATCGATTTGAACTTCCTCGCCGGCCAGTGCGAGAACAGCTACAGCTGCGCCTACCTCAACACGCTCGCGTGGACGTCGCCGACAACGCCGCTACCGACTGAGAACAATCCGCGCGTCGTGTTCGAACGGCTGTTCGGCGATGGCGGAACCGCGGAGCGGCGTGCCGCGAACGCGCGACGCAATCGCAGCATGCTCGACTCGGTGCTCGACGACTTCAATCGACTGCAGCGGCAGCTCGGGCCCGGCGATCGCGTGGTCGTTGGCGAGTGGGTCGATGCCGTGCGCGAGGTCGAGCGGCGGATCTCGGGAGTCGAGAAGCGCAACAACGACGAGCTCCCGACGCTCGAGCGGCCGACCGGTGTTCCCGAGCGCTTCGACGAGCATGTCAAGTTGATGTACGAGTTGCAGTGGCTGGCATTTCGCGCCGACCTCACGCGCGTCGTCACCTTCATGCTCGGACGCGAGCTGAACTTCCGCACCTACCCGGAGATCGGCGTGACCGAGGGCCATCACGGTCTCTCGCATCACCAGGACCGTCCAGAGCAGATCGCCAAGTATGCGAAGGTCGGCACCTATCAGGCGGAGCTGCTGGCCTGGTTCCTCGAGAAGTTGCAGTCGACGCCGGAGGGCGACGGCACGCTGCTCGATCACTCGCTCTTCCTCTACGGCGCCGGCTTGAGCAACCCGAACACGCATGCGCACGTAGACCTGCCGCTCATGGTCATCGGCGGAAAGAAGCTCGGCATCGATGGCAATCGCCACATCGTCGTCCGCCGTCAGGAGCCGATGACGAATCTGCTGCTGACACTTCTCGATAAGGCTGGCGTTCGCGCCGACACGCTCGGCGACAGCACCGGCCGGATGCCCGTGAGCGGGCTTGCTGATGTCTAGCGCTATCCGTCGGGCCGCGGTCGTCGTCGGCTGTGCGGCGCTCGCCAGCGCGATCGCGCTGTCCGCCGCTACGAGCTCGCTCATCGATGCCGCCAAGGCTGGTGACGTGGCGACGGTGAGATCGCTCTTGGCGAAGCAGGCGGATGTCGCCGTGACTGAGGCAGACGGCACGACCGCTC
>Ga0315912_10006499_pt1 | contig 10436 bp, 7 predicted proteins | sample VfabasoilMG_FD_204469 | JGI IMG/M metagenome (GOLD analysis project Ga0315912, IMG submission 204469) | Garden soil microbial communities collected in Santa Monica, California, United States - V. faba soil | ecosystem: Environmental > Terrestrial > Soil > Garden | place: USA: California... | reverse complement strand
CCCCCGGAACTGTTCTTCAGAGTTTGTATGCTTTTTTCGGGAATTCGTAGGCCAGCTGTGGCGCGAGGATTGCCGCTTCGTCTTCCGGCAACCGGTGCTCGGCCACCAGGCGCGCGAGGAAAGAGCAATCGATGCGGCGCGCGACGTCGTGGCGCGACGGAATGGACATGAACGCGCGCGTGTCGTCGTTGAAGCCCACGGTGTTGTAGAAGCCCGCGGTCTCGGTGGTCTGCTCGCGGAAACGCATCATTCCTTCGGGGCTGTCGTGGAACCACCAGGCGGGGCCGAGTTTCAACGCCGGGTAGTGGCCGGCGAGAGGCGCGAGCTCGCGTGCGTACGAAGTCTCGTCGAGCGTGAACACGATGATGGAAAGCGCCGGGTCATTGCCGAAGCGGTTGAGCAGCGGCCGCAGCGCCGCCACGTAGTCGGTGCGCGTCGGGATATCGGCACCGACGTTGGGCCCGAAGCGATCGAACAGCGGCGCGTTGTGGTTGCGCCAGGCCCCCGGGTGGATCTGCAGCACCAGCTTGTCGTCGAGGCTCATGCGCGCCATCTCGGTGAGCATCTGGCCGCGGAACAGATCGGCATCGCCGGGGTTCTGCTTGCCGGTCGCGACGCGGTTGAACAGCGCCTCGGCATCCGCGGGGCTCAGGTCCGCGGTGCGCGCGGTCGGATGACCATGATCGGTGGAGGTCGCGCCCATCACGGCGAAAAACGCGCGGCGCTTGCGATGCGCGGCGAGATAGCCGCGCCATGACAGTGCATCCTCGCCGGTCAGCTCGCTGAAGCGGCGCAGGTTGTCGTGGAAACCCACGGCCTCCGGATCGACCACGTTGTCGGGTCGATAGGCGGTGATGACTCGGCCATGCCAGCCGCTCTTGCGGATGGTCACGTGATGAAGCAGATCGTCGAGCGGCGATTCGGTGGTGGCGAGCGCCTCGATGTTGAAGCGCTCGAACAGCGCGCGCGGCCGGAACTCCGGCTTCTGCAGGCGTTCCGCGATGCGATCGTAGGTGGCGTCGGCGTTGTCCGGAGTCAGCGGGATCGGCGCGTCGAACACGCTCGACAACACCCAGTCGAACCACATGCGCGAGGGCGTGCCGCGGAAAAGGTAATAACGGTCGGCGAAAATCCGCCAGATCTTGCGCGAGTCGCGCTCGGTGGTGCCCCCATCCACGCGCGCCACGCCGAATTCCTCGAGCTTGACGCCCTGGCTGTAGAGCATGCGGAAAACATAATGATCCGGCGTCAGCAGCAGGCTGGCCGGATCCGCGAATGGCACGTTGTCCGCGAACCACTTCGGATCGGTATGCCCGTGCGGACTGATGATGGGCAGGTCCTTGACGAGCTTGTAAAGATTGCGCGCAATGGCCCGGGTGGAGGGATCGGCCGGGAAAAGCCGGTCGGGATTGAGTTTGTCCATATTGGTAGTATGCGCGTCCCCCGCTTGGGAGCAGATCCTCGACTGCGGCGGGCGACACTAATTGGTAATTACTGAAGGAGCAATGGGCGTGAACACTGCGGCGACGAATATCTCAAAGCTCGGTACGGCGCGTGACCGGGAAATCGTTGCAGTAGACGTGATCGTGACCTGCCCCGCGCGCAATTTCGTCACCCTCAAGATCACTACACGCTCGGGTGTCACGGGCCTCGGCGATGCCACGCTGAACGGCCGCGAACTCGCGGTCGCGTCATACCTGAAAGACCACCTCGCCCCGAATCTCGTCGGGCGCGACGCCGGTCGCATCGAGGACATCTGGCAATTCTTCTATCGCGGCGCCTACTGGCGGCGCGGGCCGGTGACCATGACGGCCATTGCGGCCGTGGACGTGGCTCTGTGGGACATCCTCGGCAAGATGTCGAACCAGCCGCTGTACCAGTTGCTGGGTGGACGCTCGCGCGAAGGCGTGCTCGTGTACGGCCATGCCAACGGCAAGGACATCGACGAGTGCAGTGCCGAGGTCGGCAAATACATCGCGCAGGGCTACAAGGCGATCCGCGCGCAATCCGGCGTGCCCGGCATCAAGAAGGCCTACGGCATTTCGAATCTCAAGAATGCCTACGAGCCCGCCGAAAGCGAGCTGCCGCTGGAAACCGTGTGGTCGACCTCGAAGTACCTCGACTTCGTGCCGAAACTCTTCGAACGACTGCGCAAGGATCACGGCAACGAGATCGAGCTGCTGCACGACGTGCATCACCGGCTCACGCCGATGGAGGCCGCGCGCCTCGGCAAGTCGCTCGAGCCGTACCGCCTGTTCTGGATGGAAGATTGCACGCCGGCGGAGAACCAGAAGTCTTTCGAGGTCGTTCGTCATCACACGACGACGCCGCTCGCCGTCGGCGAAGTGTTCAACTCCATCTGGGACTGCAAGCACCTCATCGAGAACCAGCTCATCGACTACATCCGCACGACCATCGTGCACGGCGGCGGCATCACGCACGTCCGTCGCATCGCGGACTTCGCGGCGCTGCACTCGGTGCGCACCGGCTTCCACGGCGCCACCGACCTGTCGCCGGTGTGCATGGGTACGGCGCTGCATTTCGACACCTGGGTGCCGAACTTCGGCATCCAGGAATACATGAAACACGCGCCGGAGACCGACGCCGTGTTCCCGCACGATTACACCTTCCGCGACGGCCTCCTGCACTGCGGCGAGTCGCCGGGGCATGGCGTCACCATCGACGAGAAACTCGCCGCGAAATATCCCTACAACCCCAAGCAGCTGCCGGTCGCGCGTCTCGAAGACGGCACGATGTGGGACTGGTAACTAGCTACTTCGCTTCGAAGTAGCGCGCGGCGAAATCCAGGAAGGTCGGCCAGTTCGGCCCGGACGTGTGCCCGCCGGCATGCTGGCGGTACGCCAGCTCGCCCGCGGTCAGCGGCGTTTCGGTCGGTGGCCACTCGGTCGCATCGATGGCGCGTTTGCCGAGCAGCCGGTACACCGGGCTCGCGGCCTTCGCGGCCAGGAACATGCCCTTGGGGTCGACCCAGCCATCACCCTGCTCCAGCGTGCCGGCGCCGATGAACAGCGGCCGCGGCGCGGCGAGCGCGATCAGCTCGTGCGCATCCACGGGCAGGTCGTTCGGGCCGAGCGGGTCGGCGGCGTACTTGATGTAGTTGCCGGCCATCCAGTGGTACTCGCCGCTGCCCGCGACGTTTTCGATCTTCTCGCCCCAGTTGCGCCGCGCGAGCGCCGCGCCGCCCGCGCCTGACGAGCCGATGAAACCGATCGCGTAACGCGGCTCGTAGGCCATGGTCACCAGCGCCGCCTTGCCGAAGCGCGACACGCCCTCGATGACCGCGCGCTTCGCGTCCACGTCCGGGATGGTTTCCAGGTAGTCGAGCAGGCGCGACGCACCCCACGCCCAGGCGCGCAGGCTGCCCCAGTCATCGGGCTTGCGGGGCTGGCCCTTGTTGACCAGCCCGATGATGCCCTTGGTGAGCCCGGCACCATTGTCGGCCTGGATGGTGCTGGTGGAGAGGATGGCGTAGGCCCAGCCGCGCGCGATCACCTGCTCCTGCCAGGTGGGCGACGGCGGCGCGGGAAAGCGGCCGCGGAATTCGAAGGGGAAGAATTCCACGACGACTGGCACCGCCTTCGCATCCTTCGGCGTGGTGAGCTCCACCTCGATGTCGACGTTGACGAGTGGATAGGCGGAGTTGTCGACGTGCCCCACGAGCTTGCGGAACAGCACGGGTTTGCCGCCCACCACGTCGTCCTTGCTCTCCTTCACCGACCAGGTCACGCCCGGCACGTTCGCCGGCAGGCGGCCGTAGATCTCCCGATCGTAGAGCTCCACCAGCTCGGGCCGGCGTTTCTTCCACCAGTCCTTGGCGGACTTCACCGGCTTGCCGTTGGCGAGCTTCAGCGGGTCCGGCAGCACCGGGTTGCCGGCCTTCGATTCGTCGTAGTTTGCGGCGTTGGCGGCGTTCGGATCGCGTCCGTTGGCGCCCTGGCGCAGCCTGGTGATGCCGAGCTTCTCCATCATCAGCTTGTGATCCTGCTCGGCCGTCATTTCCACCGGCGGGGCGTCGGCAGCGCCGGCCAGCCCGGCAATCGTCAGGAAGCCGCAGACCAGGATCGATGCACGCATGATGAATCCCTTCAGTAGTTAGCCGCGCCCGGGCGCGTACTGGAATTTGAGAGACTTGTAGTACTCGAGCGGGTGCGCCGGCGCCGGCACGCCGGCTGGCAGCGGCAGCTTCGACAACGACTGGAAGTACGCGATGCAGGCGTCGCGCCACCACTGCGCTTCCTGTTCCTGGATCGCGAGGAAGGCCGCGACCTGGGCGAAACGCTCCGCGTCGACTCGTCCGCGCTGCGCGTCCCAGGTGCGACGCATGCGGCCCACTTCTTCGACACCGTGCGCGTAGTGCAGGACGAGTTCGTCCCAAAGCGTGCGCCCCGAGGCCATCTTGCGATCCCACGGCACGTGGTGGAACCACAGCAGCAGGTTCTCCGGCGTTTTCTTCGGATCCGAGAACTGCGCGGCCACCTTCGGCGCGTATTGCGCCACGGCGTTGCTTCCCCCGCTTCCATTGACAGGGGGCCCGCGGTCGAAGCCGATGCCGTTGGCGTCGGCGCGGTGGTAGTAAGCCGGGTTCCATTCGGGGCGCGACAGGTCGCTGACCCACGGCGCCGGACCATAGTGATGACCCGTGCCCATGAGATGCGCGAGACCGAGCGGCGTCATGTAGTCGACCACCGCCTCGCGCGATCCCATCATCATCTCCATGACCGGCTTCACGAATGCGGGATCATTCGAGAACGTCATGCGCATCCAGTCCTCCGCTATGGACTGAGCCGGGGCGAACGGATCCCAAGCGAGACGGCCGAAGGCGAACCAGTTGGCCTGGTCGAAATGCGAGCCGCTCCAGTTGCGATCCGAGCCGATGTTCGCAACACCCGCCATGCCGGTAAGACGGTAGCCGTGCAGTTCTCCGTCAATCACCTTCGCCACTGTCGAGCCCTTGCCCTTGACCAGCGTGTCTGCGCGCAGGGCTTCTTCCCACAGGGTTCCGAGGTAGGCCAGGTGCGTCGAGAATCCCAGGTATTCCTTCGTGATCTGGAATTCCATCATCAGCGGCGTTTTCGGCATGGCGCCGAACAGCGGCGAGAACGGCTCGCGCGGCTGGAAGTCGATGGGCCCGTTCTTCACCTGCACGAGCACGTTGTCGGCGAACTTGCCGTCGAGCGGCACGAACTCCGCGTATGCCTGCTTGGCGCGGTCCTCGGTGGCGCTGCTGGCATACACGAATGCCCGCCACATGACGATGCCCCCATGCGGAGCGAGTGCCTCGGCGAGCATGTTGGCGCCGTCGGCGTGCGTGCGCTTGTAGTCCTGCGGCCCCGGCTGGCCTTCCGAATTGGCCTTGACCAGGAAACCGCCGAAATCCGGGATGTGGCGGTAGACCTCATCGACCCTGGCCTTCCACCACGCGCGCACCGCCGGATCCAGCGGATCCGCGGTCTTGAGACCGCCGAGCTCGATCGGCGCACTGAAGCGCGCCGTGAGGTAGACGCGCACGCCGTAGGGCCGGAAAACACCTGCAAGCGCCGCAGCCTTCTCGAGGTAGGCCGGCGTCAGGCTCGTGGCATTCGCATTGACGTTGGTGAGCACGCTGCCGTTGATGCCGATCGAAGCGCAGGCGCGCGCATAGTCCGCGTATCGCGGGTCGAGCCAGCCGGGTAGTTTGTGCCAGTCCCAGATCGACTGGCCGGCGTAGCCGCGTTCGACGTGGCGATCGAGATTGTCCCAGTGATCGAGCACGCGGATCTGCGTGCGCGGCTGCGAGACGACATCGAGGGAGTCGAGCGGCTGGCGCGTCTGCACCAGCCGCAGGAAATGGAACGCGCCATAGAGGACGCCGATGTCGGAATTGCCGGCGATGACGGTCATGGCCCGGCCATCCACCGTCACGCTGCGCAGCACATAACCCTCGTTGCCCGCTTTCGCCAGCGCCAGGGGAAGCTGCCCGATCAGCGGCGAGCTGCGGGGAGTTCCGAATAGCAAGGCGCCTGCCTGGCTGGGCTCAGCGGCGATGGGCAGTGGCGCGCCCGCGAGTCCCGCGAGTCCGCGAGCCAGCTCCGCCCGGGCGGCTTCGAGCGTCGGGGAATTCGCGCTGCCGGCGATCTCTCGAACGCGGGTCCTTAACGCGGGATAAGCAGCGGAATCGACCGCTGAATACCTGAGCCATAAGTCATATCCGTCCTCGCAGCACGCGGGCAACGAAAATCCCACGGCGGCGATACAGGCCAGCAGCGATCGGTATTTCATGGGGGCATTGGACTGTGAAGGCGCGTAGTATTGTTAACGTTATCTTTGCGCCATCTCAAGCCTTGCGCCCGCGGGCGCCTGCTGTCGAGGGAGATCGATTGAGCGAACCAGGTGATCGCGGCAGCGGCGACGGCACGCCACGTGTCGCTGAGAAGAGCGGGCGTCGCAAGGGCGGAGCCGTCACCATCCACGAAGTCGCGCGCCACGCCAGCGTGTCGCCGATGACCGTATCCCGCGTCATCAATGGCGAAAGCAACGTGCGCGAGAGCACGCGCGAGCTGGTGATGGAGGCGGTGCGCGCGCTCAACTACCGGCCAAATCCGGCGGCGCGAGTACTGGCCGGAGCCCGCGATACCCGCATCGCCCTGATCTATTCGAACCCGAGCGCCGCGTACCTGTCCGAGATGCTGGTCGGCGCGCTCGACGGTTCACATCGAACCGCCGCGCAGCTGGTGCTCGATCGCTGGGACAATCTCAAGCCCGCGCAGGAAAAAGCCGCGGCGCAGAAACTCGCCGAAGGCATCGCGGGAGTGATCCTGCCGCCGCCGCTGTGTGAGTCGAAGGCCATCGCCGCCGCCTTCGCCGCGGAAGGTGTGCCCGCCGTGGCGCTCGCCACCGGCAAGGCGCGCGAAGACGTCTCCTGCGTGCGCATCGACGACTTCAACGCCGCGCGCGAGATGACTCAGCACCTGATTTCGCAGGGACATGCGCGCATCGGTTTCATCAAAGGTCAGCCCACGCAGACCGCCAGTGCGCAGCGACTGGCCGGGTTCGAAGCCGCGATGGACGAAGCCGGGCTCGAAGTGGATCCCGCGCTGATCACCCAGGGTTACTTCACCTACAAGTCCGGACTCGAGGCCACCGAGAAACTGCTGGCGCGCAAGAAGATCCCGACCGCGATCTTCGCCAGCAACGACGACATGGCTGCCGCGGCGATCTCGGTCGCTCATCGGCGCGGGCTCGACGTGCCGAACGACATTTCCGTCGTCGGATACGACGACACGCCGATCGCCACCACGGTGTGGCCCGAGCTCACGACGATCCGCCAGCCCATCGCCGCCATGGCGGAAGCCGCGATCAACCTGCTGCTGCACAAGATCCGCCGCCCCAAGGACCGGCACGTCACCCAGGCCGTCGATCACCTGGTGCCCTACGTGCTGGTGAAGCGCGATTCGGTGGCGCCGCCGCGCAAGAGCTGAGGGTTAAGTAAGACCCGTTCTTGGCGCTCGGCCGCGGAATTTTCCGCGCGGCTTGCTATCTGATAACGCTATCACTAGGCTTTCGCGACCGCTGTACGGGGGGCGCAAAACGCGCACGCCAGCGGGGTCAGAAAACATAAATTAATCAAGGAGATAGCGCGTGTCTCAATCTTCGACTCCGGGCGCTGCAAACCAGCATACCGGCCTTCTCGTAACGCTCACGATCATCGCCGCGCTCGGTGGCCTGCTCTTCGGTTACGACACCGCCGTGATCTCCGGCGCGACCGACTCCATCAAGCAGAATTTCGTCGCGCCGATGGGGCTTGCTGAAGGCCCGAGGCTGGTTCTCGAAGGCGCGACCATCGGCGCCGCGCTCTGGGGTTGCCTCATCGGCGGCGGTATCGGTGGCGTCGTGGCGCACTACCTCGGTCGCCGCAACGGCCTCATCGTGGCCGGCATCCTGTTCTTCGTGTCGTCCCTTGGATCCGCCTGGCCGGAGACCTGGGTCGGCCACATCGGTTCGGTGCTCACGCCGCTGAACAACGCCATCATCTGGTTTCTGAATCTCTTCTTCGAAGACGCGCCCTATCTCAAGTACGGCGATGTGATCACCAACTTTGCGGGTCACCGCATCTTCGGCGGCATGGGTATCGGCCTGGCCTCGATGCTCGCGCCGATGTACATCGCAGAGATTGCGCCGCCCTCCCGGCGCGGTTCGCTGGTGACGTACCAGCAGATCGCGATCGTGTCCGGCATCTCCGGCGTCTACTTCGTGAATGCCGGCATCGCGAGTTTCGGCGGCGACGTCAACTGGCTGCACGACACCGGCTGGCGCTACATGCTGGCGTCCTGCGCGATTCCCGCGGGCCTGTTCGTAGTGCTGCTGTTCTTCGTTCCCGAAACACCGCGCGGCCTGGTCATGAAGGGCAAGACCGAGAAGGCGCGCGAGGTGCTCCGGAAACTCGCGAACGAGGAAGAAGCCAAGGTCGTCGAGGCGGAAATCGAAGCCTCGTTCAAGGAATCCAGCGGCAAACTGTTCTCGTACGGCGGCATGGTGATCTTCGTCGGCATCATGCTCTCGGTCTTCCAGCAGCTGGTCGGCATCAACGCGGTGCTGTACTACGGCAAGGAAATGTTCACGAACATGGGCTTCGAGGGCAACGCCGCCTTCGCCCAGACCGTGATCATCGGCATCGTGCTGGTGGTGTTCACGCTGGTGGCCACCGTCACCGTCGACAAGTGGGGACGCAAGCCACTGCTGATGCTGGGCTCGATCATCATGGCGGTCTCGATGACCGCGCTCGGCTTCCTGTTCTACATCTACGGCACGAAGGTCGGTACGCCTGCCGTCGTCGTGGTGTGTATCTACATTGCCGGTTTCTCGCTGTCCTGGGGCCCGGTGGTGTGGGTGATGCTCGCGGAGATCTTCCCGAACTCCATCCGCAACCAGGCCATGGCGATTGCCGTCGCCGCGCAGTGGTTCATGAACTGGGTGGTGACCGTCACCTTCAACATCATGAACGGCAGCACGGCGCTCAACGACGCGTTCAACCATGGCTTCGCCTACTGGCTGTACGGCGGATTCAGCGTGTTGTCCGCCCTGTTCGTCTGGAAATTCGTTCCCGAGAGCAAGGGCGTCTCGCTCGAGGCCATGAAGAAGATCTGGAAAAAGGAGCCGGTGCCGGCCTCCTGATTGATTAGTTAGACCGCGGACCCCGTGGCCGAAGCTTGCGGCCACGGGGTTCTGCTTCAGAGAATATGATCGAACATCTTCCCTCCGACTGGCGGCAGGCGATTCTCGTCGGCCGAATACTCACCCGCGAAGGCCCGACGCCCGTCGTCGTGGCCGGCGGACGCGTGCGCGACGTCTCGCGACATGCCGCCACCGTCTCGCAGCTGCTCAATGGCTGGAACGGCGAAATCCCGGCCGGCCAGGACCTCGGCCCGCTGGAATCCTTCGGCTTCACGCGCCAGTTTGCGCAGGCGCAGGACGTGCGCCCGCTCTCGCCCTTCGACCTGCAATGCATCAAGGCCAGCGGCGTGACCTTCGCGATCTCGGCGATGGAACGGGTGATCGAGGAGCGCTGCCGTGGCGACGCCAGCAAGGCGGAGGCGCTCCGCGGCAGCCTGCGCGAGCGCATCGGCGCCGACATCCGTTCGGTCAAGCCCGGTTCCGAGAACGCGAAGAAACTCAAACAGGCGCTGATCTCGGACGGACTGTGGTCACAGTACCTTGAGGTCGCAATCGGGCCGGACGCGGAGATTTTCACCAAGTCGCCGACGCTGTCGACGGTGGGCTGGGGCGAACTGATCGGTGTGCGCTCGGATTCGGCCTGGAACAATCCCGAGCCGGAGATCGTGCTCGCGGTAGATAGCGCCGGCCGCATCCTCGGCGCCTCGCTCGGCAACGACGTGAACCTGCGCGACATCGAAGGCCGCAGCGCGCTGCTGCTCGGCAAGGCCAAGGACAACAATGCCAGCTGCGCCATCGGTCCGTTCATCCGCATGTTCGACGGCAGCTACACGCTGGACGACGTGCGCAGGGCGGAAGTGAAGCTGGAAATCACCGGCGACGAGGGCTTCCGACTCGAGGGCAAGAGCTCGATGTCACAGATCAGCCGTGATCCGACGGAACTCGTCGGACAGACCATCTGCAAACACCACGCCTACCCGGACGGCTTCGCATTGTTCCTCGGCACCATGTTCGCGCCCATCGTGGATCGCGGCGCCCCCGGCCAGGGCTTCACGCACAAGGCCGGTGACGTCGTGCGCGTGTCCAGCGAGAAGCTGGGAGTGCTCGAGAACAAGGTGACCACCTGCGACCAGGCACCGCCGTGGTCGTTTGGCATCGCCGACCTGATGCGCAACCTGGCGCGTCGCGGACTTCTGAATTCCTGAATGGAAGCAAACATGACTGACACCAAGCAACTGACCCACTACATCGATGGGCAATGGGTG
>Ga0315912_10006498_pt1 | contig 10437 bp, 10 predicted proteins | sample VfabasoilMG_FD_204469 | JGI IMG/M metagenome (GOLD analysis project Ga0315912, IMG submission 204469) | Garden soil microbial communities collected in Santa Monica, California, United States - V. faba soil | ecosystem: Environmental > Terrestrial > Soil > Garden | place: USA: California... | reverse complement strand
TCACGAACGAACGCGGCCGTCGTCGCAGACGCAAGAAATCGCCAGACGCCCGTAAACGACCCAAGCGCGCGAACCCCGATCCGTCGAAGCCCCCACCGGATCCAGACCCTCCGCCGGATTAGGAACGCGGGTCGAACTCCGAACGGCGGACTCCGGACTCCGGACTCCGGACGACTACGGACTCCGGACGGACTTCGGACTTCGGACTGAAGGACTACGGACTGAAGGACTTCGGACTGAAGGACTACGGACCCCGGACTTCGGACTGCGGACTGTCGCCTATTTCCCTATGGTGTAAACCAGATACTGCCCCGCAAGCCTCTCCTCCCGGTCCGGATCAATCCCATCCAGATCCTTCACCGGCTTCATGGAGATGACCACCGCGCGCTTGCCGGGCAGGCGGCGTTTCGCGCGGGCGACGGTGCCCTGGCCGTAGTCGCTGTGGAAGGCGCCGTTCACGTGCACCACCACCGGGTGCGATGACGTGAGCGCGGCGGCGGTGTACGCCGACGCGATCGATTCGGCCATCGTCTCGTCCTTGAGGCACTGAGAAAAGTAATAGCGCTCGATCGATTTCGCGGCGTCGGTCGCGGCCGCGCCGGGGGCGCTGTGGCCGCCGCCCATCGCGCGCGTGAAGCGCTCGAAATACTCATCGTCCAGCGGGCACTTGAGTTCAGACGCGAACAGTTTGCGATCGGCGTCGCTCTTGCCCTTCAGCACGTCGACGCCGGTCTTGGCGACTTCGGCGGCGATCGGGCGCGGAACGTTGGCGGCGACGATCGGCCAGCCCTTCGCGATCGCGAGATCGACCAGCGGCTTGTAATCCGTCCTGTAGGCGGGCCACGGGCGCGAGACCTTGAGGAACTCGGCCTCCTCCATGTGCCCCATCATGAAATGCTCGAGCGGATCCTGGACATCGCGCTCGAACATTTCGAGCGACAACACCACGGACACCTTCCGGCGCGCGAGCGCTTCAAGGACGGCGAGTTCCAGACGATGGGTGTTGGGATCGTCGTGTTGTTCGCCAAGAAACACGAGATCAGATGCCGCGGCATCCGCGGCCATCGCCTCGAAGTCCGAGAACGACTGGCGCGCGCTGTCGTAAACCCGATGCGGCACGTAGCTCTGCGCGGCCAGCGCCGCGCCAGACACCGCAGTAAACAGCAGGACGGTGAGTGAGCGCTTCATCCCTGTCGCCATCCTAATCCACATAAGGCTGGTGGAGTTTGACCGGGTCGGACTTCCGCCGCACGCGGATGTTGATCATCTCGACGAACACCGAGAAGCCCATGGCGAAGTAGATATAGCCCTTCGGGATGTGCTGGCCCAGGCCCTCACCAACCAGCGACATGCCGATCAAGAGCAGGAACGAGAGCGCCAGCACCTTGATGGTGGGATGCTCGTCCACGAACGCGCTGATCTTCTCTGCCGCGAGCATCATCACGACCACCGCGATGATGACGGCCGCCATCATGACCTTCAGGTTGTCGGACATGCCGATGGCGGTAATGACCGAGTCCAGGGAGAACACGATGTCCAGCACCATCACCTGGAAGATCACGGCGCCGAACGACGCCACGGCTTTCTTGCCGCCGTGGTCGGCTGCGCCTTCCAGTCGCTCGTGGATTTCGAACGTCGACTTGGCCAGCAGGAACAAGCCGCCGAGGAGCAGGATCAAATCGCGCCCGGACAGCGAATACTCCATCACGTTGATCAACGGCGTCGTGAGGTTCTTCATCCAGTTGATCGACGCCAGGAGCGCGATGCGCATGAACATCGCGGCGAACAAGCCGACGCGCCGCGCGCGCTTCTGCTGATGCTTCGGCAACTTGCTCGACAGAATCGACACGAAGATCACGTTGTCGACACCGAGCACGATTTCGAGCACGGTGAGGGTAACGAGAGCGATCAGGATCTCAGTCATGGGTTCAGGGGTTGGGGTTCCGGGATGGCGACGATTCTAGACGCCAAAGACCTCGGGCTTCCACGTCAGCCCCAGTTCGCTGGGCGGAGCCATGTAGCCGAGGAGCGCGGAGGCGGCCACCACCGCCGGGCTGGCCAGATAGCCTTCGCCGCCAAAGCCCATGCGATTCTGCCAGTTGCGATTGAACGTCGTAATCGCGCGCTGGCCCGGCGACAGGGCATCCTCACCCTGACCGAAGCACGGTCCGCACCACGACTGGCGAATCACGGCGCCCGCCGCGCGGAACACATTGGCGATCGATTCGCCACCGAGCCGCTGATCGGGCCGCTCGATTTGTCGGGAGACGCCGCCCGATCCGGGAAACACCTTGAATTCCCGCGCGGCAACTTTCGCGCCCTGTCGGCTGGCTTCGCGAATGACCAGCGCGGCCTGCAACAAATCGTCGTAGCTGCCGTTCGTGCAGGACCCGATCATCGCCTTGTCGAACGTCAGCCGTTCGCGCGCGACTTCTTCGGCCGGGAAGGCATTGCCGGGACTGAACGGCTTGGCGATCATCGGCGCCACGTCACCCAGGGCAAACACTTCATCGATCTCGTACACCGCGTTCGCGCCAGGCTTCACCATCGGATACGGGAACTCGGTGATGCCCTTGCTGCGATACCAGTCGATCGTCAGATCGTCGGGCGCGAAAATGCCGTTGAGCGCTTCAGCCTCCGCCATCATGTTGGCGATGGTGTTGCGCGACACCATCGGCAGCTGCCGCCCGCTGTCCACGAATTCCACGCTCATGCCCTGCGACTGCTTCGCGCCCCATCGGCGCAGCAATTCGAGGACGATGTCTTTGCCGCCGACCCACGGATTCAGCCGTCCGGTGAACACCACGCGCCGCGCCTTGGCGAGCGTGAAATAGATGTAGCCGGTGGACCACCCAAACCCGAGGGTCGTCGATCCCACGCCGATGCCGACCGCGCCGTACGCCCCGTACGCGCGACTGTGAGAATCCGCGCCGGGAATGAACTGCCCGGGCTGCACGAGTCCCTGCTCGGGGAAATAGAAGTGAAAAATGCCGTCGCCGGGCGTCGCGTAGTACGGCTTCTCCATGCCGTGCACTTTCGCGAACGCGCGGCCAATCGACGTCTGCTTCTCGTCTTCGGCCTTCCCCGTGAAGACAAAGTGATCGTTCGCGACGGCGGCCTGCCGCGGGTCGATCGACTGTCCGCCCGTGATCTGATTGAACGTGTGGATGGAAAACGGCGCCGTGCCGTCGGAGGCCGGCAACAAATCCGCGTAGACGCGCAGCGTCGCGCCAGGACGGAAATCCTCGCGCTTCATGCCCTTGTCCACGCGATGCGCCCAGATGATCTGCTCGGTGGACGTCATCCGATCGGCTGTCGCCGCATCCGGAAAATCAATGACGGGGATCGTTTTCACCGACGAGCGGAACTCGCGGCGGCCCACGGCGAAGATGCCGCCGCTGCGCCGAATCTCGTCTTCCTTCGCCGACAACGGCACGGGCGTGTAGCTCTTGCCCTGCGTGAGGTTCTTGATCGCGCGCGTGTCGGGATCGAATTCGAACTCGTCGTTGTCGCGCGCGTCGGCGACGGCTTCCGGGCTCTGGACCACGTGCAGGCCGAGATTGAATGCGTTGCGACGGAAGATGTCGCCCATGTTCTGCCCGGCGATCACCACCAGTTCGAGTCCGGCCTCTTCGGCCACTCCCTTGAGGCCCGCAGGGCTCATTTCTCGCGACGAACCAATCGCGAACCGATCACCCGCAATGACGAAGTTCTGCCCGGAGTGGACGCGCTTCCGGAAATCCGGCATCAGGTACCGGAATGACCCGGCCTTCCACTTCTCGTCGAGGGTTTCGAGGCTTTCAGACACGCAGTCGGCCGCCGGGGTGATCTGATCGGTATCGATCGCATCGAGCTTCTTCGTGCCCGGCGGCTGTTTCGGGTCCCAGAAAATGAGGGCGCGGCCGCGAATCAGGCCATGGGTGCCCGTGGTTGTGGCCGCAGCGGCCGGCTCGCCGAGTTGATCAAGAGAGACGCCCGGCTTCAATCGGGCGGAGTCAATCGTGTGCATACGTCGGCTTTATCGTAGCAGGGTGAGGCTGGCCGCCTCGTTAACATGACGAGGCTGGCCGCCTCGTTAACTTGACGAGGCTTGCCGCCTCGTAGGCCGGACGAGGCTTGCCGCCCATCGGCGCAATCGTTCATCATGGCGGGCAGCATGTTCACATCAGAGGCAAAGACCCGGGGCGTGCGCGTGTCCGTGCAGAGCGAATACGCGCCCGACCGATCGCGCCCCGCCGACAATCAGTGGTTTTTCCTCTACACGATCACCATCAAGAATGAAGGCGACGACACGGTGCAACTGCTGTCGCGGCACTGGATCATCACTGACGGATCGGGGCACGTGGAAGAAGTCCGCGGCCCGGGCGTCGTGGGACAACAGCCGGTGCTCGGGCCGGGCCAGTCGTTCACGTACACGTCCGGCTGCCCACTCGGTACGCCATTCGGCAAGATGGAAGGCACGTATCAGATGGTGTCCAAGAAGGGCGAATTCTTCGACGTGAACATCGCCCCGTTCACGCTGAGCGAGCCATATACGGTGCACTAGTTGCCGTTCGTTCCCGTCGTTCCCGTTCGTTCCCGTCGTTCCCGTCGTTCCCGTCGTTCCCGTTCGTTCCCGTCGTTCCGTTAACCCCCGCGAGCGGCCCGCGTATCAGTTATTGAGAGGTTACTGATGCGCGTAGTTCGCCATCCATTTCTGACGTTTTTCTTCAGCTTTTTCATGATTTCGGCCGTGGCCGGGTCCGCGATGGCCCAGTCGTCCACGCCCACACCCGAGCCCGAGCGCCGGCAGGTCCGCAAGGACTTCATGACCGTCCTGTCGAAGTATCCGCCCGCGGTGGCCGGCGTCCTGAAGCTGGACCCGGCGCTGCTCAGCACGGACTCGTATCTGGCGCCCTATCCCGAAATCGGCGCGTTTCTGGCCAAGCATCCGGAAGTGCGGCGCAGTCCCGCTTACTACTTCGAAGGCATTGATTCGGGCGGCAACAGCTACTACTACGACCCGCGCGAACGCGCGTGGAACAACATGATGGAGATGTTCGCCGTCGGCGGCATCATGCTGACGATCGCGGGCGTGCTGGTGTGGCTGGTGCGGACCGCCGTTGATTACCGCCGCTGGGGCCGCCTCGCAAAGGTGCAGGCCGAAGCGCACACGAAGCTGCTCGATCGTTTCACTGGGAACGAAGAACTCCTCTCCTACGTCAAGTCGCCAGCAGGGGCACGGTTTCTGCAGTCCTCGCCGATCGCACTCGACGGTAATCCACGAGCGGTGGGCGCGCCGGTTTCCCGCATTCTCTGGTCGGTGCAAGCCGGTGTGGTGCTCGCGGCGGCAGGAATCGGCATGAACTACGTCAGCCGGCGAATCGCTCCCGATCAGGCGGATCCGGTCTACATGTTCAGCGTCGTCATTCTGTCGATTGGCCTGGGATTCATCGTGTCGGCGGCTCTGTCATACTTGCTCTCGCAGCGGCTGGGCCTGCTGACGCCGCCGAAACACGACGAAGCGATTGAGAGCTGAAGCGAGAGTCTGTAGCCAATGACCATTCGTGACGTGACGGTTTCCGATGTCGAGCGCGCCAAAGTCCTGGACGCGGCTGGTGTCGCTGAAGCCTCGTTCGCGATGACCGAGGACGCGTTCCGCACGTTCTACGACCGCACGTCACGGTCGGTCTGGGGCTACCTTGCGCGGCTGACGGGCGACCCGTCGATGGCCGACGACCTGCTGCAGGACACCTATTACCGGTTCCTGCGTTCCGGCGCCACGCACGAGAACGAAGCGCACCGCCGGAACGCGCTCTTCACCATCGCGACCAACCTGGCGCGCGATGCGTACCGCCGCAAGAGCGTGCTGCCCTTCTTCGTCAGCGACAACTTCGAGATTCCGTCGCGCGAAGACGCGGCGGGACGATTCGAAAAGAAAACGGACCTCACGCGCGCGATGAGTTCGCTGCGGTCGCGCGATCGCGCGATGCTCTGGCTCGCGTACGTGGAAGGTTTCTCACATCGCGAAATCGCCACGGTGCTCGGCATGAAGACCGCCAGCATCAAGTTATTGCTGTTCCGCGCGCGCCGGCGGCTCGCCGCGATTCTCCGCGAGCAGCCAGAACAGGCAGGCCAGGCATGAAGCGCATGGAATGCCAGTTCGAAGAAGACGTGCTGATGTATGTCTCGACCGGGCGATGGCCCGATCGCGTGCCGGCGGAAATAGCGGCGCACGCGGCCACCTGCGACGTGTGCGGCGACCTGGCGACGGTCGCAAACGCGATGGATGCCGAACGCGGTGACGTGCCGGCCTCCGCTCGCGTACCGAGCGCCGGCACGGTGTGGTGGCACGCCCAGTTGCGCGCGCGCGAAGAGGCCGTCAAGACCGTGGGCCGGCCGATCACGGTCGTTCAAGGCGCGTTGCTTGCTGCCTGCGGCGCGGCCGCTGGTGCCGTGTTTGGCGCAACCACCGGCTGGTTCCAGCGCGCGCTCGATGTCGTCGTGGACACGACCCGCTCCGTCGCATCCAGCGTGCACCTGCCGCAGATGCCGGCAGTGACGTTCGACGCCTCGTCGTTCGTCGCAACCTACGGCACCAGTTTGACGGTGGCCGGAATCGGTTTGGCGCTGATGGTCGCGGTCGTCGCCTGGGCCTTCCGCGAAGGCTAAAACCGGCAGTCCTTTTTCAACGCCTGCTTCAGCTGCGCCACGTACTCGGTGCGCGGTATTTCGATCGCGCCGAACCTCGCGAGGTGCGGCGTGAGCCACTGCACGTCAAGCAGACTGAAACTGCGACGCTGCAATCGTTCCACCAGCGCCGCAAGCGCGACCTTGGACGCGTCAGTTTCGCGGTGGAACATCGATTCACCAAAAAACGCGCCGCCCAGATGCACGCCGTAGAGGCCGCCCACCAGCTCCCCGGCGCGCCGCACTTCCACGGAGTGCGCCAGGCCCAACCGGTGGAGCGCGGTGTAGCACTCCAGAATCTCCGCGCTGATCCACGTGCCCTCGTCCCTGTCTTCGGCGCACGCGCGCATCACGTCCTCAAACGCGGCATCGGCAGTGATTTCGAATCGCTGCTGGCGCAGCAGCCGGGCCAGACGCGACGGAATATGGAAGCCGTCGAGGGGAATCACGCCACGCGGGTCTGGTGAAAACCAGCCAATCGAGCCGTCCTCGAGCGCCATCGGAAAAATGGCTTCGCGATAGGCGCGAACGACCAACGCGGGATCCAGTGGCGAGGCAGGCACGCGAGTTCTGGTAAGTTTCTCATGATGGTCCGAGTCATCCTGGCGTTGGTCGCGGTGCTGTCGCTGACACAGCGTCCGGGAGGCCCGCCTGCGTCGAACGGACCGGGCCCGTGGGACAACGACGTGCAGGTCTATCGCGAGGATCGGATCGGCCGCGTGGAGTTGATCGCGACGTTCCCCCGCGCCGGCGTCTCGACGATCGCCCGCATGCCCGACGGCCGCCTCATCGCCGCGCATCAGCACTTTCCGGACAACGATCCTGGCGGATTCGATCGCGTGGCGGTCCGCTTCTCGTCAGACGAAGGCGTCACGTGGACGAACCCCGTGACGATTCGGCTCGCGGGATTGCCGGAAGGCATGCGATTCCCGTTCGATCCAACGCTCGTCGCCCTTCCCGACAAGCGCGTCCGGATGTATTTCACGTCCACGCCCGAACGGACGCAGGGGATGCCGGCGATCTATTCCGCGGTGTCGGAAAACGGTGTCGACTTCACGGTTGAACCCGGTCAGCGATTCGGCGTCGAGGGAAAACCCGTGATCGATTGCGCCGTGGTTCTGCACCGCGGCGTGTTTCATTTGTACGCGCCGCTGGGCGAGGAGCAGGGCCAGGGCTACCACGCCACCAGCGCGGACGGTCTTTCATTCACGCGCAAGCCGGACGTGAAGATGGACGGCGATCGGCGCTGGCTGGGCGGCGCCATTTCAGACGGCGGCACGCTCACCTTTTACGGCACGGGCGATCCTGATGCGCAAGGACCGCGGTTGCCGTCCGCCGTGGGATCGCAGCCGCCGGCAGGCGCGCCGCGTCCGATTACGCCGGCTGCGCGGCGCGGCGGCACGCTGTGGACGGCGACCAGCCGCGACGGCGACTCGTTTCAACCTTCCGCGGCGCCCACGATTCCAGGCGCCGATCCCGGTGTGGTCGCGGCACGCGACGGCGGATTCGTGATCGTCGTCACCGGTCCGCCGCGAACGGGTACGGCGAGCGCGAATCGCGGGCCTGATGCGGGGCGAGGCGGCACCGCGCCCGCTGCGGTCATCGGCGACGGTGGCGCGCGCAATCATCGGCTGATGCTCGCGACATCCAGGGACGGCATGAACTGGCAGTTGTCGCAGACATCGTTCGTTGAACACGCGTCGACGCCGGCACTGTTTGAAGGACCGGACGGCCGGCTCATCGCGCTGTTCGTGGAGTCTGCTGACGAACGGCTCGCTCCCGCCGTTGTCGCGCGCGTGGAAACGGCTGGCGGGGCGTGGGAATCGCGCCCGACCGATTTGCGGGGCCTCGATCCTGATGTCATCAAACAGCGCGACGGCGGCTATCGCGCGTACACGCGCGCGCCCGACGGCTCGATCGTCATGTCGTTGTCCCGCGATGGCCTCTCGTGGGCGCAGGTCGGCACGGCGTTTCGCGATCCGCAGTATCCAAACGCCAGCGATCCAGACGTGTTCGAAACGCCTGCCGGGTGGGTGATGTTGCTGTCGATCGGCCCGCAGCTCTTACGTGCCACGTCGACCGACGGTTTGCAGTTCACGGCCACCGGCGTCGCCACGCTCGGCGGAACGGCATCGACCACCGTGAAGATCGACGGCGGCTGGCGCACGTATCTTCACGGCACGTCCGCGACGCAGACGGGCGGCCAGATGGCGATCCGATCCGCGACGACACCGAACGGCTCGTCGTGGCGCGTGGACGTCGGGGATCGCCTGATCGCCCTGCCCGGCAGCCCCGCGCGAAACGGCATCAGCCGCCCGGCGATCGCGCGTCGCGCCGACGGCTCATGGGTCATGCTTGTCGCCGCGTTCATCGAGCGGTAGAGCGGATCCGTCCCGCCGTAGCCTTGGCGAAGGCGGAAGCCCCGGGGCAAATTGATGCCACTCACACACCCACAGCTGCAGAACATCCTCCGCGAGCTCGAGGCGACGTCCGCCCACGCCAGCAGGCTCATCGAAGCCCACGACGACCGCGCGTTCAACGCGCGCCCCCGGCCCGAATCCTGGTCGGCGATCGAAGCCATCGCGCACCTCACCATCTCGAACAAGAGCCTGCTCGAGGAAATGGAACGCGTGCTCGCGACCGGAGACCGCAGTGCCGTGCCGGACACGCATCGCTACCGTATGGACGCGATCGGCACGATTCTCCGCTGGTCGCTCGAGCCGCCCTATCGCGTGAAGACGCCGACCGCGCAAGGCTTCGTGCCGGCGAATGTGTCCGATCGGCGCGCGGTGCTGGCCGGATTCCTGGAGCAGCAGCGCGCCGTGGCGGAATTCATCGCGCGTGCGCACGGACGCAACCTCGGCGCGATCAAAGTGACGTCACCGTTCAATTCGCGGGTGAAATACAACGTCTTCGCGGCGCTGCGTATCATTCCCACCCACAACCGCCGCCATCTCTGGCAGGCCGAGCGCGCGCTGGCGGCGGCCGCGAGTGCTACCGCCCGATAGCGGCGAGCGCTTTCTTTGCGGTTTCGTTCGCGGGATCCTGACGCAGCACTTCGCGCAGATGCTTCGCTGCGTCATCCAGTCGTCCCATCTGCAGAAGCGCGATGGCAAGATTCAGGCGTGCTTCGGTCATGGCGGGTGCGCGCTTGATCACGTCTTCCCACTGCTGCGCCGCCTCCGCGAACTGCCGGTTCTGCGCGAGCGCGTGCGCATAGTCGTTGCGGATCGCCGGATCGTCCGGACTCAACCGGACGGCCTCGCTGAACTGCGCGATCGATTCGGCCGTCCGTCCAGCTTCACCCAGCAGCAGCGCCAGCGACATGCGCGTCTCGATACCCGCCGGCTGAATCGCGATAACGCTCTGCAGTTCCGTGATGGCGCGATCGTTCTGGCGGGTTTCAACCAGCGCCCTCACCAGGCCGAGACGTGAATCCAGATACGCGCTGTTGCGCGCGATCGATTTTTCATAGACCGGAATGGACTCCTGCGCGCGGCCGTTGGCGCGCAGGTACTCAGCCAGCCCGAAATACACGCCGAAGTTGTTGACGTGATCGGTCGCCTTGCCGGTGTGGCTCCAGAGCGCCACCGTGTCGCGCCAGTACTGCACCTGCACATTCGCCACGTAGGCGTAAGACGCCATCACGAGAACGGCGAGCGCTCCCGCGATCTGCCGGATCGGAACCGACTTGACCAGCGTGAGAAATCCCCACGCGACCGCGATGCCGATACCAATCATCGGCAAGTACATGTAGCGATCGGCTCT
>Ga0315912_10006497_pt1 | contig 10437 bp, 9 predicted proteins | sample VfabasoilMG_FD_204469 | JGI IMG/M metagenome (GOLD analysis project Ga0315912, IMG submission 204469) | Garden soil microbial communities collected in Santa Monica, California, United States - V. faba soil | ecosystem: Environmental > Terrestrial > Soil > Garden | place: USA: California... | reverse complement strand
GGCCATGCCCTGCGCCATCTGGAACTTCACGTAGTCGTTCAGGTTGCCCACGGCGGCCATGCTCGACCGCTTGTCGATCGCGGCTTCCACCTCGGGCGGCACGGAGACGTTCTCCAGAATGAACGCCGGCATTTCAATGCCGTACTTTTCGCCGATCACCGGATTGATGAGCGGCAGCAGCGCCGCACCGAGCTCGCTGTATCGCGTGGCGATATCGAGCACGGGCACATTCGCCTTCGCGAGTGCCTCAGAAAACACGCTCACGAGGCGCGACCGCATCGTGTCTGCGAACTCATCAAGACGGAAGTGCTGGTCCGTGCCGGCGACTTCTTTCAGGAACTTTTTCGGATCGGTGATGCGCACGTCGTACGTGCCGAACGCGCGAACGCGGACAATGCCGAAGTCCTTGTCTCGCACCATCACCGGGTTGGACGTGCCCCACTTGTTGCCCGTGAAGAGGCGCGTGACAACGTAGTACACGTCGGCCTTGAACGGCGATTCGAATCCGTACTTCCAGCCCTTCAGGCGCGACAGCACAGGAATGTTGTCCGTGGTGAGGCTGTGCTTGCCCGGACCGAACGTGTCGCCGAACTCGCCGAGGTAGACGAACTGCGCCACCTGCGACTCGCGAACGATCAGCTGCGCCCCGCGCTTGATTTCCTTGTCGTCGTCTGGAAACCGGTACGACAGCGTGTCCCGCGAGTCGTCCGTCCATTCGATGATGTCGATGAACTGACTACGGATGAAATCGGTCAATCCCACGGCATTCCCTCCAATAGAAGAGTAACGTCAAAGAGTTGCGGGCGGTTCACCTTTTACGCGCTATTCACCGAGTCCCAGGCGCTGTTTACCGCAAAGTGTCGAGCAGCGACTCGGTTCTGGCGGCGGCGATGTCCCACGAATACTCGGCAGAAACGTAAGCGCGCCCGGCCTTTGCGAGTTCCAGACGAAGCTGCGGGCTCGCCATCATTATCTTCAGCATCGCCGCAAACTCCGCCAGGTCGCGGTAGTAGAGACCGCCGTTGCTCCGCCGGCACTGGCCTTCGAGTACGCGGCATCTTGCATTGACGAGTACCGGCGTGCCGAGCGCCCAGGCTTCCAGCACGAAGATCGACAAGCTCTCAAACGCACTCGGCATCAGCGCCACGGCTGCGTTGGCGAGCAGCGCCGCCTTTTCCTCTTCGCTGACGTAACCGACGTACTTGATCTTTGGATGCGCTGGAATATCGAGCACACGATGACCGGCGAGCACGAGCGTGGGCGCGTCTGGCCATTGGTCGGCGAGCCAGGAGTAATAGCGGAACAGCGTATCGACGCCCTTGTTGCGATCGATCCGGCCGGTGTAGAGGACGTAGGGTTCTGGAAAATCGAAGCGCGCGAGCGCAGACCGGGAGACCGTGGCCGGCACGCTCACGCCGCTGCCGATGATGGCGGCCGGGAGGTTGGTGACGCCGGTGTGGTGTTCGATCAGCTCCTTCTCTTCCGGCGTGAGATAGAGCGCACCGCGCGCGGACTTGAAGACGTCGGTGAACACTCCGAGCCTCATCGCTGGATCGTCTTCCGCCGTCGGCACCAGGACGGCGCGGCCCGCGGCGGCCTTCACGCCGTGCGCGGCGGTGTAATAGCGATAGGAATAAAGAAGGAAGCAGTCGACGTCGCGCCGGCTGCCGATCGCTCGGATGAGCTCTGGCGACACCGGACCGTTCTCTTCGATCCACCGTCGCTCGTCGTCCACAGTGTGATCATCGTTGAACACCAGGTCCGAGATCGCGGCGAACCTGGCGACGTCGCGCTCGCGCGTGTTCGGAAACCGCGTGACCGGCACGTCGTCAATCGTGACGGTGCCGGGCGAGTAGTGGTTTTTCCAGGTGATGTAGTCGAGCGCGCACGTGGTGAGCACCTCCACCTGATGCCTGGTGCGAAGGGCATTCACCAGCCCACGGCAATGCGCTTCCGCCCCGCCGGCCACCTCAAGGCCATAGCGCTGTATGACGAACGCCAGTTTCATGAGTGTGCGGTACGGAGCCCCGGCGCCGCGGTACGGAGCCCCGGCGCCGCGGTACGGAGCCCCGGCGCCGCGGTACGGAGCCCCGGCGCCGCCGTACGGAGCCCCGGCGCCGCGGTACGGAGCCCCGGCGCCGCGGTACGGAGCCCCGGGTCTTTAGACCCGGGGTTGTGACTTGATGACATCGATTTCATGCCGCAGCTTCTTGACCTCAAGCTCCAGCCTCAGCGTCCGATCGATCGAATCGAGCAGGAAGTGCCAGACCACCAGATTGATCTGCGCCTGGCGATTGAAGATGTGGTCCGTGTACAGCCGCACGAACGGCCGCACCATTTGCTTGGCCAGCTTGATCAGCGCGCCGCCCGCACCGCTTCGCGTGGTCCGAATCTGATAGCCCGAGTCGATGTTCCAGTCGTGGCTCTCGTGCCGGAGCCGCTCGCCCAGCTTTGAATCGATTTTCGCCTCAGCGATGTACCGGCGCAGCCGTTCATCGAACAGCGCTTCGATGTCTTCGGGATTGAATTCGCCCCGCGATCGCCGCAGGTCGATCTGCTGGCGGAGGTCGTCAACGAGCCGCGAGACATCCGGGGCACTCATGGCGTGAAAGAATAGCCGAGTATTAAATAGCCGAGTAACAAATAGCCGAGTAACAAATAGCCGAGCAACAAATAGCCGAGCAACAAATAGCCGAGTAACAAATAGCCGAGTAACAAATAGCCGAGTAGCCGAGTATAAGATCTGCCCATGACATTGTGGTCCGGCCGATTTGCCGGAGAACCCGACAAAGACGTTTTCGAGCACGGCAAGTCTCTCAGCGTTGACAAGCGACTGGTGGCAGACGACATCGCCGGCAGCGTGGCGTGGGCGGAGGCGCTCGGCCGCGCCAAGGTGCTGTCAGACGCCGACGTTCGCGCCATTGTTGACGGCCTCATGCAGATCGACGCCGCGGTACGCGCCAACCCGTCCATGTTCGACGGCGCGCCAGACGAAGACGTCCACAGCTTCGTTGAGCGCGAGCTGATTGCCAGAATCGGCGACGCCGGCAAACGGTTGCACACCGGCCGCTCGCGCAACGAGCAGGTGTCCGTTGATTTCCGTCTCTATCTGCGTCGCCGGATTCCCGAAGTCCAGCGCGCCATCGCGACCCTCGTGGACGCGCTCGCGTCGCAGGCCTCGGCCGCAGGGTCGGCCGTCATGCCGTCCTACACGCACATGCGTCGGGCGCAGCCGGTGCTGGTGGCGCACGCGTGGCTCTCGCACGCCGCCGCGTTCCGCCGCGACGTCGATCGTTTTGAGGTCGCGCGGACGGAAGCGGACCTGATGCCGCTCGGCTCCGGCGCCATCGCCGGCACCGCGTACGACATCGACACCAGGTTCCTGGCCGACCGCCTCGGCTTTTCGCGCGTCACCGCCAACAGCATAGACACGGCCGGCGACCGCGACTTCGTCGCCACCTTTCTTTATGCGTGCTCGATGACCATGGTGCATCTGAGCCGGCTGGCGGAAGACGTGATTCTGTTTTCGGCCGAAGAGTTCGGGTTTGTCGAGATCGACGACAGCGTCGCGACCGGCTCGAGCTTGATGCCGCAGAAGAAGAATCCCGATCCGCTCGAGTTGGTGCGCGGAAAGTCCGGCCGCTCGATCGGACTGCTGACCGGCTGGCTCGCGACGATGAAGGGGCTGCCGCTCGGCTACAACAAGGATTTGCAGGAAGACAAGGCCTCCGCGTTCGAGGCGGAAGACAACGTCATCGGTTGTGTGAAGACCACGGCGACGGTGATTGGCACACTGGCGTTGCGGCCGGATGTGTCGCGCGCGGCCGCATCGGGATTGCTGCTCGCCACTGAAGTTGCGGATTACCTGGTCGGCAAGGGCCTGCCGTTCCGGACGGCGCACGAAATCACCGGCCGCATCGTCCGCGACCTCTACGCGGCGGGAAAAGATTTCCGATCGCTCTCGCTGGCCGACTGGCAGAAGTACAACGACCAGTTCGACGCGAGCGTCCTGAAGGCCGTCACGCCGGACGCGGCGGTTGCCGCGCGTCGCACGCCGCAATCGACGAATCCGAACGCGGTGGCCGCTGCGCTCTCAGAGTGCCGCGCGTGGGCCAGCCGCTGGTTGTCTGAGGCGCGGTAAGAGCAGCGTGTTTCTCAGCCATTTTGCCGTCGGCCTCGCGGCGAAGCGCGCCGCACCAACCGTTTCTCTGGGCACGCTGATCCTCGCGTGCCAGCTGGCCGACATCGTCTGGCCGAACTTCGTGCTGCTGGGCATGGAACACCTGGCGATCGCGCCGGGCATCACCGCCGTGACGCCCCTGGATTTCATTTCATATCCCTACTCGCACAGCCTGGTCGCGCTGGCGCTCTGGGGCGTGCTCACGGCGATGATTTACTTCCTCCTGCGGAGCCGATCGGCGACGTTCGTCACACTCGTCGTAATCGCCTCGGTGGTCTTCAGCCACTGGGTGCTCGATTACATTTCACATCGGCCCGACATGCCGCTGGCCCCTGGCGACGGTCCCAAGTTCGGTCTCGAACTCTGGCGGTCGATTCCGGCCACGCTTGCGGTGGAATTCACGATGCTGGCGGCCGGCCTGCGCGTTTATCTGGGCGCCACGCAGGCTCGCGATCGGATTGGATCGATCGGACTCTGGGCGATGATCGCGGTACTGGTTGTGTTGTACCTTGCGAGCGTGTTCGGTCCGCCGCCGCCCAGCCCTGAAGCCGTCGCCTGGTCCGCCGAAGGTGTCTGGCTGTTTGTCGCGTGGGGTTACTGGATCGATCGGCATCGATCGGCGAGGGTGGCGTAATGGATTACGTCTCGCCGAATGAACTCGCCTACGAAGTCCGCGCGCGATGGGAATCGGGCCAGCACGGCGATCCGCCCGAGCTTCCCGATGCCGACAATTTGCGCAAGCTGCTGACCGCGGCGTTTGTCGCGAGTCTCGAGCGCGAGGAAGGCCGGCCGCTTCGGTTCGTGCTCTGCTGCGCGCCGGCATCTTCGCCGGTGAAGGACGGATTGGGCGGGCCGGTTCCGATCGTGCCGCTCGAAGTGGCGCGTCCGCTGACCGTCGGATCGATTCGATCGCTGGCGCCGGCCGTCAGTCCGGAGAACGCCGCGCTGCTCGTGCGATTTCCGCGCAGTGGCCGCGCCGGCATGGGCGACGCCGGCTGCGAAATTGCCGCGGTGCTGCACATGGGCGAGAACGTCGCCCGCTCAAGAAGCGGGCGCTCGTTCTATCACCGCCCGGCGCCGCACACGCTGACGATTGAAGTGGCTGATGCCGGCGAGTTGCACATTTATCAGGGCGGCACTCGCCTGGTGTCCATGAAAGCCGGCCATCTGCAGAACCTGATCGCGTATTCCACTCTCGAGTTTCTGCCGATCAGTCCCATCCTCGGCGCCGGTGAGTCGGCATTGCGCTCGCGCATCGTGCCGCCGAAGAACGAAGCGGTCCGTGAAACGTCCGACTTCGAATGGACCGCGCTTCTCAACACCATCCTCTGCATCGTCAACGGCGTTCGCGCACGCAATCACGGCGGCACGGTACTTCTGGTTTCGCCGGGCGCAGAGATGTCGCTGCCGGTACGAACGAAGTTCGGACTGAGTGATCACGCGTCCGTGCTGGGTGATCGTTTCGTGCAATTCGTGAACACGCGCCATGTGCTGGCGGATGCCCGGCTCAATCGCGCGGCTTCGGGCGGGCTGATGACCGCCGAGCAGGCGCTCCCGCACTTGCAGAATGCCGCCTTCGCCGCAGAAGACGATCTTGTGGACGCCGCCGACGTCGTTGCCGGCCTCGCAGCTGTTGACGGTGCGCTGATTCTCAGGGCCGATCTGCGGACCATGGGATTCGGCGCCGAGATCGTGCTCGACGCGGCGTCGCCTGTGATGGCGTATGAGTCCTCGGGACGAACGCCGTCAGGCTCGCTGCCCGTTGTTGATAGCGAAAGCTTCGGCATGCGGCACCGCTCGGCGCTTCGCTGCGTGGGCGTGGCCGATCGCGTTGCGGCGTTCGTGGTCTCCCAGGACGGGCAGGTGAGTTTGTTCTGGAAGCAGGACAGCCGCGTGTTCCTGAAGCGCAACGTGAACACCGCCAATCCAAACATGCTTGGGGCTTGATGAAGACAGCAGTTCTCGCCGTTCTATTTGCCGCGCTGGTCATTCAACCTGGAGTGCCCGCGCAGAACGCGCTGTCCGCAACCGAACGCGCCGTCGTTGATGCGGTTGATGCCGGCAATCCCGCGGCGCTCGCGCTGCTGGAGCGCGTGGTCAACATCAACAGCGGGACGATGAACCTGGCCGGCGTGCGCGCGGTGGGCGCGGCGCTTCGTGCGGAGTTCGACGCGCTTGGATTCAAGACGGAATGGGTTGACGGTGCGAAGTGGAACCGCGCCGGGCACCTGGTGGCCACGCATCCGGGCCCGTCTCCGAAATTGTTGCTCATCGGCCACCTCGATACTGTTTTCGAGGCTGACAGTCCGTTTCAGAAATACGAACGAGACGGCGATCGCGCGCGCGGCCCAGGCATCATCGACATGAAGGGCGGCAACGTCATCATCCTGCTCGCGCTTCGAGCGCTGAAGTCCGCCGGCCATCTCGATCGCATGAACATCACGGTGGTCATGACCGGCGATGAAGAATCGCCTGGCCGTCCGCTCGCAACGGCACGCGAGGCGCTGGTGTCTGCCGCGAAGGGCGCCGCCGCCGCGCTCGGTTTCGAAGACGGCGATGGTGACGCAACTCACGCGGTCATTGCGCGCCGCGGCACCACGTCGTGGCGCCTTGAGGTGGCGGGCACTGGCGGTCATTCATCGCAGGTGTTCGGCCCGGACCTTGGTGCGGGTGCGATCTATGAAGCGTCGCGAATCCTGAACACGTTCCGCGAAAAGCTTTCGACCGAACCGCATCTCACGTTCAATCCAGGCGTGTTTCTGGGCGGCACCGGCGTTGAGTACGACGCCGCTGGATCGCGCGGCACCGTCTCCGGCAAGACCAACATCGTCTCCGCAAAGGCCGTTGTCGCCGGCGATCTGCGGGCGCTGACGATCGATCAATTCGAGAAGGCGAAGAAGACGATGCGCGACATTGTGGCGCAGTCGCTGCCGCGCACCTCTGCGGAGATCACGTTTGACGACGGCTATCCGCCGCTGGCGCCGTCGGCTGGCAACGAGAAGTTGCTGGTGATGTACGACCAGGCGAGCCGCGATCTTGGCTTCCCGCCGGTGACCGCCGTCAGTCCGGACAAAGCCGGCGCCGCAGACGTGTCGTTCATCGCTGGACATGTGCCGATGATCATCGATGCGATCGGTCTCAAAGGCTCCGACGATCACTCGCCAAAGGAAACCGCCGACCTTCGCACGTTGCCGATGCAGGCCAAGCGCGCCGCGCTCGTAATGCTGCGACTGACGAAATAGCGAAAAGGGTACGGAGCCCCGGGCCTTTAGGCCCGGGGTTGGTTAGACCCGGGGTTGGTCAGGCCCGGGGTTGGTCAGGCCCGGCTTTCGCCCGGTCGCGTCAGCACCACCCCAATCCACGCGCCCACCACGAGCAACGCGGACGCGAGCAGAAACGCGCTGCCCGGCATGTTCCAGTGGCGCATGGGCCCGATCGACGTCGCGAACGTGAATGAAAAAAGCCCAGGGCCCACGATGCCGGTGATGCCGGTGATGCTGCTGAGCGAGCCCTGCAGTCGTCCTTGCGCGGTGGGGCCCACGCGTCTTGTCATCAGTCCTTGTGAGGACGGTCCGTAGAATCCCCACAACGCCATGATCGGAATGCCGATCGCAAACCACGCGCTGGTTGGGGCCAGCGCGTAGATCGCCATGCCGGTGGCGCCGCAAATCAAGCCGGTCACCAGCATGCGGCGTTCACCAAACTTCGCGACGAGCGGACCAACGAGGCCACCCTGCACGATCGCGAAGCACACGCCGACACCTGTCATCGCCAAACCAACGTCCGTCGATGTCCAGCCGTATCGATAACCGGTGTACAGCACGAACACCGACGCCAGCGACTGGTGCGCGAGGTTGTAGAGAAAGTGGATCGTCGCGAAACCGAACAGTTGCGGATGCGACCTGAGAAACTGCAGCGCGCCCAGCGGATTCGCGCGCTTCCACGAGAACGGCGCGCGCCGATCGGGCGCCAGCGACTCCGGCAGGATGAACAGGCCATACATTCCGTTGGCGAGGCTCAGTCCCGCGGAGACCCAGAACGGCAAACGCGGACTCACCGTGCTGAGCAACCCGCCCATCGCCGGCCCGATGATGAAGCCGATGCCAAACGCCGCGCCCATCATGCCGAACGATCGCGCGCGCTTTTCCGGCGGCGTCACATCCGCCACGTACGCGAACGCGGTGGCGATGCTCGCAGACGTCACGCCGGAAATCATGCGGCCGGCGATCAGCCACCCCAGCGTGGGCGCGAGCGCCATCACGATGTAGTCCAGGCCGAGGCCGAAATTCGAAATCAGGATGACGGGCCGGCGCCCGAATCGATCCGACAGCGCGCCCAGCACGGGTCCCGCCAGAAACTGCGCGGACGCCCACAGCGTGCCGAACACGCCGATCATGCGCGCCGCAGACGCGGTGTCGCCGCCCTGGAATTCCTCGATCAACTTCGGCAGCACCGGGATGATCATCCCGAGCGCGAGCATGTCGAGCACCACGGTAATGAAGATGAACGCGAGTGCTGCGCGGCCGTGTTGTGGTGCTGTCGGAGGGGCGGGATCGGTCACAACGTCTTTTCGATGCTAGCATCGATCGATCATGCGCGTCGCTTCGACGAAGCAAGTAAGCCTCTACGAAATCGGCGTGAAGACGATCGACGGCCGGCAGATCCTGATGGATCAGTTCAAAGGGCGGGTGCTGTTGATCGTAAACGTCGCGAGCCGGTGCGGTTTCACGCCGCAGTACGACGGTCTTGAGGCGATATATCGCAAATTCAACGACCGCGGCTTTTCAGTGCTCGGGTTTCCGTGCAACCAATTCGGCGCGCAGGAACCGGGAACGGCCGCCGACATTCAGCAGTTCTGCACGGAGCAGTATCACGTCACGTTTCCGCTGTTCGAGAAGGTCGATGTGAACGGCACCAACGCGCATCCGCTGTTCGTGTTTCTGAAGTCGCGTCAGCGCGGGCTGCTCGGCACGCAATCCATCCGCTGGAATTTCACCAAGTTCCTGGTGAACCGCGACGGTGAAGTGATCGATCGCTTCGGATCGACCACCAAGCCCGCCGCGATCGAACCGCTCGTCGTCGAGTTGCTGGGATGAAGCGCGTGCGCGTCTGTCTTGTCCATCATGCCGACGCTGTCGGGCCGCACGTGGATCCGCAACGTCCGCTTTCGGAGTTGGGTTTTGCGCAGGCGGATAGGCTGGCGGAGCGCGCGCGCGACCGCGGCGTCAAGCCTGACGTGATCTGGCACAGTGGAAAACTGCGCGCCAGGCAGACGGCTGAGCCGTTTCTCAGAGTCTGCAATCCGTTTGCGGATTTCCGGATGGTGCGCGGTCTGCGTCCGGATGATTCCGTGCAGTGGATTCGCGACGACCTGGCGGCTGAGACGCGAGAGGTATTGCTCGTCGGGCACATGCCGCACATCGCAGAGCTCTCGCGGACGCTTGCGCCGGGCTCGGCGCCGTTTCCGCTGCACGGACTGGTGTTGTTCGAGAAAGACGCCGCGGCCGGATGGACCGAGTTATTCCGGATTTCTGTCGATCGTGATTGAGAGCGGGGACGTGAGGTGCACGGTCAGCAGCGCGCCGCCGAGTAGGCGCACGTCGCGTGGACGCGGCGTTGCCGGCGAGGGCGAGGGTGAACCCGAGCGCCACGCCTGAACCGGTGGCGTGCGGCTTGCGCCCGTGCCAACCACGGCGCTGAAGGCATTCGAATCGAGGCCCGCGCCGGTATTCGACGGATCGGGCGCTTCGCGCAAAATCGTATCAGTGGCAATCGCCATCCGCGTGTTGTCCGGCCGAATCAGCGCCGTGAATCGAATGCCGATCTTCCCGCGCGGATTCGCCGCGGTTGCACGCTCCACGCGCACGACCGTGCCCTCGAGTTTCGCGCCGGCCGGAATCGCCGTGGTTCCATCCACGATCACGTCGCGCGAAACCTTCGCCGTGATCTTCTGATCGACGCGCGCGGTCTCGGACGTGATGGCATCATCCAACCTGATTCCGATCACGCTGTCTTTCTTCAACGTGAGCGTGACCGGACCTCTTTTTGCGGCCGCCGGCGCTTGTTGCGTTTGCGCGGTGGCGGCGACTGTTGAGGGCGCGGGTTCGGTTGTGGCTGCCACAGGGGGCGGCGCAGTGGACGCGATCGGTGATGACTGCGGGATCTCCGCGGCCGGTGCCGGTGATGCGATGGGCGAGCTGGTTGCCGCGGGTTTCGCCTCCACGCTCGGCACCGGTTTGGGCGATGGCTTTAATGGA
>Ga0315912_10006495_pt1 | contig 10443 bp, 9 predicted proteins | sample VfabasoilMG_FD_204469 | JGI IMG/M metagenome (GOLD analysis project Ga0315912, IMG submission 204469) | Garden soil microbial communities collected in Santa Monica, California, United States - V. faba soil | ecosystem: Environmental > Terrestrial > Soil > Garden | place: USA: California... | reverse complement strand
AGTAGTTGAATAACCTGACCAATTTTGCAACCTATCGCACTCCCACTGCGTATGTCTCCCTAGAAATCATTGAAAGGAGTGCAAACATGAATACCAATTACAAACAACTCACCCGCAGTACATCCAACCGGATGATCGCAGGCGTATGTGCAGGCTTAGGCGAATATCTCGGCATTGATCCGACCATCGTTCGCCTGTTAGCCGTGCTGGCTTTCTTCACCGGCTTTGGCGGAATTGCGATCGTGTATCTGATCATGGCTCTCGTTGTCCCCGAGCAAACCACTGTACAACCGCAGTAAATGAAAGACGACCCGCTTGGGTCGTCTCTTCTATTTGAGTAGTCTTTCCGTCAGTTCAACCGCCAAACCAATATATGTTTCGGGGGAAAGGCTTTTTAATTTCTTACGTGTCGCATCATCCACATCGATCACATCGCACCAAGCCTTGTAATCGGTTTCGGTGAGGACTCGCCCGCGAGTTTGTTCTTTGAGCGATTCGTATGCGTCTGATTTGCCAGCCGCACGCAGGATGGTTTGTGCGCCTTCGGAGACGACTTCCCAATGGGCATTCAACTCCGCTTTGAGCTTTTCTTCGTCAAGGGCAATACGCTTCAACCCACGCTGGAAGTTGGTCCAACCGATCAAGCTGTGACCTAACGCCGAGCCAAACGTGCGCCGCACCGTCGAATCAGTTAGGTCACGTTGCAGGCGAGAGACTGTCAACTTTTGGGCGTAATGCACGAACAACGAATTCGCCACGCCGAGATTGCCTTCTGCATTTTCAAAGTCAATTGGGTTGACCTTCTGCGGCATCGTGGATGAACCCACCTCCCCTGCAACAACCGCTTGTTTCAAATAGCCATCGCTGATGTAACGCCAAATGTCTTGAGCGAAGTCAATCAAGATAGAGTTCGTTAATCGAAGCAAATCAAAGTAACGCACCCAATTATCGTACGGAAGAATTTGCGTCGTGAGCAGGTTAGGCTCCAGCCCAAAACTGGAGACAAAGTCTTGGCTGAACGAAATCCAATCAATGTTTGGGACAGCCGCTTGCAAGGCATTGAAGTTACCGACAGCGCCTGTCAACTTAGCTTCGAATTTATGGGATGCGATATCGTCGCGAGTCTTTTTGAGGCGGGCGATGTAAACAGCGAACTCTTTGCCTAATGTCGTGGGGACAGCAAATTGTCCATGTGTGCGAGCGAGCATGGGAACGGATTTGTAGCGGATGGCTAAAGCGGATAAAGCGGATATAAGCTTGTCGAGCTCAGGCAGAATAACTTTATCTCTTGATTCGTTTAGAGAGATGGCTTGTCCCAAACTGTTTGTATCTTCAGAGGTCAAGCCGAAGTGAATCCACGGAATCAGATCTTCCATGCTTATAGACTCAGGGAGCTTGCTCCCGTTATCCGCCAGCAAGCTGGCTGACTCCATAAGTTTATTCTGAATGAAATATTCAATCGCTTTGACATCGTGTCGCGTTTTGCGTTCGTGTTCGAGGATGAGTTCTGCGTCAGCGTCTGAAAAGTTTGAGATGATGGATTCGATCTGGGCGGATTCGGAATCGCTCAAAGTGCGGACAAGGTCCGTTTTGGAAAGAGCCAGCAAAAAGTTAAGTTCGACGCGGACTCTATCGCGCAGAAAAGCGAATTCGGAGAAGAAGTCTGTTAATGGCGCAGTTGTTTGAGCATAGCGTCCATCCAGAGGAGAAAGAAGATGTAGGGTCATTTAGCGTTGGCTCAGTTGATAATTGGGAGCTTCCTTCGTAATGATAACATCGTGCGGATGGCTTTCGATGAGTCCCGCGTTGGTGATGCGCGTGAGGCGGGTCTTGGTGCGCAGATCATTGAGCGACGCCGCGCCCGCATAGCCCATGCCCGAACGCAGACCACCGACCAGTTGATACACATACTCGCCAAGCGCGCCCTTATACGGCACACGCCCCTCGATGCCCTCAGGCACAAGTTTGCCACTGCCGCTCTGCCCCGTGGCATAACGGTCAACACCGTAACCCTTCATCGCGCCGAGACTGCCCATGCCGCGATATTCCTTGAACCGCCGCCCCTCATACATCATCACTTCGCCAGGCGCCTCTTCAAGCCCCGCGAGCATACTGCCAAGCATCACCGCATTGCCGCCCGCAACGATGGCTTTGACAATGTCGCCGCTGAACTTGATGCCGCCATCGGCGATAACGGATATGCCATGCTTTTGTGCAGCGCGCGCACATTCGAAGATGGCAGAGACTTGCGGCATGCCTGCGCCCGATACAACGCGCGTGGTGCAAATGGACCCTGCGCCGACTCCGACTTTAATTGCGTCTGCTCCTGCTTCGACGAGTGCATCCACGCCCTCGGCTGTGACCACATTCCCTGCGAAAACTGGCAGGTCTTTCCACGCGCTCTTGATACGACGAATGGCTTCAAGCACACCTTTGGAATGTCCATGAGCAGTATCTATCGTGACCGCGTCTACGCCCGCTTTGACCATGAGTTCAACACGAGTCTCAACATCCTTGCCAACACCGACAGCGGCACCAACGATGAGACGTCCTTTTGAGTCGATGGCAGCATTGGGATACTCACGCGCCTTTTGAATATCTTTGACGGTAAGCAAGCCTTTGAGGATTCCATTCTCATCCACAAGTGGAAGTTTTTCGATGCGATGCTTTTGCAAAATATCTTTTGCTTCTTTCGCAGAGATGCCAACTTTTGCAGTGACCAATTTGCCATCGCCCGTCATGAACTGACTGACAGGCAGGTTGTAATCTGAATCTTCCACAAAGCGGATATCACGGTTGGTGATGATACCGACAAGTTTTCCGTTTACATCGGTGGTCGGCACACCGCTGATGTGATACGTGGACATGATCTCTTCGGCTTTGCTGAGCGGCGCATCGGGCTGGAGGCTGATCGGCTCGACGATCATGCCTGATTGCGAGCGCTTGACCTTCTCCACTTCAGCGGCTTGTGCATCGGGCGGCATGTTGCGGTGAATGATGCCGAGTCCGCCTTCGCGCGCTAATGCGATGGCAAGACGTGCTTCAGTGACCGTGTCCATGGCGGCGGAGAGGATCGGGATGTTGAGTTGAATATTGGGCGTGAGCTGGACTTTGACATCGGTTTCGTTCGGTAACACTTCAGTGTAGCCAGGGACGATGAGGACATCGTCAAAGGTGAGGGAGTCAAATCGGTCAAATAGTTCTTCGTTCATTTACTATTCCTTTCGAGTAACGGATGTGAAACGGATAAACGGACTCTGTCACGGATGCTTCGCGCGGACAGAAACGGATTTAGGCTTTGGCTTGTTGATTTAAATAATTATGAATAGCAGTGTCATAATGCATCGTAGACGCAAACCCTTTGACAGCTAATCGCTGGCGGGTCTTTTCTGTGATACCACCTGCACGGATTTCATCCAGCACGGAATTGTAGTCTGATGGGTCGCAGACGAGTGTTACACGTTCATGGTTCTTTGCCGCGGCACGGATGAGGGTCACGCCGCCGATATCAATGTTTTCGATGGCGTCCGCATACGTGACATCAGGCTTGGCAACCGTCTGCTCGAACGGATAGAGATTGACGGCGACGAGGTCAATGTAATCCCAGCCGAGGTCAATTAATTGCTTGTGGTCAGTATCTGTGGGGCGGGCAAGCAATCCGCCGTGGATGGCGGGATGTAATGTTTTGACTCGTCCACCAAGGATTTCAGGGGACTTGGTGTAGTCAGCAACTTCGGTGACGGGGAGACCATTGTCGCGTAAAAGTTTAGCTGTCCCGCCTGAGGCGAGCAGAGTCCAGTCGAGGTCAGCGAGGGATTTGGCAAATTCAACGATTCCAGTTTTGTCGTGGACGGAGAGGATAGCGGCAGGCATGAGATTTTCCTTTTATTTAAATTATGGATTGGGTGTTTGTGTTGCCGTTTCTAAAGTAAGTTCATGAGACAAAATATCGTACATATAAAGTTTCTCAGTAAAGTCATTTAGGAGCAGTTCAGTATCGCTTAGCCATGTTCCATCTACAGGTCTGATCAAACGAGTATCATTGTCAATCAGTGTTGATAATTCCATGTTATCAAGTCTCAACAAGAGGAGCGAAAAGCCTGAAGTATTAGCATTGGCGCTAAAAATATTTTCTTCCCAATCTTTCTTCGCCCCAACAATCAATAATTGTTCTCCATTATCTGACCAAACTAAAAGACCAGCTTGAGAATATTGATTTCCTATTTGAGCCATTTTTTCCTGTCCAGTATCTAAAGAAATGACATGAACTACATCAGGCTCTTGGATGTAAGCCAAATATTTTCCATTTGGTGAAAACGCAATAGCATAATCACTAGGAGACAAAATCTCAGCCAAAGTGCCAGTCTCTAAATCCAATCGATAAAGAGCCCAAACATCATGAAATAATAACCCAGGTCCATCAATACAGCACCAAACAGGTTTCATATATGCATACCGATTATCGAGAGACCAATATTCAACAGCCATGCTGCCATCAATTATGCCGTTAGGTCGAGATTCACTTTTTTGTGTAATGCCGTATAAATCATAAAACGGCACTTCCCAAGCTTTCGAGTCGTCATTCTTAATTAACTTTGTATAAGGGTATTTAGTGTCGCTGTAAACACAATAAACCAAACGCCAAACGCTGTTTGGCACGGAACTACCCCTTTCCAAACCGAGGTAACCATTGCAATCATCTAATTCTTTCTGTGCAACTTGGGTTTCCACACTCTCACGAGTTGCGAGCCTAGACAATGATAATGTTGGCTTAGGTGTGACGCGAACTGATGGTATTGATGTTGGCAGGGATGTTTCGATAGAGATTACCGTGCTTGTATTTTCTATAGTGGGCAAAATTGATTTCATTTGCTCACTACAAGCAGCAATCAAAAAAACTACACAAGAGGCGATGATGATCTTGTTATTCATAACTCAGTTGGACAATCCCTATAACAACTCTCTTAACGTTTTTACTAACAATATATGTTCCGTGCTATGAATGCGTTGTTCAAGTGATTCCAAAGTATCATCTGAGTGAATAGCGACAATCTCCGTCGCCAGCACGGGACCATTGTCCACGCCTTCGTCAGGGACGAGGTGAACCATGATGCCCGTGTGTTCGATTTCACCGCGTTGATAGGCTTCGAAGGCGCGCTCGATGGCATGAGTCCCTGGGAAAGTATCAGGCAAAGCAGGGTGAAGATTGACGACTCGGTTGGGAAAGTGACTGAGAAAGGACGATGTCAGTATTCTCATCCAGCCAGCGAGAATCACGTAGTCAGGTAAACAGATGGACACGTAGTCGGCAAGGCGTGTGTCGTATTCATTACGAGATTCGTTTTCAAGTTTTGGAAAGTGAATCGCTTCAACACCTGCATTCTTCGCGCGAGTTAATCCATAAGCATCTGCTTTATTGCTGATAACAGATACAACTTGAGCATTGAGTCCACCAGATTTGCAAGCATCGAGTATCGCCTGCAAATTGGAGCCATTGCCTGATATGAGAACCACGAGTCGAGAAGGAGAAGTCATCAGTAATCAGTGAGGAGTTATCAGTTTAGTGGTGAAAGAGGCGTAGACCCGTGAATACCATCGCCATGCCATATTCGTCACAGGCGGCAATGACATCTTCGTCACGGTTGGAGCCGCCAGGTTGGAGAACATATTTCACTCCGCTTTTGACAGCACGGTCAATTGAGTCACGGAAGGGGAAGAAGGCATCCGAGCCAAGCGTGACATCGGTGAGTCCATCGAGCCATGCGCGGCGTTCTTCGGCTGTCAGTTGCTTTGGAATTTCGGTGAACACATTCACCCAATTCTTTTTCTCTTCGTCGGTGACATCGGGTTGCAGGAACTGGTCAATCGCATTGTCGCGGTCTGGGCGGCGAACACCTTCTTTGAAAGGAAGCACGAGCACGGATGGATGCTGACGTAGTCGCCACAAGTCCGCTTTGGAGCCAGCGAGACGTGCACAATGTACACGTGATTGCTGTCCCGCACCGACACCGATGGTCTGCCCATCGGTCACGTAACAAACAGAATTGGATTGCGTGAACTTGAGCGTGATCCATGCGATGAACATGTCGCGCACAGCCGACTCGGGCAGGTCTTTTTTCTTCGTCACGATGTTGGCAAAATCTTCGCGAGTCACAGGGCGGTCATTACGCCGTTGTTCCATGCTCACACCGAAGACCTGCCGTACTTCGGTCAATTGCGGCTCGTACGCAGGGTCAATTTGCACCACTGCATACTTGCCTTGTTTTTTCTTTTTCAAAATCTCCAACGCTTCAGCCTCATACGCAGGCGCGATCACGCCATCAGATACTTCACGTGCGATCAACTTCGCAGTGGGCACATCCACCGTATCGGATAACGCAATGAAATCTCCGAACGATGACATCCTATCCACGCCGCGGGCACGGGCGTAAGCAGTGGCTAACGGCGAGAGATCCATGTCATCGACGAAATATATCTTCTTGAGGACATCGGTCAACGGGACAGCGACTGCCGCTCCCGACGGGCTGACATGCTTGAACGAAGCCGCAGCAGGCAGACCGATAACCTGCTTCAACTCCCTGACCAGTTGCCACGCGTTGAGCGCATCCAGCAGGTTGATGTAGCCTGGCGAACCGCCAAGGACAGTGATGGGCAAGTCTCCCCCATCTTGCAGATACACGCGAGCGGGAGATTGATTGGGGTTTGTTCCATAACGGAGAGTGAGGTCTTTCATGTTTTATTCCTTATAAAACGGATTTGAAGCGGATAAGCGGATGTGACACGGATGCTTATGCCAAGATAGTTTTCTGGTTTCCTTGAGTAAGTTCACCGATAATGAAGCTCGGCTCTGAAATAGATGATTGGAAATCGGCTGCAACAGCTTTATCTACAATGACGATCATACCGACGCCCATGTTGAAGACACGGTACATTTCTTCGGTGGAGATGTTCCCTGTTTCTTGGATCAATTTCCACAACGGAGGAACATCCCATGAATTGAGATGAATGACTGCATTCAAATTTTCAGGCAGAACACGCGGAATGTTTTCGATAAACCCGCCACCTGTAAGATGAGCCAGAGCTTTGACTTTATCAAGATAAGGATACAACGCATTGAAATAAGAGCGATGTGGCGCAAGTAATGCATCTGCTAACGAGCATCCAAGTTCAGGGATAACTGATTCCAAATCCGCACCTTCAAAGACTTTGCGGATGAGCGAGAAACCGTTGGTGTGAGGTCCGCTTGAGGGGAGACCAAGGATCAGGTCACCAGCGAGCAGGTTCGGGCGAGGTAAGATGCGGTCTCGTTCCAACACACCGACGATCGTTCCAGCCACGTCGAATTCTCCATCGCGATAGACGCCAGGCATTTCAGCAGTCTCACCACCGAGCAAAGCCATGCCCGATTTCTTACATGCTTCGGCGATGCCTGTCACCACGTCCGCAGTTTGTTCGGGATTGAGTTTGGACGTGGCGAAGTAATCCATGAAAAAAAGCGGACGCGCGCCCTGCACGAGGATGTCGTTGACGCAGTGATTGACGATGTCGTGACCGATGCCGCGATACCGACCGACGGATGCGGCGAGCTTGACCTTTGTGCCAACCCCATCAGTGGAAGCGACAAGCACGGGGTTATTCATTTGCTTGAGCGCGGACACATCGAAAAGACCACCGAACGAACCGATGCCAGCAAGAACGGATTCGTTGTACGTAGCTTTGACTGAATCTTTCATCAACTCAACGGCACGATTGCCAGCGTCAATAGAGACGCCAGAGGAGGCATAGTCAACGGATGTTGGCAACGGATTTTCAACGGATGCACGGATAGGCACTTCAACGGTTCTATCCATTCCTTCGACAACAAAACGGATAGGGGATGTTGTCTCTTCGGCATCAAGCGGCGGAAGGGATATTCCTGGCTTTACCCATACCGCGCGATAGATTGATTTCTGCCAGTCCTTCACTTGTGATGGTGGAAATATTCTTCGATAATCAAGGCGAGAAAGACCAAAATTGTAAAGGACACCAACATCTGTTCCAGTGGCAGCAAGATATGCGACTGCTTGATAAATCTCATCATTGGTCAATTGATGAGAGAAGGCTTTACATTCGACAACCAATTGGTTTTCTATCCATAAGTCAAGAAACATGTATCCGACCAACATGTCACCCACCCATACCTCAACACGCTGCTCGGGGTTTACTTCCAGACCGTTCAAACGACACAACTCCGCCAAACGGATTTTATAGAACTTCTCCTTGTGTCCAGGCTTCAATTCATTATGGACCTGCATGGCAAGCCCATTGACTTTATAAGTCAACTCATCATATTTCGTTTCAACGAATCCAGGTTTTTCTTTTGCCATCACGCCTCCATCCGTTTAACATCCGAGCATCCGTTCTTATCCGTTGAGTACATCCGAGCATCCGTTTCTATCCGTTGAGTGCTTTGCCCGCAATATCCTTCCGATATTGCATTCCATCAAATGAAACCTTATCAAGATTTGCATATACTTTCTGAACCGCGCTTGCAATATCTCCTGCCCATGCAGTCAATCCAAACACACGTCCACCCGCAGTGACGACATCCACCCCGTTTTGTTTTGTCCCTGCATGGAAGCAAATCATATCTTCAGGTAACTCGCCAAAAAATACAACCTGTCCTTTCTCAGGCTTTTCAGGATAACCTTTACTCGCCAATACCACACAAACTGCCGCGCCATTCTTCCAACGAACATCCACCTCGCTCAACCGACCATCTACACATGCATTCGCAATATCAAGCAATTCCGTTTCCAAAAGCGGAAGAACCACTTGCGTCTCAGGGTCACCAAAACGACAATTGAACTCCAACACGCGGATGCCGTTTGGTGTGAGCATCAAGCCCGCATACAACACGCCAACAAATTTGCGACCTTCGTTTCGCAATCCATCCACGGCAGGTTGTAAAGCTTTTTCAACTGCTTCCTGCAATAATTCATTTGTAAAAATCGGCGCAGGTGCATACGCTCCCATACCGCCCGTGTTGGGTCCGTTATCGCCATCCAGCAATCGCTTGTGGTCTTGCGCCGCTATCATCGGCACCACAGTTATTCCATCTGTGAACGCCATCAACGAAACTTCCTGTCCCGTCATCCGTTCCTCAATCACCACTTCATCCCCCGCATCGCCAAACGTTTTATCGATCAAAATTGATCTCAATGTCGCTTCTGCTTCATCATCCGTCTCAGGCAAAATCACGCCTTTCCCCGCCGCCAACCCGGAAGCCTTAAGCACAATTGGATAATCTATCTGATCCAAATAAGAAAGCGCCGCATCCAATTGTCTGAAAGTAGCATATCTCGCCGTAGGGATATTGTGTCGAGCCATAAAATCTTTAGAGAAGACTTTTGACGCTTCGATCTGCGCCGCAGCCTGCTTCGGTCCGAAACAGCGGATGCCTGCATTTGACAACGAATCTACCAACCCATCAGCGAGCGGAACTTCAGGTCCGACGATCACCAAACCGATCTGCTTTGATTTGCAAAATTCGCTTACTGCCGCATGGTCATCAACGGAAATACCATCCACGTTCTCTGCGATTCGTGCCGTGCCGGGGTTGCCAGGCAACACGAAAACCTTATCCGCTTTCGGTGATTGGCATACCTTCCACGTAATCGCATGTTCCCGCCCCCCCGAACCAATAATCAAAACATTCATAACATCAACCTCATCATCCGTTTAAAATCCGTGCATCCGTGTTTATCCGTTGAGTACTACTTCGTCACCCTCTCAAACCCAGTCTTGACATTCGACAAATCCACAGGGATCGGATACTGCCCCGTAAAACACGCCTGACAAAATCCATCCGTCCGTTTGAGCGCCCGCATCATCCCATCTACGGATAAATAATGTAGACTATCCGCTCCCACCAATTCACGGATCTCATCTACTGTGCGTTGATAAGCGATCAGATCTTCATGCCTGCCCATGTCCACACCCATAAAACAAGGATGTGCAATCGGCGGACAAGTGATCGCCATGTGCACTTCCTTCGCTCCTGCATTCCTCAACAACTTGATCAGCGGACCAGTTGTATTACCACGCACGATGCTATCGTCAATGACCACGACCCGCTTATCCTGCACATTCTCATTGATAACGTTGAATTTCAACGCCACGCCACGTTTGCGCAAGGAATCGGTCGGCTCAATAAAAGTTCTACCAACATATCTATTCTTGATAAAACCATCGTTATACGGAATTCCGCTCACTCGTGAAAACCCAACCGCCGCAGGGATCGAAGAATCAGGCACAGGGATCACCACATCGGCAAATCCGTTTATCCGTTTATCCGTTTCAAATCCGTTCTCTACTTCTCGAGCCAATTCTTCCCCAAGTCTCTGTCGCACATGATGAACGTTTATCCCATCCCATGTCTGGTCAGGTCTTGCAAAATAAATA
>Ga0315912_10006494_pt1 | contig 10444 bp, 8 predicted proteins | sample VfabasoilMG_FD_204469 | JGI IMG/M metagenome (GOLD analysis project Ga0315912, IMG submission 204469) | Garden soil microbial communities collected in Santa Monica, California, United States - V. faba soil | ecosystem: Environmental > Terrestrial > Soil > Garden | place: USA: California... | reverse complement strand
CAGGTTCTAAACCCAGGTAAACGACCGCCTCGCCGCCCTGCGTCTGCGCCATCGCCATCGCCTTGATCCGTTTTCATTGAGGAGAGTCAGATGAAAGAGTTGAAAGCCACGCGTGTCTTTTTTTTATTGCTGGCTATTTGTGTCTTGTTGGTGATGCTGATGCCCGCGGGCGTTTCCGTTCGCGCGACGAACGAGCGACGAACTGCGCCAAACATCAAGCTCGCTCCGCCTGCGCCTGTCTTCAACGATAAAGAGCGGGTCGCGGAGTTGATCCAGCGGCGGGAACGAGTGGCGCAAAGTGTCGGTCCGCAATCGTTTCTGATTCTCTTCAGTTCCGAGCCGCGTGTTTACGCTTACGACGTCGACTATCCGTATCGCCAGGAGAACAACCTCTACTACCTGACCAACCTGAAACAGAAAGGCGCGACGCTGGTTCTGTTGCCGGGAAACACCAAGTTCAAAGAGATCCTGTTTCTGCCGCGTCGTAATCCTGCTGCCGAAACGTGGACCGGACACATGTACAGCGTTGATGAGGCGCATCAGCTTTCCGGCATTCGTGAGATCTGGCAGGCGAACGAATTTGATCCGTTTATCAAAGCGTTGCGCAACCGGCAGCCTTACCGGCCAAAGCCCGAAAACATCTTCATGTCGGACCTGCCTCGCGACACGCCATTGAGTAATGATCACGGTTTTGGATCTCTATTTGACGCAGCCGGAAAAAACGAAGCGGGGCTATTCATGCTCATGCCGGGCGAAGCAGAGAGTCGCGAATACCGGCCGGAGCAACGTTTCGCGGGCGAGTGGTCCAAGACTGCTTCCGGGTATGGCATCAAGAACGCATGGCCCATCTTTATCGGGATGCGACTGGTGAAGTCGCCGATGGAGTTGCGCATCATGCAACACGCGATCGACATCAGTATCGAAGCGCACCAGCGATCGTGGGTCGCCGCGGGTACCGCGAAGTGGGAATACGAAGTGGACGCGGAAGTCGCGTATACGTTCAAACTGCGTAATGCCGACAACTGGGGTTATCCGGACATCGTCGGTTGTGGTCCAAACGCAACGACGCTTCACTACATAGAATCGCAGGGGCCGGTGAAGCCCGGCGAGCTGCTGTTGATGGACGTCGGCGCCGAATACGATCATTACACCGCCGACATCACGCGCACGATACCCGTCAACGGAAAATTCTCGCCGGTCCAGGCGGCGGTTTATCAGATCGTTTACGACGCGCAGGAAGCTGTCGCGAAAGCTTCGCGTCCGGGTGCGAATTTGTCTGATGTGAACAGGGCCGGGACCGAAGTGATCAAAGATGGTCTTTTGAAACTCGGATTAATCACAGATCGCAACTCGAACCAGTACCGGATATGGTTCATGCATGGCACGTCTCACTGGTTGGGCATGAACGTGCACGATGTTGGTGGTGGGTCGAAGTTCGTGCCGGGTGTTGTCTTTACAAACGAGCCGGGAATTTACGTGCGGCCGGAAGCATTGGACCAGAAGCCGTACGGCTGGAATGATGCGGACTGGGACAAGTTCATTACAGCGATTCGTCCGGCGTTTGAGAAATACAAAGGCATCGGCGTCCGCATTGAAGACGACATGCTGATCACCGAAACCGGCGTCCGCTGGATGAGCGAAGCGCTCCCGCGGAAGATCTCCGACATCGAAGACTTCATCGCCAAAGCGCGACGGGCCACCGATTAAACAGATTTGGCTTTCTGAATCGCGCGCCGTGTGTGCACTTCCGCCAGGTGACGGCGATAGTCGCCCGAGGCGTAAACATCCGTCGTCAGATTGACGCCGTCACAAACCTTCGCGACTGCCGCTGCGATCGTCTGATCGTCAAGATTGCTCCCGACAAGAGCGGCTTCAACAGCCTGCGGGCGAAACGCTTTTGTGGATACGCCTGTCACCCCGATGCCCGCCGCCGCGCACGAACCATCAGCATTCAAACCGAGATGGACCGCGACACCCACCACTGCGTAACCCGACGCGGGATGCGGCACCTTCTGATACGCGTGGCCAAATCGCCCGGATGGCTTCTTGATCCGGATCTCGCGCAAGATCTCGCCCGGTTGTATGTCCGTCGTCATTAGTTCGATAAAGAACGAGTCGGCCGGCACGGTTCGTTCGCCGTTTGGTCCCTGCATCACGAGTTCAGCGCGGAGTGCTAACGCTGCTGCCGGCCAATCACCCGCGGGATCGGAGTGGGCCAGGCTGCCGCCAATCGTGCCTTTGTTGCGCACCTGAACGTCGCCGATATTCGCGGCGCACGCGGGCAGCAACGGGCAGATATTCTTCAACAGGTCGGAAGATTCGAGTTGATAGTGCGTGGTCGTCGCGCCGATCAAAATCTGATCGCCCTCTTCGCGAATGTATGACAACGACTTGATGCGCGCGATATCGACGAGCAACTGTGGTTGTGCCAGTCGCAGCTTCATCGCGGGAATCAGACTGTGGCCGCCGGCCAGGACCTTCGCGCCGTCAGGATCGCCGGCCAGCAGCGAGATAGCTTCTTCAATAGTAGCGGGCGCCTGGTAATCGAATTGTGCGGGAATCATTTCGTGCTCCTATCTGTGCTCAGTGGCCGTTGATAATCCGCCAAACATTTTCGGGCTTGATCGGCATGTCGAGATGCTTTACTCCGAACGGCGCGAGCGCATCGACAACCGCGCCGACGATCGCGGGAGTCGCGCCGATCGTGCCGGCTTCGCCCACGCCCTTCACGCCAAGCGGGTTAACCGGCGTAGGTGTTTCGGTGCGGTCGAGTTCGAAATTCGGAACGTCCGACGCGCGCGGGATCGCGTAGTCCATCAACGTGCCGGTAAGCAACTGTCCGTCTTCGTTATAGACCACTTCCTCGAACAGTGCCTGGCCGATCGACTGCACGATTCCTCCGTGAACCTGCCCGTCGACCAACAGCGGATTGATCACTTTGCCGCAATCGTCGACGGCGATGTAGCGCAGAAACTCGATATCGCCAGTCTCGCGATCGATCTCAACGACAGCGATGTGCGTTCCGAAAGGAAAAGTGAAATTCTTCGGCTCGAAGAAGTAGGTTGCGGAAAGTCCAGGCTCGGTATCAGGCGGCAGATCTTTCGCGATGTGCGCGGCGAGCGCAATCTCCTGAATCGTGAGACTCGATTTGCCTTCCGTCTGCGGATCCGGCAAAGCGCCCGCGGGCGCCTCGGCGACGGGAACGACCGGATCGGAAACTCCCGTGGTCGCAGCCGCGGCCGCTGCCTGTTGCAACGAATACTTGCCGCCTTCGAATGACAGACGCGAAGCATCGGCTTTCAAGATGTGCGCGGCGATCTTGTCAGCTTTCTCTTTCAACTTCTGAAGCGCAACGAAAACAGCAGTTCCGCCGACGGCCGTGGCTCGACTGCCAAACGTGCCGATGCCGTATTGGACCACGCCGGTGTCGCCGTGGATGACGGTGACGTCGTCGATACTGACGCCGAGCTCGTCCGCGGCGATCTGCGCGAATGAGGTTTCCTGTCCCTGGCCGTGCGGTGATGCGCCGGTGAGTACCGTGACTTTGCCCGTCGGTTCGATACGCACTGTTGCGCTTTCCCAACCACCGGCCGGCATCGCCTGCGATGGACCAAGCGCGCAGATCTCTACGTAAGTCGAGATACCGATACCGATCAGGCGTCCTTCATCGCGTGCTTTTTTCTGGTCTTCGCGGAGTTTTGCGTAACCGGCGATCTGTTGCGCTTTATTGAGCGCGCCTTCGTAATCGCCGCTGTCGTAATCGAGGCCGGTTGCGGTATGAAACGGAAACTCGTTCGCCGCGGGGAAGTTCTTGCGCCGCACTTCGGCTGGATCCATGCCGAGCGCCCCCGCGACGAGATCGAGCGCGCGTTCGACGACGTAGGTCGCTTCCGGACGGCCTGCGCCGCGATAAGCATCCGTGGCCATCTTGTTGGTGAAACATGCGGTGATGTTCATCTGGATAGCCGGAATCTTGTACGCGCCTGACAGCATCAGTCCGGTCAGCGTCGGAATCGCGGGCGTCAGCAACTGATGGTAAGCGCCGAGATCCGCAAACACGCTGTAGCGCAAACCAGTGATCGTGGCGTCTTCCTTGAACGCGATCTCGATATCGCCAACCTGTCCGCGGCCGTGAATCGTGGCCTGAATGTTCTCGCGCCGGCTCTCGATCCATTTCACTGGCTTGTTCAACTGCATCGAGATCCAACTGAGCAGCGCCTCTTCCGCGTAGACGTTCAACTTCGATCCGAAACCACCGCCGACTTCCGGCGTGATCACGCGCAACTTGTTTTCCGGGAACCCGATCATGAGCGCGACTTGCGTACGCATCAGGTGTGGAATCTGCGTCGAGGACCACAACGTCAACTCTTGCTCGCCGGGGAAATACCGGGCCAGCACGCCGCGCGGCTCCATCGCGATTGGCGCGAGTCGCCGGTGCAGGATGCGTTGTTTGACGGTGTGATCGGCGGCTGAAAAGGCGGCGTCGATGTCGCCTTCACCGGAGGTCAGGCGATAGGCGATGTTGTCGCTGAAAGCGTCGTGGATGACCGGGCCGCCTTGTGCCGCTGCTTCGACGTCAGTGACGACCGGCAATTCGTCATAATCGACCATAACGAGATCGGCAACATCACGCGCCACGTAACGATCGGTAGCGACGACGGCGGCGATCGGATGACCCATGAAGTAGACCTTGTCTTTCGCCAGCACACGATGATCGGGAACTTTCAGATCGGGCAAAGCGCCGGCGCAGGGCACTGGTCCGATTTTGTCGTTGACGTCCGCGCCCGTGTAAACCGCAACCACTCCCGGCGTCGCGAGTGCCGCCGACGTGTCGATGCCCGTGATCCTCGCGTGCGCGTAGACCGAACGCACAAAAGCGACGTGCAGAGTGCCCGGCAGACTTATGTCGTCGACGTAATGGGCCAGGCCCTTGATCAGTCGCGGATCCTCGGTACGCTTCACTCGTTGGCCGATGTATTTGTTTGCCATAAGAACCTCCAAGTTGGTGCTTGGGTCTTTGTGCTTTGTTTAGTCTTGGCTTTGGATCTTCTGATTTTTGTTCGTAGCTACCGCAAGCGGACAAAGCACAAAACACTAAGCACAAAGTACATCATTTATCCCGCTGCTTTCTTTGCGGCGTATTCGACGGCTTCGATGATGTGCTGATAACCGGTGCAGCGACAGAGATTGCCTTCGAGTCCGTGACAGATCTCTTCTCGCGAAGGATTGGCGTTGCGATCGAGCAACTGGGCCGCGGTGACGATCATTCCCGGCGTGCAGTAGCCGCACTGGAGCCCATGCTTTTCCCAGAATCCTTCCTGGACCGGATGCAACTCGCCGTTTTTCGCCAGTCCCTCGATCGTCGTGATTGACGAACCCTCGGCCTGCACGGCAAACATCGTGCACGATTTCACTGCCTGTCCATCGATCATCACGGTGCAAGCGCCGCAGAGCGACGTTTCGCAGCCGACGTGCGTTCCGGTCAATTCCAGAACGTCGCGCAGATAATGGACCAGCAGCAGGCGTGGTTCGACCTCGTCAGTACGAGAGACACCATTCACATTCAGATTGATTGTCTTTTTCATGGCTGTTCCCTACGGGTAAAGGAATGACAGTTATACAGTCGCTTTGTGTATGCGCCGCTTCAAACGGTGAATCGTTCGTCGCACGACTTTCAGTTGCGCACTATCGTGGGCGGCAATCGCGGCTTCACGTTGTGTTTTCAGTTCGCGGATGCGGGCCTTGATGGTGTTCTTATCGATGCCCACCACGTCATGATGTTCATGCTGGAGCCCGAGCGCTATGGAAAGCCCCCGCAAGAGGTGTTCCTTGTTCATCTGCGTGTAGCCCTGAACGGCTTCATGTTCGATGCCTTTCGCAATCTCACGCAGGTCGGCCAGCGTCTTGTGTTTGAGTTCTTCGTATGTGTGCGCCATGGAGACTCCTAAATACTGGAACTTTTCACGAGTTCTGTAGTCTATTGATCTGATCCAGATGGTGCTTCATGTGGACCAGGTAATCGCGTACAAAGTAACCGAGTGTGGTGGTGTCGTTCTTATCCACCGGGTGCAGGGCAATTTCGTCAAGATTGTGGTGTATTCGTGCTCGGGTTAAGGCGTCTTCGGGGATGGCGGAGATCACGTGCAGCAGGTGCAGGTTATAGAAGTGCCATAACTGGACCATGTCGGGCCACGACTCGTCGTTATACTTCTGCGCGTCGACCCATTTCTCCTGTTCATAACCCGAGAAGACGAGATCATCCGTAAATTGCGCGCGCACAAAACGTTGATGATTATTGGCGGCGGAGTCGATCAGATGGCCGAGGACCTGCTTTATCGACCACTTGTCAGGCGAGGACTGTCGCGCGCTTTCTTCAGCAGAGATTGCCTGCAAGCGCTCGGTGGCGGCCAGTACCGTGGCGCGAAAGTCCTGCAGAAACTCCTGGGTGCTGCTTGCTCTAGCTGTCATCGCAATGTCATGTTTTTTGGCGCCGCTGATAATACCACGGATAACAACTTCGGGCTGGACTAAAGAGCGTCTTTTTGATTCACTGTACAGTCCCGAGAACGACGTTTTCGCGGCACTTACTACTTTAACCTCGGAGATCCCTCAAATGAAGAATTACCCCTCCCTTAGACCCCTGTTTGTGTTCGGTTGTCTGTTGTTTGCCTTAACGCTCATTACACCCGCCGCATTCGCGCAGGAGAGTGCAGGATCCAAGGAAAAACAGCTCTATAACCAGCTTAAAGCTTTTGCCTTAACCGGCGGCTCGGCCCAGGTAAAGTCGCTGGTCATGAAGAAAGATCGGACTCAGATCACCCTCGACGGCACGGTCTATTTTAGTGAGCCAGTCAACGGACAGATCACGGGCGCCGTCTTTATCGGTGAAGGCAAGTTCACGGCTGAAACGCCGCCAAACGATTTCGAGAAAGACAACTTGAAGCGCCTGCTCGGTGTGGAAGTGCTGGAGTCTGACTTCAAGACCGCGGTCTTTCGTTTCACGGACGACACCGCGGCCCAGTTTGGACAGCCACAGGCCGGTGCGGCAGATGCGCGCGCCCAAAAACTCGCCAGTGAACTTGACGCTCGCATTCTGCGCGAGACTGGCGCGAATCTTCCGGCGCGTGTTGCGGTCTCGCTTCTGAACGGTGAGAAGCCCGGCTTTTTCTTCGCCCAGTTCGACGGTGGCAGGCGCGAACGGTTCGCAATGGTCCTCGATCACCAGAATCGTATTCCGGTCGCCAACTTCGATATCAACGCCGGCGAAAAAGGATTGATCTGGGCCTACAACTCGGCGATTTTTTCTTCCGAAGTATGGCTCGCTTTTTACGGGCTCGAAGACTACCAGCGCGGCAACGTCTCTTACTCCGACGTCAACGATCAAATCAACATCACCAACTATCGCATGGACGTGGACCTGCGTGATTACAACAGCCGTCTGCGCGTCCTTACACATGTAACGGCAGAGGCTCAGCAGCCGGACATACGCGCCATCGGGTTCAACGTAGGTGAGGATCTGGGCGCGTATGACAACACGCGGCAAAAGAAACAGATGAAGGTGAAGTCGGTGCGCAGTGGCGGCACCGAACTCGACTTCGTGCAGGAATCATGGGAAGGCGGGTTTACGGTCCTCCTGCCGCAGGCACTGAAGCCTGGGGACAAAGTCGAGTTGGATCTCGATGTCGAAGGCGATTTCATGCGCGGTCACGATTTCTTTAAAGACTGCCAGTATCCCGCTTCGAATACTTCGTGGTATCCGCGCCATGGTTATCTCAAGCGTTCCACGTTTGATATGACGTTCCGGCATCCGAAACGTCTTCGTGTGGCGAGCGTCGGCACGCGTCTCAGCGAGGAAGTTGATCCGGAAGACAAAGACGCCGGCGTTTCGAAATACAAGATGCCGTTTCCGGTCTCGCTCGTGACTTTTGCTCTTGGACCATTCAAACGTCACGCCGACTCGATCAAATGGGAAAAGGGCGGCCCGCCAACGCCGCTCGAGTTCAGCTCACTGCCGGGAGACATCGCGGCCATCAAGGAAGACTTCATCGTCGCCGAGCTGAACAACACTGTTCGTTATTTCACGTCGACCTTCGGCACGTATCCTTATCCCTCGTTTGGCGCAACTTTCCATCCGTATCCGTTTGGACAGGGCATCGCGACGATGTTGATGATTCCAAACACGGATCGGGCCAGCAAGTACACCTACGCGTTCATCGCGCACGAAACGGCTCACCAGTGGTGGGGAAATATCGTCGCCTGGCGCTCGTATCGCGATCAGTGGCTGAGTGAAGGATTCGCCGAGTACTCCGGCATTCTTTACACGGGATTGCGCGACAGCAAGGGTGCGAAAGAGGATTTGCTTTCTCAATTGCGTTCGTCGCTCAAAGATCCGCCGGTTACTTTGACTGGTGTGGGCAAGGGACGCCTGGTGGATGTTGGTCCAATCATCCTGGGCCATCGTCTCAATACGAGCAAGACGTTTGGCGCTTATCAGACTTTGATCTACAACAAGGGCGCGCTCGTTTTGCGCATGCTTCATTTCATGATGAGCAATCCCGCGACCGGTGACGGTCAGCCGTTCTTCGACATGATGACTGACTTCGTCGAACGCCATCGCAACCAAACTGCTTCCACTGACGATTTCCGCAAAGTGGTCAATGAGCACTTTGCGAAGACGCCCATCGCGCAGAAATACGGTATGCAGAATTTGAACTGGCTGTTCCGTCAGGCGGTCTATCAGTCTGAACTGCCGTCGTATGAAATGCAGTACAAAGTCACGCCGGAAGCAGACGGCAAGGTGATCGTCTCAGGCACGATCACGCAGAAGAACGCAGGTGAGAACTGGGTGATGGTGTTGCCGGTGAAATTTAACTTCGGAGGCAAGCAGGAAGCGATGGGCACTGTGATCGTGCAAGGACCATCATCTCCGTTCCAAATCAGGCTCCCGGCTGCGCCGTCGAAGGTCCAACTCGACCCCGAGCGGTGGATTCTGGCGGAGACCGTTTCCACCAAGGGAAACTGATTTCCGTTTAATGTGGTTGGAACTCATGCGGCGGCATGTTCGTTTAGGACGACATGCCGCCGCGTTCTTCAAGATTTGAGATAGGCTTCAAGGCGAACCGGCAGGCTGTGTCTCCGCATCCCAGATTCTCGATGAAACGGAACTGGAAAGCGCTTCTTGTCCTCGCGACAGTGATGTTTTTGCTGGTAATAACCGGCGCTGCGGGCGCGCTTGCTGACACGGTCGTGTTCTACGCACGCGTCGCAAAACTCTACACCGAAGAACCCCATTCCAGGATAAAGATGCCGGTCGAGGATGTCGCTAAACGTGAGGTCACCGACACTTGGGGAGCGCCGCGTAGTGGCGGCCGCCAGCATGAGGGACAGGACATTTTTGCTCCCAAGGGAGCGCGCGTTTTATCCGCGACGAATGGTTACGTTTACAAGATTGGCGAGAATAATCTCGGCGGTCAGACAGTTTCGGTGATCAGTTCCGGCGGGCGAGTTTATTACTACGCGCATCTCGATGCTTACGCTCCGGGACTCGAGGTTGGCGATCCGGTTACGACGCGCACGTTGTTGGGATTTGTAGGCACGACGGGGAACGCTCAAGGCACGCCGCCTCATCTTCATTTCGGTGTGTACGGCTTTGGCGGTGCAATTAATCCGTTGCCCTTGATCACCGACCGCACCATTCCAACCGTCACACGCACCACACCGCAACCAAGCCCACGGACCACTCCCGCCAGAAGAATCACGAACCGCGTTCGCGTCTCTTAATCGGCCCTGGCAATAAGTATCGGCCTCTCCGCGCTGAAATTTGACTCACAGCACCCATTAGCCGTATTGTTTCGCGCAGTTCGCTGTTCCAAGTTAACAATCTGGATTCCACAACAACTAGCTATTCGGAAGGAGCTTACGCATGCGTGCGCGATCCCGCTTTATCCCTGTCTCCATGCTTGTCCTCGCGTTCTGCTTGATATCGATTTTTCTTCTAGCCCCGCGCTCAGAAGCAACTAATTCACCTCAGGATCCGCCAACGCCTCCAGCGGGCGGCGGCCAGGAACAACCACAACGTCCCGGTGGACGCCCCGATCAAACGGCTGAGCCGAGGCCATACGACCGTGTGATCACCAAAGACGCCAAAACAGACGACGGCGTCTTTAAAATTCACACCATCAAGGACAAGGTCTACTACGAGATCCCCAAGAGTGAACTGGATAAAGAGTTTCTCTGGGTGAGCCAGATCGCCAAGACCACGCTCGGCGTCGGTTACGGCGGACAGGCCGCGGGAAATCGCGTCGTCAAATGGGAACGTAAGGGCAATCGCATTCTCTTGCGCAACATCGCTTACGACGTGATCGCCGATCCAAAGCTTCCAGTGTCGCGCGCCGTCCAGGCTTCCAACAACGATACGATCATCATGGTGTTCAATATCGAGGCG
>Ga0315912_10006493_pt1 | contig 10444 bp, 9 predicted proteins | sample VfabasoilMG_FD_204469 | JGI IMG/M metagenome (GOLD analysis project Ga0315912, IMG submission 204469) | Garden soil microbial communities collected in Santa Monica, California, United States - V. faba soil | ecosystem: Environmental > Terrestrial > Soil > Garden | place: USA: California... | reverse complement strand
ATGGTGGCGACGCCACGCTGCTGGTAACGCTGGGCGCGCAACACGAAAAGAACAAAACACAGCCGCCGGAAGGTACGAACGAAGAAGAGCGCGTGCTGTTTGCCGCCATGCGCAAAACACTTAAGGAAAAACCCGGTTTCTATTCGAAGATACAGGCCAATATCAAAGGCGTGACTGAAGAAACCACCACCGGCGTGCATCGTTTATATCAAATGCAAAAAGAAGGCCGGCTGCCGTTCCCAGCAATCAACGTCAACGACTCAGTGACCAAGTCGAAATTCGACAATCTCTACGGCTGCCGTGAATCGCTGGTCGATGCAATCAAGCGCGCCACAGACGTAATGATCGCGGGCAAGGTCGCGCTGGTATGCGGCTTCGGCGACGTAGGCAAAGGCAGCGCACAGGCGTTGCGCGCACTCTCCGCACAAGTGTGGGTAACGGAAGTCGATCCGATCTGCGCGCTGCAAGCGGCGATGGAAGGATTTCGCGTGGTGACCATGGATTATGCCGCCGACAAAGCCGATATTTTCGTCACTTGCACCGGCAATCTTTCAGTGATCCATCACGATCACATGAAGCGCATGAAGCACAACGCCATCGTGTGCAACATCGGCCATTTCGATTCCGAAATCGACATCGCAAGTTTGAAGCAGTACAAATGGGAAAATATCAAGCCGCAGGTCGATCACGTGATATTTCCTGATGGCAAGCGATTGATCGTGCTCGCCGAAGGACGACTGGTGAACCTCGGCTGCGGCACCGGACATCCATCGTTCGTGATGTCGAATTCCTTTACAAATCAAACACTTGCACAGATAGAACTATTCACACAAGGAGGCAAGTACAAAAACGAAGTCTACGTACTGCCCAAGCAACTCGACGAAAAAGTCGCACGCCTGCATTTGAAAAAACTCGGCGTCGAACTCACCGTGCTGAATGAAAAGCAGTGCGATTACCTGCACCTGCCGGTGGAAGGGCCGTACAAGTCCGACCACTATCGCTATTGATGCGGAGGGGGGTCATGCAATCCCAGCGAAAACATTCACGCATCTTCAGCTTTGAGTTCTTCCCGCCCAACACTGACGAAGGTGCGCAAAAACTCGCGCTGACCGCCGCCGAATTAGCACGTCTCAAGCCGGAGTTTTTTTCGGTGACCTACGGCGCGGGCGGTTCGACGCAGGCACGCACGTTGAAAGCCGTGCTCGATCTGCGCGCCGCGGGCCATGCCGCCGCACCGCATATTTCGTGCATAGGCTCCACGCATGCGGGCGTACGCAATTTCCTTCAGCAATACAAGGATAACGGCATCAAGCATCTGGTGGCGCTACGCGGCGATCTGCCGTCGGGCACGGCGTCAGCTGGCGAGTTTCACTATGCCAACGAACTGGTTGCGTTCATCCGCAAGGAATTCGGCAGTCACTTTTTCATCGAGGTTGCCGCGTACCCGGAATACCATCCGCAGTCGAGAAGTGCGCAGGACGATCTGAATAATTTCAAGCGCAAGGTTGAAGCAGGTGCCGATTCTGCGATCACGCAGTATTTTTACAACGCCGATTGTTATTACCACTTCATCGACCAGTGCGAAAAAATGGGTATCACGATTCCCGTGGTACCGGGCATCATGCCTATCGGACGTTTTTCGCAGCTTGCACGATTCTCGGATGCCTGCGGCGCTGAAATCCCGCGCTGGATACGCAAAAAGCTCGAAGGCTATGGCGACGATACCGATTCGATCCGTGCATTCGGACTCGACGTTGTCACCAAACTCTGCGAAGACCTGCTCAAAGCCGGCGCGCCGGGGTTGCATTTCTACACAATGAACCAGTCAGGATTGACCACCGCCATCTGGAAGCGGCTCAAGCTCTAGCGCCACTTCCGCGCTATGATGGCGGCACTGCAATCCGTCATCTTCCGGGAGAAAGTACGCTATGTCCGAAGCCAATGCGGCAACGCCACGAGGAAACGAGCAACAGGTCAGCATGTTGCTGACCGAGGTGAGAACGCTGCCGCCGGGTGCGGCGGCGGAATTGCTTTCAGAATATTCGGCGCCGGTCATATGTGCGGTGCTGACGGCGCTCAACACGGCAGTCGCACAAGAAGTACTCGCAGGCCTGCCGGGCGGGTTACGCGACAGCGTACTGCTCGAGGCACCGCCAAACATCGCGCGGCAATGGGCACGCAATCAGGCGTACCCCGAAGACAGCGTAGGACGCATGATAGAGGCACCACTCGCGGTGTTCCGCCCGGAAACCACGGTCGGTGCCGCCATCGAGGAATTGCGCGCGCTGGTGAAAACCGTGTTCGTCACCTACGGCTACATCACCGACGAGGCTGGCAAGTTACTCGGTGTCGTCACCATGCGCGATTTGCTATTCGCAGAGAACGATGTGCGTCTGGACACCATCATGCTGCGCGATGTGTTCTTTCTCAAGCCCGACATGCCGTTGTCGGACGCTATGAAACTGGTTCTGGATCGCCACTATCCGGTGTATCCCGTGTGTGACGAAAGCGGAACACTGCTCGGACTGGTACGCGGACAGACCATGTTTCAGGCGCGTGCGTACGAAATCACGTTACAGGCCGGCACCATGGTCGGCGTAGAAAAGGAAGAACGTCTCACCACACCGTGGCTGCAAAGCCTCAAGTTTCGCCATCCTTGGCTGCAACTCAATCTGCTCACTGCGTTCATTGCCGGCGGCGTAGTAGGCATTTTTCAGGACACGGTAGACAAGCTGGTGATACTCGCGCTGTTCCTGCCCGTGCTCGCGGGCCAGTCCGGCAACACCGGTTGTCAGGCGCTGGCGGTCACTTTGCGTGGGATCACGCTCGGGGAATTAAAGCCGGGGCAGGAACGAACATTGATTGGCAAAGAAGCCTCGCTCGGCCTGATGAATGGCGCGATGGTGGGCCTGGTTGCTGCGCTCGGCATGTTTTTTATTGCGACCATGCAGAAGTCGCCGCATGCATTGATGCTCTCGGTAGTCGTTTGGCTCGCGATGATCGGCAGTTGCGTTGCCAGCGGGCTATCCGGTGCGCTGGTGCCATTAACGTTGAAGCGCTTCGGTCTTGATCCGGCCACCGCTTCGAGTATTTTTCTCACCACCGCAACCGATGTGGTAAGCATGGGATTGCTGCTGGGGATGGCGACGCTGCTGGTACTCTGATGGCGAGGCGTGTCCGCGTGCGCCAAGACAACGCCGGAAACGAAACCGGCCGCGAAGGCAAAGCTCGCGCGGCCGGCTGGCAAGAAACGTACTACGAAGTAATTACGCTGCCGCTCTGACCGGTTTCTTCTTTGCCTGCGCCGCGGTCGCATGCATCGACGCATACGCCGCGTGCGCCGCTGCTTCGGCATCGCCCACGTGTACCGCGTAGCCCATGTCTTCGAGCACCGATCCGAGCGCAGATAAACACAGCATCACATTGTCCGGTCGGCATGAGTAGCCCATCAAGCCGAAGCGCCAGATTTTGCCGGCGAATGGGCCAAGGCCGGCGCCGATTTCGAGGCCGAATTCGTTGAGCAGCGTCTTGCGCACTTCTGCTTCGTTGATTTTTTCCGGGCAGTACACTGCGTTCATTTGCGGCACCTGATACTTCTCGTTCACCAGAAATTTTAGGCCCATGCCTTCGAGGCCGGCTTTCAGCGCGGTGTGATGGCGCTTATGGCGCGCCCAGCAATTCTCCAGCCCTTCTTCGCGGATCAGCAGCAGCGCTTCGTGCAGGCCGAACAGCGAATTGGTCGGCGCGGTGTGGTGATAGGTGCGTGTGGTCGCACCCCAATAGCCGAGCAGCAGGTTCATGTCCATGAACCAGCTATGTATCTTGTCTTTGCGCGATTTCACGAAATCAACCACGCGCTCGCTGATCGACACCGGCGACAGTCCCGGCGTGCAAGACAGGCATTTCTGACTGGCCGAGTACACCGCGTCGAACTTCCAGTCATCGACGCGCACTTCGCAGCCACCGAGCGATGTCACGCAATCGACGATGGTCAGCGCATCATGTTTATGCGCGATATCGACCAGCGTTTTTGCATCCGACAACACGCCAGTGGACGTTTCTGCGTGCACGAACGCTACCAGCCGCGCATCGGGATTTTTCTTCAGTGCGTCTTCAAGTTTCTGCGGGTCGACCGGCTCGCCCCATTTGTCCTCGACGACGATCGCCGTGGCGCCGCAGCGCTCGACGTTTTCGATCATGCGTCCACCGAACACGCCGTTGCGGCACACGATGACCTTGTCGCCGGGTGCGACCATGTTGACGAAACAGAATTCCATGCCCACCGAGCCGGGGCCGGAAATTGGGAACGTCAGCGGATTTTTTGTTTGATACGCATAACGCAGCAGCGATTTCAATTCCTCCATCATCTCCACGAAAACCGGATCGAGATAACCGATTGCCGGCTGGCTCATGGTAGTAAGCACGCGCGGATGAATTTCCGTCGGGCCCGGCCCCAGCAGCGTACGCTGCGGCGGGTGAAAAGAACTGATGCGTTTGGATGGTGCGTAGTCGTTGCTCATGGCGTCGCTCCCGGAAGTGGAACCAAAAAAAGTTTCGCCGTCCGGACGGGACTTCAACCGGATCGGCTTGCGTGCATTCGCTTCATTCAGAATGTCGGCCGTCGTCACCTGCCCGCCGGTCACCTGCTCGATTTCCATGGCCCAGCGCGCCGGCACGTAGCCGGACTTCACCCAGTTGCTGACCACCGCCCGGTCGAGCCGGAAACGGCGCGCAACTTCGGCCTGGCTACCGAAAAGTTCTACAAGGCGTTCTGCGCAGTTCATGGTTAATCTCCGAGCCGAAGATTAGCATGACAAAATTATTTTGACAATATTTCCTTAGTTCACTTAAATTTCATAAGCATCTGTTTTAATTGAGTATTTAATAATGGCAGCAATGGGACAGGCTATTTCATCGCCTTTTACCAACGCCCCAAGCGTGGTAACTTCCCTGCATAACAATTACTCTGAGGATTACATGAAAGCCTGTTTCTCGATTACCGGCGCGCTTGCGGTCGGTTCGTTGCTTTTGACTCCGCACGTCGCGTCTGCCGCCGAAAAATCCGGCGCCTACCCCACCAAGTCGATACGGCTGATCGTGCCGTTCCCACCCGGGGGCGGCACTGATCTGGTGTCGCGCATACTGCAACCAGCAGTCACCGCAGCGCTTGGGCAGCAATTGCTGATCGATAATCGCGGCGGCGCGCAGGGCACCAGCGGCACTGCGATCGGTGCCAAAGCCAATCCCGACGGCTACACGTTGATCATCGCCGAAATCGGCGCCACTGCAGTCGCGCCGTGGATGTACGACCAGGTGCCGTTCGATGTGGCGCGCGACTTTGCACCAATCACCATGCTGATCGAGCAGCCGTACATCGTTTCTGTGCATCCGACGGTGCCGGCCAAAACGCTGGCGGATTTTCTGAAACTCGCGGCATCCAAGCCCAACGGCTACAACTATGGCTCGGGCAACGTCACGGCGCACCTCGCACAGGAAGTGTTTTATCAGACCGCGAAATTGAAACTCACGCATATCCCGTATCGCGGGTCTGGTCCAGCGATGACCGCCGCGCTCGCCGGCGAAGTGCAAACGCTGTTTTCCGGCCCCGGCGCGGCGATACCGCAGATTCGTGCCGGCAAAATCCGTGCGCTCGCCGTTACCACCGCCAAGCGCACGCGCGAATTGCCCGACGTTGCCACGCTCGACGAACAGGGCTTCAAGGGCTTCGCCATCAGCGGCTGGTACGGCCTGATGGCGCCCGCCGGCACGCCGCAACCCATCATCACGCAGTTGAATGCCGTGTTCACCAAAATTTTGAGCGGCAGCGACGCCGCAAAACAACTCAGTGACCGCGGCTACGATCCAACGCCGATGGCGCCGGATGCATTCGGCAAATTCATGCTGGCCGAGTATCAGCGCTGGGGCAAGGCGGTAAAAGCAGCCGGCGTGAAGGCGACCGACTGAGCTGCCATGGATATGTCCGGCAGCGTTTAAGATCAAGCGATGAATGCGCAGTACACCGAAATTGCCATTCGACTGCTGATTGCGCTCGCCATCGGCGGCATCATCGGCCTCGAACGCAGCTATCACGGCCGCCCCGCGGGCTTTCGCACGCACGCGCTGGTATGCGTCGCATCCAGCCTGCTGATGCTGGTGACGGTCTACGAAAGCGAGTGGTTCACACCAGGCCCTGGCGGAAGGGTCGCCGTCGATCCGACGCGCATGGCGCAAGGCATCATGACGGGCATCGGTTTTCTCGGCGCCGGTGTGATCATGAAAGACGGCCTGTCGGTACGCGGGCTGACTACCGCGGCGTCGATCTGGATCACCGCCGCCATCGGCATACTCGCGGGCATCGGATTTTATTTTCCCGCCGCCGTCGCGACGGCATTCACACTGGGTACGCTGTCGCTGTTCCGCTGGCTCGAAGCCAGAATGCACTCGCGCTACTACGCGCATCACATGGTACGCTTCGCCAGCGACACGCCAATGCCCGAGCCTCAATACCGGCAACTCATCAAGGATCACGGTTTCTCGATTGCCAACCTGAGCTACCGCATGCATCGAGAGAACGGCTACTTCGAGTACCGCATGATGATCTGGACACACAACCAGAGCGATACGCAGCGTCTGACCGAAGCCTTGCGCAAACTCGACGTGGTGACTGAATTCCGCATCTCGCCCACCGGCGATTGAACAGGCATTCGCGGCGCCACGTTACGGCCGCAGCATGATCGCTCCGAACCATGCGCCGCGCGCCACCGCCACGGCATTGATTATTCCAAACACCACCAGGGCGACGCCGGCCGCCAGAAACACGTGAGACAGATTGTCGCTCCACTGCAGCGCCAGCCAGCCACCAATCGCGGCAACTAGAAGCCGCGTAATGTTCGCAAGCAGCGGCCACAACAACCGCCCCGCGCCTTGTGACGCAAAGTACAGCACCATGCCCAGACCGAAGAAACCGTAGCACGGTCCGACCATGCGCAGGTATTGCGATCCGGCTTCGAGCATTGCGGGATCGGCATCAAACAATGTCAGCCACGCGTGCGGGATCGCCGCCGCGGTGAGGCCTATCGCTGAGGTAAGGCCAAACGCAACACCTGCGCCTATCCACGCGGCACGCAGCGCGCGTTCGCGTTTACCGGCGCCGATATTGGTGCCTACAATCGCCACCAGCGGTCCGCCCATGCCGAACACCAACGGAATCAGCAGATACTCCAGCCGCGCGCCAACGCCGTAACCGGCAATCGCCGCCGGTCCGTATCGTCCGACAAAACCGGTGATGATGGCGACCGTCAGATTGGTCGTTACCGTTACCAGCGCGGCGACCGCGCCCACGCGCAGAATGTCGCGAAACAACGGCCACCGAAAATGCATGCTGCTTAGCGCCAGATGCACGACGCTGCGCCCGGACGCGAGATAAACGGCAAAGACAGCTGAGCCCAATGCGTAGTACGTGACCACCGCAATGGCGCCGCCGGCCACACCGAGCTGTGGAAACGGTCCCCAGCCGAAAATCAGACACGGCGACAACGGAATCAACACCGCAGCGCCGGCACAGGTGACGATAGCGGGAACCGTCACATTGCCGGTGCCGCGGATGACGTTCGCCAGCGAATTGAACACCCACACCAGAATGGCGCCGGAGAAAATCACATTGGCGTAGGTCAATGCTGCGTCTAGCGATGCATCCTTGCCGCCGAGCAGAGTGAAAAACCAACCCCCGCCGCCGAGCACCGCCAGCATGAACACAATGCCAAAAATGACGGCGATGGCGAGCGCGTGGTAGACGAGTGCATTTGCGTCCTCGCGCCGCCCCGCGCCGAGCGAGCGCGCAATGGCGGATGAAATGCCGCCGCCCATCGCGCCGGCGGACATCATCTGCATCAGCATCAAAACGGGAAACACCAGGCTGACACCAGCGAGTGCGTCCGTACCGAGTTTCCCGATGAAATAAGCCTCGATCAGCCCTATCGAGGCCTGCACCACCTGCACCAGCACGTTGGGGCCCGCAAGGCGCAGCAACGTGAGTGCGATCGGCGCTTCGAGCAGCGCGCGCGTGCGCGGGTCGAGCGATGCCGCCTTCTCCGGCGCTTGCGTCATGCGAGTGTGACGGCCTCAGTCTTTCGGAAACAGCAGCGGCAGCATGCGATCGTGGGTCAGCATACAGCGCGTGCTGTGGCCGCAGCCGTCCAGCACCACCGTCGGATGCTTTGCCCCGAAGTTGTCGCGGATGTAGCGGCTGAAAGCGAGACCGCGCGCGAGCCTTGAATTGCCCTGCGCCATCGCCGGACATGAAATATCGAAATTCACCAACGGCAGAATATCGAGTTCACCCAGCACGTACGTCGTCGGGCGGCTGACCGCCTGCTTGATAAGTTGCTCGTCGGGGAATTGCGCGGCGTAGCCGACCCGGTTTTTCATGCCGTACGGCCAATCGTCATAGGTCGTGCAATGACGTGCATCTGCATACGGCCGATACGGCGGTGGCGGCTTGTCGGTGCTCATGTCAATGTAGCCCGACACCGACGACGACACATTCGGCGGAATCGCGCTTGCCGTGGGACGCTGATTATCGAGATAGGTATACGCGCCGGGATTGGAAACGATGTAGGTAACCTTGATGCCCAGCTGTCCAATTTGCTCGTGCACGCGGTTGACCATCTGATAACGCCCGACAAACTGCCCGCCGGATGAATGGCCCGCGACGACTATGGACTTGATGTTCGGAAAAATCTTCCTGTCGGCGAGCTTGCGCATGATTTCGTCGATCACTTCATAAGAGGTGATCTTCGCGTTTGATGCCACACCGCCCGCATTCCAGTGACGGCCGCCGAACTGACTGACCCAGTTCAGTTCGTTTTCCGCGATTGCATCTCGTGCAGGCGCGCGGGCGGCGGCAACCGCATCTTCACCGCTTAATGTCTTGGCAATGGCTTCATGGTTCGATGCGAAACGCGGCGACACGATCACGGTGTCGTCAAGCGCGCCGGCGATAAAACCCGCCGCCAGCACGTGCGTAAAGTTGGTATGCGCATCGCGCGAGCCGCCGTGTACGACGACCACCGCGCGTGTCACGGCGTCGTTGCGCGTCGCCAGTGCATACGTGCGGTAAACGAGCGAGCGCGACGGCCCGCCGGCCACGGTGATCCATTCCGTGCATTCGGGCACGCCCTTAGTGCATGGCGCGGCCGCGTTGGCGCTATGCGTAGACATGGCTACCGTCAATATCGCAGAAATGCAGATACATAAAAATCCTTTTATATTCATATACTTATATTTAACATTCATTTTGTTATAGGAAGCGTTTGCTCGGCAACCACTTCATATCCCGGCTTGCCGAGACCGGAAACCACTTCGAGATTCCGCTTGAGGTAGAGCTTGGGGAACTCGAATCTGAGTTCCGTCTCGCGGCCGCACGCGGATGCACGCAACAATAAATCCATGCGCAACTCGGCACCGCTGCCGTCGTCACGCAAGACCAACGCATGCGCGCCGGGAGCAAGATTTGTCACGCGTACATCGGCTGCTTTGCTGTTGCCAATGTCGCCCCACTCGTATTGGATTTCGTACAGCACGGCGAGATCGAGTGCAAAAGCGCTGTCATTGACCAGATAGAAACTCCACTCGTTGCCGTCATCCAGCGCTTCGCAGCACGCCGCGATTCGGCAGCGCATGAGTGCATCATCGGTCACAGGAATAACGCCGCACCGCGCAATTACGGTCTCAGCAAAGAAATATTGTTTTTGATGCGATCCTTGTCGGCCTCGGTCATCGACCCTTCCAGCGCCAGCCGGTCGTAGAGCATCAAACTTTCCTTGGTGCGCCCCTTGGTCGACAGGTACCACGCCTTGTGCTCCGCCACGTTGAAACGGTAGTGCGGGCGCTCATATTTGATGCCGCGCTCGTACCAATCGAGCGCCTTGTCGGTCTGGCCGAGTTTTTCGCACACGCCCGCCGCACTCAGGCAGGCGTTCGCCTTGTCCAGATCGGAAATACTGCTTTCCACGAGTGCGCTCAACGCCGCCAGTGCCTCGGCATGCCGCTCTTTTTCCACGCAATAGTCCGCCTTGCGCTGGATCGCATAAAAAAGCCCGAGCGGACGTTGCAGCTTGACGGCGCGGTCATACCATTCCAGCGCCTGCGCTATCTGCGCCATCTTGTCATGTACGACAGCTGCGTTCAAGCATGCCATCGACTTACCGAAATCGTCGAGGTCGGTGTCCACCAGACTCTTGAAAATAGCGAGTGCTTCTTCGTTACGACCGTTGTTGACGTGGTCAGCGGCGAGTTGGAAGGACTGGTCGTGGTTGTTGGAGTTCATGCACGGGACTCAAATGCGATCCGCGTCACTTCGAAGCAAGTCGGAAGCGACAAAAAATCGAGCTGATTCATTGCGAAAAGATTCTCGTATAAATGAATTCTCGGAAGTTGTTTTGTT
>Ga0315912_10006492_pt1 | contig 10444 bp, 9 predicted proteins | sample VfabasoilMG_FD_204469 | JGI IMG/M metagenome (GOLD analysis project Ga0315912, IMG submission 204469) | Garden soil microbial communities collected in Santa Monica, California, United States - V. faba soil | ecosystem: Environmental > Terrestrial > Soil > Garden | place: USA: California... | reverse complement strand
GACCGTGCGAACCTGATCGGCTGCTTCCGCATCAAGAGTGCGAAGGAGGTTCAGGAGGTAGTTGTAGCCGCCGGTCCATCCTTTGCCACCAATCAGCGTGAAAGCGACAGTCACCCTCACCAGGGTGCTTCCGGCAGGCTGCGAAACCAGCTCACGTAGTCTCGAATACCCATTTCCAAGTCAGCTGACCACGCAAAGCCTGAGGCATCGAGGTATCGCGGATCAGCGATCAGGCTGAACGGGTCACCAGGTCGCGTGATGCCGCTGAACCCGATGGGTACGGGGCGGTCCTCATTCGACCAGTACCTGGCCAGGTACCCAGCGATCTCCCTAACGGATGTTCCCCTGCCAGTTCCTACATTGACGACTTGGTTTGGGAATGAGCTGGCTTGGTGGACGTGCACCAACGCCCTCGAGATGTCCCGCACATCTGTCCAGTCCCTCAGCTCGTCGCCGGTGCCCCCAAGGTTCAGCGTGTTGGCGCCCCCTGCAAGGCGTGAGCACAGATCCCAGAGCAATTGTTTGCGAAGCCCCGGGCCGTACACGGAGAACAGTCGGGCAATCCGCACATCCACCCCGTAACTGTCGGCGAAAGAAGCACACAGCTCCTCCATCATTCGCTTGTGATGACCGTAGGGTGAGGAGGGGGTGAGCGCGGCGCCTTCTGAAATTTGCCCAAAATGGCCGTTGCCATAAACGGCGGCGCTGGAGATCGAAATGACCTTCGTCGTCGAGGCGTCTTGTCTGACCCATTCCAGCAGTTCAATCGACGGCAAAACCGTTCGATGAAAGTCTTCGAGTGGGTTTGCAATTGCCACGCCCACGGACGATCCTCCCGCAAGGTGAAACACCGCTTCTGGTGTGAAGCATTGCTTCTGCAGCAGACGGAGGTTGGCCACAGATACGTCGCCATTGATCCACGGCCACAGACCGGCAGCCCGCGCGCTGGGCTCCGGCCAAAGTCCGTGTCCTAGTCCGGCAACCCGGTGCCCGCCCTCTGAAAGATGCCGTACCAGATGCATGCCGATGAATCCACGGGCTCCGGTCACGAAGAACTGCGCCACTAGCTCTCCCGGGTAGCTACGAATGAATACAAGCGTCCCGGCCTGTTGTCGACGCACTGCAGGAGGAAGCGCACGAAACGCCAGATATTCGGCCTGGAGAGAGCAGATTCGAGCACGCGGCGAACTCCGGGGAGTCCCAGTGACGCCCGGGACGCGAGCTCGGATTGCATGGACCTTTCGGTGTGGGGGGCGAGATTGATGGGGCTTTCGAACGGCGCCAATGTCGCAATGATTCGTAGGCCCGCCTGGGTAAGCGCGCTCTGGTACTCGGTGAGCCTGAAAGCGTTCTCGCCGCCATAGTGCCTGTGCAGTGGATGGTTCTCCAGGAAGATCGGGAGGTCTCTGCTGGTGGAGATCACGTGCTCGCGCAGAGCGAGCAATCGGCCGCCCGGTTTCAATACGCGATAGAACTCCCGGCACGCAGCGGGCAGGTTTCTTGCGTGATGCAGGGCCGCTCGAGCGATGAGCACATCGAATGTCGCGTCGGCAAAGGGCAGAAGCTCGGCATGCTCCTGGTTCACCGTGATCGAAAGGCCCGACTCCCCGGCCAAGGAGCGTATCGCGCCTGCGCCAACAAGGTCGCTGGGATCCGGCTCCAGGGCAGTCACTGAAAAACCGTCTCTCGCCAGAGCAAAGCTCGCAATGCCGCGACCTGCGCCGATGTCCAGTGCCGTTCCCGGCCTCGCAGGCAGGTACTCGCGGACTGCGGCCCATTCCGGGCTCTGCCAGTATCGAGTTGCAGCCTCCAGCAGTGGATCATCATAGTAGGCAGCCAGCACAAGTTCTTCGTTTCCGGGCTGCTCACGCAGCCACGACACCGCTGTCTCCCAAGTCGCATGCGGACCCGACGCAGCGACCGAAGGCTCGCCCACCATCATTCCTCCCGGTTCTCGCGAGGGCTTCCGTCGACGCAGGCGGTTGATGTTGCGCTCACGCGACCAGCCTCAGGCAAGCAACTCCGCGTGCTCCGGCCGCCCGATCGACATCCAGAGGCTTGCCTTCGTGCACGTCGAAGAATCTGGCGTTGGCGATGTCTTTCGGCTCCGCTCGATGCCAACCCTGCGCGGAATAGCCAAAGTACTCGATATCGTGTCGAGCGGGAGCGAAAGCCTCCACGACCTGCTGCAACAGCGTGCAGTCGAAAACCTGATACCACCCGTGTATCCCGCGCTGACCGAACGGAACAGTAATCAGGCAGAGGCCTCCCGGCTTCAGGATTCGGCGAAATTCGCGCACCGCGGCTGCAAATCCCGCAGAATCACTCTCATTCTTTGATTTGTCTTTTGTATAGAGCAGGGTGTTGTCGAGTCCGATATGTTCTATCGTGGAGACACTCACGACCACGTCAAATGTACCGGTGGCAAAGTCGGTCTTCCTCAGGTCGCCAAAGACGTATGAGATAGAACGCTGCCAGAAGGCCTGCTTCTCCGGAGATAGTGTCATCACCGTTAGCCTTGTCTTATCAAGCGGCAGGCGCTCAACGAGGTGGCGATAGTTCAAGGCCGAGCCGGCATCCAGCATCGTTCCGGGCGCGCTTGGCAATTGAGAGAAAACCCATGGGTACTCGACAACACGTTCATCGATGCTGATGCCATATCCCGGAGGAAGCGGTGCATCGCTGCGAAGAAGTCCATGATCAATGGACTTGCTGATGGCAGCCTTCTTGGCGGTGTAGTACCCCGGACTCCACGGGCGCCTGCCGCCCATCAGGTAAAGGGGGGTGGCGCAGCAATCTGCGAATTCCTTGAGTGCGAATGTCATATCCCTGCATCGTACCAAACCACTTTGAGGTCGGGTCTATATGATCGCGTACGTGCCCGTCAGTGACAGGCGCGGGTACCCGGACCGTGGGTGTCGGAGAGGGAGTCAAGGCTGTGCAGGTGGCAGAGGACAGTGCCGGAATGTTGTCGAAACCGGCCATCGGCGCTTCAGCTTCGACAACGGTCGGACGACGTGACATTCCGCGGCCTCGGGGAGCGCGATATCGAGCGCATATTGCCTGGCGCGGAATGCCGTGCGGAGAGGAGACCGGCCAATGCCGCCTCTTTCAAGTCAATCCGCGTTCAACCCGCATCCCAGGTCCGGTGACCTGCACGTTGCGTAGTGTCCACCGGGCCGGAGCAGGGAGGCCGCACTGTCTGGTACGGCGCTGCGGCACTACAATCCGGCTTGATTGAGACAACGAGGAAGCTCTCCCTGTCCGTTCGGGTCCAAAAGGTGTGCGACCGGCTAGGTTGGGGGAGGCTCAGGCATGAGATGCCCGCTCTCTACGGCATGGATGCATTCAATTCAGATCAGATGAATTGCCTGCGGGAGGCTGGTCCGATGATGGTTGGCAGGGGTTGATATGTGGAAGCGACTGATACCGCCGCTGATGCTGAAGGCAGAGAGCGACGCCATGTTGCACCTTGACGTTCTGCGCTTCGTGTCATCGTGCGGAATAGTCTTGCATCATTCTCTGGAGTTCTGGTTCCCCGCGGATGTGCGGGGCAGGGTGCTTGGATACACACAGAATCTGGCGCTCTTTGTCGACCTGTTCTTCGTGATTTCCGGCTTCGTGATTACATACGTGTACTCGGGAAGAATCGGGAATGGCGCAGACTTCGGTCGGTTCATGCAGCGCCGGATCGGCAGACTCGTGCCGCTTCATCTTGCGACCATGTTTGCCGCGATCGTTCTCGCGGCCACAGTGCTTGCCGCCGGTCTTCCCTATCCGACCGCTCCTGCGTTTACCGGACGCTGCATAGCCAGTACTGCACTTCTGGTCCATGCGATTTTTCCCTGCGGCGGCATTCCGTTCAATTCAGTAAACTGGTCAATCAGCGTCGAGATGGCTCTCTACGTGCTGTTTCCGATGATGCTATTCCTTGCCAGGCGATCCGTCCGGCTGGCATGGGCTCTCAGCGGTCTTGCTGTTCTGGCGGGATTTGCGTGGTGGCGAGACTGGATTGACATCTACCCCATCCTGCGCGGCATCGCGTCATTCGCTTTCGGTATGGGGTTGTACTTCTCGCGACGACAACTCGGGCGGTTGCGACACGCAGATCTCGCTCTTTCCGGCATGGTCCTGCTGTTGATCGTGGCCATGTTGTCCGGCGCTTCGGACGCCATTGTGTTGCTTCTGGTCTATGTCGTCGTATCACTGGCTGTTGCGGCGGACATGCGGAAGGCGCGGCCCATGGTCCGCAATCTGGCACCGCTTGGGCAGCTCACGTATTCGATTTACATGATTCACCAGCTGGTTATCGTCGTGATTGTCAATGCCCTGGGTGACAAGCTATTGGGGTTGTCCGGGATCTTGATGGTGGGACTTACGCTGTTTGCGTATTCTGTCGTCTTTCTATTGGCATACCTGTCCTACCGGTTCTTCGAGACTCCGTGTCGGCGCTTGATAGATGGACTGCCAATCTTTGGATCGAGGCCGGGATAGAGTGATGCATGAGCTCTTACGTGGCCTTTTGGGCATCGCTGTTTGTGTCGGTGGGTTGGTACTGGTGACATCGGGATTGTTGGTTGAATGCGCGTTGTAATCTTTTCGCCATTCTTTTTTCCCGAGGAGATCTCGACCGGGCGTTACAACACCGCGCTGGCGCGGGAGTTGGTGCAGGGCGGCGCCACTGTAGAAGTGTTCGCGTCTCATCCGGTGTATCCGAGCTGGCATCCACGGCGTTCGGCGGACCAGCTGCCCGGAATGCATATCAATCGGGGCGGCGCCTGGATGCGATACCCCGTACAACAGGCCCTTCGTCGCATACTGCTTGAGGTGTGGTTCGCGTCTCACGTCGCCTTGAGCCTGCTTCTGAAGCGGCCAAGGGCGGACCGCATCGTCGTGATATTCCCACCCGTATTGCTGGCCCTGGCGATCCGCTGCTTCATGCCCGGCCGAATCCCGAGAATTGGCATCGTCCATGACCTCCAGGGTGTCATGGCAAGAAATGGCTTGGTTCGTTCGATTGCGCGCTGGATGGAGCGTCGAGCGCTTGGCAGCTGCGACAAGCTCGTATTCCTCTCCAATTCGATGGCGAGGCGGGCAACGTCACTCTACGGTCTCGCTTCGAGCAGCGTGGTTGTGCACTATCCTTTCTTGACGCTGCTGCCGGCGTGTGCCCCCGGTCATCTACTGGAGAATGAGCTGCCGGAGGGGGCCATTCACGTCGTCTACTCCGGAGCGCTGGGCGAGAAGCAGGAGCCGGAAAGGCTTTTTGGCTTCATGAGTGAGTTGGTGGCGCGAAACCCCAGTCTTCGCTGTCATATTTTCTCGGACGGCCCCCATTTCGAAAGGCTCCGCGCAAATGCGAACCTGACTGGAAGCAGGGTGGAGTTTCATGGGCTGGTGCCTGAGCGCGCACTGGCGGAGCTGTACGCCCGCTCTACCATCCAGGTTGTGCCTCAGGCGCGTGGCACAGGCGATGGCGCACTACCTTCTAAACTTCCGAATCTCATCGCTGCTGGCGTGCCTGTGTTTTTGATATGTGACGAAGACAGCGAAGCCGCAGCTCTTGTGCGCCAGGCGGCAGGCTCCGTCGGATGTAGCGCCGATGTGTTCGACTCGCCCGAGACCTTCCGGCTCTTTGATGGCTTTCTGGATGCCGTGCTTCACCAGTCGCGCGCATCCAGGATCCAGTCGCAGCGCGATTTCGTTCGGAGGATGTTTGGGGTGGCGGCAGTGGTGGAGGAAATCCTAAAGCCAAATTAATGGCGTGAAGTCCGACTGCAAGTAATGTTCTCTCGTCGATTGCGCTGGCAGGGGCAGACTCTTGGCTCATCAGATTCGCGGACTGAGCCCTCGATTTGCTGATACAACCAAGGTCCTACAGACGTGGGCAGTTCGGGCATAGCAATTTCCCGCTTGCGGGCGCCAAATTTTGTCGACTGGTAGTTGCAAGAGCCGCCGTACATTTCGCATACTTCCCCTGCCGGTGCAGTATAGTCTGTCGCGGAAAGGAGACAGGACGCGGTGATCCAGAGAGCATCCCAAGTCACGGATGACGAGGGGGGGCAAGAAGCGCCGGCGCTGGCAGGCGGAGAATCCGCCCCTGTGCTGCATTCTGCGCCGTCGCTGGTAGCCCAGCGTTCCGCCCCAGCGGGGGTTCAGGACTCAACGCTGAACTTGCGGCTCGATTATCCAGCCCGTGTCGATTTTTCGGTTGAGCATGCGCTTAAACGTTTTGGGGACATGGTGGGCTCCCTGTTTCTTGCCGTGCTTTTTTCGCCACTCATCGTGACGGTGTTCGCGGCCTCGGCGATTTATGGTGAATCGCCACTGTTTCGTCATCGCCGCGTTGGCCGTGACGGCAATCAGTTCGACTGCTTGAAGTTTCGCACCATGGTACCGAACGCCGAAGCAATGCTTGAAGATCTCCTCGCTTCGGATCCAGGGCTGCGCATTGAGTGGGAGCAGAATCAAAAGCTGAAAGACGACCCGCGCGTCACTCCGCTTGGCAAGTTCCTGCGCAGCACCAGCCTCGATGAATTGCCGCAGTTGTGGAATGTGCTGAAGGGGGAGATGAGCCTGGTCGGTCCTCGTCCCGTGACGCGAGAGGAGTTGCTGCGCTACGGGCGCAATGCGGTCATCTACATGCTGGTCCGTCCCGGTGTGACTGGGTTGTGGCAGGTCAGCGGTCGCAATAACGCCGAGTATCGCAAGCGCGTCGCAATGGACGTCTGCTACGTGAAGAACCAGAGCGCGGTGCTCGACACATGGATTCTCATGAAGACCGTGCTCGTGGTCGTCACGCGTCACGGCGCGTACTAGCTTCCCGGTAGCTCCCAGCCCCTGGTCCAGCGAGGACTTGCCTCCGGGAGTCCTATAGACTCCCTCAATGACCTCCCTAACCGCCTTCAAAGCCTACGACGTCCGCGGACGCATCCCTGACGAACTGAACGAAGACCTGGCCTACAAGATCGGCCAGTCCTACGTGGCCTTCCTCAAACCCAGACGCGTTTGCGTAGGCCGCGATATACGTCTCTCCAGCGACCAGCTGTGCAAAGCACTGGTGCGTGGCCTGACCGACTCCGGCGTCGACGTCTACGACATCGGCCTCTGCGGCACGGAGGGCGTTTACTTCGCAACGTTTTCCGGTGGCTTCGACGGCGGCATCATGGTCACCGCCAGCCACAATCCGCCGGACTACAACGGCATGAAGTTCGTGCGCGAACAGTCGAAGCCCATCAGCGCGGATACCGGCTTGATGGACATGGCGCGGCTCATCGAATCCGGCCAGCTACCGCCCAAGGCCGGCGCTCCCGGCCGGGTCACCTCGCTTGACATGAATGCACGCTACGACGCGCATCTGCTGGGCTACGTCGACCGCTCGAAGCTCAAGCCACTGAAGGTCGTGGTCAACGCCGGCAACGGTGGCGCAGGCATGGTCATCGACCGCCTCGAGCCGCACCTGCCATTCCAGTTCATCAAGGTCCACCACAACCCGGACGGCACCTTCCCCAACGGCGTACCCAACCCGATGCTGGAGGAGAACCGCCAGTCCACCATCGACGCGATCAGGCAGCACAGGGCCGACGTAGGCCTCGCCTGGGACGGCGACTTCGACCGCTGCTTCTTTTTCGATGAGCACGGCACCTTCATCGAGGGTTACTACCTGGTGGGCCTGCTGGCTGAGGTATTCCTGAAGCGCGAGAAGGGCGCGCGGATCGTCCATGATCCGCGCCTCACCTGGAACACGCTGGACATCGTGGCCAGGAATGGCGGCAAGGCCGTGCTGTCGAAATCAGGCCATGCCTTCATCAAGCAGGTGATGCGGGAAAGCGATGCTGCCTATGGCGGCGAGATGAGCGCGCATCACTATTTCCGCGAGTTCGCCTACGCGGACAGCGGCATGATCCCCTGGCTGATCGTCCTGCAGGTGATCAGCGAGTCCGGCAAGAGCCTCTCAGACCTGGTGGGCGAGCGCATGCGGCTGTTCCCCGCGAGCGGCGAGATCAACCGCAAGCTCGCTCCCGAGAAGGGTGGAGCGAAGGCCGTGCTGGCGCGCGCCGAGGCGCAATACAAGGCGCAGGCGAAGGCCGTGGACTTCACCGACGGACTCTCCATGGAGTTCGACCAGTGGCGATTCAACCTGCGCGCTTCCAATACCGAGCCACTGGTGAGGCTGAACGTGGAATCGCGTGGCGATGAGGCCTTGATGCAGGCCAAGACCAGGGAGCTGCTGGCGCTGATGGATGCCTGATCGGCGCAGCCCGCTCAGCCAGTTGTCAGGGCCAGCTCCATCTGCGCACTGGCCAGCCATTCAGGGTGATCCAGGTACCACTGGACGGTGGCCCTGATCCCGGTCTGGAAGCTGTAGACAGGGCGCCAACCGAGCTCCTGCTGGATCTTGCGCGAATCGATGGCATAGCGGCGGTCATGCCCCGGCCGGTCCGCCACATGCGAGATCAACCGCTCGTGCATCGAACCGGTGGGCCGCAGTTCATCGAGCAACCTGCAGAGGGTGCGGACGACATCAACGTTGGTCAGTTCGTTTGCGCCGCCGATGTTGTAGGTCTCCCCGGGGCGTCCACTTTCCAGGACCATGCGGATTGCGCGGCAGTGGTCGCCGACGTGGAGCCAGTCGCGCACGTGGAGGCCGTCTCCATAGATGGGCAGGGGTTTGTCCGCCAGGGCGTTGACGATCATCAGCGGAATGAGCTTTTCCGGCAGCTGGAAGGGACCGTAATTGTTGCTGCAGTTGGTGATCAGCACGGGCAGCCCGAATGTATGGGCCCACGCACGGGTCAGGTGATCGCTGGCCGCCTTGCTGGCGGAGTAGGGGCTGCTGGGCTGATAGGGACGTGACTCGGCAAAGGCAGACTCGTCCGGTTCCAGCGACCCGTAGACTTCATCGGTACTGACATGCAGGAACCTGAATCCGGAGCGCGCAGCTTCGTCCAGTTCCCTCCAGTACAGCCGGGCTGACTCGAGCAGCGCATACGTGCCCACCACGTTGGTCTGGATGAAGCTACCAGGCGTCTGGATGCTGCGGTCCACGTGGCTCTCCGCGGCGAAGTTCAGGACGGCGCGGGGCGCGTGCCGGCGCAACAACTCATCCACCAGAGGTCGATCGCCGATGTCTCCTTTCACGAAGACGTGGCGGTGGTCGCCGGCCAGGCTTTCCAGGTTGCGCGGATTGCCGGCGGTCAGAAGGTCGAGGCTGACCACGGCCTCATCGCTTCCGGCAAGCCAGTCCAGTACGAAATTGCTGCCGATGAACCCGGCGCCGCCTGTGACGAGGATGGTCATGGTGGGCGGGATGCTATCCTAGAACTCTCACCTGTCCGGCGCGGGAAACGCTGACGAGATGAAAGAACAATACAGCCGCGACCGCCTGCGCACCTTCGGGCTGCTGCTGATCCTGACCGTGGTGATCCACGCCGCCTACACGTTTTACGTACGGCCTGCATCGGCAGGCTGGCAGGCCGAGCAGCGGGCGCTTCAGGCTGCGGACCCGCTCCACAAGGCGAGCCCTTCGGTCTGGGTGATCCTGCATGAACCCGAGCCGGAGGTTTGCGTGATCCTGGGCTTCTGGGCGCTGGGCCTGGCGGCAATGAAATTCTGGGCGCTGGCCGCGCACCGGCGCCAGCTCGATGCCGGCCTCCTCAAGGTGCCCCAGGGCTACCGCATCCTGCCCACCGACGTGCGCGAGTACTCGCATCGCATTGATGCCTTGCCGCAGGCCGACCGCGAACTGATCCCGGCCCGGACGGTGCGCAGGGCGCTGAAGCGATTTGGCGAGACGTCCAATGTGCAGGACGCCGCCACCACGGTGCATGACTACTGCGAGTCGGAGGCAGCGCGTCTGGATGCGGAGCTGGCCGTGATCCGCTTCTGTGTCTGGGCCGCTCCAGCCATCGGCTTCGTCGGTACGGTGCGCGGCATCGGCAACGCGCTGGCGGGCGCGCAGCTGGCGCTGCGCGGCGATACCAGCGCCGTGACCGGCGGCCTGGGCGTGTCGTTCAACTCCACCTTCGTGGCGCTGATCGTCAGCATCATCCTGATGTATGTCATCCACGAGCTGCAGCTGCGGCAGGAACGGCTGGTGCTCGACACCGAGTCGTATGTGGATGATGCCGTGATCAGCAATCTGCAGTCCCGATAGGGCTGGTCCCGCCCGGCCGGGCAAGATTGCTGCGGGGCGGTTGTGGCAAAATCCGCGCCCATGAAACACGCAGATCTGATCGCCATCGACGTCCACACCCACGCCGAGATTTCCTGCCGTCAGCCAGACGACGACTACGCCCAGGAGATCGAGGAACAGAAGAAGAAATACTTCAAGTCCGGCAGCCCGCCGACCATCCTGGAGACCGTCGACTTCTACCGCAAGCAGAAGATCGGCCTGGTGATGTTCACGGTGGATACCGAGTTCGAGATCGGCCGGCGCCGCATC
>Ga0315912_10006491_pt1 | contig 10444 bp, 6 predicted proteins | sample VfabasoilMG_FD_204469 | JGI IMG/M metagenome (GOLD analysis project Ga0315912, IMG submission 204469) | Garden soil microbial communities collected in Santa Monica, California, United States - V. faba soil | ecosystem: Environmental > Terrestrial > Soil > Garden | place: USA: California... | reverse complement strand
ACCGCCGTCGGGTTCGAATTCGACGCCGTAGCGCGTGGGCAGCCCCGGCAGCTGCCATGCCGTCGCGGTCGCCTCCACGCCGGGTACCGTCGCGAGCGCTGCGAGCGTGCCATCGATGCGCTGCGCCAGCCGTGCGCGGTCCGCCTCCTCGTCCCACCGGCCGCTGTGGCGCAGGACGAGCACGTTGCCCGAATCGAAGCCCGGGTCGACGCGGGCGAGACGGTCGAAGCTCCTGAGCAGCAGGCCCGCGCCCGCGAGCAGCACGACCGAGAGCGCGACCTGCACGCCGACGAGCCCCCACTGCAGGCCGTGCGCGGTCGACACCTGGGAGCGACCCGACGAGGACACCTTTGCCGCGATGCGCGACCCGCGCAGCGCCGGCATGACGCCGCAGATCGCCGTGGCCACCAGGGCGGTGGCGAGCGTGTAGCCGAACGTGCGCCAGTCCAGGCCGATGCGCTCGACCCGCGGCAGGTCCGGTGCGTACCCGCGGACCAGGGCACAGACGACCGCGGCCACGACCAGGGCCAGGGCGGTGGACACGGCGACGAGCACCGCGGTCTCGGTCAGGAACTGCGCGGCCAGGTGGGCGCGGGTCGCGCCCAGCGCATGGCGGACCGCGCCCTGGCCCTCGCGCTCGGCGGCACGAGCGAGCAGCAGGGACGCGATGTTCGTGCACGCGATCAGCAGCAGCACGCACACCGACCCGAACAGCAGCCACAACGAGCCGCGATTCGCGCGCACCAGCGCCAGGTCGAGCGGCTCGAGGTGCGTGCCGATGGTGCGATCCGGATCGGGATGCAACTCGCCCAGGCGCGTCTGCGCCTGCGCGAGGTCCGCACGTGCCTGCGCGTGCGTGACGCCGGGCTTGAGCCTGCCCACGCCGACGAACCATTGCAGGGACCTCTCGCCCGCGGCGGGACCCGTGGACACGTGCGGCGACCAGAGGTCAACGTCGCGATGCGGGAAGGCGAACGTCGCGGGCATGACACCGGCGATCGCATACGCGCGATCGTCCAGTCGCACCAGTTTCCCCAGGACATCGGGCACGCCGAGCAGCCGTTCGCGCCAATAGCGATCGCTGACCAGGACCACGGGCGGCGCACCGGCTCCGTGGTCGCTCGCGTCGAACGCACGGCCGAGCGCGGGTGCTACGCCCAGGGTCTGCACGAAGTCCACGTCCACCAGCGCGCGGCGCACGCGCGTGGCGTAGGCGCCGCCGGTCTCCGAGGCGTCCTCGACGAAATATCCGGTGAGGCTCTCGAAGGCGGTGGTCCCACGCCGCCAGTCGTCCAGCCGGACCGGCGCGATCGGCGTCGGCCGATCCTGCACCTGCTGCACGCGCACCAGGCGATCGGCGGACGGGAAGGGCAGCGCACGCAGCACGACGTGGTCGAGCACCGACATCATCGCGCTGTTCGCGCCCATGCCGAGCGCGAGCGTGAGCACGGCGGTGAGCGTGAATCCCGGGGAGCGCCAGAGCGATCGAAGCGCGTATCGGATCCGGAGCATGGATGGGCGGACCAGGTGGGCGCCGGGATCGGCGGGACGTGGCCATGGCAAGCATCGGTCATGCCAAGGGGTGGACGCATTGCAAGTGACTGATTGCGAACAGGCAGAGGCGACGGAATGCCGCCTCCCAGGCGCGCATGCGCGCGAAACCGTACGTTGCGATACGAAACCGGGCGTGGCTCGGGACTGGCGGTACCCCAACGGTCTTCAGCGGCCGCGATCGGCCCGGCGCGCTGTGGCATCCTGCGCGCGGACCCAGGACCGGAACGTCTGACGGACATGCGACAGGTGCACGCGCGGGACCGCGCATGAATTCCAAGCCCGACATCGCGGCGACGATCGAGGCCACCTACAGGACCGAGTCGCGCGCCGTGCTCGCGACGCTGATCCGCCTGCTCGGCGGGTTCGAACGTGCCGAGGAGGCGATGCACGACGCGTTCCGGGTCGCACTCGAGCAATGGGCGCGCGAAGGCGTGCCGGACAATCCGCGCGCCTGGCTGGTCTCGACCGCGCGCTTCAAGGCGATTGACGCGATCCGGCGCGATGCGCGCTTCGAGGCATACGACGAGAGGCGGCACGACGTGGCGGGCGAGGACGACGAGCCGCCCCAGGCGCACGCCGTGGCCGACGACATGTTGCGCCTGGTGTTCACCTGCTGCCATCCCGCGCTCGCACCCGACGCGCAGGTGGCGCTGACCCTGCGCGAGATCTGCGGACTGACCACCGAGGAGATCGCGCACGCCTTCCTCACGCCCGCGCCCACGCTGGCGCAACGCATCGTGCGCGCGAAGGGCAAGATCCGCGATGCCGGCATCCCCTACGAGGTACCGTCGAGCGAGGAGCTGCCCGCACGGCTGGAGTCGGTGCTGCGCGTGGTCTACCTGCTGTTCAACGAAGGGTACGCGGCCAGTTCTGGCGCGAACCTGACACGGCACGACCTCTCGGCCGAGGCGATCCGGCTCGGTCGCATGCTCGCCGACCTGCTGCCCGAGCCCGAGGTGCAGGGCCTGCTCGCGCTGATGCTGCTGCACGATGCGCGACGCGATGCGCGCACCTCGCCCGACGGCGACCTCGTGCTGCTCGACGCGCAGGACCGCTCGCTCTGGCGCACGCCGCAGATCGAGGAGGGCGCGCGCCTGGTCGTGCGCGCGTTGTCGTCGCGTCGATCCGGGGCCTATGCGTTGCAGGCCGCGATCGCCGCCGTGCATGCGCAGTCCCCCAGTTGGGAACAGACGGATTGGCGGCAGATCGTCGCGCTGTACGACGTGCTGGCGCAGGCCGATCCCTCGCCCGTCGTCGAACTGAACCGGGCCGTGGCACTGGCCATGCGCGACGGGCCGGCGGCGGGCCTCGAGATCGTGGACGCGATACTCGCCCGAGGAGACCTCGCGGACTATCGGCTCGCCCATGCGGCCCGCGCGGATCTATGCCGCAGGCTCGGCCGTACCGTCGAGGCGCGCGAGTCGTACGAACGCACGCTCGCGATGACTCGGCAGGAGGCGGAGCGCCGCTACCTGGCGATGCGCCTGCGGGAGCTCGGATGAGCATGCCCTCGACGCCCGTGTTTTTTTTTGCGACGCGATGTCGATCGACGCGCGAGCCGTTCGACTGGATCATGTGGACCCGCCGAATGAACCGGTACGAGGCCCGCGACATCCCCCATCCATCGACAGGAGCACTGCCATGCGTTTCATGATCATCGTCAAGGCCACGCGCGATTCGGAGGCGGGCGTGATGCCCGGCGAGGACCTCCTGCAGGTCATGGGGAACTACCACCAGGAGCTCGCGGACGCGGGCATGCTGCTCGACGGGTCCGGGCTCCACCCCAGCGCCAAGGGCTGGCGCATCCGCTACGAGGGCGACAAGCGCAGCGTGATCGACGGACCGTTCGCCGAAACCAAGGAACTGATCGCGGGCTACACGCTGATCCAGGCGGCCTCGCGCGAACAGGCGGTCGAATGGACGCGACGCTTCCCCAACCCGTTCCCCGGCGGCGACGTGGTCGAGATCGAGGTGCGCCAGCTGTTCGAACTCGAGGACTTCGCGCAGGGGCCGGCGATCGACCAGATGCGCGAGATGGGCCTGTCCAGCGCGCAGCCGCGCACCTGACCCCCGGAACATCCCACACCAAACCCCAGGAGTCCCCCATGAGCACGACCACCGCTTCCGTCCCGGCGACCACCGTCTCGGGCATCTACGTCAACCTGCCGGTCGCCGACCTGCAGCGCTCGATCGCGTTCTTCAGCGCGCTCGGCTTCACCTTCAACGCGCAGTTCACCGACGACACCGCGACCTGCCTGGTGCTCGGTCCGAACATGTGCGCGATGCTGCTCACGCACGAGAAGTTCAAGGGCTTCGCGCCCAAGGGCATGGTCGACGGGCACGAAAGCAACGAGGTGCTCACCTGCCTGGGGCTGGAGAGTCGTGCCCAGGTCGAGGACCTCGTGCGCCGCGCCGTCGCCGCCGGCGCGCGTACGTACCGCGAGCCCGCCGACCACGGCTTCATGTACTGGCACGGGTTCCAGGACCTCGATGGCCACGTTTGGGAACTGATGTACATGGACGAGGCGGCGTTCGCACGCGCGCAGGCGGGAGGTTGAGATGAAATACCTGTGCCTGGTCTACGGCGAGGAGGACAAGATCGCGGCGATGGACGACCGGCATTGCCTGCAGGCCGATGCGGAGTTCCGCGCGAGCGGGCATTGCATCGCATCGGAAGCGCTGCAACCGGTCGCGACCGCGACCACGGTGCGCATCCGAGGCGGGCGGATGTCGATTTCCGACGGACCGTTCGCGGAGACCAAGGAGGCGCTCGCGGGCTTCTACCTGATCGAGGCGCGGGACCTGAACGAGGCGATCCAGATCGCCGCGCGGATCCCACCGGCCGAGGTGGGATGCGTCGAGGTGCGGCCGGTGCGTCCGATACGGGAGCACCCGCGGATTCCGGCAGGGGTTGAGTCGTAGCGCTGCGACCCCCTTGTAGGAGCGCGCTTCAGCGCGCGATCTTTTCGCGACCGTACCGCGGCGAGGCGAATCGAAAAGATCGCGCGCTGAAGCGCGCTCCTACCATGTTCCGACGCGGAACTCGCCAAGCGTCGTTCGTCAGGCCTTCGGCGTCTGCGCCGCATCGAATGCCGCCACGGCCTCGCGCCACTTTGCCGCCTGCGCGTCGTGGCCCTTGCCCGGCTGCGCGGCATGCCAGGCGTCGTACAACTCCACCAGGGCCACGAGGCAATCGCGCCGGTCCCGCACCACGCGCCCGGGGGACTTCTCGAACGTCCGCTGCGCTTCGTCGAGGTTCGTCGAGGCAGCCTCGAACCGGCCCAGGTGCGTGCGCGCACGGCCGAGGTTGGTCAGGAACTTCGCGAGCCGATAGGCGTTGCCGCTGCTCGTGCCCTTGCGGATCTGGGCCTCGGCCGGCACCAGCACGGCCTCGGCCTCGGCGTGGCGCTTCTGGCCCACGAGCAGCGAGCCCAGGCTCGTGGTCCACATCAGCGCGTAGGGATGGTCCTCGCCCATGACGCGGCGCGCCTTCTCGAGCGACTCGCGCACGTAGGGCTCGGCCTCGTCGAAGCGGTCCTGCGCCTGCAGCAGGGCGCCGAGGTTGCTGATGATCACCATCGTGTCGGGGTGGTCCTCGCCGCGCAGGTGGCGCAGCTTCGCCATGGCCTCGCGGTAGTACGGCTCCGCCTCCGCGAGCTTGCCCTGGGTGCGCAGCAGCAGGCCCATGTTGGAGATCGACTGCGCGGTGTCGATGTGGTCTTCGCCGAGCACGAGCCGGCGCTGCGCGAGCGCCTCGCGGTAGTAGGGCTCGGCGTCGGACAACCGGGTCAGGTATTGGAGTACGAGCCCGTAGTTGTTGATCGCCGACAGCGTGTCGGGGTGCGTGTTGCCCAGCAGGCGGCGGTAGGTGTCCATGGCCAGCCTGAAGTACTGCTCGGCCTCGACGAGCTTGCCCTGGTACTCGAGCAGGAAGCCGAAGTTCGTGACCGAGACCAGGGTGTCGGGATGCTCGGGGCCGAGCACGCGGCGACGTCGCTCGAGGCACTCGCGCAGGTAGGGTTCGGCCTCGGCGTGCTTGCCGGACTCCTCGAGCAGGAATCCCAGGCTGTTGAGCGAGCGCAGGGTTTCGGGGTGGTCGTCGCCGAGCACGCGCCGGCGCGTGGCGAGCGCCTGCTGCATCAGCGGCAGGGCGGCGTCGTACATGCCCATGCCGAAGTAGCGGTCCGCGAGCGCCTGGCGCAGCGTCGCATCGACGATGGGCTGGTCGGCGAACTGGCGATCGATGGCGGCGACCGCCGGCTTGAGGATGGTGCTGTCGATCAGCGCGCGCGCGGCGTCGGTGGCGTTCACCTGCCGCCACTGGCGCTCGAAGGCCTCCACCTCCGCGTCGCGCACGTCCCGAGGCGCACCGCCCTTCTCGCGCGCCTTCGCGAACTTCGCCTTCACGTCCTGGCTCAACAGCTGGCCCGCGAGGCTGGGGTCGACCTGGGCGAGCATCGCGGCCTGGAAGGTCGAAACCTGCTCGAGTTCGGCCGCGCGCTGCAGGGCGATGCGCGCCTGCCAGGCGAAGCCGAGCATGCCGAGCAGCAGCGAGGCGGCCACGAGCACGCCCGCGGCGACGCCGCCCTTGTGCCGGCGCACGAACTTGCGCAAGCGGTACCAGCGGCTCGGCGGTGCCGCGAGCACGGGTTGCCCCGACAGGTAGCGGTGCACGTCCGAGGCGAGCGCGCTCGCGGTATCGTAGCGCCGCGTGCGGTCCTTCTCGATCGCCTTCATCACGATCCAGTCGAGCTCGCCGCTGACCGTTTCCACCAGCCGACGCGGCTCGATCCGCCGCTTCGACGCCGCGCTGCCGAGCGAATCGGCCGAGTGCGCGAGGCGCGCGCTCGGCAGCGGCGGCTCGAACTCCCGGATGATGAGCTGCACGTCCTCGGTGAGCGCCTGGCCGATCACGCTGGACTCGAACGGGGTGGTGTCGGTGAGCAGTTCGTAGAGCAGCGCGCCGAGCGAATAGATGTCGGTACGGGTGTCGATGTCCTCGCTGCCCAGCGCCTGCTCGGGGCTCATGTACGAGGGCGTGCCCACCATCTGGTGCTGGCGCGTGAGGGCGGAACGGTCGGTGAGGCTGCCGCGCGTCGCCTTCGCGATCCCGAAGTCGATCACCTTCGCGAGCGGCGCCTCGTCCTGCGTGCGCACGAGCACGTTGCTGGGCTTGAGGTCGCGGTGGATGATGCCCTTGGTGTGCGCGTGCTGGACGGCGGCGCACACCTGTTCGAACAGCCTCAGCCGATCCACGATCGGAAGCTGGTGGCGGTCGCAGTAGCTCGAGATGGGTTCGCCCTCGACCAGTTCCATCACGAAGTACGGGCGACCGGATTCGGTCGCGCCGGCGTCGAGCACGCGCGCGATGTTCGGGTGGTCCATCATCGACAGCGCCGTGCGCTCGAGCTCGAAGCGCGCGATCACGTCCTGCGTGTCCATGCCGAGCTTGATCAGCTTGAGCGCGACGCGGCGCCTGACCGGGTGTTCCTGCTCCGCCTCGTAGACCGCGCCGAATCCGCCTTCGCCGAGCTTGCGACCAAGCGTGTAGGGACCGCACGCGGCGGGCACGCCAGGGTCGCGGGGGCGGTCGGGTGTCGACGGATGACTCATGCGAGCACGAACCTGCCAGGGGCCGATACCGGGTCGGGGCAATCGTATATCCGCAGGTACGTCAATGGCGCGTCGCGTGCGTCTCGGACGCACCTGCTTCGTCGCTTGCGCGTAACGGGCCTGTCGATCGGGGCTTGAAAGAGAAGAGCGGGTGCGTCCGAGACGCACCCTACGCGGCTATTCGAACCCGTCGAGGAACACGCCATCCGCTGCCGCGGTGACGGTGAAGGCGCGGGCGATGCGGGTCACGTTGCCCTGGTGGTCGCGCACTTCGGCGTAGACGTGCCTGTCGACGACCTGGGCGATCGGCGGGGAGAGCGTGATCGCCCGGATGCCGTCGTCCACCCCGACCGCGAGATCGGCCAGTTCCGCGCCCGGCGCGCGTCCGTTCACGGCCAGGTCGGAGGTGATCGACAGGGACGCGGGGTCGATGCCCGAATGCGCGTCGGCGATGCCGATGCGGATCTCGTACACCGGCTGCGGCAGCACGCCGGCGCGCGGAGAACTCATCGCGAGCGTGGGCTTGAGGTCGTCGAGCAGCCAGCCGTAGGCCGCATTGCCGGTATCGATGGGGCAGCCGAGGTCGATCCAGCGCACGAACGTGAGCTTCTCGTCAGCGGTCAGCGGCGCGACCGGACTTCCAGGCGGCGGCATCTGGGTGCCGGTGTAGTCGAGGTCGGCGGCGTTCGCGTCCGCACCTTGCGGCAGGGTGGCGGCGTTGCCGGGCACCGACTCGGTGGGGTGGTCGGCGTTGCTCCAGCCGTCGAGGCGCTGGCCGAACAGCTTCCACACGAGCAGCGAGCGCCGGCTCTGGAACATGCGCACGTAGCGACTGGCATTGAGCTGCCGCCACTCGCCGTTCGCGATCACGGGCTTGTGGCCGAACTGCGCGGCGCGATCCGCCGCCAGTCGGCGGTAGTCGCCGGGCAGGCCGTCCACGACGGACAGGTCCGCGAGGTCCAGGTTTCCCGGTGGGCTCGGGCCCTGGTGGCAACCCACGCAGGCGCGCTGCAGCAGCGGGCGGATGTCGCGCTTGAACTCGACGGTCACGGATTTCGCGACGTCGAACTTCAGCGCCGGGCCGTTCGCATCGCGCGTGAGCAGGGGCGTGGACTTGTCGAGATCGAGGATCGAATAGCCGGGCTTCGACGCGGTCGTGCCGGCGAACGGCAAGGGCAGCTGGCTGTGCGCATGGCAACCGCCGCAGTCGGCGCGCATCTCGCCCGGACGCACCTGGTGCCAGGTCTGCGCCATGTTCAGCACCATGCCGTTGCGATCGAGCGTCTGGAAGGTGAAGGGCGTGTCGGCAGGGATCTTGGCGAGGAAGCTGGTATCGGGATTCCCCTCCGCGTCGAGCACCGGCTGGCCCTGTGCATCGACCTTGCGCAGCGGGATCTCGCCCAGGATGCGCAATCGCTCCTCGGCGTGGCTGCGGAACTGGCGGCCTTCGTTCGGCCCGTAGCTGCGATGCGTATGGGGTTCCATGCCCAGGATGCGGATGGCCCAGATGTCGCTGTTCTGGTAGCGGCCGGCTTCCGCGCCCTGGCTGACCCAGTTCGGGCTCTGGTCGTTTTCGGAGGTGTTGAACACGTCGAGGCCGTCGAAGGTGTTCGACCATGGGACGACCCAGCCCGGGAAACTCTCGCGCTTGTAGACGCTCGACGTGCCGACCAGGCCGAACGGCGTGCCCTTGGGCAGCGCGGCATGCACGGAGCCGTCGTTCGGCAGCCACGGCAGCGCATCGGGTTCCGGCACGCCGTGTATGCGCTGGTAACTGACCACGGCACGCGGCCAGGCCTCGTTGAACTGCGGGTCGTTCCGGATCGGCACGAGGTCGGCGGGCGATGCCAGCACGTTGCCGCCCGGCGCGAGATAGAGTCCGGCGTCGTAGTACGGCGTGGGTTGCGGTCGATCGAGGTCGTTCGCCGGTCCGGGCGTCCACACCACGAGCAGGTCGTTGTCCGGCGCCGCGGAGGGATGCGTGAACTTGCCCACGCGCACGTTGCCCGCACCCACCGGTGCGGCCTCGTCGTCGCCGTGCGTGAAGGGCGTGATCGAATGCAGGCCGCGCGGCGTGAAGGGCATGGTGAACGGGTAGGAGAACCCCTGTCCGACGGTGCGTGCGATCGGGGGATTGTCCTGCGCGAAGGCGCTGTGGAAGTCCGGTTCGCCGGGCGGCGGATGCAGCGGCATGCGATACAGCGCGCCGAAGCCGTTGTTGTTGAGGTTGTAGTAGTCGACCACGACCAGGTCCGTGTTCGAGAGCTGGGTCATGAAGTGGAACGCCTGCGGCGCGCGGAACGCGCTCACGACCGGTCGCCAGGCGCGGCCGTCGGGCTGGATCGACCAGATGCCCCACAGGCGCGTGTCGCGCAGGCCCTGGTCCTCGTGGGAGCTGAACAGGAGTCGGCCGTCGCGCAGGATCGTGGGATGCAGCGCGCTGGAGATGTTCATCGGCGCGATCGCGGTGACGTTCTGCCCGTCCTCGTCCATCACGAACAACTGCAGCGTGGGCGCGGTGTAGCCCTTCGGCGGTTCCAGTCCGTTCCGGTTGCTGGTGAACGCCACGCGTCCGCCGGGCAGCGGGCAGGGGCCGAGGTTGAGGATGCCGTAGCCCAGCCGATTGAATCCGGCAGGCGGATCGACCGGCTCCTGTTCGTCCCAGGTGCCCGCGCCGGTATTGGGCGTGAACTCGCCGTGCGTGAGGCGTTCGATCGCGCGCGTGGAGAGGTGGATCCGGTAGATGTCGGCGCCCGCGGTCGGCAGGTACTCGCGCTGGTAGTTGAGCGAGGGCGTGCGCAGGTCGGGGAAGTAGCTGTAGTAGATCCATTGCGCGTCGAACGAGACGAACGGGTCGGTGACGCCGCCGTTGCCACCAGCGACCAGCACCTCCTCGCTGCCGTCGGGATGCAACAGCATGAGGTCGGCGCCGGGATCCAGGCGCGCGGGGTGGAACACCTCGGGCCACATCGTGTTCGTGCCGTCGCCGTGGCGCACCTGGCGCACGTAGACGATGTCGTAGTCGCGCCCGGCGAATGCGGGCAGGCACGCGCAGAGCATGCCCAGCGCAGTCGCGACGCGAAACGCCAGTGCGGACATCGCCGGTCCCCCCCCGGTGGCGAGGCCAGTGTCCGCCAGGCGCGCCGGTCGTATCGAGAACCGGTTCACGTTGCGTTGCGAACGCGGTCTTGCGCGACGATCACGGAGGTTTTGTAGGAGCGCGCTTCAGCGCGCGATCCTTCGACCTGAGGTACCGCGAAAAGATCGCGCGCTGAAG
>Ga0315912_10006490_pt1 | contig 10444 bp, 11 predicted proteins | sample VfabasoilMG_FD_204469 | JGI IMG/M metagenome (GOLD analysis project Ga0315912, IMG submission 204469) | Garden soil microbial communities collected in Santa Monica, California, United States - V. faba soil | ecosystem: Environmental > Terrestrial > Soil > Garden | place: USA: California... | reverse complement strand
AATACTACCGTAACAAGGCAGACAAGTACGACTTCAACAGCTATGCAAAAGCGTCCTACCAGTTAAACGACAAATTGAATGTGTATGCCGATCTGCAGGTGCGAACTATTGATTACACATTTTTCGGCTATGACACGATGCTGCAGCCGGGTGAACAAAACGTCAACCTTACTTTTTTCAATCCCAAGGCGGGACTTCACGCACAGCTTTCACAGAAGGAAGCCGTTTATCTCTCGGCCGGTATCGGTCACAAAGAACCCATGCGCGATGATTATGCCGACGCGCCGGCCAACCTGCGCCCGGGACCGGAGTCCATGCTGGACCTGGAAGGAGGCTATCGCATCCAGGCCGATAAGTTCATGGCCGGGGCCAACCTCTACTACATGCTATACGAGGATCAACTGGTGGTTACTGGCTTTATCAATGACATTGGCTTATATCCGCGGCAAAATGTACCGGAAAGTTACCGACGCGGAATTGAGCTTGAAGGCGCCTGGCAGGCCACACCGAAAATTGCTGTTTCGCTCAACGCCACTTTAAGCGAAAATAAAATCAAGGAATATACCGAATATGTTGCCGGCTATGACGCCTCCTTCAATTACATCGGCCAAACCGTCAATATATTTAAGAACACGGACCTGGCATTTTCTCCGGATATCACCGGGGCCGCCATTCTTTCCTGCAAACCTGTAAAAAACCTGGAACTAAACCTGAGCGGCAAATATGTCGGAAAGCAGTACCTCGATAATACAGGAAATGAAAGCCGCAAATTAGATCCTTATTTTACCAGTGACTTTCGCGCCCGGTATACCCTTCCTAAAGTTATTGGAAACAGCATGGAGTTCACCGTTGCCGTCTACAACCTGTTTAACACACTGTATGAGAGTAACGGGTATACGTATTCGTACCAATACGATGGGAGCACCATCACTGAAAACTATTTCTTTCCGCAGGCCGGCACGAATTTCCTGGCCGGCATACGCCTGAAGTTTTAATCAGTTGAGGCAATTGCAGGAAGGAGAAAAGTAAATCTGCGTATTAGGCAACAACCCTTTAATCCGGGTTTGTTCTTCATCGGAGAACAAAATACCCCTGAGTTCAAGTTCGCGGAGTTTTGTAAGTTGCCCAATCTCATCGGGAACGGCCTGCAGCTCATTGTCCCATAATTCAAGAACTTCCAGGTTTGCCAGTGCTCCAATTCCGGGTGGTAAATATTCGATAAGGTTCCTGTTCAGTCCCAGGTAAACCAGCGATTGCAGCTTTCCAATCTCCGGGGGAAGATCTACGATGTCGTTGGAAGAAAGGTTCAGGCTTACCAGGTTTTGCAATTCACCGATTTGCACCGGAAGCTCCTTGATTTTGTTTTTGCTTAAGTCAAGTTCTTTCAGGTTTGGAAAACGGGTGATGTCTGCAGGTACGGTTCTTAGTTTCTTTTTACTGAGGTTGAGCTTATAGACGTTCTCCGGATTTTGCAATGCAGACTCCATGCTCCTGTATACACGGGCCGTATCCGGAACAACAACCGGCTCTTCCTGGGCAACGGAAGAAACGGCCAGCGACAAGAATCCCAGCAATAAAATGTATTTCATGGCAATCGATTGCACTCAAACTTAACGTCAGGAAAGTAATTTTGTTGCATGCAGGCGGTCTTCCTCCATTTTACGCTGTAACTGCGCCAGATTGTCAAAATTCTGGTCCCCGCGTATCCTTGCTTTAAGGTTGACGGTAATGGGTTGGTCATACAAATCGCCGTCAAAATCAAAAAGATTTACTTCCAGTCTCCTGTCGGTACCGTTTAATGCCGGCCGCCAGCCTATATACATCATCCCTTTTAACTGCTTTCCCAAACAATTAGCCTGGACGGCATAAATTCCGTCGGCCGGTATTAATTTATACGGATCATCGACGCGGATATTGGCCGTGGGAAATCCCAGGCTGCGACCCATCCTGTCGCCTGATACCACCCTGCCGCTGATCACAAAATCGTGACCCATAAGCACCGAGGCCTCTTCAACCTGTCCGCTGAGCAAGGCCTTGCGGATTTTTGTCGAGCTGACAGCTACTTCATTAATCACTTGCTCGGGAATCTCCTCCAGGTCAAATCCATATACAGGCGCCAGCTCTTCCAGTGTCTTATAGGATCCTTCCCTGTTACGGCCGAAGTGATGATCGTGACCAATCACAAGCGTTTTCATGCCTATTTTGCCTACCAGGATATCCCGTACAAATTCCACGGCACCGATCCTTGAGAAGCCGGTATCAAATTCGCGAATGATGAGATGATCCACGCCATATTCCTCCAGCAGCCTGCTCCGCTCTTCCAACGTGGTGATCATCTTCAGGTCGTTGTCGTCGGGTTGCAGCACCAGGCGCGGATGCGGATAAAAAGTCAGGACAACGGTCTCGCCGCCTTTTTCACGGGCAATTTCCTTTAGACGCTGTATAATTTTACGATGGCCTGCATGCACGCCGTCAAACGTGCCAATGGTTACAACTGCATGCCCTTTGTATTGAAAATCTTCTAAGGAGGAATATATATTCAAGGCCTTTTCTATTCAGAAAATACAAAAATAGCTCATTCGCTTTAGAAATCAACGCTCAAACGTCATTCTGGAAGAATCTTTTTGAAGGATATTAAGGACCATCCGGTTTATTGGAAAATCATGCAGTACCATCAGGGCTCTTAGTGTATCTAAGTGAACTTAGTGTCTCAGTTGTAAAAAAAGCATGAATGGAAGATTACTCTTCTCCCCGCTCCCCCTCCAGACTCCCTCGTCAACTAATAAGCAATCCCCAATTTCCTATAAATAAATCCAATTATCCACGCCGGCCCGATCAGAAGAAACACCAGGTCGGTAAGGAAGGATGGTTTCCTGCCTTCATGTTTATGGCCGATAAACTGTCCGATCCAGGCCATGGCAAATACGAAAGAAAATACAGCCCAGGCAGGAAAAAGATCCTGGTTATATATCATTCCGATGATCCAGGTGCAGGCCATGGTGAAAATGGCAATGCCCAGGAACAAGGCAAACGAATGCCTGGCATAAAAAACGAGTGCCACCAGGGCAAGCAAATGCGCTGGCGTAATTCTTTCGAATAACCCGTTGTTATCACCGGCCCCGGTTTGGATTCCGGGAAGAGAAAGTAATCCGAGTACGCTGAAAAAAATCAGCGGCACGCAAATAAAATGAATCCGTTTGTTTGTCTGATCGCGGTGATCATCTGAGTAGCGGTCAAACCATGTTTTTAATGCAGGTGACATGTTATTTTCTTTTTCCATCCCAAAACTATTGGTACATGCGTTGCCCTGCAAATTGATTTTCGCCAAGACTCAAAGATTTATGCAGGAATCCGGAATAAATGACGCCGGATCTGCCTGGCTTTTTCAGTTTCTGCATATACGGGCACGAAGGATTATAGGGATTTACATGGATTGCAAATGATGGCAGATCACTGGTTAATTTCTGCCGGTAAATAACCGGTAAAACCGGATAAAGGAATCACTTGTTTTTATCTCTATTTTTGTCCGGATAACCTGAAATATGCACGAAGCATTCATGATAAGCATCTCTGAATTATACAATCTCTACCTTAAGCATCCTCAAATAAGCACCGACACCCGTCAGATTACGCCGGGCAGCATTTTCTTTGCTTTGAAAGGCGATAACTTCAATGGAAATAAATTCGCCGCCCAGGCCCTGGAAAAAGGCGCGGCTTATGCTGTCATAGAAGACGCTGCCTTCCGGGCGAACGAACGCTGCCTGCTTACAGACAATGTTTTAGCGACCTTGCAAAACCTGGCGCGGCATCACAGGCAGCAGCTTTCCATTCCTGTTGTAGGCATCACAGGTTCCAATGGCAAAACGACAACGAAGGAGCTGATTCATGCCGTCCTGTCCGGGAAATACAAAACGCATGCTACCAAAGGTAACCTGAACAATCACATCGGGGTGCCGCTTACCTTGCTTTCCGTGCAGCCCGAACATGAGATGGCTGTCATTGAGATGGGCGCCAATCACCAGAAAGAAATCGAAGAGTTATGCGGCATTGCCCTGCCGGATTACGGCCTCATCACGAATGTCGGCAAGGCTCACCTGGAAGGATTTGGCGGCGAGGAAGGCGTACGGAAAGGAAAAGGCGAACTCTATGCATATCTTGCTGCCCATGGCGGCAAGGTTTTTCTAAACGGCAACAATAAGGTACTGGAAGAAATGGCTGACCATGCAGGCCTGGCGCAACGCATAGTATACGGCACTTCCGGTGACCTGTATTGCAGGGGCCGCTTACTTTCTTCCCACCCGTTTTTAGCTGTTGAATGGACCTGCGGAAAAAATCACGGCGAGATTCACTCCCGCCTGATCGGCGCATACAATTTCGAAAATATCCTGTCCGCGATTTGTATCGGCAATTACTTTGAGGTGGATGCATCGCAAATAAAACATGCCATTGAAAATTATATCCCGGACAACAGCCGCTCACAGGTAGTGATAAAAGGCAGCAATAAAATAATCCTGGACGCCTACAATGCCAACCCGACCAGCATGGCGGCAGCACTCCGGAATTTCGCCGAACTGAGCGATGCCAAAAAAATTGTTTTCCTCGGAGAAATGGCTGAACTGGGTTCGGAAAGCAAGAAGGAACACCAGGCCCTGGCCGACCTGTTAAGCAGTATGCAACTGGACGAATTGGTTTTGGTAGGAAAAAATTTCAGCGAAATCAACCTTTCAAAAAAATATCTGCGACTTGAAAATTCCGAGGAAGCGGCTGCCTACGCCCGGGAAAAGAAATTCAGCGATGCCAGCATCCTGATCAAAGGCTCGCGCAGTGCGAAAATGGAAAAGGTGCTGGAAGCTTTGTGAAAGACCATCGACAATCGACGATTGACCATGGACCATTGACCATGGACCATTGACCATCGACCACTGACCGTGAACCATAGACCGAGGACAGCATCCTCTTCAAAGACTCTCGCAGCGTAAAAATTGAACACGTACTTGAAGCCTTGTAATCCGGTCAATGGTCGATCGTCGATGGTCGATCCTACACAGCCATTTCCGCCGAATACTTCAGCATAAAATCTTCGGCTTGTGCCACCATGTTTGCCGCGCCGATAAAAAACGGCGTGCGCTGGTGAAGCGAAGCAGGCTGCAAATCCAGGATCCTCCGGAAACCGTCCGATGCCTTACCGCCGGCCTGTTCAATGATGAATGCAAGCGGGTTGCATTCGTATAAAAGCCGGAGCTTTCCATTCGGTGATTTCGCTGTGGACGGGTAAATGAAAATACCGCCCTTTAGCAGGTTGCGGTGAAAATCAGCAACGAGTGAGCCTATATACCTGGAAGAATACGGACGACTTGTTGGTTCATCTTCCACCTGGCAATACTTAATATATTGCTTTACCCCATCAGGGAAATGCACGTAATTCCCTTCGTTGATCGAATAAATCTTGCCTGAACGCGGGCATTTCATGTCGGGATGTGACAGGCAGAATTCACCGATGGATGGATCCAGTGTAAAGCCATTCACTCCTTTTCCCGTCGTATAGACAAGCATGGTAGACGAACCGTAAATAACATACCCTGCAGCCACCTGCTGCGTTCCACGCTGCAGGTATTCGGACTCCTGGATGGGTCCTTCCGTGTTCGTACGACGGTAGATTGAGAAAATGGTGCCGATAGAAACATTGACGTCAATATTGGAAGATCCGTCCAGGGGATCTACGCAAACAATGTATTTGGCATTCTGGGATACTTTGCTGTCGATATGTACCAGGCCGTCATTCTCCTCTGAGGCTACGGCACAGGTTTCACCGCCGAAACTCAGTGCGGAGATGAACTGCTCATTGGCATATACATCGAGCTTTTTCTGACTCTCGCCCTGGATATTCGTCGTTCCGATTTCTCCCAGGATATCCACCAGGCCGGCTTTGTTCACCTCGCGGTTTACAATTTTCGATGCAATGCCGATATCCCTTAAAAGCCTGGAAAGTTCTCCCTTGGCATAAGGAAAGTCGGCCTGTCGTTCAATGATAAACTGTCCTAGTGTAATCACTTGTTTCATTCGTTATGTTCACAAATATCTGAATTAATAATGAGATGCAGAGGGATGGAAATCATGAAAACTAAATACCTTAGCCGCCCTTAAATCGCTGATTCCTACATGAAAACATCCTTTCCAAAAGATAAAATAAAAATTCTGCTGCTCGAAGGCGTTCATCCTCATGCCATTGAATTGTTTAAACAGGCGGGTTATTCCGACATTGAAAGCCTGCCGGGAACACTGGCTGAAGATGAGCTGGTTGCAAAAATCAGCGGGGTGCATATGCTGGGAATACGTTCGAAATCCAAACTAACGGCCCGCGTGTTAAAGTCAGCTGCCAAACTGCAGGCCGTGGGAGCCTTTTGCATAGGCACCAATGGCATTGATATGCCGGTGGCAACAGAAAACGGTATTGCCGTCTTTAACAGCCCTTTTTCTAATACGCGTTCCGTAGCCGAGCTCGTCATTGCCGAGATCATCATCCTGCTTCGTCGCATCGGCGACAAGAATAAAGCCATGCATGAAGGGCAATGGTTGAAAAGCAGCAGCAACAGCTTTGAAGCCCGCGGAAAAACGCTGGGCATTGTCGGTTACGGTCATATCGGCGCGCAAGTAAGTGTTATGGCCGAAGCATTGGGAATGAAGGTCCTCTTTTACGATGTGGAACAAAAACTCCCGTTGGGCAATGCCCTACAAGCCAAAAGCCTGGATGAACTTCTGAAAAATTCAGACGTGATTACCCTGCATGCCCCCGGCCATCCGACCACAAAAAACCTGATCAATAAGACCCGGTTAAAGATGATGAAGAAAGGTGCCCTGCTCATCAACTGCAGCCGCGGCGACCTGATGGATGATGCGGCGGTAAAACAATCGCTGGAAGAAAAACACCTGGGCGGACTGGGCCTGGATACCTTTACCAATGAACCCAAGACGAATAAAGAACCTTATGATGCAGTTTACCGGAACATGGATAATGTTTTCCTGACCCCGCACATAGGTGGCTCAACCGTGGAAGCACAGGCCAACATTGGCGAAGACGTGGCTATGAAGCTGGTCAGTTACATGGATACCGGTTCAACTGTTGGCAGCCTGTCAGTGCCCGCGCTGAATCTGCCCATTCAGCACGACGCCCACCGTCTTCTGCACATGCATGCAAACGTACCGGGAGTAATGAGCGAAATCACGACCGTTCTTTCGGGAATGAAGGTGAACATCCTCGGACAATTTCTTAAAACGAACAGCCAGATCGGGTATGTCGTGACTGATATTGATTCAAAAACTTCATCGAAGGTGTTGGATGAACTTAAGAAAGTGAAACATACGATTCGTGTAAGAAGTCTATATTAAGTTAGCAATTTGAGAATTTGAAAATTTGAGGATTTGAGAATGAAATTGATATATCTCCGTGAACTCGGGGAGCTACTTATGAACGGCTTATTAATTCATATCGGCATTTGTTTTGCTTTCGTCATTCTGGAAGAAACTTGTTTAGGGGTAAAAGAATTATCCGGATAAGAAGAAACAAGATGCTTCCAGCATGACAATTTACCTTAGTTACCCTAATTACCTTAATTACCAGTTCCAAAAATGAACATCGTAATCCGACAAGGAATAAAATCAGACCTGCCACGGATTCTTGAATTAGTCTTTGAGCTGGCTGATTTCGAAAAAGCGCCTGATGCCGTTACCAATACGGTAGCCGACATGGAGAAGGATTTCGCGAATGGTGTTTTCCGTTTCCATGTCGCGGAAATAGATGGCAGGATTGTCGGCATGGCCCTTTACTTTGTAAAATATTCCACCTGGAAAGGCAAAGGTCTTTACTTGGACGATTTGTTTGTCACAGAGAAACTCCGGGGTAAAGGAATTGGAAAGAAATTGCTGGATGCCTTTATGAGTGAAGCAAAAGCCATCAGCGCAAAACAAGTCCATTGGCAAGTCCTGGACTGGAATACTCCGGCAATTGATTTTTATAAAAAAATCGGAGCTCGCATAGAAGCTGAGTGGTGGGATTGCAAGATGGATGAAAATGAAATAAATAGTTATATTTCAGAAGATCGGAAATAGCGAAGGGGAAAGAAAGAAAATAGGCAAGGAAGAAAGTAGGCAAGAGCTACAAAAACAATAAAAAAAACGCAATATGATATAAATCAAATAATCTCTTTTCTAATATTTAACAGTTAAAATTATGTCTAATATATCTTTTCGAGAGCTGACTGCTTATAAAAAGTCCTTTTCACTTGCCATGGAAATATTTCAATTGACTGCTTCTTTTCCAAAAGAAGAAAAATATGGCTTATCATCTCAAATTAAAAGATCATCACGATCGGTTTGTGCTACTATTGCGGAAGGATACCGAAAGAGAATATATCGCGCTTACTTCGTATCCAAATCTACTGATGCAGATATGGAAAATTCCGAAACACAAGTATGGCTTGATTTTGCTTTACATTGCAAGTTCATCGAACAGGATAAATACAAAAATCTTCTTGAAAGAAGTGAAGAAGTAGGCCGGTTAATCAACCACATGATTGAAAACCCGGAAAAGTATCTCCGTAAAAACGAAAAACACAAATAGTAAATTTGCGCTTCTTGCCTATTTTCCTCCTTGCCTAATTGCCTATTAAAAGCCACCAATTAGTTCAGTGCTTAAAATTAATTCAATATCAATCGAAGGTTCTATATGAAAGTATTCAAATTCGGCGGTGCATCGGTAAAAGATGCAGATGGAGTCAAAAACCTGGCGACTGTACTTTCACTCTATCGAAACGAACCGCTTGTGGTTGTAATTTCTGCCATGGGAAAAACCACCAATGCCCTGGAAAAAGTAGTACAGGCCTATTTCGATAAAACAGGAAAGGCAAAGGAATATTTAAACGAGGTAAACCGTTACCACCTCGACATTATAGGCAAACTCGGACTGACCTCTCACCCTTCGCTGCTCAAAGATCTCGAAACATCCCTCGTGGAAATAGAATGGATCCTGGAAGAAGAACTTTCCAAAGGCTATAACTTCGCATACGACCAGATTGTATCCCATGGGGAGATGATCTCCACCCGCATCGTAAGCGCCTTTTTGGAAAAGCAAGGAATTCCGAACCAATGGCTGGATATCCGCGACTGCCTGATCTGTGATAACCGGTACCGGGAAGCCAATGTAAACTGGGAACTTACGCAAAAGCTGGTCTGTGAAAAGATTCCCCCGATGCTGGAAAAGATTCCGCTGGTAATTACACAAGGTTTCATTGGCGCCACCTCGGAAAATTTCACAACGACGCTGGGACGTGAAGGCTCCGATTATACGGCGGCCATCCTGAGCTATTGCCTCGATGCCAAAGAAATGACCGTCTGGAAAGACGTCCCCGGCGTACTCAGCGCCGACCCAAAGTTTTCGGAAGATGCTGTGAAGCTTGAACAGATATCCTATCACGACGCCATCGAGCTGACGTATTACGGCGCCACCGTCATTCATCCCAAGACCATCAAACCGCTGGAAAATAAAAATATTCCGTTGCGTGTCTGTTCCTTTACATCACCAAAAGAAAAAGGTACAAGCATCGGCAACTACCAGGCCACCAAGCCGCTGGTACCCTCCTTTATTTTTAAAACCAACCAGATCCTCTTCTCTATCTCTGCGAAAGATTTCTCCTTTATCGCCGAAGAGCATCTCAGCAGCATCTTCAGCATCTTCGCCCGCCATCATGCCAAGATAAACCTGATGCAGAATTCAGCTATTTCCTTTTCCGTTTGCCTGGATAATGAACCCTTTAAAATACCCGCCCTGCTGCATGACCTGCAAAAGTCCTTCAAGGTGCTGTATAACGATAATCTCCGTTTGGTTACCGTAAGGCATTATTATCCTTCAACCCTGGAAGCCTTGGTAAAAGGAAAAACCATCCTTCTGGAACAACGCAGTCGTCAGACTGCGCAAGTCGTGATGAAGGAAAATTAGCTGATATGCTGATATGCTGATTAGCAGATGTGCAGATGTATTAGTTTGATGAATTGGAGTTCAGACAGCTTTCGGCTTACGGAATTCTTAAATTTTATTGCCTATTTTCTTCCTTGCCTATTTTCCTTCTTTTCTTACTGCTTCCTGCCGTTTTTTTCTACATTTGCACCCCCGGGATGTTAGCTCAGTTGGTTCAGAGCACTACCTCGACAAGGTAGGGGTCACTGGTTCGAGCCCAGTACGTCCCACCACTTCAAACCCTTGTACTTCAATACTTTGCAAGGGTTTTTCTTTTCGGGTCATGCGGGTTGACATGGGTTATTTTTTACCGCAGAGATTCTATGTTTAATGCCAAATTTATTATCTTTGATTACTCATTAAAATCAGAGCAGCTCTAAGCTAGCTCATAAGGGTTCGCGGAGGCGAACTCTTCCTTTTTTATAGAGTAGTTTT